>Ga0066789_10000640_pt1 | contig 14448 bp, 12 predicted proteins | sample OrgsoiDNA2013049_FD_70960 | JGI IMG/M metagenome (GOLD analysis project Ga0066789, IMG submission 70960) | Permafrost soil microbial communities from the Arctic, to analyse light accelerated degradation of dissolved organic matter (DOM) -... | ecosystem: Environmental > Terrestrial > Soil >...
CCAGCGAACCGGTGCCGTTTACCGTCCCTCCAACGAGCTTGTCGCCCGGATGCTTGGCAGAGGGCATGGACTCACCCGTGACCATCGATTCGTCCACGGCACTCTTACCTTCGAGGACTTCACCGTCGACTGGCACGCCGTCGCCCGGCCGTACGCGCAAACGGTCGCCAACCTGGACCCGCTCGAGTGCGACTTCCTCATCATCGCCACCGGCTCGCAAGCGGCGTGCGGTTTTCGGCGCTAATTTGAGCAACGCGCGGATCGCGCCGCCGGTCTGCTCGCGGGCGCGCAATTCCAGCACCTGGCCGAGCAGTACGAGAACCGTGATCACCGCGGCAGCTTCGAAGTAGACCGCGACCGTGCCGCCCATGCCGCGGAATCCGGCAGGGAACACTTCCGGCGCAAAGGTTGCGACCACGCTGTAGAGGTACGCTGCACCGGTTCCGAGTGCGATCAGGCTGAACATGTTAAGGCTGCGGTGCACGACTGAGGCCCAGGCACGTTCGAAAAAGGGCCAGCCCGCCCACAGGACAACCGGCGTGGACAACGCGAATTGAATCCAGGTCGAGATTCGCGGCGCGACAAGATCGTGCATGCCGAGACCGGGAATGTGCCCACCCATCTCCAGGACGAAAACCGGCAACGTCAGAACCAGTCCGATCCAGAGGCGGCGGGTCATGTCCACGAGTTCGTGGTTCGGACCGCTGTCCGCCGTCGCCGTGACAGGCTCCAGCGCCATTCCACATATCGGACAACTCCCAGGACCCACTTGGCGAATCTGCGGGTGCATCGGACACGTGTAGATCGCGTGGTCGGCAGTTGTCGCGCTCGCGCGCGGCGTCGGTGTATTCGCGCCCGATCGGACTACCTGATACTTCGTTGGGTTTGTCGCGAACTTGGTCTTGCACCCGGCACAGCAAAAATAAACCGGCTTGCCGTCGTGTTGCAGCATATGCGGCGATTCGGCAGTCACCGTCATTCCGCACACCGGATCTTTCAGCGGCTGCGCCGAATCATCGGTGCCAATCACGGGTTGGTCCGGCATCCTTTCCTTCATTGCGTTTCCGCTTTTCGCACTACAATGCTACCTATCGTTTGGCTGACGGTCTGTGCGCTGGTACGCGCAGCGGCAGTCAATCACGCGTTGCACGTGAATGGCTTTTGCGGGGATCTGGTCGGGGTGAGAGGATTTGAACCTCCGACATCTTGCTCCCAAAGCAAGCGCGCTACCGGGCTGCGCTACACCCCGACGATTGTCGATTATGCCACCCTCGCCCGCGGCGCCGCAAACCAGAATTTGCCGTCCCGACTGTGCGCATCGAGGTCTGCGTCTATAATTTGGATCGCACGCTCGCTGCGGCAAACTCTGCATCGCCTCAATTCCCTCGAAAGGAGCACCATGAGCACCACACGCAACGTCGCCGTAATCGTCGGCAGCCTGCGCAAGGAATCGTTCAGCCGCAAGCTCGCCAAAGCGCTGATCGCCCTGGCGCCACCAACGCTCAAACTGGAAATCGTCGAGATCGGCAACTTGCCGCTGTACAACCAGGACAATGACGCCAACCCGTCCGCGGCTTCAGCCGCCTTCAAGCAACAGATACAGAAATCAGACGCAGTGCTGTTCGTCACACCCGAATACAACCGCTCGGTGCCCGGCCTCCTGAAAAACGCGATCGACATCGCCTCGCGCCCCTATGGCCACAGCGCGTGGTCCGGCAAACCGGGCGCGGTGATCAGCAATTCGCCTGGGGCGATAGGTGGCTTCGGCGCCAATCACGCATTGCGGCAGTCGCTCGTCTTCCTGAATGTCCCCGCCATGGCGCAGCCCGAAGCGTATATCGGCGGCGTCGGTGGCATGTTCGACGACAAGGGCACGCTCACCAACGAATCGACACGCGAATTTCTGCAGAAATTCATGGCGGCATTCGCGCAGTGGATCGAGCGCAACGCCACCAAATAAACTGCATCGAAGCGAGTTCCGCGCCCATCGCTCAAGGTGCCCGCGGGGCGCAAATGCCAGCTACTAGAACGGGATTTTGCCCGTCAGGAGATCTTTGTACATTACCCAGTCGCCGATGAAGCTGTAGACCGGATGCGAGAATGTCGCAGGCCGCTTGCGCTCGAAGAAAAAATGGCCCACCCAGGCGAAGCCATAGCCGCACAGGAGCGCGCCGAGCAGCCACCAGGCGTTGCCCGTGGTGAGCGCCGCGAGCAGGCAGCCGAGCACGAGCGATGAACCCGTGAAGTGCAGCCGGCGCGAAACGACGTTGGCGTGTTCCGAGAGATAGAACAGATAGAACTCGCCAAATGACGCGAAGCGCCGCGGTGCCATGGGTCAGGACTCGCGTTTGAGCTGTGGAAACAGTATCACGTCGCGAATCGACGGGCTGTTGGTCAGGAGCATCACCACGCGGTCGACGCCGATGCCCTCGCCCGCCGTCGGCGGCAGACCGTATTCGAGCGCGCGAATGTAGTCGGCGTCGTAGTGCATCGCTTCGTCGTCGCCCGCTTCCTTGGCTTCCATCTGCGCCGCGAAGCGTGCGGCCTGGTCCTCGGGATCGTTGAGTTCGGAAAACCCGTTGGCGATCTCGCGGCCCGTAATGAACAATTCGAAGCGGTCCGTTACCGCGGGATTCACGTCGTTGGCCCTGGCCAGCGGCGAAACGTCGGTCGGATGCGCGATGATGAATGTCGGTTGGATGAGCTTGGACTCGGTCGTCGCCTCGAACAGCTTGAGTTGCAGCACGCCGATCCCATCCGAGGGCAATGCTTCGGTGCCGGACGCGGCCAGCGCTCGCTTCAGGTACTCGGGCTTTGCCAGATCCTGCGGCGAATGACCGCTGTTGTACCTGGCGATCGCCTCGGCCATGGTCAGACGATCGAACGGCTTGCCCAGATCGATCGGGACGTCCTGGTATTCGACGCTGGTCGTGCCGCACACCTTGCGCGCGACCTCGCGCAACAGCGCTTCGGTCAGGTCCATGAGGTAGTGGTAGTCCTGGAACGCCTCGTAGAACTCCAGCATCGTGAATTCGGGATTGTGGCGGGTGGAGATGCCTTCATTGCGAAAATTGCGGTTGATCTCGAACACCTTCTCCAGCCCACCGACGACGAGCCGTTTGAGGTAGAGCTCGGGCGCGATGCGCAGGTACAGATCCATGTCGAGCGCGTTGTGGTGCGTGGCGAACGGCCGCGCCGCCGCGCCCCCGGGGATCGGATGCATCATCGGCGTTTCGACTTCGAGATAGCCGCGTGCGACGAAGAATTCGCGCATTGCCTGGACGATATGCGAGCGCGCGATGAACACGCGCCGCGATTCCGGACTGGTGATCAGATCGACGTAGCGCTGCCGGTATTTCTGCTCCTGATCGGTCAGACCGTGAAACTTCTCCGGCAGCGGACGCAGCGACTTGGCCAGCAGGCGCAACGCGGAGACCTTGATCGTCAGCTCGCCGGTGCGGGTCTTGAACATCGTGCCGGTGGCGCCGAGGATGTCGCCCAGGTCCCAGTGCTTGAAGGCGTCGTGCGCGTCCGCGCCGAGGGCATCGTTGGTGATGTAGAGCTGGATCGTGCCGCTCATGTCCTGCAGCGTCGCGAAGCTCGCCTTGCCCATCACGCGCTTGAGCAGCATGCGCCCGGCAACCGAAACGACGATGTGCGCGGCCTCGAGTTCCTCGTTGGTCTTGCCGTCGTGCGCCGCGTGGAGATCGCCAGCCAGCGCGTCGCGGCGAAAATCGTTCGGGTACGCGTGGCCCCGCTCGCGCAAGGCAGCGAGCTTGCCGCGGCGCTCCGCGACGATCTGATTCTCGTCCTTCAACGGCCCCGCGCCGCCGGGCGGCGTCTTGTTGTCGTCGTCGTTCGACATCGCTACACCCCCTGCTTCAGGCTCGCGGCGATGAAGTCGTCGAGATTGCCGTCGAGCACACCTTGCGTGTTGCCGATTTCGACATTGGTCCGCAGATCCTTGATGCGCGACTGATCGAGAACATAGCTGCGGATCTGGTGTCCCCAGCCGATGTCGGTCTTCGATTCCTCGAGCTTTTGCTGTTCCGCCTGCCGTTTGCGCAATTCCAGCTCATACAGACGCGACTTCAGCATCGCCATCGCTTCGGCACGATTGCGGTGCTGCGAGCGGTCGTTCTGGCACTGCACCACGATGTTGGTCGGCAGATGCGTGATGCGTACTGCGGAGTCCGTTTTGTTGATGTGCTGGCCACCCGCGCCCGACGCGCGGAAGGTGTCGATACGCAGATCGGCCGGATTGATTTCCACTTCGATCGTGTCGTCGACTTCTGGGTAGACGAAGACGCTGGCGAACGAGGTGTGCCGGCGCGCATTCGAATCGAAGGGACTCTTGCGCACGAGGCGATGCACGCCGGTCTCGGTGCGCAGGTAGCCATAGGCGTAGTCGCCGTTCACCTTGATCGTTGCGCTCTTGATGCCGGCGACCTCACCTTCCGATTGCTCCAGAACTTCGGTCTTGTAGCCGCGGCGCTCGCAATAGCGCAGGTACATGCGTTCGAGCATCGACGCCCAGTCCTGCGCCTCGGTACCGCCGCTGCCGGCCTGGATGTCGATGAAGCACGGGTTGGGATCCATCGGATTGTGGAACATCCGCCGGAATTCCATGTCGTCGACGATCCGTTCGAGCTCGGCCACGTCGCTTTCGAGTGCGACCAGCGTCGCGTCGTCGCCTTCCGCGCGCGCCATTTCGAACAGCTCGGCGCTGTCCTTGAGCCGCGAATCGAGGCCGGTGATGGTGTTGACGACGCTTTCGAGTTGTTTCTTCTCGCGGCCCAGCTCCTGCGCCCGCTTCTGGTCGTCCCAGACCTTGGGGTCCTCGAGTTCGCCGGCAACCGCCTTCAGCCGCGCCGCCTTGGCGTCGAAGTCAAAGATACCTCCGCAGGTCGGCAGCACGCTGCTGCAGACCGGCGAGGAGATTGGCGAGGATATTGATTCTTTCGGCTTCCATTGCGGGTCCGGTTGAATGACGCAATCGCGATTATACCCGCTGCGAGCAGCCACATTTCATCGTCGCGGCGTTTTCCGACGTGTTCCCCTGCGTTCGGGAATCCCCTATGATATGCAGACATTCTTCCGGTTGGCGCCGCACGCGTCTGCGTGCCGCAACGATCCCGTTTTTTGGAGCCATCATGCTGCTATTCGTCAATGGCCAGCGCTACAACGTCAACGTTCCCGACGATACGCCGCTGCTTTGGATCCTGCGCGATCACCTCAATCTCACCGGCACCAAGTACGGTTGCGGCATGGCGTTGTGTGGCGCGTGCACCGTGCATATCGACGGCGCGCCGACGCGCTCGTGCATCATGCCCGCGTCCGCGCTCAAGGCGGGCGTGGAAATCACCACCATCGAAGGGCTGAAATCGAAGGAAGGCAAGGCCGTGCAGGCCGCATGGGAGAAGCTCGACGTGCCGCAGTGCGGTTACTGCCAGTCGGGACAGATCATGTCGGCGACGGGTCTGCTCGCGAAAAAGAAAAAGCCGTCCGACGCGGACATCGACGCGGCGATGGCGGGCAACGTCTGTCGCTGCGCGACCTACGTGCGCATTCGCGCTGCAATCCACGAAGCCGCCAAGTCGCTCGTCTAGGCCACCGGAGCATTCGACTCATGCCAGATTCGTTCACACCGCAAAGCAGCCGGCGCCGGTTCCTGAAATCCTCCGCGGGCGCGGCCGCCGGCTTCACGCTCGGCTTTTATCTTCCGGGCAAGGCTTTCGCCCAGATGGCGGGTCCGGGCCAGGGCGGCGCGCGCGCCGTGCCCGCCGGCGCGTGGCAGCCGAACGCGTTCGTGCGCGTCGCCGGCGACAACACGGTTACGGTGCTGGTAAAGCACCTCGAAATGGGCCAGGGCACGTTCACCGGGCTGCCTACGGTCGTTGCCGACGAAATGGACGCGGCCTGGACGCAGATCCGGGCCGAGGGCGCGCCGGCCGATGCTGCGCTCTACAACAACCTGCTGATGGGACCGATGCAGGGTACTGGCGGGTCCACCGCGATGGCCAATTCCTTCGAGCAATTACGCAAGGCGGGTGCTGCCGCGCGGGCGATGCTCGTCGGCGCGGCGGCGAAGCGCTGGAACGTGCCGCCCGAATCGATCGCGGTGAAGCAAGGAGTGCTCACGCACGCATCGGGCAAGAAGGCGACGTTCGGCGAGCTTGCCGCCGATGCCGCGACCCAACCCGTTCCAACCGAGGTCAAACTGAAGGACCCGAAGGACTTCGTCTACATCGGCAAACGCGTGCCGCGCACGGACTCGCACGCCAAGTCGAACGGCACCGCCAAGTTCACGCAGGATGTCCAGCTTCCGGGCATGGTCACCGCCGTGGTCGCGCATCCGCCGCGCTTCGGCGGCAAGGTGGTGAAGTTCAATACCGACGAGGCGCAGAAAATTCCCGGCGTCAGATACATCGTGGAACTTCCGACCGGCGTTGCGGTGCTCGCCACGACGTTCTGGACCGCGAAAAAATCGCGCGATTTGCTCAAGATCGAATGGGACGAGTCGGCTGCATTCAAGGGATCGTCGGCGGACATCATGGCCGACTACAAGGCGCGCGCGGCCACGCCGGGCACGGTCGCGCGCAACGACGGCGACACCGCCAAAGCGCTCACCGGTGCGGCCAGGACATTCACGGCCGCGTACGAATTTCCCTACCTCGCGCATGCGGCGATGGAGCCGATGAACTGCGTCGTCCAGCTCGGCCCCGACGCGTGCGAAGTGTGGAACGGTGAGCAGTTCCAGACAGTGGACCAGGGCGCCATTGCGGAAGTCGTCGGTCTCAAGCCGGAGCAGGTCAAGATCAACCAGCTCTTCGCCGGCGGCAGCTTCGGGCGGCGCGCCAATCCAGCCTCCGACTTTGTGCGCGAAGCGGCAATGATCGCCAAGCAGATCAAGGGCGCGGTGCCGGTCAAGCTGGTGTGGACGCGCGAAGACGACATGCAGGCGGGCTACTACCGGCCGATGTACTATCATGCGATCAAGGCTGGCCTCGACGCGATCGGCAACGTCGTCGCGTGGCAGCATCGCATTGTCGGGCAATCGATCCTCGCCGGGACCCCGTTCGATGCGTTCATGATTAAGAACGGCATCGATGCAACGTCGGTCGAAGGCGCGTCGACGTTGCCATACGCCATCCCGAACCTGCAGGTCGACCTGCATTCGCCCAAGGTGGGCGTGCCGGTGTTGTGGTGGCGCTCGGTGGGATCGACGCATACCGCGTATTCGACCGAGACCTTCATCGATGAACTCGCGGTCGCAGCCGGCAAGGATCCGGTCGCGTTCCGCAAGAGTTTGCTCAGCGGTCATCCACGCCATCTCGGCGTGCTCGAACTCGCGGCGGGCAAGGCCGGCTGGGGATCACCGCTGGCGCCAGGAAAGTCCGGCGAAAAGCGCGGGCGCGGCGTCGCGGTGCACGAATCGTTCAACACCTTCGTGGCGCAAGTCGCCGAAGTCACGGTCAAAGCCGACGGCAGCTTCAGCGTCGATCGCGTCGTGTGCGCCGTCGATTGCGGCATCGCCGTCAATCCGGACGTCATCCGCGCGCAGATGGAAGGCGGCATCGGGTTCGGCCTGTCGGCCGCACTGCACGGCGAGATCACGCTCAAGGACGGCATCGTCGAACAGACGAACTTTCATCAGTACCCGCCGCTGCGCATCAACGAAATGCCGGCGGTGGAAGTCCACATCGTGGCGTCGAACGAAAATCCGACCGGTGTCGGCGAACCCGGGACGCCGGTTATCGCGCCCGCGGTCGCCAATGCCGTCGCTGCCGCGACAGGAAAGCGCCTGCGGGCACTGCCGCTTGCGCTTGGTTGAACGGGGGCGGGGCTGACTTCAGCGGCCGCGCAAGGGAGGAAAATGAAGCATTGCATCGTGCGGTTGGTACTGCTCGCGCTGGGCCTTTGGGTCGTTGGCGCCCGGGCCGAAACCGGCGTCACGCCGACGACGATTGTCATCGGACAGTCGGCGGCGTTCTCGGGGCCGGCGTCCGAGCTGGGTAACGAAATGCGTGCGGGCGCGCTTGCCTACTTTCAAATGGTCAACGCCGCCGGCGGTATCAATGGCCGCAAGATCGAGATGCGTTCGCTCGACGATGGCTATGAACCCGATCGCGCCGCGGCCAACACGAAGAAGTTGATCGACAGCGGCGTGTTCCTGCTGTTCGGCTATGTTGGGACACCGACGTCGAACGCCTCAAAGCCGATCTTCACCGCCGCAAAGGTCCCGTTCGTCGGTGCCTTCACCGGCGCCGAATCGCTGCGCAACCCGCTCAACCGCTACATCTTCAACATTCGCGCGAGCTACTTCGACGAGACCGACAAGATCGTCGGGCAAATGGCCGGACAGACGCTCGATAAGATCGCCGTCTTCTATCAGAACGACGATTACGGCAAGGCCGGACTCGCCGGTGTCGAGCGCGCTATGCAGAAGCGCAATTTGAAGATCGTCGCAACGGGCACGGTCGAGCGCAACACGGTCGACGTCGCTGCGGCGGTGGCCGCGATCGGCAAGGTCGATCCGCAGGCCGTCATCATGATCTCCGCGTACAAGTCCTGCGCCGCGTTCATCAAGGCGATGCGGGCCGCGGGCTACAATCCGCAGTTCATGAACGTGTCGTTTGTCGGCAGCAAAGCCCTTGCGCACGAGGCGGGCCCAGCAGGTCGCGGCGTCGCCATTTCCCAGGTGATGCCGTTCCCGTGGAACGTCTCCAATCGCGTCGTCAAGGAGTATCAGCAGCAGCTCGCCGCTTCAACCGGCAAGCAGGAATACTCCTTCACGAGCCTCGAGGGCTTCATTGCGGCCAAAGTGCTGGTCGAGGGCCTGCGCCGGGCCGGCAACGACCTCACGCGGGAGAGGTTCATTGCGGCGATGGAGCAGTTGCGCGATTTCGACGTCGGAGGTTACCTGGTCACTTTCACGCCAACCGACCACAATGGGTCCAAGTTCGTTGAACTCACGGTCATCGGCAAGGATGAAACCTTTCTTCGTTGAGCGCCTATGCAGATGAACACTCCGGCGGCGTTCGAGCCCGGCATCGCACTGCCTGCCACGCTGTCGCCGGAGTCGCTGTGTTACATCTGGCGTGACGACAAGATCCTCGTGCGCGCGACGGAACCGCCCGCGATGCCGACGCTCGCCGAAGTCGAACGGTCGGGCGTCACCGGCGAACGCCTGTATCTGGGCCGGTTAGAAGGCGTCGATTGCGTCGCGTTGCACGCCACCCGCGACCTCGTCGAACCCGACGGTTGGCAATGGCGTGGGTTGCGTTCGCTGTTCCTCCAGATTCCCGAGGCGCATCTGGCGCTCGCGGGCCGCGCTTTCCAGATCGTGGAATGGAATCGCAACCACCGCTACTGCGGCCGCTGCGGAACGCCGACGCGCGACAAGGGCACGGAGCGGTCCAAGGAGTGCCCGGCGTGCGGGCTGGTCGCCTATCCGCGCATCTCGCCGGCGATGATGGTGCTCGTCACACGCGGCCGAGATCTGCTGCTCGCGCGTGCCAACCGTTTTCCCAATGCGATGTACAGTGCGCTCGCGGGCTTCGTCGAGGCGGGCGAATCGATCGAGGACTGCATCCACCGCGAAGTGCTCGAGGAAGTGGGCGTCAAGGTCGATCAGCTGCGCTATTTCTCGAGCCAGTCGTGGCCGTTTCCCAACTCGCTGATGATCGCCTTCAACGCCGAATACGTGAGCGGCGACATGCGGCCCTGCGACGAGGAAATCGCCGAGGCGAAGTGGTTTTCACTCGACGCCCTGCCGCAACTCCCGGGCCCGGTGAGCATCTCACGCCAGCTGATCAACGCGACGATCGCGCGATTGGGGGCTGCGTAGCGCTACAGCGCCATTCGGCCGACGACGCGCCTGAGAGGTCAAGCATCCGCCCGCCACCATGATGCGCCGGAACTACTCTACTGCCTCCCACTTTTCTGCGCTGGCGCCCGCAAGCGCGCGCACGCGCTCCTCGTCCTTGGCAAATTCCGCGGCGAGACCCTCATAAACCACGCGCCCGTCGTCCAAAACATAAGCGCGGTCGGCGATTTCGACGGCCGCGCGCACATTCTGCTCGACGAGCAGAACCGACATGCCTTCCTTGCGCATCGCGACGATGACATTGAAAACGTCCTGCACGATCAGCGGAGCAAGACCTTGTGAGGGCTCATCGAGTAGCAACAGCGTCGGGTTGAGCAGAAGCGCCCTGGCGATGGAAAGCATCTCCTGCTCGCCCCCGGAGAGCTGGCGACCCTTGTTCGACTTGCGCATCGCGAGGCGCGGAAAAAGCTCATAGATCCTCGGGATCGTCCACGATCCCGGACGCTCGAGTGGCACATTGAGGTTCTCGTCGACAGTCAGGTTCGCGAATATGCGCCGCCCCTCCGGCACGTAACCAACGCCCAGCGCGGCGATGCGGTAAGGCGGCCAATCTGTCGTTGTCTCGCCGAGGATGCGCACTGTCCCGTCGCGGGCATGGGTCAGTCCCATAAGGCTTCGGAGTGTTGTCGTCTTGCCCGCACCATTGCGGCCCAGCAGAGTGACGATCTCTCCCTCGCCGACTGTCAGCCCCACTCCATGCAGGATGTGGCTCTTTCCGTAGAAGGTATGGAGGCTTTCGGCCTCGAGCGCGTTCACGCTGCTTTGCCCAGGTATGCCGTCTGCACGCGTTCGCTTTTCGCGATCTCGTCGGCGGTGCCTTCGTCAAGAACCGAACCCTCGGCGAGCACCATGATGCGGTCGGCCAGATGAAATATGACGCGCATGTCGTGTTCGATCAGCACAATGGTGAGCTTATGCTCGCGATGCAGTCGGCGTATCAGCCGGGTAATATCGTAGGTTTCCTGATCACCCATGCCCGCGGTCGGCTCGTCGAGCAGCAGCAAGCGAGGCTTGAGCGCTAGCGACATCATGATCTCGGTAGCACGCTGGTCGCCATGAGCGAGCTCGCCGACCAGGCGGTCGGCCTTGGCGGTCAGGCCACTCATGTCCATCAACTCCGAAATCCGCGCGCGGATCTCGCCGTCCGCACTGCGCGAAAGCCACGGGCGCAGACGCAGGCCGGCGGCGACCTCGACCGGGATGCGCAGATTCTCGCGCACCGTCAGCTCCGGAAAAATCTCGGTAATCTGGAACGTGCGCGCCATGCCCATCGCGACGCGCTTGTGCGCGGGCAATGCGGTGACGTCCAGGCCGTCGAAAACGATCGTGCCCGATGTCGGAGGGAAAAACCCGCTGATCAGGTTGAAAAACGTCGTCTTTCCAGCTCCGTTCGGTCCGATGATCGCGCGCAGCTCACCCGGCTCGACCGTCAGCGAGACATCGTTCACCGCGATCAGGCTGCCAAAATGCTGCGAGACATTGCGCACCTCCAGCAGGCTCACGACGCAACCTTTCTTCGGATCATGCCAAGCACGCCACGCGGAAAAAACAGCACAACGAGCACGAAGAAAAGGCCGATGAACGACATCCAGTTCTCGGTATGACTGGACACATAGTCCTGCAGCACGACAAATATCGCAGCACCGATCAGCGGTCCCCAGAAAGAACGCATCCCGCCAAGCACCGCCATGATGACAAAATTCCCGGACTGGTCCCAGCGGAGCGCGCGCGGATCGGTAAAGTTGTTGAGCAACGCGTAAAGCGTGCCGGCAAGCGCGGCGAACAGGCACGAGATCACGAACGACAGCCAGATATGCTGCTCGACCGGAATGCCGAGAAAGCGTGCCCGACGTTCGTTCTCGCGTATTGCAAGCAATGTCCTGCCGAAGGGCGAGCGCAGAAGCAGCGCCATGATGCCAACCGCAGCGGCGAACAAGGCGAGCACCAGAAAGTAGAAGGCCTTGTCGTTGCCCGCGATATCAATATTGGCGAAGCCAAGATTCAGCGCCTGGCGGCTCCAACCGGTCAGGCCATCGTCGCCGCCGGTGACCGAATTCCAGCGAAAGGCGATGAAAAAGAACACCTGACCGAAGGCAATCGTCACCATCGCAAAGTAAACGCCGCGCAGCTTGACGATCAAAGCGCCAATGAGCGCGGCGGCGAGCGCTCCAACAGCGACGCCGACCAAAATGCCCAGTGGAGTGCTGGGCGCAATGTACTTGAGCGTCATACCGACACCGTAGGCGCCAAGGCCGAAATAGGCGGCGTGCCCGAAGGACAGCACGCCGGTGAACCCCAGCAGAAAATTGAGCGACATCGCCGCCAGCCCCAGCACGAGGACTCGGCTGCCGAGCTCCGTATAGCCACCGAGCGCGCCCATCCAGTACGGCATTGTGAGAAGCAGAAGCCAGATGAAGATCGTGGTCTTCTGCAGATTCAGCCAGTTCAATGGATTCTGCCTTCCTCGCCCAGGAGACCGCGCGGTCGCACCAGAAGCACGACGCCCATCATCACGTAGATCACGGCTTCGGTCGCGGAGGGAAAGAACACCGTCGTGATGCCCGACGCGACGCCGATCAGGAGACCTCCGAGAAGGGTGCCCGGCAAGCTTCCGAGTCCTCCCACGATGATGGCGACAAAACTTGGCATGATGAGGGAGGTTCCAATCGTTGGCTGCAGACCCAGCATGCCGGCCGCCAATACGCCCGCGAGACCTGCGAGATAGATGCCGAGACCAAAGTTGAGATTGCGAAGGATTCGCACATTGACGCCAAGCACGGAGACCGTTTCCAGATCGAGAGTACCGGCGCGAATGCGCATGCCGAGACGCGTTCTGTTGAGGATGAAGAACAAGCCTGCGACAGCGATTGCGACGAGCGCGACCATGAAAAGGCGGTAGCCCGTCAGGAAAAAGAGGTCGCTGGAAAGCGGCGTCGCCAGCCAGCCGGGAATCTGATAGGGCAAGCTTTGCGCCCCCCAGATGTAGCGCGTCCCGTCCTCGATGATGTAGGCAAGTCCGAAGGTGAGCAAAAGGCTATATAGCGGATCACGCCCATAGACTCTGCGAATGAGAACGCGTTCTACGACCAGACCGAGCGCCGCCGTCAGAAACGGCGCGACCAAAAGACCTCCCCAGAACCCGATATACGGAATGAGCGTATAGGCGATGTAGGCGCCGATCGCGAGAAATCCGCCATGGGCGAAATTGATGACTCCGCTCAGGTTGAGAATCAGCGAAAGACCGAGAGCCATCAGCGCGTAGAACGCGCCGACGATGAGGCCGTTAAATATATTGAACAGGATCAGCTGTGTCATTCGGTCTCACACTCCCACGCGTGCATACTGCGCGCGGCGGCCACCAATGCAGTGGCTGCTCCACTCGGGTTGTGTCGAGCCCGGGCAGCCGATACCTACCTTGACACCGCCGGGCGTCCAGCCGCGCGCCGCCCGGATTCATATATAACTCAAGTCGGCCAGGTCATCTTGCAACCGGAGTCCTCGACCGGCCCGGCTGCCTCGACGCCCTTGACAAGCGAAGTCACCTTGAACAGATCGTCGGCTTCGCTGCCCGAGGCCTGCGCGTTGCCATCGTAAAGCGTCCCGATCAGTTGGTGGTCACCGGCGCGATAGAACGGTGGCTCCGGCATGAGACCGACTTCCGGCGGCAACTTCATGCCTTCGAGTGCCTTCGCCATCTTGCGCGCATCAAGAGACTTCGCCTGGTTGGCGGCAAGCGCGCAGCTCCATGTCGAGACATATCCGAACCAGGTACGCGCGGTGGGGACCTTGCCGGTGATCTTCTTGATCGCCGCGACGAATTCCGGGACATGAGCCACACCGGGCTGTTTCCAGTACCACTCGAACACCCAGCTACCGATGCGCGCTTCCGGCGGCAGGCCCAGAAGCGATTCCAGTTCTTGCTGCGATCCTGCGAGCTTAGTGCGCTTGTCGAGTCCGAATTGTACGGCCTGCTTGAGCGCGTTGATCATGTCATCGCCCTGGACGAGAAAGATGATAACGTCCGGATTCGCCGACTGCGCTTTGATGAGGTAGGAGGAAAAGTCCGTCGTGCCGAGCGGCGTCAAGTCCCCGCCAACCTTGGTCCCGCCAAGCTTCGTGGCGGCTTTCTCGAGGCCTGCCTGCAGGGTGTGTCCAAATGCATAGTCAGGAGTGATGTAGTACCACTTCTTGCCAGCATTATTGATCAGGGGTCCGGCGACAGCGTTGGCTTCCATAGTCGTGTTGTTGCATACGCGGAAGACATTCCAATGGCACGTAGCCCCGGTAATGCCGTCGGTATGGCCGCCGGGAACGATGTGGAGCACGCCTTTTTCACTGCTCACCTGCGCCATCGCCAGCGCTAACGCCGAATTCACGTTGCCTAGCAGGAAATTCACCTGATCGCGCTCGATGAGTTTGCGCGCCTTCTGCACCGCCGTTCCTGCATCTCCACTGGTCGAGTCCTCGACGAGAAGCTGTACCTGACGGCCGAGGATCCCGCCTTTCGCGTTGATCTGGTCGATTGCGTGCTGGCAGCCGGTCAACTCGTTCTTGCCCAC
>Ga0066789_10000642_pt1 | contig 14441 bp, 12 predicted proteins | sample OrgsoiDNA2013049_FD_70960 | JGI IMG/M metagenome (GOLD analysis project Ga0066789, IMG submission 70960) | Permafrost soil microbial communities from the Arctic, to analyse light accelerated degradation of dissolved organic matter (DOM) -... | ecosystem: Environmental > Terrestrial > Soil >...
CCGATCGTCACTGACGTTGTACTCATATGCGAGCGCCCCCGGTTCTTGCTTCGTCGCGGCAACAAGCGGTGCAACGACCTGCTTAAATTCATCAAAATGCTCCGGTTTCACCTTGAACACGCAGACCCAATAGATGTCCTTTCGCATGAGCTTCTCCTCGTCTTGCTGGGCCGGCTTTTTGGACCTCGGTGGGTGACTTTTTCTGAGCTGCGTTAAGACAACTGCGCCTGATACTGCGGTCGTGGCCATCCAATTTTGCAGCGCACTCGGATGCCTTCGGGACCCTGGGCGATCGGGACGTGAAGGGCGCGCTGCACTCGCTGACGACTAAACAGCAAGCCCCGTGCCATCATCGACGTTCTGCCGTCGGGCACAGCGGCCAATTCGACTCACGCATTGCGGTTAGAAATCCGGCAAGGGCAGACCAAATCGTCTCAAATGTTGCGAGACAGTCTCACGCAATGAGACAGCCGGAAGCGCAATGATGCTGGTCGGTTTCGAAAGGCGGCGTGGCCGCTCACCGCATTTGGGTTGATCGTCTCGCCGTTGCGACACCGTCTCGCGACGATGACGCAGGTTCGCACTTCGGTCCGCCGGCGATTTGGCCCAATGACGTCGAAGCGCCAATTGCGGCTCACTTTCCGAGGAATATCGGCGTTGGCATAGCGCTTGCTCTTCTGCAGATGCAGAGCAAAATGCATCGCAAGTCTTAATAGTGACGGAGGAAGGAGATCCTATGGAAGTCGGCTATTTCACAATGCCCTCGCATCCGCCGGAGTGTGGATTAAAGGAAGGCCATGACTGGGACCTGCAGGTCCTGCGCTGGCTCGATGAACTCGGATATCAGGAAGCCTGGATCGGCGAGCATCACACCGCACCCTGGGAACCTAACCCGTCGCCGGACCTTCTGATCGCGCAAGCTCTGCTGCAAACCAAGAAGCTTCGCATCGGCCCCGGCGGGTTCCTGCTGCCCTATCATCACCCTGCCGAGCTCGCCAATCGCGTCGCCATGCTCGATCACCTTTCAGAGGGACGGCTTAATTTCGGCGTTGCCGCATCGGGCCTGCCGAGCGACTGGGCGATGTTCAATGTCGACGGAATGAGCGGGCAGAACCGCGACATGACCCGCGAAGCATTAGAGATCATCCTGAAGCTATGGGCTGATCCCGCGCCCTTCACCTACAAGGGAAAATTCTGGACGGTAACCAAGCCGGACACAATGTTCGATTTTCTTAAGCCACACCTCAAACCGCTGCAGGCGCCGCATCCGCCGATCGGGGTCGCGGGCCTATCGAAGAATTCCGACACCCTGAAGCTTGCGGGAGAGCGCGGCTTCATCCCGATGAGCCTCAACCTCAACCCGGCCTACGTCAGCAGCCATTGGGATTCCGTCGAAGCCGGCGCCGCAAAAACCGGACGCAAGCCGAGTCGCAGGGATTGGCGTCTGGTTCGCGAGGTGTTCGTCGCCGATACCGATGAAGAAGCCTGGAAGCTTTCGACCGGTGACATGATGGGCCGGATGATGGGGGAATATTTTCTTCCCCTCCTCGGGCATTTTGGTTTCAAGGACTATCTGAAGCACACACCCGAGGTACCGGACAGCGACGTTACCGTCGAATACTGCGCCCGTCGCAACTGGATCATCGGCTCGCCTTCCACGGTCGTCGAAAAAATCGAAAGGATCTATCGCGAGGTCGGTGGCTTCGGCGTATTGTGCGTTTTTGGCTTCGACTACAAGCATAAGCCGCAGGCATGGCATCGCTCGCTCGAGTTGTTGCAGCGGGAGGTTATGCCGCGGTTGAAGCATCTGGGCGAGGAATTGCCGAAGGCTGCGTAATGATCCGTGCCCCAGGTGCGGAGGACTGCTCCGCACCTGGAATCGCTTGTTGGGGTAATCTGCAGTTCGCACCGCGAGGGCTACCCATGAAGATTGATGCGCCTATTTTCAAACAAGCCATGCGCCAATGCGCCGGGGCGGTCGCTTTAGTTACCGTCGGAACCAAACCTGGGCTGCGCACCGGCTTGACGGTTACGTCGGCCTGCTCGCTTTCTGATAATCCGCCGTCCCTGCTTATCTGCGTCAACCGGAATGCCAGCGCTCATACGCGTATTCGCGGGGAAGGGTGCTTCGCGGTCAACTTCCTCGGCGAGGAGCATACGCCGCTCGCCCTGACGTTCAGCGGGCAAAAGGGCGTTAATGGCGAGGACCGTTTTGCATTCGGACGTTGGATCGAAAGCGTGACAGGAAGTCCCCTATTGGAGGATGCAGCGGTAGCATTCGACTGTACGGTAGCGGAGGAGTTCGAAGCAAAGACCCACTCCATATTCATAGGCGAGATCCGGGACGCGCGCATCTCGGCCGAGGCTAACCCTCTGATATATCTCCGCAGCGGCTTCAAAGGCGTGCGTGACATCCAAGAGAAACTCTCGCTCGCCGATCTCGACGCGCGACGGTCGAGTTGGAGCAATTTCTCCTGACCGATTGCACCACAGCTGGTTCGGAGATTCAGTCAGGAACGTCAATCTTCAACAGCTTGATCTTGCGATAAAGGGTCGCGCGGCTGAGATTCAATGCTCGTGCTGCCTTGGCCACGCGTCCGCCATTATTTCGTAAGGCGTCAACGATCGCGACACGCTCGCTGCCCTGATCGGATATCGTGTCGCGGCCGAAGGGCGGAAGATCCAGGTCCGCTTCGACTATGATTCCGTGCTCGGCAGTGCAGCCGGCCAGTCGCAACACGTGCCTGAGCTGGCGCATATTCCCGGGGAAAGGGTAAGACAGCAGCGCGGTCCACGCCTCCTGCGATACGCGGCAATTTGGAGCTTCCTCGGCCGCGATTTTGGAAATCACATCAGCCTTGTCAACTCGCTCGCGCAGGGAAGGAAGCCGGACCTCCATGCCCCGTAATCTGTAATAGAGGTCGGCGCGAAAAGTGCCGGCACTGGCCATGTGGGCAAGATCACGATGCGTTGCGCTAATCAGCCTGATGTCGATCGCTACGGGCTTTAGGGCTCCCAGCGGCCACACTTCCCGATTTTCGAGCACGCGCAAGAGGCGCGTTTGCAGGGCGATCGGCATATCGCCTATCTCATCGAGAAATAGGGTGCCGCGGTCCGCCTGAACAATTAGTCCCTTTGACCCGTCGCGTCGTGCGCCAGTGAACGCGCCTGCCTCATAGCCGAACAATTCCGCATCGATCAAACTTTCAGGCATCGCGGCGCAATTTAATGCGACGTAATTGTTCTTCGCTCGGCCACTCGAAGCGTGGATGGCACGAGCAAATACGTCCTTGCCGGCCCCCGTCTCGCCACGCAACAGGATCGGCAGATTGTGGTCTCCAATCGTCATGAGGCGCTTGACGCCTTTAGTTAGCACGGGATCGCATCCGGCAAGCTCGATCAGGGCGGCAAACTGGTTCGCCGGGCCGCGGCGGTGGAGCTCCGCTCGGGCGTTGCCGGATTTTGCACTCTTCGGCGGGGCGATCTGTCCCTGGCCGTGCCAGGAGCCGTCCGTCCGACGGAGATCGACAGACGTTACCTCGGTTCGCGTTGCGCGACCGTCCACCTGAACCAGGTGGGACAACTCAACGCCCGTCTGGATCATCGCATCCGTCAGTCCCAGAATCGAGCGGCCACGGCGGCACACACCGACGACGCGACGGTCCTCATCAAGGGCAACCAGCCCCTCGCCTTCGTCACCTTGTAGTGCGGCGATCCAGGAGCCGCCGAACTCCCGGCGGAAGATCGAGTTCTCGATGCGGCGCGCGGTTTCGAGCGCCATCGCAAATGCAAGCTGATGAGCCGCCCGATCAAGATCGACACGGCATGAGGTGATGTTCACGGCGCCAGCCAACTTGCCTACGTGGTCGAACAGCGGCGCCACGCCGCATGTAAAAATGCTCCACTGTTCGCGGAAGTGTTCGTCGCGGTGGACCAGAATCGGTCGCTGCTCGGCGAGTGCTGTACCGACGCCGTTCGTGCCCTCACAGGCTTCCGCAAAGTTCGAGCCGGTGTAGATGTTCAGGTCACGGAACATCCGCTCGTAATCGCCTCCCGGAAGCCGGCTAATGAGCATCGTGCCCTCCGCGTCAGCAAAGTTGACGCAATACCCGGAGTCGCGAAGGACGCGCGCGAGGTCTTCCAGTTCCGGGATAGCGGCCTGGATCAGTTTTTCGATTGGTTGGGTGAGACGCCGGAGTTCGGGTTCCGTGAACGTTTGCGGTGGACCGTTCCTGGATGGATCGAGCTTATGATCGATCAGACACCGACGCCAGGATTCGGCTATGCGCGACTGGGCGTCGGTATCGGCCAAAGGATTGGCGACCGACAAAACACGGGAGACATGGTTCGAGGGCCCCATACTGGCCATCCGGACGGCTCCACCCTGCATTATTTTGCATAAGGTCACACACCGAAAATATATGTCAAGCCATTACACACCGTGTGATTGGCGCAGGTACCGGCCGGCTCAACGCTTGGCCGCCGGCAGATTCGAAATGAACTCTCCCGATCTATTGAGACCTTCTCAACATCGATCTTCGCAACACCCCAAAGTGAGCGACGAAACTGTGCCGGATCTCTACCAAACCCTGCCGATCTGCTTAGTTCTTGCAATCCGGAAGTCGTGGTGGCGCAGCTTTTTGCGCATCTATCTTCGACAAAAGCTTGTAATAATCCCACGGCGCCTTGGACTCGCTCGGCGTCTTGACGCGGAACAGGTAAAGGTCACGCATGACCCAACCGTCGTCGCGGATAGCTGCATTGTGGGTCATCATATCGTCGACGGGGATCTCGCGCATCGCCGCTGCCACAGCCGCCCCGTCCGTCGTCCCCGCCTTGGCGACGCCCTTGAGGAAATGGCGAACGGCGCTGTATACGCCAGCCTGGGCCATCGTCGGCATCCGCCCATCGCTGAGTTCGCCAAATCGCTTCGACCACTTCCGGGTCTGGTCATCGAGGTCCCAATAGAACGCGGCGGTAAGGGTGAGGTTCTGGGCGATCGGGAGTCCAATAGCGTGAATGTCGGATATGAACGTTTGCATGGAAACGATCTTCTGCCCTTTGGCGAGACCGAATTCGTTCGACTGCTTGAGAACGTTGATGAAGTCGGAACCGCCGCTAACCATGGCCACGACCTCAGCGCCTGAACTTTGGGCCTGCAACAGATAGGATGCGAAGTCGCTGGTGCCGAGCGCGTGCCAGGCGGTACCGACCACCCGGCCTCCCTTTTCATTGATCACGGTGGTCGCATCGCGAACCATCGCGCGTCCGAACGCGTAGTCAGCGGCGACGAAGTACCACGACTTTGCACCTTCCTCGAAAACCGCCGATGCGGTGCTTCGGGCCGCGGACAGGGTATTGAAGGTCCACTGGAAGGTCGTTGGACTGCAGGACTTGCCGATGATGTCCGAGGCGCTTGCGCTCGAAAAGATCGCTATTTTGTTCTTCTGACGCGCGATTTCCTGCACAGCGAGGGCAATCGAAGACACCGGCACATCGAAGACGGCCGAAACCCCATCTACGTCGTACCAGCGACGCGCGATGGCTGCTCCAATGTCGGGCTTGTTCTGATGGTCGGCAACGGCGACTTCAATTTTTCGACCGAGCACGGTGCCGCCGGCGTCCTCGACGGCAAGGCGGGCGGCAACGACGGAGCCTGTTCCCGCAAGATCGGCGTAGATTCCGCTCTGGTCGTTGAGCACGCCGATTTTGACCGGCTCCTTAGTTTGCGCGTGAGCCGTTCCCAGCATAGCCACCAATACGAGCGCGCCTAAGATCGATCTTGTCACAGAAATCTCCCCCTTGGTCCGCTGCCGGCGCTTTTTGATCAATTGACCCAAGCGCTTCATTTGGCGGTTTGTGATGACTCTGCTGTCACTTCCCAGTTTCGGGAACGTTGAGCGGCGAACGCCAGCGCGACCGAGCCTGCAATGCCTCTAAGCATGTTTCATATACGGAGTCAATCAATCATATATAAAAAACCCGGTCCGCCTAGAATGATGCTTGTGATAGGTCACGCCGGCAGTATCTTGATCTGGAACCCGGCTCGATCGGGCGATTTTTGTAATCTGGGTCACGGTTTGAATGACGAAGTCCACGAAGAAGCGCGCGAAGGTTGCCGAACCGACAGGCCCTAATTACTCTGCTCCAGCACTCGAGAAGGGGCTCGACATCATCGAAATGTTGTGTGGAAGCAATGTGCCGCTTGCGCAGACCGCGATAGCCGAGCAGCTCAATCGAAGCGTGAGCGAGATCTATCGGATGCTCGCCTGCCTGGTGCACCGAAACTACGTCGTCAATGTCAGCGATACCTACGCGATCACGACCAAACTGTTCGAGCTCGCGCACAGCAATCCGCCAACAAACCGGCTGCTTGCCGAAGCCGGGCCGATCATGCAGGAGCTGTCATCTGATCTCCAGCAGGCTTGCCATCTGACCGTCTACAATCAGGGACGCCAGATCGTTATCGCCAAAGTCGATAATCCAGGCGGCATGGGCTTCAGCATCCGGGTCGGCGCAGAGTTGGACGTACTGGTCTCCGCCTCCGGACGGGCGCTTCTCGCTTTTCAGGATACGGAAACCATCGAGTTGCGCATCAAGGAATCTCTCCAGAGATCTCCCCATCATTCGGCCGCCGAGATCAGGCCAGTCCTCAGGACCATTCGTGCTCGCGGTTTCGAATCAATGCTTAGCCTGCAAATCAAGGGATTGTACGCCGTCAGCTACCCTGTTCTTGATACCCAGAACCGTGCGCTGGCGGCCTTGACGGTCCCCTATGCCGAGCGGCTGGATCAACGCAGCCGGAAGAGCGTGCCCGAAATCGAGGTGGCGCTCGGCAGAGCGGCGCGCGCGCTGTCCGAGCGAATGGGCTGGCGCGACAGGGAGGTGAGCGATCTGACGTCAGGCTTCACGGACTTCCCGGCCGCCTCCGGCAAACGCCAGGGCGCCCTCGCCGCACGACGCCGCGGCAAACTTTAGCGCGCACGGCTTCAGCGCCTTATTAATGGATGTGACTGCCACCATTCACGTCCAATGTTGCCCCGGTGATGTAGGCGGAAAGGTCCGAGGCCAGGAACAGGCAGGCTCCTGCGACATCGCTCGCACGGCCTGGCCGCGCCAATGGCACCTGACCGACCACGGCGTCGATCTGCTGCTGAGTGATGTTGCCGTCGAGCATGCCGGTCTCGATCAGCGATGGGCAGATCGCGTTCGCCCGCACGCCGACCGGACCGAACTCTCGGGCAATGGACCGGGTCAGGCTGATGACACCTCCTTTGGAGGCAGCATAATGGGCGCCGCCGACAAGCCCGCCGCCACGTTGCGCGGCCACCGAGGCGACGTTGACGATCGAGCCGCCACGCTGGGCTGCGAGAGGCGCCAGCACGCTATGGCAGACGTTGAAGGCACCTTTGAGATTGACGTTCATCATCTGGTCGAAATCGAATTCCTCGATCGCGAGCAGCGGTTGGGCCTTGACGATACCGGCGCAGTTGACGAGGCAGTCGATCCGGCCGCTGGAATCCAGCACCTTCTGCACCATCTCGCGGCACTGACGGCGGTCGGCGATGTCGCAGCGATAGCCCAACATTGCGGGCTTGCCGGCCTCATCCCGACCGATCGCTGCATTGAGCGCATCGAGACGATCCTCATCCATGCAAAGGTCCACGGCGGCGACGATAGCGCCATGTTCGGCGAATAGTTTCGCCGTAGCAAAACCGATCCCGCGTTCTGATGACACGCCGACGATGATGCAGGTTCTATTGGCCAGCAGCATATCGCGATCCCGCCTCTGTTCGATGGACCGGGTTACGCTCCGGGCTTCTGATAGTCGGTCTGATGCACCTCGATGATGGTGCCGTCAGGATCCTGCAGAAAGATCTGATACCAGCCGCCGATCGCCCAGACCCCGTAGTCCGCGAAGGGAATGTCTTTTTCTTTCAACATGGCCTTGAAGGCCTCGATGTCGTCGGTACGAAACGCGATGTGACCGCGATCGAGCGGGTTGAGGCTCTGCTTGGTCCGGAACGCCACGGCGAGATCCTGCGGTGCAATGTGAAATTCAGTCGTTCCGTCGGTCAGAAACTCGACCTTGCGGTCGTACCCCTTCGAGCTGATCTGCGCGTCGCCATAGCCGGCTGCCGGCTTCAGGTTGAACAGGGAACGGTAAAATTCAGCAACCGCGCCGACGTCCTTGGTCGAATAGTTCACGTGATGCAGTTTCAATTCCATGTGATTTCCTTTCGGCTGTTTGAACAACTTGCTCACGCCGGCAGACCGCCATCGATCATGAAGGTGGCCGCAGTGACGTAGGAGGCTTCATCCGAGGCCAGCCACAGCATTGGAAACGCAAGTTCGGCGGGTTCGGCCCACCGCGCCATGACGCAGGGAGGAATCAACTCGTCAACCTTGGCGGCGCCGAGGCGATTGACGTGGAAAGGTGTCCGCGTGAATCCCGGACAGATTGCGTTGACACGGACCCCGTGCCTGCCCTCTTCGAAGGCCAGCGTCCGGGTCAGGGACAGTACCGCCGCCTTGGTCGCATCGTAAGCGCCCATTCCCCTGCGGCCGTAGACCGCATAGGTCGACGAAACGTTGATGATGCTGCCGCGACCGCTCGCGCGCAGCGCCGGCAGCGCGGCCCGCGACATGCTCGCATAGCTCAGCAGATTGATCCGTACGATGGCATCCCAGGTGTCCCACGACGCGTCGGCAAGGGCCTCGTAACGCCTGATGCCGACATTGTTGACGAGAACATCGAGTTTACCAAATGCCGCGAGGACCTGGTCGACCACAACGGTCGCAGCGCGTTCTTCGCCGAGATCCGCCCCAAAGACCTCTACTTGCGCACCAGTCACTTGGCGACGAATCTCTTCGGCGGCACCCTGAAGGGTCTCCACGTCTCGATCAACGAGCGCGACTGTCGCGCCTTCCTTGCAGAAGATGCCGCCGGCCGCCGATCCGATACCACCCCCACCTCCGGTGATGATGGCGACCTTCCCTTGGAGTCTCTGCGCAGCCAAAACACACTCCCGGGTCTCGAGGCAATGCCCGCCCCAAGCGGATTTCTCATCTTTCATATATGAAGTCAATATTTTTTTAGTAAAATGCTAAATGCCTGGCGTCTAGATCGGTCACGACCAACGCCCTCCCAATCTCATGTGCGTTTACTGGACGCCGTTCAGCAGTTCGATCGGAGCTATGTTATTGAGATCCTTATCTCGCCTAGCCCATCGATCCCTCCGGTCATCACCTCTCCGCGCTGCACAGGACCCACGCCTTCTGGCGTCCCCGTCATAATGATGTCTCCGGGCTTCAACGCCATGGAGTGCGAACAGATGGAGATAATGTCCGGCACGGGCCAGATCAGCTTGGAAATATCGGATTCCTGTTTGACCACGCCGTCGACGGCGAGCCAGATGCGCCCAGCTTTCGGATGTCCTACCTCAGACACCGGTCGCAGCGGCGCTATTGGCGCCGACAGGTCGAAACCCTTGCCCCAGTCCCAGGGACGGCCTTGCTCCCGGGCCTGAAGTTGTAAATCGCGGCGGGTCAGGTCGATACCTACGCCGTAACCCCAGACATGATTGAGGGCATCATCGACAGGGATATTGGTCCCACCTTGCCCGACCGCAACGATCAGCTCGATCTCGTAGTGAAAATTCTTCGTTTCCGGCGGATAGGGAACCGTCATTCCATCATCCACAACCGTATCTGGCGGCTTCATGAAGAAAAAAGGTGGTTCGCGGTCAGGGTCGCGCCCCATCTCCCGCGCATGTGCAGCATAGTTGCGGCCAACGCAAATGATGCGTCGCACCGGAAAGCGCGCTCTAGAGTTATGGACTGCAACGGAGGCCGGCTGCGGAGGCGGCAGCACGAAATCAGCATGGGTGAGGATGTCAGACATTGCCGCGGTCCTCCCGGAAAAGATGAAGGGCTTCCTGAATCGGTCGGTCGGAGTAGGAGAAGATCACCGCGTCTGCGTCGATCGCTTCGTGACGGACACGATGCCAGGACGGCACGACGAAGATATCTCGCTTGCGCCACTCGACCACAATTTCTTCACCGGATCTAAGCGAGATCACGCTGCGGCCGTTGCCCTCGATCGGCACAAAGACTGTCGCATCCGTTGACCGGTAGGATGCGGTTGCAAAGCCCTTCGGCAGGAGCTGGATGAAGGTAGCCATCGTAGCCATGGCATGATTGCCGGTGATCGGGTTGGTGTAGCGCATCTTGAGGCCGTGGCATGCGTCCCAGGCACCAGACTGTCGCAACTGCTCGAGCGCCTCGCGGGTCCTCACGTAAGGATAGTTGAAAACCGGCGAGGAACCGCCGCTACCTTTGTGATCTACGGGAAGGAGGTTATGACCGTAGCGGGCGTCGCTGTCGCCGACCGGTCGAGTGATCGGCTGTTCGTCAACATCGAGATGCTCGGCGAATGAAGCATCAAGCATCTGCAGCACCGGGATGTCGAGGCCATCCAGCCAGAAGATCGGATTGGCGCTGGGATTGCCATGATCGTGCCAAGCCCAGGGAGGCGTAATAATGAAATCGCCCTCATGCATGATCGTGCGCTCACCGTTTACGGCGGTGTAGGCGCCTTCACCTTCGAGAACAAAGCGCAAAGCCGATTGGGTGTGGCGGTGAGCCGGCGCGACCTCGCCGGGCATGACTAGTTGCACGCCAGCGTAGAGATCCGTGGTGATTTTGGATTGTCCACGCAAGCCCGGATTTTCGAGCACAAGAACTCTCCGTTCTGCCTCTTTGGTCGTGATGAGTTTCCCGGCCTCAAGCATATATGCGCGGATGTCATCGAAGCGCCAGGATGCGGGGCTACAGGCGCTCCTCGGTTCGGTGGTCACGAGGTCCGCCAATGACAACCACAAAGCAGTAAGATTCTTCTTGTCAATCTTATCGTAGAAGGCGCGGCGTTCGGGTGTATCGGCGGTCGGCGCGATTATGGAATCGTGCTGCATGGTCTGTCTCCCTATTCGGTTCAGGACTAAGACGATTAGTGAAGGAGTATCGCGGCCGGTGACACGATCGAGAGGTTCGGCTCCCGTCCGCGAAGCGCAAACACCGCTACTCCGGCAAACAAGGCAGGCACCGCAGCAATCAGAACGACCGATTGCGCATTCCAGCCAAAGTTAAGCAGGATGCCTCCCGCGACCGGTCCGATGATTGACCCGATGCGCCCTACCCCCAACGCCCAACCGACGCCAGTGGAGCGGATCGAGGTCGGATAAAGGCCGGCCGCAAGCGCGTTCACACCGATCTGTGCCCCCACCACACCAAAGCCCGCAAGAAATGTTGCGATCATAAGGAACCAAAGGTTTGAGGTTCCCATCGCGATACCCGCGATAAAGAGCGCCGAAGCGGAATATGCGCCTCCCAAAACAAGATATGGATCAAGTCGATCGACGAAGCGGCCGAGCACGATTGCGCCTACAACCCCGCCAGCATTCAGAACCGCGGTCGAGAGGATGGCGACGTTGAGCGGTAAGCCGCTCGCCTTCAGAAGGGATGGCATCCAATTCACCAGGAAGTACATGACGAGGAGGTTCATGAAAAACGCGACCCAAAGTAGCGTTGTCATCTGTGCCCGCCCTTCCTGGAAGAGCTTCGTAACCGGAAAGCCGACTGCCGGTGGGCCATGAATTACGTAACGATTCCCTGCCTGCTGCGGGATGGTCGGATTTAGCCGCATGAGCAAGTGGGCGATTCTCCTATCCGCAACCCCGCGTGCCACCAGATAGCGGATAGACTCGGGCAGCCAAATGCCTAGCGCGACCAGGCTCAACAACGGCAGGATTCCACCCAAGATAAAAACCGACTGCCAACCGAAAGCGCTGATCAGCGGAGCGCTGACCACGCCGCCTACCGTCGAACCCAGCGGAAAGCCGCAGAACATGACGGCGATAAGGACCGCTCGAATGCGTTTCGGGGCGTATTCGCTGGTCAAAGCAATAATGTTGGGCATCGCGCCGCCGAGGCCAAGTCCCGTCAGGAAGCGATATATAAGCAACTCGTTCAGGCTGGTCGCTCGAGCGGTGATTAGAGCGAACACGCCAAAAAGCAGCACGGAGAGCAGGATCACACCCTTTCGACCGAAACGATCTGCCACCGGACTCAGGATAAAAGCACCGACCGCTAGACCCGCTAAGCCGGCACCGAAGATCGGGCCGAAGCCGGCCATGGGGATGCCCCACTGTTCGGCAATCACCGGTGCAACGTAAGCAATGGATTGAGTATCGAATCCATCGAGCAATGCGATCCACGCGCAGAGGGTGACGATCAGTACTTGGAAGCTACCGAAGCGCGTTTGTTCGATGGCCTCGGTAACATCTACGGTATTCGGTGCGGACATCATGAACTCCAATGAGGTTTATTCTTCGTCGGTCTTGGTGCTGTGAGCTACAGGGAAAGGTGTCGTTCAGGATTTCGACGGTGCGGCGCGTAGCTGCTGCCGATCGATCTTGCCGGTTCCCGTTTTCGGTAGGTCAGACCAGTATTCAATCGAGCGCGGGTATTTGTAGGGAAGTAGTTTCGACTTGACATGATCCTGCAGCTCTCGAGTAAGTGAGCCACTGGCTACATACCCGTCTCGAAGGATCACGAATGCTTTTGTAGTCATCCGGCGATCGGGAAGCTCCATTCCGAGGACCGCGCATTCGCGAACCGCCGGATGTTCGGCAAGGCAGAGTTCGATCTCGAGTGGGTAGATCCATTGACCGCTCACTTTGATCAGGTCATCAACTCGACCAACGAACGTAAAGAATCCATCGATGTCTTCAACGAGTCTGTCACCGGTCCAGATCCAACCGCCGTCGCGCATAGTTTGTTCGGTTTTGTCGGGCCGATTCCAATAGCAAGGCGCGTTGGAGTGGCCGCGAACCCACATGACGCCTTCCTCGCCTCGCGCGACCGGCTCGCCTTCGGGCGTGCTCAGTCGGATCTCGTATCCAGGCACACGCCTGCCGGCGGTTCCGACCTTCTTCTGATCAGGCGTGTTCGAAAGATAGATGTGCAGAGCTTCGGTGGATCCGAGTCCCTCCAAAATATCGTGTCCGAAACGTCGCCTCCAATCGTTGAAGATATCCTGCGATAGCACCTCAGCGGCGGACAAGCAGAGGCGCACGCACGAAAGGTCGGCAGAGTTGATGCGTGGATGATTTAACAACGCGTTGTAAAGGGTCGGCAGCCCAAAAAACAGAGTGGGCTTGTATCTCTCGATGACATCGAGAACCGCATTCGGATCGGGCCGACCGGCGAGCAGGACGGTGCTTGCGCCGACCGAAAAGGGGAACGTGATCGAATTCCCGAAACCGTAAGCAAAGAAAATCTTCGGTACGGAGAAGCAAATGTCGTTCTCTTGGATCGCCAGGATGTGGCGACCGAAACTTTCCGCAGTATAGGCCATGTCGTGCTGCAGGTGGACGATACCCTTCGGCCGGCCGGTGCTGCCCGAGCTGTACATCCAGAAAGCCATGTCGTCGCGTCCCGTGGACGCCGCGTCTAGGGCAGACGAAAATTCGGCAAACCAATGGTCGCCGTTCAACACCTTGAGGGAGGATAGTCCGGACGAGCGACTTCCGTTGACGACTATCAGCGCGCGTAACGAGGTCCCCGCGATGGTCTCCTCGTCAAACATGGAGGCATATTCGGCATCGACTACCGCAACTGGTGCGGAAGAATCCTGCAGGTAGAAGCGAATTAGGTCCTTTGGCGAAAGAGTGTTGATCAGCATCGGTACAAAGCCGACGCGGATTGCTCCGAAGAACACTGCTGGATACGCCGTCGTGTCATTCAGAAGGAGGAGTACGCGATCACCCAGAGCAAGCCCGAGAGATTTAAGTGCGTTTCCGGCTTTGGCAGCTTTGGCGCACAACTCGCCATAACTGGTATTGCCCTCCGCGGCGTAGATTGCGACCTTGTCGGTGCGACCTGCCTGAAGATTACTAAACAGAATTTCGCTGGCGTTGTATCGCTGAGGGATGTTGAAGCCAACTTCTTGCGGTCCAGGTGCATTGTTGGGGACGTGATCCACAATCGCCTGGTCGGTTCGATCCATCATGAGAGCGTTCCTCATTGTCGAGATCTTTTCAGATTTGATGGGTTCGCGTCGTAGCGCTCCATGAAGCGCGGCGACATCGCGCGAAGTTGGCTATCCTCAATTCGGCCCGAGCGGGTGATGTAGCTGTAGGCGAAATCGAGTGGTTCAAGCTGCATATGCTCTGGAAATCGCTCGTACCATGACGCGCTTGTTTTCGCGGCCCTTACAAGCGTCTTCACTACAGGGCGACGTGCAGTCTCATAGGCTTCCAAAGCCACTCGGAGATCATGTGGCTCGTTATCCAAAGCGTTGACGAGGGCAATGACGTCCTCGAGCGCCAACCGAGTCCCTGAGCCGATCGAGAAATGCGCGGTGTGCAGCGCGTCACCGA
>Ga0066789_10000643_pt1 | contig 14395 bp, 16 predicted proteins | sample OrgsoiDNA2013049_FD_70960 | JGI IMG/M metagenome (GOLD analysis project Ga0066789, IMG submission 70960) | Permafrost soil microbial communities from the Arctic, to analyse light accelerated degradation of dissolved organic matter (DOM) -... | ecosystem: Environmental > Terrestrial > Soil >...
ACCAGGAAGTGCCGGGTAGCGAAGCCCTCGGGGAGTGTGACGGTGGGCAGGTCGGGGGCATCGGATCGTAGGGACCGGCGCATCTGCCAGAGCTCACGCGTCTTTGAGTAGCCGCCCCTGGATGCGAAAGCCCGCGCGGCAACCAGGTCGCCGTGAGACCAGAGCAGCAGCGTTGCTCGGCTGGGCGTCCGGGTCGCCAGGGCGGCTTCAAGGGCGTGGAGCAAAGCCGTCCCCGTGCCGTCGCGCCGGAAGGACGGGTGGACCACGACTTCAGCGGTGGCAGTATCGCCGTCCGGGTCGTGCTCGAGGTGGGCGTAGCCCGAAAGGTGTGCGCCGGCGCAGGCAAGGAGGTGCACAGACCTTGGGATGGCGTCTTGGCTGGTTCGCGGGGGGCCTTCCCGGGCGGACAGCAGGACCTGCTCTGACAGGGGACCCACCTTGTCCGTCTCGGTGGCGGCCCCGACCAACCGGAAGACCTCGGACACCTGCCGCTCGGTGAGGCGCTCCGCCCGCTCAATCGTCACGAGCGACGATCCACAGGCCCCGCCAGGAACCCCAGGTCAGGCATCTGCATCTGTCAGGGACTCGCTCGAGCCGGGCGAGGAGTCGGGCACGAAGCGGTAGCCGACGTTGCGCACGGTCCCGATGAGGACCTCGTGCTCCAGGCCGAGCTTGGCCCGGAGACGTCGCACATGGACATCCACCGTGCGCGTGCCGCCGAAGTAGTCATAGCCCCACACCTCCTGGAGCAGCTGTGCCCGGGTGAACACCCGCCCGGGGTGCTGCGCGAGGTGCTTGATCAGCTCAAACTCCTTGTACGTCAGGTCGAGGACTCGCCCGCTGACCCTTGCCGAGTAGGAGGCCTCATCGATGACAAGGTCACCGGCGGTGATCTGACCATCGCCCGGGTCCTCGTCCCCGGACAGGGCCAGCGAGCCGATGGCGAGGCGGAGACGGGCCTCGACCTCGGCCGGTCCCGCCGTCTCCAGCAGGACGTCGTCCACGCCCCACTCCGCGGTCACCCCTGCGAGACCGCCCTCGGTCAGGATCGCCAGCAAGGGCACCGAGAGGCCGGTGGCTCGCAGCATCCGGCACAGGGACCGCCCCGCGGCCAGCTCGCGGCGCGCGTCCACCAGCACCACGTCTGCGCTCGGGCTGTCAATGAGAGCGGCTGGCTCGGCAGGCAAGATGTGTACGCGGTGGCTGAGCAGGGCGAGTGACGGCAGCACTTCGGCACTGGGTGCCAAGGTGTTGGTCAGCAGCAACAGGTGGGCCACTCTTGGCACAATAGGTCAGTGTCCAACGGTTTGGGGCGTTCGCCCGCCTCATGAGACCCTCCCACACGCACGAGATGCAGGTATGACGAGTGGCCGCGACGAAGTGCGGCCTCCGTTGACCTGCCGGTGATGGGAGAATGCCGTACGTGACCGACGCCCCGCCTGAACCTCCGCCGCAGACACGTGTGTCCCGCGCGCTGGCGCGGGCGGCTGCCGCGGCCGCCGCGACAGCCACCCCCCCTGTTCCCGAGATGCCGTTGCAGCCTCTTGTCACGGTCGCCGTTGTCGCCCTGGCGGGTCTGCTGACCATCACGGCATTCGCCGGGCCTGCGATGGTGGCTCTTGCGGTCGGCCTCTCAGCAGGCATCATCGCCTGGGGCTGGGCGGGGCTTCTGGGGTTGCCCAGCCCTCGTGGCACCACGCTCGTCCTGGCAGTGGGGTCGGCCGGGGCGATCGGCACCGTTCTGGCCACTCGAGATGACCCCTTTCTGGCCTGGATGCCTGCGGCCCTCGCCGGCTCCATGATCGTTGCCTTCGTCCACCAGCTGGCGCGCAGGGACGGTCGCCCGCGTCTCGTGGAGTCCATCGCGTCGACCATCACCGCGATCGCCATCGTGGTCTCCGGAGCCAGCCTCGTGGCTTTGCCCCGGACCGACCATGGCGCGTGGGTGGTGGCCATCGCCTCGGCCGCGGTGGCAGTGTCCGCCGTCACCGATCTGGCTGGCGGGTCTCGGAGGTTGATCGCCTGGTTACTGCCTCTGGCGATGCTGGCCGGAGGAGCTGCCGCGATCCTTGTCGGCCACAGGCTCGGCGTCCCAGGCTGGGGGGCAGCCGCCTTCCTGGGGGTGTTGGCGGCCGGGGTCAGCCACGCTGTTCGCCGCGTGCTGGCCACGTTGCCGGCGATCAGCAGCGCCCGCTCGCAGCTGGTGAGCGCGTGCGCCTCGGTGCTGACCGGCGGGGTGGTCGTCTACGTCGTCGGCCGCCTCCTGATGCCCTGAACCGATCGATCCGGGTCAGTACACGAGCGCCTGAGCCCCGTCCTGCAGGACCTCCTCAACAAAGGCGGCAGAGCCCCGGATCAGCGTTCTCGGCAACAGGTCGGCTTCCGTGAGGTTCCGGCGCGCGGCACACTGGCTGCACACGGTGAGGTGCCCGTCCGCCAGGACCGCATCCCGGAGGTCCGCAAGCGGGGAAGCGTGGGGGAGGGAGATCTGCTCGGCTCTGCCGGGCACGGCCAGCCAGGAGGACTCGCCGGTGAGCCACAGACTGACCACCGCGCCACTTGCCACTGCGGTGGCGGCGACGGTGAACGCCTGGGACAGCTTTTCCGGGAGCTCGGCACCCGTGGTGAGCTTGATGATCAGGTAACGCGATGTCGACGGCATGAGGAAAGGTTACGATCAGGGCCGTGGAATCCGTCCTCATCCCCCGGGAAAGCAGCTAACGCGTACATGGCCTTCGAACTCGACGTCAATCTTCCACCAGCCCTCGCGCCCCTGGCATGGCTGGTCGGACGTTGGGAGGGGGCCGGCGTGGTCGGCTACCCGACCATCGACTCGGCCCAGTTCGGCCAGGAGATCGTCTGCTCCCATGACGGCCGTCCCTTCCTGGAGTGGCAGAGCAGGACATGGCTGCTGGATCAGGCCGGAGACAAGGTGCGTCCGCTGGCTGTCGAGCTCGGCTTCTGGCGGGTCCTGGCGGATGGAGAGATCGAGCTGCTGCTGACCCACCCCACCGGCATCATCGAGATGTACGTCGGCCATCGTGACCCCGCCACCCCTGCCCTTCACCTGCGCACGGACGGGGTCCTGCGCAGCCCCGCGGCCAAGGAGTACAACGCCGGCTCGCGGATGTATGGCCTCGTCAGCTCCCAGCTGTTCTGGGCGATGGACATGGCTGCCGTCGGTCAGACCCTGCAGAGCCACGCGTCGGCCCAGCTCAAGCGCGTGGGCTGAGGGATCCGGCCATGGGCGACGAAGCACGGATCCTCATCGTGTGTACCGGCAACATCTGCCGTTCTCCGTTCATCGAGCGACTCCTGCAGCGCGAGCTGGACGCCCGCACAACGGACTTCGCACAGGGGATCACGGTCCGAAGCGCCGGCACCTGTGCCCTGGTCGGATCCGCCATGGATGGGCAGGCTGCGGCTCAGCTCCTGGCGCACGGCGGCGACCCTTCGGGGTTCAGGGCGCGAGAGCTCACGCCTGCTCTCATCGCCGAGTCGGACCTGGTGCTCACAGCAACCCGGGAACATCGTGGCAAGGTGACCCGGATGTCTCCTGCGGCCATGCGTCGGGTGTTCACCTTCTGTGACTTTGCGGATCTTGTCGATGGTGTCGGCGGGCCCGGTGCCTCGGCTGGCGCCGCATCTGCGTCGTCGGGTCTGCGTGAATGGGTCAGGCAGGTCACCGAGAAGGCCGCGGCGAGTCGCGGCCTCAAACCCCCTCTCCCGCCTGAACTGGCGGATATTGTTGATCCTTACCGGCGTGAGGACGGGGTGTTCGCCACTATGGCCCAGCAGATAGTCGAGCCCATGCCCGACGTTGTGCGCAGCTTGGTGGGCTGACATGGCCGTCTGGCGCATCTCGTCACGCATCGCGAACGTGGCCCTCTTGGGGCTGTTTGCGCTCGATGTCACGCTCGTCGGGACGGCGCTGAGGTCAACCCACACCCCTGGCATCGATACCAGCCCGGTCAGCTCTGCCGCTCCCTCCGGCGACCTCAGCAGCGCTTCCGGGAGCACCTCGCCGACGTCGCCTTCGAGCTCGGTCAGCGCACCGCTTCAGACGATGCTGGTGGCCGTGGACGACCAGCGGGCCTGGCGTGTCGGAGCCGGTTCGTGCTCTGCCGGAGGCGCGACCTTGGGGACCACCGTGGATGGCGGCAAGACCTGGGCCAAGGGCGCCACGAACATGCGTCGTATCGTCCGGGTGAAGCCGGATGGCAACCAGGCTGCCTTCATCGTCGGTGCCGACGCGAGCTGCGCGGCCAAGCTGAAGAACACCAGCGACGGTGGTGGCACCTGGGCATCGGGCGGGGATGTCGGACGCGCGTGGTTCAGAGACCCCAAAGACTCCCTGGTCGTGCGGGCGCCCGGCTCAGCGACGTCCCGGCCGTGCGGCAAGGAATCTGTCGTGGACCTGGCTGTGCTCACGGCGCCCGGATCGGCTCGGGTGCTGTGTGCCGATGGCCTTGTCCGCTCGACGACCGACACCGGCTCGGTCTGGGCCGACGCGGGCAAGGTCGCTGGTGCGGTGGCACTGGCTGTGCCATCAGCCAGCCAGGCCGAGACCTACGTGGCTCGTCTGGGGGCACCGGAGTGCGCAGGGGTTCAGATCCTGCGGGTTCGTCAGCGGGTCGCAGCCTCGTGCATCCAGTCGTCAGTCCCCACCGGGCCGGGCCAGATCGCGATGTCGCTGACAAAGGGCGGCGGCTGGCTGGCGCTGGGCGACACGACGATGCGTTCCACTGACGGCCTCGTCACGTGGAAGGTCGTTTGAGGGGTTCTTTGCACCAGCGGAGAGTCGGTGAGCGGCCGGGTAGGCTCGCAGGTATGACGGACCTTGGCGAGAGGCTGAGGGCCAGCGGCATGCGACTGACCCGGCAGCGCGAGCGAATCATCGATGCGGTCCGTGCTCTCGGCCACGCCACACCGGACGGACTCGCCACGGCGCTCGCTCGGGACGGCGGCCCAGCCCTGTCCCTGTCCACGATCTATCGCAACCTCGAGGCGCTCGAAGAGGTTGGCGTGGTCTCGCACACCCATCTCGGTCACCGTTCGCCGACCTACCACCTCTCCGATCACGCGGACCACATCCACCTCGTATGCCTCTCGTGCGGGACCGTGATAGAGAGCGCGGTGGCCACGGCGGATCCGTTCGTGGGGAATCTTTTGACCATCCACGGCTTTGTGGCGGATGTGAAACACATCGCGATACACGGATGGTGCGCAGCATGTTCGGCCCGGGCAGACCAGCTGAGGGTCCCGTGAGCGACGTGTCCGAGCACCTGCCCACCGTCGACCTCGACAGCGCACCCCTGGTGCCCAGGCCCAGCCCCGTTTTGAGCCGGGCAGGGGCGGTGGCTGGTGAGGGCGTTGACGCAGCCGTTGCGGCGCATTATGGCAATCCCATGCGTGAGCAGCGGCTGCTGGTCGAGGGTCTGGCCGCGGTCGACCTATCCCACCGCGGGGTCGTGACCGTCTCCGGACCAGACCGGTTGTCCTGGCTGAACTCGATCACGACCCAGATGATCACCGGGCTTGAACCGCGCACGTCCATGGAGACACTGGTCCTCAGCCCCAAAGGGCACATCGAGCATGACCTTCACCTGGTGGACGACGGCCAGACCACCTGGGTGACCGTCGAGCCCGGTACTGCTGGCGCGCTGGTGTCCTGGCTGGAGTCGATGCGTTTCATGTTGCGGGTCGAGGTGCTGGACGTCAGTGCGGACTACGCAGTGATAGGGGAGCCGGTGCGCGCAGAGACCTCCGTGGGGGAGCCCCCGGCGTGGACCGACCCGTGGCCGCTGATCGTGGGCGACACCGCGGCATACTCCGCAGTCGCCGACCCTGCCAGGCACCCTGGCAGGGAGCGACCCTGGCGTGAGCTGATCGTTCCTCGGGTTGAGCTGCAGACAGCGCTGGGAGACCGGCCGTTGGCGGGGATGTGGGCTGCTGAGGCCCTGCGGGTTGCCGCCTGGCGTCCCCGACTCGGTTTTGAGACCGACCAGCGCACGATCCCTCACGAGGTCGACTGGCTGCGCACGGCTGTCCACCTGCACAAGGGGTGCTATCGCGGGCAGGAGACCGTGGCGCGCGTTCACAATCTCGGACGACCACCGCGCAGGCTGGTGTTCCTGCACCTCGACGGCTCAGGTCACATCCTGCCCGGGCGCGGCGCCGAGGTCGAGGCTGCTGGAAGAGTGGTGGGCCGTGTGACGTCGGTGGCGCGCCACCACGAGCTGGGCCCGATCGCTCTGGCGGTCATCAAGCGCAACACTCCCCCTGATGCCGTATGCACGGCAGCCGGGGTCAGTGCCGGCCAGGAGGAGATCGTCCCGAGCTAGGCCAGAGCCAGGCCCGCTGACCCAAGCCTCAGACCCGGATCGTCAACCGGTGGACATCGCAGCCGGGCAAAGGTCAGGAAGACGTCGTCCGTTCGCGATCCTTTGAGCGTTGGCGCGGGCTGCGCTCGCTCCGTGCCTCGGGCGCGTAGCCGCGGTAGTTGTAGTAGGCGTCGTTTCCCTTGATCGGGATCATGTTCAGGACCAGTCCCAAAAGACGACCCTTGACAGCATCAAGTGACTGCAGCGACCTGGCCAGGTGGTCACGGTCCACTCGTCCTGCGCCGACAACCACGACCGTCCCTCCTGCGATGGTGCTCAGAACGGCAGCGTCTGTCACGGGGAGCAACGGAGGCGTGTCGATGACCACGACGTCGAACCGGGACTCCAGCTCACGCAGGGTCGCGATCATGGCGCTCGAGCCGAGCAGCTCGCTGGGGTTGGGCGGGACCGAACCGGCGCCGATCACATAGACGCTGCTGTCGGCGAACTGCTGAACGACGTCGGCCAGCTCGACCTGGCCGATCAGGACGTTGGTGAGGCCGAGGGTGCCGTCCATGCCCATGTACTCGAGCAGACGCGGGCGCCTCAGGTCGCCCTCGATGACGCAGATCCGGGCGCCTCCGGCGGCCATCGTGAGCGCCAGGTTGGCCGTCGTGGTCGTCTTGCCCTCACCGGGGACGGACGAGGTGAAGACGATGGAGCGTGGGTGGTTGGCGGCGTCCACGAACTGAAGGTTCGTTCGGAGTGTGCGGAACGCCTCCGCTCGTGGGCCGTGCGGGTCGGCCTGGACGATGAGGGGTTGCTTCGAGGCCTCGGGGTCAAAGGCGATGCCGCCGATGACCGTTGCGTCGGTGACCTCCTGGCAGTCCTTCTCGTTCTTGATCGTCGTGTCCAGCAGGTCCCGCAGGAGCGCCAGGCCAAGCCCGAGCAGCAGACCGAGCACCACACCGAGCGCGAGGTTTCGCGTCGGCTTGGGGCTGATCGGTGTGGTGGGGACGGTCGGTGTGCTCACGACCGTCACCTTGACCGGGCTGGACTGGCCCTTGGTGACGCTCTCAAGCTCGGCGACGGTCTTGGTGAACTGCTTGCCGACGGCGTCGGCGACCTGAGCAGCGACCCGCGGGTCGGGGTTCGTGACGGCGACCTCGATCAGCACGGTGTCGAGCGGCACTGTCGCGGTGATCTGGTTTCCGAGCTTTGCCGCAGTCGTGTTGAGCTGGAGTGTCGTGATCACAGGGTCAAGGACGTTTGGCGTGGTGATCACGTCCGCATAGGACTTAACCCGTTGCTGGGTGAAGTTGCTGCCCGACAGGAGGGCGCTGCTGTCACTGCTGCCCGAGGTCGAGACGAAGAGCCGGGTGTCTGCCTCGTAGATCTTGGGACTGAGAGCGGTCGCCAAAGCGGCACCGGCCAGAACCACCAGCATGACCGCAACAATGATCTGCCAACGCTTTCGGATAACGCGGATATAGTCCTTGAGCTCCACTAGACGTCCCTTATTCTGTGCCCACAGATGCGTGGATTCGCTCGGTGGGCCAAGGTTACTGCAGGCAGCCTCCAGCCGCGGTCTGGGCGTGACGATGCCGCTGGCATTATGACAGCCATGACCAACGACTCTCCCCCCACCACGCGACGCACACGTCCAGCTGCTGGGACGCTCATCACGGTCGCACCCACCGGAGCCGAGACGGCCAAGGGCGACTGTCCCCAGCTGCCGACGACGCTGGCCGAGCTGGTCGAGACGGCTGTCGCCTGCCAGGCTGCGGGGGCGTCTCTGATCCACATCCACATCCGCGACGCCGACCACCAGCCCAGCCTGGATCCCCTGCTGCTGCGAGAGACCGTTCAGGCCGTGCGCGAGCAGACGTCGCTGGTCATCCAGCTGTCCACCGGTGGCAGCGTTCGCGATCCGCTCGACAAACGGCTGACGGTCCTGGACGCCGAGCCCGACTCGTGCAGCCTGACCTGCGGCACCACCAACTTCGGCGATGACGTCTTCCTCAACCCCTTCCCGTTCATGGCCCAGCTCTACCAGCAGGCACAGGAGCGCGAGATCGTCCCGGAGTTCGAGCTGTTCGACCTGGGCCACGTCGCGGCGCTGCGACGTCTGATCGATGCGTACGGGCTGCCTTTCGGAGGCAAGGTGCACGTCGACTTCATCACGGGTGTCCCGGGCGGTATGCCGGGCACGCCGGCGGCGCTGATGGCCGGCATACAGGCCCTGCCGCAGGAGGTGACTTCGTGGGCTGCGACCGGGATAGGCCGAAGCCATCTACCGATCGCGGCAGCGGCGCTTGCCTCCGGCGGGCACCTGCGGGTGGGCATGGAGGACAACCTGAACTATGCCAAGGGGCAACCCGTGCAACGCAACGACGAGCTGGTCTCACGCGCAGCGGGTCTGGCCCGTTTGATGCAGCGGCCACCGTTGACCACGGACGAGGCGCGCGCCCTGTTGGCGGTCAAGCAACGGCGTACAGCCTGACCTCGGTCGGCCGTGTCGCGTTCTCTCTCTGGGTCTGGGCGGCCATTCTTTGGGTCAGGCGGGCACTTTGGTTGGAACCTGTGCTTGCCAGGGCTTGCATTCTGCTAACTGTAGTTAGCATAATGGGGTCATGCCGAAGTTCACACCGATCTCCGTTCACGATCTTGGCGAGTATCTGCGAGAGCAGCGCCAGTCTGCGCAGCTGTCATTGCGGCAGCTGTCCGAGGTGGCTGGGATCAGCAACCCGTACATCTCCCAGATCGAGCGCGGTCTGAAGAAGCCCAGCGCCGAGATTCTGCAGTCCCTGGCCAAGGCCCTGCGCATCTCAGCAGAGTCTCTCTACGTCCGCGCCGGCATCCTTGATGAGCGCACCGGTCCCGGTGAGGTCCCCGTCTTCGATGTCACCGACGCCATCTTGGCCGACCCCAAGCTGAACGACCGGCAGCGGGCAGTCCTGCTCGATGTCTACGAGTCCTTCGTGGGCGAGCCGGGTGCCGGCAAAGCCCCTAAGGCACAAACGGCCTCCAAGCCCGCGTCGACCGCAAAGCCGGGCCGCGCACCGAGCGCAGAACACAAACCGGGGCCAGCACCGAAGTCCGGCCCAGCCCGGAAGTCGAGCCCAGAACAGAAGACCCCAGAACAATCATCCAACCAGCAGCAGTCATCCAACCAGCAGCAGCCATCCAACCAGGAGAAGAAGTCATGACCCTCGTCAAGGAAATCCGAAAGACCTTTACCGACACCACCCCCGTCTACGCAGCCGTCGGCGTCACCGACCTGGCCGTCGAGAGGCTGCGCGACGTCCGCGCTCGCGCAACGACCCGCGCTGCAGCCGTCCGGGTGGATCTCGACATCACCACGATGCAGGACAGGGCTGTCAAGCGCTTTGAGAAGGTCACCGAGCAGGCTCAGCAGATTCCGGTGCAGTTCCGCAGCCAGACCATCGAGGCCGCCGGAAAGGCGCGGGTGACCTACTCCGGGCTCGCAGTACGCGGAGAGAAGCTGGTCAAGCGGATCCGTAACCAGAAGTCCACCAAGGACCTGATTGCCCAGGCTGGCAGCACGGTATCTCTGGGCAAGGGCGCCGTCACGACCGTCCGCAAGGCCGCTCAGGACACCCAGCGTGCCGCCAAGGTCACGCTGGCCACCGGTCGTCGCGAGGCCGGGTCCGTTGCCGCATCCGTTCAGGACAGCGTGAGCAAGGCTCCTGCCAAGGTCGCCACGGTGATTGAGGGCACGGGCACCACCACGACAGCCAAGAAGAGCACCGCCTCGGCGGAGCGGGCAACCAGGTCTGTGGCCACAAGCGCTCGCAAGACGGCCGCGGCGGCCACCGCGGCAGCCAAGACCGCCACCACCAAGATAGGCGACTGACCATACCGACAGCTGTCCAGCCGGGCAGCGCTGGGAAGTGACCGGCGCGGCCGGTGTCGATCGCTCGGCACCGGCCGCGCAGCCGTTTCGGGCGGTCCGCGGTCCGCGCAGTAGGATCGCGGCCGTGGCTGAGCAGCGAGTACCCCTTTATGACGCGCCCGTGGTGGCCCATGTCATCCGCTCCGGCTTCGTGGAGTCCGTACATCACGGCAGCGTGGTGGCTTTGGGCGCGAATGGTTCCACGCTGCTGGCGGTAGGGGATGTCGCCGGTCCGATGTTCCCTCGCTCGTCCAGCAAACCCATCCAGGCCTTGGCCATGGTGCGCGCCGGGCTGGACCTTGACGGCGAGCTGCTCGCGCTCGCGGCCGGGAGCCACTCAGGGGAGCTGTTCCACCTCGAAGGAGTCCGCAGGATCCTTGCGGGCGCCGGGCTCACCGAGCAAGACCTGCAGAACACCCCCGACCTGCCTTACGGGGAGTCAGAACGCAATGCCTGGATCGCGTCCGGGCGCAAGGCGAGCTCGCTCGCGCAGAACTGTTCCGGCAAGCACGCTGCCATGCTGGCAACCTGTGTCGCCGCGGGCTGGGACACCGAGACCTACCTTGACCCGCTGCACCCACTTCAGCAGCTCATTGTTCAGACGTTGGCCGACCTTTCCGGTGAACCCGCCGAGGCCGTTGGTGTCGACGGCTGTGGCGCACCGGTCATGGCGGTTTCCCTGACCGGTCTGGCGCGGGCGTTCTCGCGCTTTGCCGTTGCGGCCGACGGCACCGATGAGGCCAAGGTGGCGGCCGCTATACGGGCATATCCGCAGTGGCTTGGCGGGACGCGACGAGACGTCACCTCACTCATTCGGGGTGTGCCGGGGCTGATCGCCAAGGATGGCGCGGAGTCGGTCTATGCCGTGGGGCTGGCAGACGGTCGCGGCGTCGCCCTCAAGATCGCGGACGGTGGGCAGCGTGCCCGGCCCGTCGTGATGGCTGCGGTCTTGCGGCGGCTGGGGCTGGACGCGGAGGTTCTCGACGAGCTCGCGGATGCTCCGGTGCTGGGCCACGGCCATCGTGTCGGGTCGGTCGTCGCCGTCGGGATCTGAGCCCGAACGCCATGATCGTTGAGCTCTGATCCCCCTCGGCCACTACTCTGGGAGCATGTCCATCTTCGGCGGCCTCCAGTGGCTCATCGCACTTGTCTTCGGCGTCGGCGCCCTGGTGCTGGCGGTTTTTGGCCTTGTCGATGCTCTGCGACACCGTCCTGACGCGTTCATCGCGGCGGGCAAGAGGACCAAGAACTTCTGGCTGGTCGTGCTGGGGATTGCCGTCGCGCTGAGCTTCTACACCGTCCTGTCGCCCTTCTCGCTGCCATGGATCGTGGCTGTCGTCGCTGCCGGCGTCTATGCGGCGGACGTTATCCCCGCGCTGCGCAAGGTGATGGGACGCGGGTCCTCAGGTGATGGCCCCGGCCTCTGGTGACCATGGGTCCATCCGGCCGGACCACATCGCAGCTACAGGGTCCGGACGGGTCGCTCGAGTTCGTCACCACCGGTTCAGGTCTGCCCGCGACGGTTTTCGCGCACGGCCTCACCGGTTCGATCGCGACCACCCGGCCTTTCGGATCCGGGGTCAGGGGCAGTCGCACGTTCATGCACTTCCGGGGGCACGGAGCGTCCACCGCCATGCAGACGCCGTGGACCTACGAGGCGCTGGCTGACGAGCTGGAGGCCGTCGCCGACCATGTCGGGGCGACGCGGGCTCTCGGGGTGAGCATGGGTGCCGGCGCGCTGTGTCGTTTGCTGGCCCGCACCCCGCTCCGGTTCGAGCGGCTGGTCCTGGTCATGCCGGCGGTCCTGGACCGGCCTCGGGCCGACGACGCCATGGACCGACTCGTGGCGATGGGGAAGCTTGTCGATGAGGGCGATCTGGCGGGTCTGACGGCGCTCCTGCTCGACGCAGAGCCGGCGCTGGTGAGAGCGCGCCCGGCCGTGCAGCTCTGGTGCAGACGTCAGGCAGCCGCAATGGTGGGGACCCATGTCTCACGGGCACTGCTGACGTTGCCGACCGCGGTGCCTCTCGCGGACCGCCGGGTTCTGGCCGCGGTGACCGCACCGGTTCTGGTCATTGCCCAGGAAGAAGACCCGCTTCACCCGGTGTGGGTTGCCGAGCAGCTTGCGGCCTCTCTGCCGGGCGCTCACCTGGAAGTCATGGCGCCCGGCGGCATCATGTGGCGACACCGAGCCCTGATGAGGGATCTGGTCGGGGGATTTCTCTCCTGAGAACCATGTCAACGGTTTACCTGACTGAGTCAGACGATCGCGCATCGGCCACACTGATGACCACGAATGGGCAGCTCGGTCGCAGACGGCAGAAATACGAGACGTCGCCAGAACGTTGGGACTGACGGTTCCAAACACCGGGCACCGTCTCCAGGTTTGTGGTCGCAAGAGGAGTAGATTCCCCAGGTTTGTGGGCGCAAGAGGAGCACAGTACCTACGTTTGTGGTCGTGAAGTAAGCACGGTCCCTAGGTTTGTGGCTTGACTTGAGCACAGTGCCCAGGTTTGTCGGGTTTGTTGGGTTTGTCAGGTTGTTCGTTGTCCAGGTGCCGGGAGGGACCAATGCCGGCAGTGCCGCAGGTTCGTCGGGTAGCCATGCTCAGCGTTCACACCTCACCGCTCGAGCAGCCGGGAACCGGTGATGCCGGGGGCCTGAACGTCTACGTCGTCGAGGTCTCCAAACGGCTCGCGCAGCGGGGTATCGAGGTCGAGATCTTCACCCGGATGACGGACGGAGGTCTGCCGCTCCAGTCCGAGATCGCGCCCGGGGTGCACGTCCGCAACGTGATCGCGGGGCCCTTCGAGGGCCTGGGCAAGGCAGACCTTCCCGGCCAGCTCTGTGCCTTCGCCCAGGGGGTCATGCGTGCCGAGGCAGCCCGGCCCGAGGGCTGGTACGACCTGGTGCATTCCCACTACTGGCTCTCCGGACAGGTCGGCTGGCTGGCGGCTGACCGATGGCGGGTTCCCCTGGTGCACACCATGCACACGATGGCTCGGGTCAAGAACTCCCGGCTGGCCGAGGGGGACACGCCAGAGCCGCACGGTCGCGAGATCGGTGAGGCTCAGGTCGTCGACGCCGCGGACCGGCTCGTGGCCAACACGCTGGGCGAGGCGGATGAGCTGGTCGAACTGTATGACGCGGATCCCGGCAAGGTGCGGGTCGTCTCGCCCGGCGTGGACCTGGACCTGTTCACGGTCGGGGATGTCGCGGCAGCGCGCGCGCAGGTGGGGCTGGCCCAGGACGCATACGTGCTGCTCTTCGTTGGCCGGATTCAGCCACTGAAGGCACCCGACGTGTTGCTCAAGGCGGCGGCCGATCTCCTGGCCCGCCGGCCCGAGCTGCGTCGGAGACTGGTCGTTGCCGTGGTCGGTGGTCCCAGCGGCTCTGGGCTGGGCAAGCCTCGCGCGCTCCAGGAGCTGACTCACGACCTCGGCATCCAGGCGCAGGTGCGCTTCGTGCCTCCCGTCGACCGGGCGACCCTTGCTCTCTGGTATCGCGCGGCCGACCTGGTCACCGTCCCGTCATACAGCGAGTCGTTCGGTCTGGTTGCCGTCGAGGCCCAGGCCTGCGGAACCCCTGTCGTCGCCGCCGCGGTGGGCGGCCTGCCGTTCGCGGTCGGCGGCGGCGGGCTGCTCATCGACGGGCACCGGACGACCGACTGGAGCGCCGGGCTGGAGGGTCTGCTCGACGACCCTCATCGGCGGGAGCTGTTGAGCCGGATGGCGGTTGAGCACGCCTCGCAGTTCAGCTGGGAGCGCACGACGGATCGGTTGCTCGAGGTCTACACCGAGTCCGTGGTCGCCCGGGCCACCCCGTCCTTGGACACGGTCTCATCAGGAGAGGCTGTCTCATCGATCGATGCGATGGGACTCGCCGGCGTCCCTGCGGCCGTGATCCCGTGAACGACGCCCCGCCAGGCGACGGCACCTCCGGTGGGCACGTCGCCGGCGATGTCGTGGAGTCCGTGCGCCAGTATCTCGATGAGGCCGGTATCCAGTGGGAGCCCGGGCGTCGCTCAGGCGAGCTGGTCGTCACGCTGCCCGGGGAGAAGAAGCTCACGACGACGTGCTCGGTGGTGGTGGGCGAGCAGTCCCTGTCCATCTCTGCCTTCGTCGTGCGCAACCCCGACGAGAACCACGAGGCCGTC
>Ga0066789_10000644_pt1 | contig 14393 bp, 8 predicted proteins | sample OrgsoiDNA2013049_FD_70960 | JGI IMG/M metagenome (GOLD analysis project Ga0066789, IMG submission 70960) | Permafrost soil microbial communities from the Arctic, to analyse light accelerated degradation of dissolved organic matter (DOM) -... | ecosystem: Environmental > Terrestrial > Soil >...
GTTGAGGTTCCGTTCGCTGGTGGTCCACTGCACTGCCGGACCCAACGGTCCCCATTCGACAATGACGACTTCACGCGCGTCCACCCATTGCACGTCGCCGGCTATTCGGCCGCGCTCTCGCAGGAAAGGGGTAAACAGCCGAGTCGACCAGACCTCACCATAGCCTGAAATAACGTCCCGCATGGTCCGCGGCGCGGAACGGATGAGGCGTACCGTCTGCAGCATTCCGGCAATATCCCGGCAGTCCTGAGCCAACAATTCGCCGTAAGCGACGCACGCGGGCGCCGATACCAATTCTGCGGCGAGTCCCACATGGCGGGCTTTAAGGGCTTCAATGGCAGCCGCGAAGTCGCCGTCGGGCCGCTCCGCCAGACTCACCAGAGCGAGAAGCGCATCGGTGACGCCGCGACAAGCGGACAAAACGACGGCCTCGCGCGGATTGCCGGACGCCTCGGTGATGTCGGCTACTCGCCGAAAGCAACTCGCATCGGCGACGCTCGAACCCCCAAACTTATGTACGATCCAGTTATCCATACTTCAAACGCACGTCACGCCGGCTTAGGGCTAGCGCCATCCCAAAATTCTTAAGTTGATGAATTGCGGCTTGAAACCGCGAGACCGCCCGGGACTTTAATCGCACCGCCGGGAGCCAGCAAGGGGAAGCTACGGCCGGCCGCGCCGTTTGGCCTCGATCGCCGCCACCCGGCTCCCCGACTTCGATCGGGTTCCAGCTCTCGGCAACCCGGTATGTTGCGTCCTAAAGGACAAGGTAGCCCCGTCCCGATCACGGGCGACGTCCCCGGCCGACGCGACCGGCTGGTAGGCAGGGATCAAATGCTGCTTACCATTGCCGATCAGGTCGGCCCGACCCATGCGCTTCAAGGCCTCCCGCAAAATCGGCCAATTGCCCGGATCGTGATATCGCAAAAAGGCCTTGTGCAAGCGGCGCACCTTGATTCCCTTTGGAACCACGACGTCCTCGCTATTGCGTGCGATGCGCTTCAGGGGATTCTTGCCTGAATGATACATCGCGGTAGCGGTAGCCATGGGCGACGGCAGGAACGCCTGCACCTGATCGGCCCGGAACCCGTTCTTCTTCAGCCATACAGCCAGTTCCAGCATGTCCTGGTCTCGCGTGCCGGGATGGGCCGCAATGAAATAGGGAATCAGATACTGTTCCTTGCCGGCTTCCCGCGAGTACCGATCGAAGAGTTCCTTGAATTTGTAGTAGGTTCCTACTCCGGGCTTCATCATTTTCGAGAGAGGACCCTCTCCAATGGCCTCGGGCGCAATCTTCAAATAACCGCCCGTGTGATGCGTCGCCAACTCCTTTACATACTCGGGCGACTTGATCGCGAGGTCGTAACGCACGCCGGAAGCAATCAAGATTTTTTTCACGCCTTGCAACGCACGCGCGCGACGGTACAGCTTGATGAGCGGCGCGTGATCGGTATTGAGGTTGGGACACACCCCCGGGAATACGCACGACGGTCGCCGACATGCCGATTCGATGGCGGGACTCTTGCAGTGCAGCCGATACATGTTAGCGGTCGGGCCGCCCAAGTCCGAGATCACGCCCGTGAATCCCGACACTTTATCGCGAATACTTTCGATTTCGCGAATCACCGAGTCTTCGGAGCGACTTTGAATGATTCGCCCTTCGTGCTCGGTGATCGAACAGAAGGTGCAGCCGCCGAAGCACCCGCGTTGAATCGCAACGGAAAAGCGAATCATGTGGTAGGCAGGAATCTTCGCGTTACCGTAGCGCGGATGCGGCAGACGCGCGTACGGCAACTCGTAGACCGCATCCATGTCGGCCGTCGCCAGCGGTATCGGCGGCGGATTGAGCCACACGTCGAAGGTCCCGTGGCGCTGCACGAGCGCGCGTGCATTACCGGGATTCGACTCCAGGTGCAAGATTCGCGATGCGTGTGCATACAGGACGGCGTCCTGACTAACCTCTTCAAACGAGGGCAAGCGGATGACGCTGTGTTCCCGCTGCGCATTCGGCACATTGCGATAAAATTTCACGACATTGGTCGACACCGGCGGCTGCGGTCGCGCCGATGGCGCGGTCGACTGCGAGTCCGCCGACGCGGCCGCAGGGGCCGACGCCCCAGATGCGCTCAAGGCCTGCTTGCGCTCGTCTTCGGCGGCATAAGGATTTATCGGCGGAGCCGGCGGCCCGGGCGTATCCAACTCCGTGGAATCGATCTCCACCCAATCGGTGGGAACACCGCGACGCACAAACGCCGTGCCGCGCAGATCGGTAATGGCGGCAATGCTCGATCCCTCGTGCAGTCGCTGGGCGATCGCTCCGATTTGCCGTTCCGCGTTCCCGTAGACGAGCAGATCCGCTTTCGCATCCACCAACACGGAACGCCGCACCTGCTCCGACCAGTAATCGAAATGAGCGATGCGCCGCAGGCTGGCTTCGATGCCGCCGAGCACGATGGGAACCGTCTGGTAGGCTTCGCGAATCCGTTGCGAGTAGACGATGACGCAACGATCGGGCCGTTTACCGCCCACTCCGCCGGGCGTGTACGCGTCATCACTGCGCACGCGGCGATCGGAGGTGTAGCGGTTCACCATCGAATCCATGTTGCCGCCGGTGACGCCGAAGAACAGACGCGGCGCACCGAGCGCCTCGAAATCCTGCGTGCTGTGCCAACCAGGCTGCGCGATGATGCCCACCTTGAAGCCGTGCGCCTCCAGCACGCGGCCGACGATGGCCATCCCAAAGCTCGGATGATCCACATAGGCATCGCCGCTAACGATGATGACGTCGCATTGCGCCCAACCCAGCGCCTGCATTTCGGCACGCGTGGTCGGCAGGAACGCCGCCGGCGGGGAGCCGGCGACGCTTGCTTTATCGCTGGAAAATAATGGACCGGCGGGTTGCATCGCCGCGATTAGATCTGATTGCAAACGGTAAGTACAACGAAACGCGTCTGACCTCAAACCGTGGCTCGCATCACCCCAAATCGATGGGTATGTAGATCTGCGCATCCTCTCGCTGAATCAACAGCGCGACGCTGTGACCGGCCCGCTCCACTTCCCGCTTCAGATCCGCCACCGTCGCCACGCCGGAGCCGTTGACGCCCAGCACCACGTCCCCGGCCTGCAGGCCGGCCGCCAGGGCGGGCCCCGTGACATCCTCCACGACCAGGTGGCCTCGGGTGTGCAGTTCCTTCTGCTCGTCGGGCTTCAGCGGGCGCACGGCTAGCCCCAATCTGCCACCGCCATCTTCACCGGAGTTCTTCGCCGCTTGCGCCGGTGTGTCCTCCAGCAATACGGTCTTGACCATCACTTCGGTCGCTTTTCTGTCGTGCCACAGCCCTAAGCGTGCCTCGGTGCCGGGAGGCAACTGCGCGATCACGGCGGGAAGATCCCACGAGTGATCGATGTGGCGCCCGTTGACGCTGGTGATGATGTCGCCCGGCTTCAGGCCCGCGCGGTCGCCGGGACTTTGCGGTTCGACCGCGCTCACCAAGGCGCCGTGAGGCGTCGCCAGTCCAAACGACTGGGCCAACGGTTGACCCAGGTCCTGCACGGCAACGCCGATACGGCTGCGATTCACCTTACCGTTCTTGAGCAGCTGGTCCTTGACGTTCAGGGCCACGTCGATGGGAATCGCAAACGACATGCCCATGTAACCGCCGGTGCGGCTGTAGATCTGCGAGTTGATACCGATCACCTGGCCATCGAGGTTGAACAGAGGGCCTCCGGAATTGCCGGGGTTGACGGCGGCATCGGTTTGGATGAACGGCACATAGGAGCTGCCGCTGTCATCCGGCAACGTGCGGCCGATCGCACTGACCACGCCCGCGGTTACGCTGTTCTCGAAGCCGAAGGGCGAGCCGATGGCGATGGCCCACTGACCCGGCCGGACTTGCGACGGATCACCAAAATGCACGTACGGCAGGCCGGTTGCCGCGATCTTGATGAGCGCCACGTCACTGCGCTTGTCGGCGCCAATGACCTTTGCCGCAAATTCACGACGATCGGTCAGCTTAACGGTGACCTCGGAAGCGTCCGCCACGACGTGCGCATTGGTCAGCACATAGCCGTCGGGGCTCACGATGAATCCGGACCCAATGCCATGGCTGGGCGGCGCATGTTCGGGGCTCGGCATCTGGAACCTATGGAAGAACTGGGATAGCGGATCATCGCCGCCCTCGCTCGGGTCGCCGCCACCCATCATGGCGCGCTGGGCTTTTTCCGTCACACTGATATTGACCACCGCAGGGCCGGTCTCAGCGACCAGTCCCGAGAAATCCGGCAGACCGGTGACGCGCGCCGACGACGGTGCGGGAGAGGTCGGTACGGCGGCTGCAACGACGGGTTCGGAAGCCGCATATCCAACATCGGCGCTCGAGCGCTGATGAGCCACCACCACGATAAAGACGCCCGCGACCGCAGCGAGCGACCAAGTTCTCATGCTTCCCATTGAATTAATCCTTTACGATATCGGTAGACTTGCCCCTTCAGACCCGCAAGGTGAGGGGTAGGTTTCAATTTTCCAGACTTGGGCCGAAGTAAATTTCGGGTTTTCGGGCTTCCGGGGCTCTAAATCGCCCGTTACGCGCTTGAAGACCCAGAAAATGTGAAATCACAACGGGCGGGCGGTATGCCGCGGCGGCTAATCTCGATCTTTGTTCAATGCTGATCATTTTCTATGGCAGAAGCGACCGATCCAGTGCTGTTGGTGGTGGGCGGCGATAGCAAGCGCCTCCAATGGCTGACCCATCACGTGACCAGCCATTGGCCGGCCGCACATGTAACCACGGCGCCGGCTGACGATCCCGCTTCGTTGGCGATGTTCGTCAAGGAGCGAGATCCCGACGCCGTTATCCTGCAAGTCGACTTCAGCAGCGAGGCGTCGGCAAGCACCGGCCTGAATAACTTGACGCAGATGCTGCGTGCGCGGCCGAGTTTGCACAGCATCGTGCTCGCCGAGCATGGCAGCGAACTCTCCGCGGTGCGCGCCATGAAATGCGGTGCCAAGGACTACCTGCCGCTCGCGCGGATCACCCGCGATTCCCTGTTGAAAGCGGTCGCCGATGCAAATGAAAAGCAACGGCAGGCCACGCTTGCGGCCGAAGCGCTGTTGGCGCCGCCGATTGATTTCCCGCGGATTCGGGTGCCTGGCTACAGCATCGTAAAGGAAATATCGACCAGCAATTTCTCCTCCGTGTTCCTCGCGCGCAGCGAGCGTTTGCGGCGCAACGTCGTACTCAAGGTCATGAACCGCGGCACCTCCGAGCGGGAACTGGACGACGCCGAACGATTCCAACGGGAGTACGAGATTATCTCCAGCATTGCGCATCACGCCATTGCAGAGATTTACGACTTCGGAGCGCTGCCGGATCACCAATATCTGGCCATGGAATACATCCCTTGCGGCGACCTTCGAGATCGCCTGCGAAATCCACTGAGCATCGACGAAAGCTTGTACTACCTGCGCGGCATCGCCGAAGCGCTGCGAGTCATTCATGTGTTCGGCATTTTGCATCGCGACCTGAAACCCGCGAATGTGATGCTGCGTGAGGACAACTCTCCCGTGCTCATCGATTTCGGGTTGGCACGCCGCTCGGTGGAGGACGCAAGCACGACCGGCGCCGGGCAAGTTCTCGGATCCCCCTACTACATCAGCCCAGAACAATCACAAGGGCACCGGGTCGATGCACGCACCGACCTCTACAGCCTCGGAGTGATGTTCTACGAGATGCTGACCGGCCAGCGTCCCTATAGCGGACGCAGCGCCATCGCCATCATGGCACAACATGCCGGTTCGCCGGTGCCTACGCTACCGCCGAATGTTGCTCCGCAGCAAGCATTAATCGATCGACTCATGGCAAAGCGCTTAGAAAAGCGCTATGCCTCGGCTGACGAGCTGTTGGCCGACTTGGGTCCGCTGGTGGCCGCGGTCGCCTGACGAGACACCAAACGCTTAACCGCCGTCGGCGCCACCGGCGCTGTGACTCACGTCGCAATCAACACACGGCGGCCACCGGAACTCGTAGGGCTGTGACAGCCATCAATCTAGCGGTCTTCGGTCTTTGGCACCCTGCCACTCCATGTTCATTAGCGTCAAGCGCCATAATCGCGAGAAACAGGAACTACTCGGTGTCAGCAGTCGGCTGACCGATGCCCTTCTCAAGAGTACCGCGCAAGGTCTGTTCCTGCTCGATGGCAAGGACAAGATATTGCCCCCGGTGTCGCAGTCGCTCGCCGGTCTTTTTAGGCGCCAGGACTTCACGAATGTAACCTTTGAGAAGTTGCTCGCACCGATTGTCACGGCCAAGACCCTGACGGTGGCGAGAAACCACATCGCTAGCCTGCTCGGCGGAGCGACGTACGACGCCGCATCGGCGAATCCCCTCAGGGATATCGATGTGCGCCTGACCAACGCCGACGGCTCATTCGACACCGCGCATTACTCTTTCGAGTTCGATCCGATCTTCGTTCCGAACGAGCCTCGTGCTTGGCTGGTCCGCGTCACCGACATCACTGCACGGGTACAAACCACCCGCGAACTGGAAGATCTGCGCGGCCAGTTTCACACCCAGGGGGAAATTCTGCGCGGCGTACTGCAGATGGGCGGGGCACGCTTCGGCGGCTTCATGCAGAAGACCGACGCGTCGATGAAAACCATAGCCACGGTGCTGAAAAAGCCGGCGCGCGCAGAGGATGCGTTTCGTCACAAGCTCGATGAAATTCTCGACGAGGTCGACCGCATCCGGCGCGAAGCGGCGGCATTCAAACTCACGGCCTTGGAGAGCGCGGCCCGCATCTTCGAGGATGCGCTGCACGACCTGCGCAACCGCAGCGCATTGAGCGGCAGCGATTTCTTGCCGCTAGCGGTCAAATTGGACCAACTCTACAATCAATTCGCATTGATCAAGTCGTTGACCATCGCCGCGGGGCCTATGCGAGATTCCGACTCCGCCGCGCAAGCCCCTCGCATGACGAGCGGTGGTACGCAGATCATCGAGGCGCCGAAGTTCCCGGCCGAGAGTGTCGAAGCCAGGGCCGTACCCGGCGCTCACGAAACAGCTCCGGCCGGCAGCCTCGACAGCACTCTGCGGGCGTTGACGGATCACGTGGCGCAGGAACAAAACAAACAAGTCGTGCTCGAGAGCTCGGGTCTTCAGTCGGTTCCGCCGCAATATCAGTCCGCGATTAAGAATGTCGCCATCCAACTCATTCGCAATGCCGTCATGCACGGGATCGAGCCGCCGGCAGCGCGTACAGCGGCCGGCAAACCAACCCGTGGGACCCTGCGTCTCGAATTCAGATCACGAGAAAAAAACTTCGAGCTACTTTTCGAGGATGACGGCTGCGGCCTCGTTCCCGAACAAGTACGCGCCACCGCGATCGCGCGCGGCGTGGTCACCGAAGAAGCGGCAGCGCGGATGCGCGACCGTGAAGCGATTAAACTCATTTTCAAATCGCGGTACACGACGCTTGCAAGTTCTCCTGCCGACGTAACGCACGGCGCGGGGATGTCGCTCGTGCGGCGCTATGTACACGAAGCCGGCGGCAAGATTGCCCTGGCCAGCCTTCCCGGATACGAGACTCGATTCAAGATTACGCTGCCCGCGTTGGCGTGCGGCGATGTAAAGGCTGATGAGGCACCTGTCGCTGCCGACGCGCAGGCTGCTGCCGACGCACAGGCTGCCGATGAAGCGCGCGCTGCCGCCGACGCGCGGGCTGCCGCCGAAGCACACGCTGCCGCCGTCGCGCAGGCCGCCGATGAAGCGCAGGCTGCGGCCGACGCGCAGGCTACCGCCGACGCGCACGCTGCCGCCGATGCGCACGCTGCCGCCGATGCGCACGCTGCGGCCGTTGCACAGGCGACGGCCGCAGCACAGGCTGCCGCCGAAGCACACGCTGCCGCCGAAGCACACGCTGCCGCCGTCGCGCAGGCCGCCGCCGAAGCACAGGCCGCCGCCGAAGCACACACTGCCGCCGTCGCGCAGGCCGCCGCCGAAGCACGGGCTGCCGCCGATGCACACGTTGCCGCCGTCGCACGCGCTGCTGCTATCCTACGGGCTGGCGCAGCAGCATCGAGCGCCTCGGCCCCACATCTTGCCGACGACACACAACCGGCTATCGATGCTAAGGTGGCGTAACCCAAGAAATGCTGTTTCCGCAAAATCCGCGGTCGGCATTCGGCGAGGCACGTAAAATTATTTGAGGATGACCTCGCGGTGCGTGTCGGCGCCGGTCGGGTCATGGAGATTGGTACTGAACGACACCAGAATCATTACGGTATTGCCGGTATTGCGATAGGCGTGCACCACCCCGGGCGGTATGGTAAATCGCCATATCTCCCCCGCCGGTACTTCGACATCCCGAATGACCTCAGTCTCCTTGAGGCGCACCAAGCAAGGGCCCACGACGCTCGTGGTCTCCACCGCCGTGAGATGGACGTGGTTGCCGCGCACCTCGTTGGGCTGAGTCAGCACCACATGCACGTTCTTCTGCCCGGCGAGTTCCGCGTCGGAAAGCGGCTCGAATAGGGCGCCGCGTGGGTCGCGGTGGGTCTTCACGGACTCGATCAGCGTAACCGCCAGCTTCGGCGCATCCATCGGCTAGATCCCTTCTTGTTCTGCGGCGGCCGAGCTTCACTGGCGCGGCCGTTTACGCTTCGCATGCGGCCTGCCGGCGAGCAACACGCCGGCGACGAACATCATATCCCACCAATCGAACGCTCCGCCTCCACCCCCGCTGGGCGCCACGACGGTCAATGTAGCAGTCGCAGACGCGGCGTTCGCGCCTGCCGGGCCGGTGGTGAGCGCCTTCGCAGCCACGGTATTCATGTAAGTGCCCGGCATTGCCGTTTGCACCGGCAGCGTGATCGAGCAAGTACCGTTGGCCGGTATGTTGGCGCCGCTCAGGGTGACGGTGCTCGTCGTGTTCGTCAATGAGACCGCGGCGCCGCCACAGGTGGTCGATGGGGCCTCCGCCAGCGATCCGGACGACGTCGTTGCGATGCTCAGATTGGCGGGCAGCGTCTCGGTCAGACTGGATTGCGTCAGCGCAAAGCCGTTGGAGTTGTGAAGCGTGATCGTCAGCATCGCAACCACGTTCTCAGCGACACTCGCCGGCGCGAACGCTGCCGTCACCGCGGGAGCCGACGGAATCATGGCCAACGCGATCGGACACGCGCCGGCGGCAGAACCGGCGATCGCCGGTGTGGCCGCCGTTTTGCTGATGGAACCCCTGGGACTGACGGACAGCGTAGCCGTGTCGATGGCATTGGCATCGTCGGTGACCGTGAGAGTCAGCGAGCCCGCTCCGGTCGGCGTGACGGTGACTTGCTCCGCACTGGCGCCGGATTGAATGGTCACGCCGCCGGTAGCAGCCCACGCATACGAGGCGATCGTGCGGCCACAGGAGGCCGCGCTGCCGGACGCGTCGAGCACCGCGGTGCTGCCCGCCGCAGTGGACGCCGGCACCACGACCGCAGCGATCGGCCGCAGCGCCGCGTCCACCGCCTGCAGCGCGTTCACCATGCCGGCACCGCATTCGCTGCCGTCCGTGGGGCAGGCGCACTCGCCCGTCGCGGCATCGGCATTCGGGCAAACCGGCAGGCCGGCAGGCTGCGGAAAGGCACTGGCGCTCGCCTGTATCCTCGCGATGAGCTGCGCCGGTGTGAGATTGGCGTTGACCGCACGCATCAGCGCCGCGATGCCGGTCACGATCGGCGCGGAGAAGCTGGTACCGAGGTTCGGATTCAGTTCGTCCATATAAGTATTGTCTGCGGGCGTAGTCAGGCCGGTGTTGGTGGTCGTATCGATGGACTTCAGGCAAGCGCCCGAAGAATTGACGCAGTTGCCGGCCGGTGCGGCCACGCCTACTTGCGGACCGAAGCTGCTGTAGCCGACTTTGGTGCCGACATTGCGCAGGCCCGCCACGCTGAGCACTCCCGCGCAGTTACCCGGCGCGTCGACGGGGCCGCTGGCGTTGCCCGCGGAAGCCACGATCAGCACGCCCATCCCGGTCAACGTGGTGACTGCATCTGCGTAAACCGACGGGCAACTACCGCTGCCCCCCACGCTCAGATTGATGATGCCGGCCGGATACGGATTGTTGGGGACGCCCGAAACGAACATCCCTGCGGCCCACTGCATGCCGACGATGATGTCTGAGTCGTAGCCGCCGCACTTACCGAGCGCGCGTACCGGCAGGAGATACGGATTCCAGGTCATACCCGCGATCCCGATGCCGTTATTGGTCAATGCGCCGAGAATGCCCATGACGCGGGTGCCGTGCCAGGTACTATCGGCGACCGGGCATGAGGACGCAGGGAACAGGACGTTGGTTTGATCCGAGGCGCTGATCCAATCGCCCGGATCGGACGGATCAGGATCCCAACCATCGCCGTCATTGGCAATCAAGTAGGTCCCCAGCGCAACGCCGGTGGTCGGGTTTTGGTCCTCGAAAACAAAATCATAACCCGGCAGCAAGCGGCCGCCAAAACCGGCTCGCAACAAATCCGGATGTTCGAAACGCACGCCGGTATCGACGTCGGCTATCACCGTGCCGGTGCTGCCGGTCGTGATCGCCCAAGCGGACACCGCGTCTGTCGCCGACGCGTCGCTGGTCGCGGTCAGCGTGCTCGGCGTCAGCATGAACCATTGTCCCGCCGCATTCGTCGACGGGTAGAATAACGGATCGTCAGGCAGCGCCAGCGGATAGCGGCGCTGATCGACGTCGGCAAACTTGACCGCAGGATCAGCCCGCAGCGTTTTGAGCGCCGCATCGACGTCAGCACCGTACAGCGTTTTCTGCAAGTACAGCACATGCATACTGGGCGTGAGTTGACGTGATTTCGTCACGTTCAAATGCACGCGCCGCGCGAGATCCATCAGGTCGCCGGCGCTGGTGAGAGCCTGGCTCACCTCGCTGGTCTTATCGTGAGCTGCCGCGGCATGGATGGTCTGCATCACCGCGTTACCCGGCGTGGCGCGAAAGCCGACGATCAGGCGGCTGGCCTCCGGCCCGATGGACACCGGATGCCTGAGAATTGGGTTGTATTCAGGATGCGCAACGGCGGCCGAGATCAAGAAAAATGCCGCGCAAGCGCCGGCGCGCAGCGTCGGCAAAAGCTCTCCGGTCATCATGCGCACCTTGTTTGGATTATTCCGCAGTCGCAAGCCTAGCAATGGCGGCGCCCCGGTACTGCGAACTGTTGCGGTAAAACTGTCTTCATCGACTGTAAATCCTCGGGCCTAACCGCCAATCGCCGGGTCAATCCCATTGTTCGTCGCGCCCGTACCCGGACCCCGGGGGTCGCCACCCGCTGGGCGCTCCGAAGTCTGCGCGCATCATGTTGAGTCCCCACGACCCTCCGCCAGCGGGTAGAATCCCAAACATAGCATTTCGGATTTTTTTCAGGGGAAATTGATGACCTATGATAATCGCAAGTTCTACATCGACGGCGCCTGGGTTGACCCGGTTGAGCCTAAGGAATTCAAGGTCATCAATCCGGCGACCGAAGCGGTCGCCGGATTGATCTCGATGGGCGGCCCGAAAGACGTCGACCTCGCCGTAGCGGCGGCGCGGCGTGCGTTCGACGCTTATTCACGGACCACCCCGGCCGAACGACTCGCCCTCTTGGAGCGGGTGCTCGCCGCGTACAAGGCCCACTACGACGAAATTGCACTCGCGATATCCACCGAAATGGGCGCGCCCATCACGCTGGCGAAGGGCGCCCAGACGCGTATCGGCGTAGGGCATATCAGCGCCATGATCGAGGTTCTCAAGACCTTCAAGTTCGAGGAACTGCGCGGCAACACTCGGTTGGTGCAAGAGCCCGTCGGTGTTTGCGCTCTCATAACGCCGTGGAATTGGCCGATGAATCAAGTCGCGGCCAAGGTCGTTCCGGCCCTCGCCGCGGGATGCACCATGGTCTTGAAGCCTTCCGAATACGCGCCATTCAGCGCGATTCTATGGGCAAAGGTGATGCACGAGGCGGGCGTCCCGGGCGGCGTGTTCAATCTAATCAACGGCGACGGCGGCAACGTCGGATCGCCGCTGTCCTCTCACCGAGAAGTCGACATGGTGTCATTTACCGGATCGACGCGTGCGGGCACCGAGGTCGCCAAGAATGCCGCGGCATCCGTCAAGCGCGTGCACCAGGAACTCGGCGGCAAATCGCCGAACGTTTTGCTGGATGACGCCGATTTGGAGCGCGCGGTGCAGCAAAGCGTGCTTCATATATTTCAGAATTCGGGGCAGTCGTGCAATGCGCCGACGCGCATGTTGGTGCCCGCGAGCAAAATGGCCGAAGTCGAAGCGATTGCCAAACGCGTTGCGGACACGGTGCTGGTAGGCGACCCCACGTCCGAGAAGACTGTCGTGGGTCCCGTGGTCTCGAAACTGCAATTTGATCGCGTCGAAGGCTACATTGAAAAAGGGATTGCGGAGGGCGCGCATCTCGTGGCCGGCGGCACTGGCCGCCCCGACGGCTTGGACAAGGGTTATTTCGTCAAGCCGACGATTTTTTCCAACGTGCGCAACGATATGACGATCGCGCGCGAGGAAATCTTCGGGCCAGTGTTGTGCATCCTGCCCTACCAGACCGAGGACGAAGCCGTGAAGATAGCCAACGATACGCCTTACGGCCTCGCCGCTTACGTCTGGTCCAAGGACAACGTTCGCGCGCGACGGGTCGGCAATCGGATCAGAGCGGGCCAGGTGGCGTTGAACGGCGCTTCCGGCGATATGAAAACGCCGTTCGGAGGCTTCAAGATGTCCGGCAACGGTCGGGAATACGGCGAATTCGGCCTCCGCGACTTCTTGGAGGTCAAGGCCGTCATCGGAGTCGATGCCGCTTGACAACTGCGGGCCATGGGAGCTGATGATCCTGCCGTTCTGCGGCTCGAGAATCTCACCAAGCGGTATCGACGCGATCGTCCGCCGGTTTTCGAGGACTTGAATCTCGACCTGCGGCAGGGCGAGTACCTCGCCATCATGGGCGAGTCCGGCGCCGGCAAGTCCACGTTGCTCAACCTGCTCGCGGGCCTCGATAAGCCGGACTCAGGCCGTGTGCTGCTCGAAGGTCTGGATCTGTCGACCATGGACGACGACGCCACCACCCTGCTGCGGCGCCGGGCCGTGGGCTTCGTATTTCAAGCATTCCACGTGCTGCCGTATCTGACCGTCGAGCAAAACGTGGCGCTGCCGCTCGACTTGCTGGGCGTGGCGTCATCCGAGCGTTCCCGCCGGACCGCCGACATGTTGGAACGGGTTGGCATGACGTCGCTGGCGCGACGCTACGCCAGGGACCTGTCCGGTGGCGAGGTGCAGCGGATCGCGATTGCACGCGCGCTGGTCCACAAGCCGCGACTGCTGCTGGCGGACGAGCCGACCGGCAATCTTGACCGACGCAGCGCGGCGCAAATCCTCGCTCTCCTGCGCACGCAAATCAAAGCAAACTCGGCCGCCGGAATTCTGATCACGCACTCGCGGACGGCCGCGGATACCGCGGACCGCATCTTGACGCTCGATGGGCGCGGCTTGCAAAGCTTGGAGCGAGCGGGGTGACTTTCAGAGTTTGGCACGTACTTTTGCTGGCACAAGTACGCGAGCAGCCGGGCCGCCTCGTGGTGACCCTTTTTGCCATTGCGCTGGGCGTCGCGCTGGGCACATCGGTGTATCTGGTCAACGCGACGGCGCTCAACGAGTTCGGATTGGCCACGAAGCGGCTTGTCGGTGAAGCGGACCTCATCGTTCGAGGTCCACGCGAAGGCTTCTCCGAAGCGCTGTACAGCCAATTCGCCCGCGACCCCGCAGTCGCTGCCGCCAGTCCGGTGCTCGAAATCGAGGCGGCTCTACCGGGGCGACGCGACACGCTCAAAGTGCTCGGCTTGGATCCATTTCGGGCCGCGGCACTGCAACCCGCGTTATTCGGCGACATTGCGGGCAGCCTCTTCGAACTATTTCAAGCAAATGGCATTTTCTTGAGCAGCGGCGCCGCGCGCCAATTGAACTTGCGGCGCGGCGATGCGTTTCCGGTTATCATCGGGAGTTCCGCAAAGTCGCTGCACGTGCTCGGAATCCTGTCCGACGCGACGTACCCGCAGACTTTGGGCATCATGGACATCGCCTCTGCCCAATGGGCCTTCGATAAAATCGGCCGGTTGAACCGCATCGATCTGCGTGTGGCAGCGGGTACGTCCGTCGACGCCTACCGCAGCACGCTCGAGCGGCAATTACCACCCGGAGTCTTGGTGATCGCACCGAGAGTCGAGCGCGACCGTGCGGTTACCGTCACGCGGGCCTATCGGGTCAATTTGAACATGCTCGCATTGGTCGCGCTGTGGACCGGCGCCTTCTTGGTGTTCTCCACGCAGTCGCTGTCGGTGCTGCGACGACGC
>Ga0066789_10000647_pt1 | contig 14351 bp, 15 predicted proteins | sample OrgsoiDNA2013049_FD_70960 | JGI IMG/M metagenome (GOLD analysis project Ga0066789, IMG submission 70960) | Permafrost soil microbial communities from the Arctic, to analyse light accelerated degradation of dissolved organic matter (DOM) -... | ecosystem: Environmental > Terrestrial > Soil >...
GCCCATCGTCACCTTGCGCGACGAGTAGGCCCGATCAGTGCACTTCGAGGATCAGCCAACCTTCGGGGATGGGGATGCCGCGCGGTGGCAGCGCCTCTATGCGCACGGTGTAGACGCCGACCGCGAGCCCCGTGGTATTGATCGTGAGGCGCAACTCGTTGTTCGAATCCTTAAGGATATTGTTGAGAACCAGGGCCCGTCCCTGATCCTGTTTGTCCACGAACATGCGGAACTGCATCATTTTCGAATAGCTCATATCGATGTGCACGTCGATTAGCTCTGGCGCCGCGCGGCTGACAACGATGCGCGCGCGGTCGAGCCCGGGCGCGCGATCCGGCCCGATGCGCAGGTCCCTTTCGGTTGCCGGCTGCACCAGCGATCCCTGGTGCGCTCTTTCGCGGGTATCCTGCAGCTCGCTGCGCAACAGCACGTACTTGCCCATCAGGAACCAGAATGCCACGAGGCAGAGCAGCGCCACCGCTCCCAGGCCGATCAGCGTGTACGGAGTCTTCCACCAGGGCAGCGGCGGTTCGCGCAGGTCCTGTACCTGGCCGCTCGCTTCCAGCAGTTTGAGGCTCGCCTGCGCACGCTCCGACAACTTGAGGTTATTCAGGTATTCGGGATGCTCGCGACACCAGTTCTCGAGATCGCGCGCACCCTTGTACGGCAATTTATTTTCGAGGTAGCGCTCGATCAGATGATGCTCTTCGATGAATTGGGCATCGAAGCGCCGCATGGGCGCTTTCAAATTCTCGACTGCAGCTGTTGGCGAGTTCATGGCCGGGTACTTCTCTAGATAAGCAGTTTGCCGGGTCCGGCCCGCGCAATATGTGAAATACTCGGCAAAAGCACCAGCAAAAGACTGAAAATTCAGCGTACTAGGTCGTAAAAGCCGGGTTTTCCGGGTCTGGCGGGAGCTCGGATGTCGCCCGCCCGAATATCAGCGTTTACGCGCGGCCATGACGTCGGCCAGCACGCCGCACACCCCGGAGATGGCCGCGGTGCGGGTACTCGACTTACGCCATACCGCGCCGACGGTGCGCATGGGCGCCGGTTTGGCGAATTGCAGCACCGTCAGGCCGCGTTGTGAACCGAACGGCGAGTCGACCGCCAATTCGGGCAGCAAGGTGATGCCGAGCCCCGCCACCACCATTTGCCGAAGGGTTTCCAGGCTGGTGGCGCGAAAGTCCTCGGCTTCGCGAGCGTCCACACGACTGCAGACTTCCAGGGCCTGATCGCGCAGGCAGTGGCCGTCCTCCAGCAGCAGCAGACACTGGTCCTTGAGATCCTGAACTTTGACCGTCGATTTGCCCGCCAGAACGTGGCCATTCGGAACGGCGACCGTGAAAGACTCCCGATAGAGAACCCGGGATTCCAGGCCGTCGAGCGGCGTCGGCAACGCCAGAATGCCCAGGTCGATTTCGCCGTCGTGCAGGAGCTTCAGCAAGCCCTCGGTCCGATGTTCGTACAGCATGAGTCGAAGATGCGGCAACGCCTTGCGGATCTTTTGCATGACGCGAGGCAACAGGTAGGGCCCTATCGTTGGAATGAGCGCCACCTTGAGCCTGCCGGAAAGCGGGTCGGCGCTGTTGCGGCCGAGCGCAACGATTTGGTTCGCTTCGTCCAGCATGCGCCGCGCATGCACCACGATTTGCCTGCCGGCCTCGGTGAGCTGCACGTTCTTCGGCTGGCGTTCCACCAGTTTCACGCCCAGGGTCTGCTCCAATTTCTTGAGCTGAGCCGACAGCGTCGGCTGACTGACGAAGCTGCGCTCGGCGGCCCGGCCGAAATGCCCGGTGTCCGCCAGCGCCACCAAATATTTCAGATCCTTGAGATTCATCGCGCCGCGGCCGCCTCCGTAACGAAATAGACAGCATCTATCATACTCATAAAATCAATCAATTTCACTAATGACGTGGTCATGGCATCATGCAGTCCTGATTCTGCAACGCAAGACCAAGGAAACTCTCAATGTCACTGATCAATTCGGAAATCAAACCCTTCAAGGCAACCGCCTATCACAACGGCAAGTTCGTTCCGGTGTCCGACGAGGACTTCAAGGGGAAGTGGTCGGTCATCGTGTTCTATCCCGCCGACTTCACTTTTGTGTGCCCCACCGAATTGGGCGATCTCGCCGACAATTATGCGGCTTTCAAGGAGCTGGGCGTGGAGATTTACGGTGTATCCACCGACACTCATTTCACGCACAAGGCCTGGCACGACACGTCGGAGACGATCAGCAAGGTTCAATATCCGCTGGTCGGCGATCCGACATTGACCTTGGCGCGCAATTTCGAGGTCCTGATCGAGGAGCAGGGACTCGCGTACCGCGGCACCTTCGTCATCGACCCCTCGCGCCGCATCAGGATCATCGAAGTGAATGACAACGGCATTGGCCGCGACGCGAAGGAATTGCTGCGCAAGGTGCAGGCCGCGCAGTACGTTACCTCTCATCCGGGCGAGGTGTGCCCGGCGAAATGGACTCCGGGGGACCGGACGCTTTCGCCCTCCCTGGATCTGGTCGGCAAGATCTGACCGGTAAAAAATTGACCGAAAAAGGGGGCAACGTGCTCGACACCGATTTGAAGGCCCAATTGCAGGGCTATCTGCAGCGGCTCTCGCAGCCCGTGGAGATCGTCGCCTCGGTGGACGATGGCGATGAGTCGCGTCGGATGCTCGATTTGCTGGGCGACATCGTCGCGCTGTCGCCGCTCGTGACCCTGGATCCGTGCCGCGACGAGGGACAGGTCAAACCCTCTTTCGCGCTGCGGCGCCCGGGCGAGGAGGCGCGCGTGCGCTTCGCGGGATTGCCGATGGGTCATGAATTCACCTCTCTGGTGCTTGCGCTGCTGCAGACCGGCGGTCATCCGCCCAAGGCGGACCCGGGGATTCTCGAGCAAGTGCGCGGCTGGGCGGGCGAATTCACCTTTGAGACCTTCGTTTCCTTGAGCTGCCAGAGCTGTCCCGAGGTGGTCCAGGCGCTGAATCTGATGGCGGTGTCGAACCCGAACATCCGTCATACGATGATCGACGGCGCGCAGTTCCCGGACCAGGTGGAGCGGCGAGGAATATTGGCGGTGCCGGCCGTGTTTCTCAACGGCCAACCGTTCGCTCAAGGCCGCATGCTGCTCGAGGACATCGTCGCCAAGCTGGACGCCGAATCGCCGCAGCTTGAAGCGCGGCAATTAAATGAGAGGGCACCGTACGATGTGCTGGTCGTGGGGGGCGGCCCGGCCGGCGCCGCAGCCGCCGTCTATGCGGCGCGCAAAGGCATTCGTACCGGCATCGCGGCCGAGCGACTCGGAGGACAGCTGCTCGACACCACTGGCATCGAGAACTTCATTTCGCTGCGGGAAATTCAAGGGTCAGCCCTTGCCGCGGGACTCGAGCAGCATGTCGGGGTCTACGAGATCGATGTCATGAACCGGCAGCAGGCCGCCGCCCTGATCCCAGGCGACCTCAACGAGGTCAGGTTCGCGAGCGGCGCGGTGCTCAAGGCGAAATCGGTGATCATCGCCACCGGAGCCCGTTGGCGCGAGATCAACGTGCCCGGCGAGCGCGAATACCGCAACCGCGGCGTCGCTTACTGTCCGCATTGCGACGGCCCGTTGTTCAAGGGCCGGCGGGTCGCGGTCATCGGCGGCGGCAATTCCGGGGTGGAGGCGGCCATCGACCTCGCCGGTCTGGCGAGCCACGTGTGGCTGATCGAGTACGACCAGCAGCTGCGTGCCGATGCCGTCCTGACTCGCCGGCTCTCGAGCCTGGCCAACGTCACCGTGCTGGTGAACGCACAGACCACGCAGGTGCAGGGAGATGGGCAGCGGGTCACGGGCCTCGCGTACCGGGATCGCCAAAGCGGGGAGGCGCATACCGTGGAGTTGGCGGGCGTCTTCGTGCAAATCGGGCTGGTGCCCAACACCGATTGGTTGAGGGGGGCGGTCAGGCTGTCGGCGCGCGGCGAGATCGAAGTCGACGCCCGCGGCCAGACATCGGTACCCGGTGTATTCGCGGCGGGCGATTGCACCATCGTGCCGTACAAACAAATCGTCATCGCCATGGGTGAGGGCGCCAAGGCGTCGCTCAGCGCATTCGACCATCTGATCCGTTCACCGCTGTCCGCAGCGGCCTAAACGGCCCGCGGCGAGTACAATGGGGGTGCATTCACGCTTCAGAGCATCCCTATGTCCAGCGCTGCGCCGCCCACAAGATTGTCCTCCGGTGTCGTGGTGGTGAGCGTGGCCGACCATAAATTGAAATTCCTGCTGCTGCGCGCCTATCGGAACTGGGATTTCCCCAAGGGCCTGGTCGAAGCGGGCGAAACGTCCATCGATGCCGCACTGCGCGAGGTCCGCGAAGAAACCACTTTGGACGACATCTCATTCGACTGGGGTGCGGTCTACATGGACACCGGCCCCTATAACAAGGGCAAGATCGCCCGCTACTACATCGCCCGCAGCAAACAGACCGAAGTGCGCCTTCCGGTGAATCCGGAACTCGGCGTGGCCGAGCACCAGGAAGCGCGTTGGGTCGATTACCACAAGGCGCTCGAGATGGTGAGCCCCCGTCTGGTGCCCGTGATTCAATGGGCGTACGGCATCGTCAATCGCGTTGCGATGCCGGCGGCGCCCGCTCCGTCCGCGAATCGGCCCGAGCCGGGCTAGTCGGGCGAGTCGAGGGTCACGACGCCGCTGCCGATAGCGATCACATGGCCTCCGACGCGGATATTGCGCCCGGAGCCGATCTCCAGATGAAGCACCGACGGACGGCCTACCGATTCACCCTGGGAAATCTGCACTCGCAGCGGCACGCGCCTGCCCATCGCGAGACACCATGCGCCGAAATTGGCCGTCGCGGAACCGGTTGCCGGGTCTTCGAGCATCGCGCCGTATTGCGGGAAGAAGAAGCGCGCCAGCGTGTGAATCGCAGCACCGGGCCCGCCCTGCGCGGCGTCCGGCATCACTCCACCGCTTCCGGCGAACACATAGGCCATGGCGGTGTCGTCATCGCTGCGGATGTTCGCGAACGCATTCGGCTGCGGCACGACGCGGCGCACGGCGTCCTGCGAGGTGAGCGGCAATCAACGTCACGAACTATACGCGGACCGCCTTGACCGGTGGCGGCGCCGCGAACATGGCGCCGGCTCCGATCCCGTGCCGCCGGCGTGGTCTCGAATTAAGAATGATTAATATTGCGGTAGGGAATCGTGCAGGGCCCTTAGGCCAGGGTGTGAAACACCTTCTGGACGTCGTCATCCTGCTCGAGTTTGTCGATCAGCGTCAAGACCTCCGCGGCCTGCGCTTCGGGCAGTTCGGTCGGTACCGAACAGATGTATTCGTGTTCCGCCGACAGCGGGGCGATGTGGCGCGCTTCGAGCGCCTCCTGCAGTTTGCCGAAATCGTTGAACGCGCAGCGGATCACCAATTGCGGCTCGCCCTTGTCCCCGGTGCTTTCGCCCATTTCCTCGAGGCCGTGATCGATGAGGTCCAGCTCCAGTTCATCCTGGTCTTTGACGGTGGCCGGATCGAGGCGGAATACCCCCATTTTTTTGAACAAAAAGCTCACGCTGCCGGTGGTGCCGAGATTGCCGCCATTCTTGGCAAAGATATTGCGCAGGCTCCCGACGGTGCGCGTGGGGTTGTCGGTGGCGGTTTCGACCAGCAGGGCGACGCCGTGCGGTGCGTAGCCTTCGTAGAGGATCTCCTGATAATTGGCCGCCTCCTTGCCGCTGGCGCGCCGGATCGCCGCATCGGTCTTGTCCTTCGGCATATTGACCGCGCGCGCATTCTGCAGGATCCGCCGCAGCGTCGGATTCGCGGCCGGATCCGGGCCGCCCGAGTGGACGGCGATGGCAATGTCCTTGGCCACGCGCGTGAACTGCTTGGCCATCCGGTTCCAACGCGCGAACATGGCGTGCTTTCTGACTTCGAATATGCGTCCCATGATGGTTCGTCCTGCATTGGAGCTTCGGTGACTTCTGCATGCGCATGGTAGCAATACTCGGTCAAACCGCTAGACTTGCGGCAACTTCTCCAAGGCATGTCCTATGACTGCAATCCCAGCGGTTGAATCCCAAAAATCGCCGAGCTTCGCCGATCTGGCGCTGTGCGAGCCGGTGCTGCGGGCGCTGGTGGACGTCGGCTACGAATCGCCTTCGCCCATCCAGGCCGCGACGATTCCGGTGTTGCTGTCCGGCGTCGATATGCTCGGCCAGGCGCAGACCGGCACCGGAAAGACGGCCGCGTTCGCCCTGCCGGCCCTGTCGCGCATCGATCTCGCCGGCCGCGAACCCCAGGTGCTGGTGTTGGTCCCCACCCGCGAACTCGCCCTGCAGGTGGCCGAAGCCTTCCAACGCTATGCGGCGCATCTCACGGGATTTCACGTCCTGCCGATTTACGGCGGCCAGAGCTATCAGCCGCAATTGAATGCGCTGCGGCGCGGCGTGCACGTGGTGGTGGGAACGCCGGGACGCGTCATCGATCACATGAACCGCGGCACCTTGAAGCTCGCGAACCTGACCCTGCTGGTGTTGGACGAAGCGGACGAGATGCTGCACATGGGTTTTCTGGACGCCGTCGAAAGCATTCTCGAGCAGACGCCCCCGCAGCGTCAGGTGGCCTTGTTCTCGGCCACCCTGCCCGCACCGATTCGCCGCATCGCGCAACGGCACCTGCGTTCGCCGGTCGAAGTGACCATCAAGAGCAAGACCAGCACCGCGGCCAACATCCGCCAGCGCTACTGGCAGGTCAGCGGCATGCACAAGCTCGATGCGCTCACCCGCATCCTGGAGACTGAAATCTTCGACGGCATGCTGGTGTTCACGCGCACCAAGCAATCCACCGCCGAACTCGCCGAAAAACTCGAGGCGCGCGGCTTTGCCGCGGCGCCGCTCAACGGCGACATACCGCAGAAGGATCGCGAACGGACGGTTGCACGGCTGAAATCGGCACAAATCGACATCGTCGTCGCCACCGACGTCGCCGCGCGCGGGCTCGACGTGGAACGCATCAGCCATGTCGTGAACTACGACGTGCCTTATGACTCCGAATCCTACGTGCATCGAATCGGCAGAACCGGGCGAGCCGGACGCAAGGGCGAAGCCATTCTTTTCATCGCGCCGCGGGAACGCAACATGCTGCGCATCATCGAGCGCGCCACACGACAGGTCATCGAACCGATGAATCTGCCGACGGTGGACGCGGTCAATGCGCTGCGAATTGCCAAATTCAAGCTGCGGGTCTCGGAGACCGTGGCCAAGGGCGAAGCGAACGCGTTCCGCCCGATATTGGAGCAGTTGGAGGCGGAAACCGGGTTGCCGCTCATAGACATAGCGGCGGCGCTCGCGAGCCTGGGTCAGGGCGCGACTCCGTTGTTGCTGGGGGGCAAAGACGCGCCGGTTGCCGAAGACCGTGCGCAGACCGAACGGCCGGCGCCGCGCGCCGGGGCACGCCCGACCGCGGAAGGTCTGACCGCGGAACGCCAGCGCGCGGAACCGCCGCGCCCCGAACGCCCGCGGCCCGAAACTTCGCACGCAACCGACCGGGAACGCCAATCTCCTGTGCGCGCCGCAGCAGGTCACATGGAGACTTTTCGCATCGAAGTCGGTTCGGCGCACGGCATCAAGCCCGGCAACATCGTGGGTGCGATCGCCAACGAGGCGGGAATCGATGGTGTGCACATTGGACGCGTGGATATTCGCGATGACCACAGTTATGTCGATTTGCCCGAAGGCATGCCGAAGCAGGTGTTCAAGTCGCTGCAGAAAATTCGAGTGGCGGGCCGCGAGCTCAAGATCAGCAAAGTTGCCGAAAAGCCGCCCAAGCCGCCCCGAAATCCCGCCGGCCGGCACGTTGATCGAAAATTGCTGAGCCGGCGCCCGGCGAAGAGTTGATCGAGTTTTTTTCAACACGCGAGGAGTCAGTCATGGGCAAGGGCATGGACCGAAAGAAAGAAGAGAAGAAGAAGCCGGCCAAGACGTTGGAAGAAAAGCGCGCTGCAAAACGCGAAAAGAAACAAAACAGGGGCTGAGCAGCTGCTGCGGGCGGTTACATCCGCGGGCGGGTTACACCACCCGCCCGCGCCGGCCGCCGCGCAGGTAATCCTCGATATTGGCTGCCATTTCGGCAAGGCAGCGCTGGCGCGCCTCGCGCGCCGCCCAAGCGATATGGGGCGTGACGATCAGATTGGGAATGTCGGGATCGAGCAACGGGTCGCCATCGACCGGCGGCTCCTGCGACAGCACGTCGATCCCGGCGCCGGCGAGGCGCCGTTCCTTCAGCGCCTTGGCGAGCGCGAAACCGTCCACCAGCGCACCCCGCGCGGTATTGATCAGCAAGGCCCCGGGCTTCATCAGAGCGAGTTCGCGCGCACCGATCATGCCGCGGGTCGCCGGCGCCAAAGGGCAATGCAGCGATACCACGTCCGCGGCTTTCAGCAGCTGCGCAAGATCCACTCGTCCGGGCAGAGCGGCCCCGCCCGGCCGGTTGGCGACGATCACTTGCATCCCAAATGCCTCCGCAATCTTGGCGACGCCGCGGCCCAAATCGCCCCATCCCACCACCCCCAGCGTGCAGCCGGCGAGTTCGCGAATCGGGTGCGCGAACAGGGTCGACTCCTCGTTCTTGACCCAGGATCCGTCCATCGTGAGGCGCGCGAACTGCGGCAAATGCTGAGTGAGGCTCAAGATCATCGACCAGGCGTGTTGCACCACCGATTGAGTGCAATAACCGCGCACGTTGCACACGGCGATGCCGCGCTCGCGAGCGCAGACAAGATCCACGTTGTCGGTGCCGGTGCCGGCAACCGCGATCAATTTGAGCTTGGCAGCTTCTTGAAGCTGTTTGTGCGCCAATTTCACCTTGTTCAGCAGCACGAAGTCCGCATCGCGGATGCGCTCGCCGATCTCTCCGGGCTCGGTGGTGCCGAAATACTCGACCGGCGACGGCACCCGGGTAAAGACCGATCGGTCCAGGTCGCCGTTGGAGACCGTGTCGTAATCCAGGAATACCGCTCGCATCGAGCTACAATGAACCGCTATACATGAAAATATCCGCCGTCAAAGCCTTGATCGCAGCCAACGTCGTGGTGTTCGCGTTGCAAACAGCATCGCACGGCGGAATGGAGGATCTGTTTGCGCTGTGGCCGCTGCAGCCCATTGACGGTCAATCTTTTTTTCATGTCTGGCAGATTGTTACCTACGCGTTCCTGCATAGTACCGGCAACCTCACGCATCTGCTATTCAACATGCTGGGCCTGTGGATGTTCGGCGCCGAAATCGAACGCTACGTCGGAGCGCGCCGTTTGGCGACCTGCTACTTCGCATCGGTGGTCACCGCCGGCTTGACGCAGATCATCGTGCCGCCGATGCTGGGCGCGACACCCGCGCCCACGATCGGCGCCTCGGGCGGCGTATTCGGGCTGCTGCTGGCCTACGCACTCATGTTCCCGAATCGCAAGGTCGTGCCGTTGATACCCCCGATCCCGATGCCGGCGTGGCTCTTCGCCACGCTGTACGCGGGAGTCGAACTTTTCCTGGGCGTGACCGGCAGTCTTTCCGGCGTTGCGCACTTCGCGCACCTGGGCGGCATGATCGGCAGCGGATTGACCGTCATGCAATGGCGCCGGGCCCGCGGCGTGCGGTAGGCTGGGCGGTGCGGGAGGCTATTCACCCATGAAAACATTCGCCAAAGTCTGGCTGTGTCTGTGTGCTCTGGCGTGCGCGGCGGCGCCTGTGCACGCGGAGTGGGTGCGGCGCGTCACCGACGGCATCATGGGCACGCGGATCACGGTGGAGTTATGGGGCGAGGATCCGGCTAAGGCGGAACAGGCCATCGATGCCGTACTCGCCGAGATGCGCCACATCGACGACTCGATGAGCACCTACAAGCCCACCAGCGAAGTATCCCAGGTCAACGACAAGGCCGCGAACGCACCCATGCACATCAGCAAGGAACTGTTCGACCTGTTGACGAGCGCCAAGGAGTACTCGGTCATCACCGACGGCGCCTTCGACATCACCTATGCGAGCGTCGGCTATCTTTATGACTTCCGCAAACACCAGCACCCGGACGAGGAGCAAATCGCCAAGGCGTTGCCGGCCATCGACTATCGGCATGTGGTTCTCGATCCGAACAATCAGACGGTGTATTTTTCGCAGAAAGGGGTTCGGATCGATCTCGGCGGCATTGCCAAGGGCTATTCCGTGGATCGCGGCATCGACGTGCTGAAATCTCTCGGCTACGCGCGTGCCTACGTGGGCGCCGGCGGCGACAGCCGGATCATCGGCGACCGGTTCGGCAAACCATGGGTGGTGGGCATACGCGACCCGAGAAAGGGTGAGGGCAACGTGATCGCGCGAATTCCGCTCATCGACGCCGCGATTTCCACCTCCGGAGACTACGAACGGTTCTTCGAGGAGAAGGGAGTTCGCTACCACCACATCATCGACCCGCACACCGGCCATTCGGCGAGCAAAGTGCGCAGCGCCACCGTCATCGGCCCGTACGCGACCCGCACCGACGGGCTGTCCAAGACAGCGTTCGTGCTCGGTCCCGAGAAGGCGATGGAAATCTATAATCGGCTGGACGACATCGATGCGATCATCGTCAAGCTCGACGGCACCGTGGTGTATTCGAAGGGTATGCAGCGGGCCCAGCGGGCCCCCTGACGGCCGGATGCGGCCGAGCTAACACGGACGGCCCGCTTCAAGCTACCATCAAGTAGGTTGACATACGGTCACCGTCAAGGGGGCCCGGTTGAGCGAGGCTCGTTCCAGGCGAACTGAATTGCGCCGCATCGCGCAGTGGCTTGCGATCGGCCTGCTGATTGCGGGTCCGACATCGAGCCGCAGTACCGAGGCCCCCGCGCCCACGGGCCGCTTTGCAACCCTGATCGAGCTCAACGGCCCCATCGGGCCCGCCATGAGTCGCTATGTCGAGCAGTCGCTCGCGGACGCGCGCAACCAGCATAGCGTCGTCGTGATACTCGAGATGGACACCCCCGGCGGTCTCGACACCTCCATGCGCGATATCATCAAGGCGATCCTGGCCTCGCCGGTGCCGGTGGTGACTTACGTGGCACCGAGCGGTGCGCGGGCGGCGAGCGCCGGAACCTACATCCTTTACGCGAGCCATGTCGCCGCGATGGCCCCGGCGACCAACTTGGGCGCAGCGACACCGATTGCGATCGGCGGTGAACCCAACTCGCCGCCGGTGCCGCCGGCGGGCAACCCCACCGACGACAAGAAACAGAAAGGACCGGAGGCGATTCCGGCAGGCTCGGCGAGCGAGCGCAAAGGGGTCAACGACGCAGTCGCCTACATCCGCTCGCTGGCGCAATTGCGCGGGCGCAATGCCGAGTGGGCCGAAGCCGCCGTACGCGGGGCCGCGAGTCTGTCCGCGGACGATGCGCTCGCGCAGCACGTGATCGAAATCGTCGCGAAAGATGTGCCGGATCTATTGCAGCAGCTTCAGGACCGCAAGGTCAAAGCGGCGGATCAGGAAACGGTGCTCGATACCCGGGGACTCGCGGTGCGGAGCATTGCGCCGGATTGGCGCACGCGTGTGCTGCTGGTCCTGACCCATCCCACCATCGCCTACGGGTTGCTGTTGATCGGCGTCTACGGGTTGATGCTCGAGGGCTATAACCCCGGAGCGGTCCTGCCGGGTGTCGCCGGAGCGCTGTCGCTGCTGCTGGGGCTCTATGGTTTGCAGCTGCTGGCGGTCAACTACGCGGGTCTCGCGCTCATGGCGCTCGGCATCGGCTTGATCGTCACGGAATTCTTCATGCCGGCATTCGGCTCCCTGGGCGTCGGCGGACTGGCGGCATTCATCATCGGATCCATCATTTTATTCGACAATCATGTATCGGGAATGCAGGTGGCATTGCCCTTGATCGTGGGCATCGCCGTGGGCGGCGGCCTCGTCATCGTGGCCATCGGCTGGCTGGCGGCGCGTGCGCGACGCCGGCCGATCGGGGCCGGTATCGAGACGATGATCGGCGCGACCGTTGAAGCGGTCAGCGATTGTCAGGATCGGTGCGTGGTGCGCTATGGCGGAGAATTGTGGAACGCGCGCAGCGCAAGTCCCCTGCGCGCGGGTCAACAAGCGCGTATCGTCAAAGTGGTCGACCTGACCCTGTGGGTGGAGCCGCAACAGAATTAGAAGGAGTCACCGATGAGCCTTTCATTGCCCGTCATCGTCGTCATATTGCTGCTGTTGATCGCGAGTTCTATACGCGTCTTGAAGGAGTACGAGCGTGGCGTGATGTTCACCCTCGGCCGCTTCACCGGCGTGAAAGGCCCCGGCGTGCGGCTGGTGCTGCCGGCGATACAGCAGATGAAGAAAGTGGAGCTGCGTACCGTGGTGTTGAATGTGCCGAAGCAGGATGTGATATCCCGGGACAATGTGTCGGTGAAGGTCAGCGCCGTGGTTTATTTTCGAATCGTCGATCCGGAAAAGGCCATTCTGCAGGTCACCAATCCCTGGGAGGCAACCAGTCAGCTCGCGCAAACGACGCTGCGTTCGGTGGCGGGGCAACACGAAATGGACGAGATGTTGGCTCAGCGCGATAAGCTCAATGCCGCCATTCAGCAGATCCTCGACGCCAATACGGCAGCCTGGGGCATGAAAGTGAGCAATGTCGAGATCAAGGATATCGATCTCGATGAGACCATGATCCGGGCGATGGCCCGACAGGCCGAGGCCGAGCGCGCCAGGCGCGCCAAGGTGATCCATGCGGAAGGCGAGAAGCAAGCCGCTCAAAGTCTGGCGGAAGCCGCCAAGATCCTGTCGAGCGAACCCGCCTCGTTGCAACTGCGCTATCTGCAGACGCTCGCCGACATCTCCAGCGAAAAGAGTTCGACCATCGTGTTCCCGCTGCCCATCGATCTGATCGCGCCTCTGCTGCGATACTTGAAACACGACTAACCGGACCGGCATTTGCGCTACGATATTGTCGCGCGGAGTTCGCAAGAGAGATCTGTATGAACCTGAAAAAATTTACGCGATGGTTGACCGGTATCCTTTGCATTGCGGCGGCCTTGGGGCTGGCGTATTCACCGGCGCTCCGCGCGGGCTCGCCGCCCGAGATGACCCCGGACGGCCTGCGCCTGCAGAAGAACACGGGCTCGCGACTGATCTATGTGAGGCCGGGTGCGACCTTCGGCAAGTACGACAAGGTCGCGATCCTCGACTGCTTGGTGGAGTTCGACAAGGACTGGCAGAGCAACTACAACTCCCAACAGATGGACCCCAACGCTTTCGTCAACACCGACGACATGAACCGGATCAAGAAGGAACTGGCTGCGGAGTTCAAAAAAGTTTTCACGCGGGAACTCCAGGCGAATGGTGGTTATCAGGTGGTCGACAGCGCCGCGCCGGACGTGCTGGTGCTGCGGCCTGCCATCATCAACCTCCGGGTGACTCAGCCGGACCTGATGACACCGGGAATCGGCATGACCGTGATTCGCTCCGCAGGCTCGATGACGCTGTATCTGGAGCTTTGGGACTCGATGACCAACACCCTTCTGGCCCGCGTCATGGATGCGCAGGCCGATCAGGGTTTGGGAGGGCCCCAGGCCGCCAACAGTGTGACCAACACAATGGCGGCGGATTTCATTCTCAGGCAATGGGCCACCGCACTGCGCAAGCATCTGGAGGCGGCTCGCGCCAGTTCGACCGGCTGAACGCCCATCCGAGGGCCGGTTTGTCGAACAAGCCTCGAAGAAGATTGCACTATTCAAGATTGACCGCGGGCGTGAGAATCGCCCCAGTACTTGAACCGATCCATCTCGATAGGAAACCCATGCATCGAACACGCCCTGCTCACCCTGTCGCGGTAGAACTTGGCTGCAGCCTCCTTGGTGTACTGGTGAGCTGCATGGCATTCGCGGCGAATGCAGTCGCCGCCGCGGCCGCGCCATCTGCGACAGACGAGGCCGCAATCCTTGTGCGGATCCGCAATGCCGCGATGTCGAGCGATTGGGCCTGGCAGCGTCTGGCTGATCTGACCGACAAAATCGGGCCGCGCTTGTCCGGCTCTGTGCAGCTCACCGCGGCCATAAACCATTTGGCGGACACGATGCGCTCGCTTCCCGCGCAAGTGACGTTGCAGCCGGTGAAAGTTCCGAACTGGGTGCGCGGCGAAGAGCAGGCGGAGTTGGTCGATTATCCGGGACGACCGGTCGGCGTGACGCAGCGCCTCCATTTGACGACCCTTGGTTCTTCATCGGCCACCGCAGCCCATGGGCTGACCGCACGTGTCGTCGTCGTCCACGACTTCACGGAGCTCAAAAATCGATCTGCGGATGTGCGGGGGAATATCGTTTTGTTCGACGCCCGTTTCGATCAACGCCT
>Ga0066789_10000648_pt1 | contig 14350 bp, 12 predicted proteins | sample OrgsoiDNA2013049_FD_70960 | JGI IMG/M metagenome (GOLD analysis project Ga0066789, IMG submission 70960) | Permafrost soil microbial communities from the Arctic, to analyse light accelerated degradation of dissolved organic matter (DOM) -... | ecosystem: Environmental > Terrestrial > Soil >...
GTCGAACGGATCGGCTTCAGGTCCGGGTTCCCGCCCGAACCTGAGCCCACCCCGCCGACGTTCGCCGGCGGGGACAAGTCGGTGAAGCCCGCGAGAGCCGAGTAGTCAGCGCGGGTCATGGTCTCCGACGCCGCGAAGCGCGCGACCAGATCCGGGGCGACGTCAATCTTCAGGTTTGCGCTGGGCAGGACGTCGTTATAGCTGTGTGACACCGGAATGCCGATGAAGGGACCGAACAGCGAGGTCGTGATTGCCCCCGGGGTGTTCGCCGCCACTTGCGTGTAAGTGACCACATCTTCTTGCGTATGCACAAAGCGCACGCCAATGTTTCCCGCCCAGTTGCTGCCCTTGAAATCGGCCTGGACGTAGCCCGCCGTATCCTTCTCGTGTACCTGGAACGCGTACTGATAATACTCGCGCGGCAACAGACCACGCTGTACGAGGCCGGGGCCATTGTAGGCGGCCAGTTGCGCCGGCGTCCAAAACCAGACATTGGTTGGGACGGAGGCGCCGAACGTATTGAAGTTCGACGGATAGTTGGAGAACGTCGTCGGGTAGTTCGCGGTGCTCACGCCGCCACCGTTTGGGCCACTGAAGGTCGGCCCCTGCGCAATCGCGTCAGCGGACGTCCGGTCATGCTTTTCATAACGCACGCCGAACTTGAGGTCCGTCCACGAACCACTATCCATCTTGAAGTCGCTGTCGATCTTGGCCCAGGCTTCCTTGTCCTTCACGTCGACGTTTTGCGCGCCGAAGATCCAGCCGAAGGTGACCGGCACACCGCCCGGGGTAGGCGTCGTGTTGTTGGTGGTGCCTAAATTGAAGCTTGGACCCGTTCCGATGCCGTGCAGCGCATAGCCGGCTCCCGAACCGAGACCGGGATTCGTCTCGGACACGTCTTGGGTCGGCGTCTTTCCATCGCCCTTCGAATACCCCACCTGGCCGAAGAATGTCAGCGCATCGCTGGCGTGCCAGTTGGTGTCGAGGTTGACGAAGGCCGCGGTTGCGCTTTCATCGGGCCGCGAGATCTGGTCATAAACGCCATAAATACTGCCCGGGACCGGGGAGAAGTTCGCCTGGGTCAGCGTATTGTTCTGGATCACATAGCCGGGATCCGGAGCCTGCGCAACGAAAGTTGTCTTGTGTGTTACCGGGTCTACGATGTTGGAGCCCCTGTTGATGAAGTGCGTCTGCCACTCGAGGTAATTGCGGTTGTAGTTGGTGGCGGTCAATTTCGAGGAGAAAGCCGACAGGTCGAACGTGAGGTCGTCGGTGGGCTTGAACTCGATGTCGAGCAGGCCGCCCTTGCGCTCGCGCTTCTGCTCGAAAAATGCAACACCGATACTCTTGGGGTAGTAGACGTTGGCGAGATCCGGGTGTGCAAGCGCCACGTCGCTGCCCGCGGCTATTTGCTCGTAGCCCAGCACCTCGATGCCATCACGCCGCAGGTGCCGGGTCTCGGAGAACAGCTGCAGCATGATGCCGAAGTTCTGCGCGTCGTTTTTAAAGTTGGCGAGCGCACTGTACTGCCCGTCGGTCTTCTTGGGCAGTTCCGCGTAGACGGCGCCGGCCGACGCCTCGAGCGTAAACGGCTTGGAAAAATCCAGCGGCTTCCTGGTGATGATGTCGACGGAACCCGCGACACCGCCCTCGACCAGCGATGCACTGGAACTCTTCTGAACTCGAATTTGGCTTACGAGTTCCGAGGGGAGCAGTGTGTAGCTGACGCTGCGACCGACCTGTTGAACCTGATTCAGCACGAACCAGTCGCCCGCGGCAATACCGTGACCATTGACCAGCGTCTGTGTCAGGCTGGGGTTGGTACCCCGCATGCTGACCCGATCGTTTTCATCGAAGCCGCCTTCATTGGCGCTCGCGGAACTGGTCGTGACACCCGGCACGCGGGCCAGGGAGTCGGCGACATTTTTGTCCGGCATCTTGCCGATGTCTTCCGCTGTGACGACTTCGGTAAATTCGGTCGAGCTGCGCTTCGCCTCGATCGACTCTTCGACGGATTTTCGGATGCCGGTGACCACGATTTCCTCGAGCGCGGAGTTGTCGGTGGCTGTAGCTGCTAATGTCAATCCCGGGGGCACGAGCATCGCGAGGCCCAGTGCCGACTTGACCGCCAATGCGATCCGATTCATATAGAGATCCCCTGTCCGATTCATACGATGCTCCCTGTCCTGTCGCCAATTCGGTCTGAAAATTACTGCCGCGGGGTGTGGCGGTTCTTGCCGCGTCGCTCGACCCATCCCGTCGAGGCGCCGGCCTGCCCACACCAGTTAAGACCCAATATAATACCAATTTTGAGAATCTGCTAGTGCCGTGTAATAAACACACCATATTTTCCTAAATATATAATAAAAATAAGGAGATACTGATTTATGGCACCGGTTGTTGTTCAAAAAGTGGTATTTGTTTGGTATTGTTCAAATGACTGAAAACATACCGGATGCGCGATTCAACCCCATGACATCACTCGCCAAAGCAGTCGGCCCGCTCGACGGTCGTGGCAACTTGCCGCTGTACCAAGAGCTGCAGCGGGCACTGCGCAAGGCCATCGACAGCCGAATTCTCGGGCCCGACGACGCGCTGCCCTCGGAACGTGATCTCGCGGTGGATTTCGCGGTATCGCGCATTACGGTGCGAAAAGCGCTCGACGGTCTGGTCGCCGACGGTCTCTTGGTGCGGCGCCAGGGCGCGGGGAATTTTGTTTCGGCGCGCGTCGACAAGAACTTCGCGATGCTCACCTCATTTTCCGAGGATATGCGCGCGCGCGGGCGCACGCCGCGCAGCGTCTGGCTGAAGCGCGCGGCGGGCACGGTAACGCCCGAAGAAGCGTTGGCGCTGCGCCTGAGTCCGGGCACCCCCGTATTCCGCTTCAATCGAATTCGCTATGCCGACGACGCGCCGATGGCGCTCGAATACGCGACCATCGTCGCGACCGCGTTGCCCTCGCTCGAGGCGGTCGACACTTCGCTGTACGAAGCGCTGGAGAGGGCCGGGCAACGTCCGGTGCGCGCGCTGCAGCGTCTGCGGGCGGTATTGCTGACCGGCGATCAGGCCGAATTGCTCAAGGCGAAGCCCGGGGACGCGGGCCTGCTCGTCGAGCGGCTGGGCTCCTTGCCCGATGGGCGCGCGATCGAGTTTTCCCAATCGTTCTACCGTGGGGACACGTACGACTTCGTCGCCGAGTTGAGCGCGTCTACATGAGTGTTGCGCGCACCGCTTCAGTCGAAGACACACGAATGTTCCAGGAGGCCGCCGCCGCTTCGGATGCGGTACGGGCGCAGTTGCATCATGACGCGGCTGCGATCGCGGCGATCGGCAGAGAGGTGCGCCGGCTCGCGCCGCGCGCGGTGATCACCTGTGCGCGCGGCAGCTCGGATCATGCCGCCACCTATGCCAAGTACTTGATCGAGACGCGTGCCGGAGTGTTGACCGCATCCGCCGCGCCCTCCGTCAGCTCCGTTTACGGCGTCTCCCAAGATCTTCGCGGATGCTTATTCATCGCGCTCTCCCAGTCGGGGCGGAGTCCCGACTTGCTCGCGTCGGTCGCGGCGGCAAAAGCGGCGGGGGCCACGATTCTCGCGCTGTGCAACACTCCCGATGCGCCGCTGATCGCGGCCGCGGACTTGGTTGTCCCGCTGCGCGCCGGCGTCGAGACCAGCGTCGCCGCCACGAAGTCCTATCTCGCGACCCTTGCCGCGCTGCTTCGACTGGTTGCGGCGTGGACACAGGATGCCGCGCTTGAATCGGCCGTCGAGACGCTGCCGGCGCTGATGGACCAGAGCTGGGCGCTCGACTGGTCGGCGGCGCTGCCGCTCCTCGAATCGGCCGCGCATCTCTATGTGGTGGGACGCGGGCTGGGACTCGGCGCCGCGCAGGAAACCGCGCTCAAGTGCAAGGAAACCTGCGGCCTGCATGCCGAGGCCTTCAGCAGCGCGGAGTTGCGCCATGGTCCCTACACCCTGCTGGGCGCAGGATTTCCGGCGCTGCTGTTTGCGCAGCGCGACGCCACGCAAGCGGGAGTCGAGGCCTTGGGCGGCGAACTCGCACGCCGCGGCGTGCCGGTCATGATCGCCGGCGCGCCGGCGGTCGGCCCCATCGTGCTGCCCACCGTCCCGGCCACCGCCGAAGTCGCCCCGATATTGCTGGTGCTAAGCGCTTACCGGCTGATCGCCGCGCTCGCGATACGGCGCGGATTCGATCCCGATCATCCGCCACATTTGCACAAGGTCACGGAGACGGTGTGATGCGTACCGCGCTGGTGAATGGCCGGCTTCTGGGCGCTGAGGGCTTGGTGAGCGGGCAGACGCTGCTGCTGTCCGGAGCGCGCATCGAAGCGCTGGTCGATCCGCGGGATCCGCGCTGCGCCGGAGCGGTCACCCTGGATCTCGAGGGTCAGCTGTTGCTGCCCGGCTTCATCGATGTGCAAGTCAATGGCGGCGGCGGCGTGCTGTTCAATGATGACCCCGGCCCCGAATCGATCCGCGCCATCGGCGCGGCTCATCGACTATTCGGCACTACGGGCTTCATGCCCACGCTGATCAGCGACGATCTCGACACCATCGGGCGCGCCATCGCCGCCGTCCAGTCGGCGCTCGATGCCGGCATGCCCGGCGTCCTCGGTATTCATATCGAGGGACCGATACTCAATTGGGCGCGACGCGGTGTGCACAGCTCCAAGCACCTTCGGCTGCTCGACACCAGCTTGGTGGCGCTGCTGAGCCGGTTGCGTGGCGGCCGAACCGTCCTGACGCTGGCGCCCGAGATGACCACGCCGGACGTGATCGCGAAACTCGCTGCCGCCGGCATTTTGGTGTCCGCGGGGCACAGCGATGCCGGCTATGCCGAGACCACCGCGGCCATCGCGCATGGATTGCGGGGATTCACGCATTTGTTCAATGCGATGGCGCGCCTCGAGCCGCGCGACCCCGGAATCGTCGGCGCCGCGCTGTACGATGAGAATACCTGGTGCGGAATCATCGTCGACGGCCACCACGTCGATCCGGTCATGCTGAAGCTTGCCCTGCGCTGCAAGCGCCACGACCGATTCATGCTGGTCACCGACAGCATGCCGACGGTGGGATCCACCAACTCGACCTTCGTCCTGCAGGGCCGCACGATTCGAGTCGTCGACGGTATTTGCCGCGACGAGAACGGAACACTCGCGGGCACCACGCTCGACATGGCGGCGGCGGTGCGCAACGCGGTCACGCTGCTGGGCCTCGATATCGCCGAGGCCGCGCGCATGGCCAGCGAATATCCGGCGGAATTTCTGGGCTTAGGCGGTGAACTCGGGCGCATCGCGCCGGGCTACCGGGCGAATCTCGTTCTGATGGACACTGAATTCAAAGTACAAAGGACCTGGATCGAGGGCGTGGCCTCGCCGTAGCCGTAGCCGGAACCATTCTTGACATCCTCCTCGCCCTCAAGGGCCGAGGATTCCTTCTGCAAGACGGCGATGTCCCGCCGCGAGGATATTGTGAGCTGCATTGACGTTTCGATCATGGATCGCTCCGCACACAGTGCACTGCCATCCTCTTATTCCAAGATCTTTCCGGCCTTTGGGGCCGGCGCGGCTTTTACACACGCTGCAGGTCTGGGTGGAAAACGCTTCATCGACTTCGTCAAACGCTCCAACCGGCATCGAGCACCGACTTGGCCTGTCGGGTCTTTGCGAGAGCGGAGGCATTCACGTTGCCGACGAAGAGAGCACCGTTGGCCTTGACCAGGCGGGTGCTCAGTTTGTGAAGGAAATCCTTTCGCCGATTCGCGATCTTGGCGTGAATCGCTCGGGATCGCTTTCGATGGCGGGCGCGCTGGGCGCGGGCCAGGACCGGTTCCAAGTCGCGGTAAAAGCGCTCGGCCTCGATCGGCGGCAGAGCCTCATCACTGAACGCGGCAAAGGTCCTCAACCCCAGATCGATGCCCAGACTCGGGACCGAGCGATTGAGAATCGAGCCGACGGACGGTTTACTTCTCTCATCCCCGACGCGCTGCGCGCGAGGCACACAGACATTCAGATACCAGCGTCCGCGGCTGTCTTCACTGAGATTACCCGCACGCAGTTCAAAGTTTCCGAGACCATAGCTGTCCCACAGCGACAACCAACGTCCCGCGAAGTAGATCTGTCCCCCGCGATAGCGAATCGTCCTGCGGGGAAATAGGATGATCGATGGTTCCGGTCGGTTTCGGATCAGCGGTTCAGTTGGCGGGTTTTGTCTTGACCGCCGTCAGAGCGTCGATGAGCGTGATGCCGGGACGTTTGGCGCAATCGGCCATCAACGCAGTTTGAAAAGAGCCCAGCGCGTCCGCATCGAAAATATGGCTGCCGGATCTGGCCACGGAAAAACCGAACAACCACATCATGATGCTGGTCGCACTTTCCGGATCGCTGCGCAGAAATTCCGCGTGGCGCGATGCGAATGACGCGCACTCGAGGACGCTGAGATCCATCGGGTTCTTGGCCTCGGGTTTTACGATGGTCAGCGCCTCCAACAAACTCTCGACGGGATTGCTCTTGCATTCGTTGTCCAGCGCGAACCCGAAAGGCGCCAACGCGTCCGGGTACATGACGTGGCCTCCGGACTTGGCGACGGAATAACCGAACAACCACATCACCGTGTTGAAGGAGTCCGCGGTGGGATTTGTGGCGGCGGCGGGCAGCACTTCGTTTTCGTACTTACCGCAGGTCAGCGTCGCGAGATTGAGCTCGGCCGCGCGGCTCGCGCAGGGGATGACGGCCAGGCAAAGGGCGATGGCGGCGAGGAATTTCACGGGCAGAGTTCGCTGTTCGACCTGCGCCCGCCACGGCACTGTCATGATCCTCGAGCCCCCTTTGAAATATCCCAACGTTAGCACGGCGGCCGCTTTTTCCAATTTGTGCCGGTGGTCGCGTCATCCATTGCCGGCGACACGCGTTAATAGGTTTAGGCAGTTCTTCTGAAGCAGATTGACCATGGAGAAATCATGAAGTCATTGCGTGGTTTGAAGGCAGGAGCGCGCGCCGTCCTTGTGGCAGGCGCGCTGCTCGGGGGTTGCGTGGTGGCTCCCGCGCCGGGCTATTACGGCGGCGCCGTGGTCAGGGTCGCTCCGCCGGTTCCGCAAGTGGAGGTCGTAGGCGTTGCACCGGTGCCGGGTTACGTGTGGTTCGGCGGGTATTGGAACTGGGTCGGCGGCCGGCATGTTTGGGTAGGCGGTCACTGGGGCGCAGGGCGCGAGGGATATCGCTGGGTGCCGCACGCCTGGGTGCGCGAGAGGGGCGGCTGGCGCATGCACGAAGGGCATTGGGCTCGCTGAGCGACGGAGACATCTCAGGTGCCGGCCCTCGACGGCAAGATCCGTTTCACCAGCGGCGAGAATCGTCCCGCGTTGACCCACGACTGTGCCGCCCGTATGTCCGGTGCAAAGTACCGATCGGCCGCATAGAAAGGTACTTCGGCGCGAATGCCGGCGTGGACCTGCTCGAGGCTTGGGCTGGATTGAGCGGGCCGGTGGAAGTCGATGCCCTGAGCCGCCGCGAGCAATTCGATGCCTATCACGGCCGCGGCGTTGTCGACCATGTTCCGAAGGCGGCGCGCGCCGTGCGTCGCCATGCTGACATGGTCTTCTTGATTGGCGGAGGTTGGAATCGAGTCGACGCTGCACGGAACGGCGATGGTCTTGTTCTCCGCCACGAGTGCGGCGGCGGTGACTTGCGCGATCATGAAACCGGAATTGACGCCGCTGTTTTCGACCAAGAAGGCGGGGAGACCGCTCATCTTGGGATCCACCAATACGGCCATCCGCCGCTCCGACAGGCTGCCGATCTCCGCGATCGCGAGGGCCAGTGTATCGGCCGCGAACGCCACGGGCTCGGCATGGAAGTTTCCGCCGGACAGTACGTCGCCCGCCTCGACGAACAGCAGCGGGTTGTCGGTGACGGCATTGGCCTCTACCCTGAGCGTAACGCTGCAATTGCGAATCAGATCCAAGCAGGCGCCCATCACCTGCGGCTGACAGCGGAAGGAATAGGGATCTTGCACGCGCGAGCAATCGAGATGCGAGGCGCGAATGGCGCTGCCGGCGATCAAGCTGCGGTATTCGCGCGCGACGGCGATTTGCCCCGGCTGCCCGCGAACTTCTTGGATGCGCTCGTCGAAGGGGGAATCGCTGCCCTTCAAGGCGTCCACCGACATGGCGCCGGCGACCACGGCGGCGGCGAACACGTCTTCGGCGCCAAATAGCCCCGCGAGCGCGAGCGCCGTGGACACTTGCGTGCCGTTGATCAGCGCCAGGCCCTCCTTGGCGCGCAGCTTCAGGGGTAGAAGACCGGCCAAGCGCAAGCCTTCGGCCGCGGGCAGCATCGCGCCTCGCGCTCGCACCTGGCCGATGCCGAGCAGCACCGTGCTCAAGTGGGCCAGGGGCGCCAAATCCCCCGACGCACCCACCGAGCCCTGCGCGGGAATCACCGGGTACACCTCGTGTTCCAGCAGCGCGAGCAGGGCATCGATCACGGCCATGGTGATGCCGGAGTGCCCGCGCGCCAATGCGTTGATCTTGAGAGCGAGGATCAGGCGCACGACGGCATCGGGCAGCGCATCGCCTACGCCTGCCGCGTGCGAGAGCAGGAGATTGCGCTGCAAAAGCTCGAGCTGTTCGGTTGGTATACGGGTCTGAGCCAGCAGGCCGAACCCCGTATTGATGCCGTACGCGGCGTCGCCGATCGCGATGATTTTGTCGACCAAGGAACTGGCGACGGCAATTCGGCCGCGATCGTGCGCCGACAGGCGCAGCGCGGACGGTTGCTGGTAAATTCCGCGCAGCACCGGGAGCGTGAGCTCGCCGGCGCGCATCTCCACGACATTCGGCATCAGGCGGGCTCCCGGCCGATCATCGGCAGGTTGAGGCCCTGCTCGCGCGCGCAGTCAATGGCGATGTCATAGCCGGCGTCGGCGTGGCGCATGACGCCGGTGCCGGGATCATTCCACAGAACCCGGCGAATGCGTTTGGCCGCAGCTTCGCTGCCGTCGCAGACGATGACGACGCCGGCATGCTGAGAGTAGCCCATGCCGACCCCGCCGCCATGATGAATCGATACCCACGTGGCGCCACTGGCAGTGTTCAGCAGCGCATTGAGCAAGGGCCAGTCGGAGACCGCGTCGGAGCCGTCCTTCATCGCTTCGGTCTCGCGGTTCGGACTCGCCACGGAACCGGAGTCCAAGTGGTCGCGGCCGATCACGACGGGCGCGGCGAGCTCGCCGCTCTTCACCATCTCGTTGAAGGCCAATCCCAGACGGTGCCGCTGACCCAAGCCGACCCAGCAGATGCGCGCCGGCAATCCCTGGAATTGTATTTGCGAGCGCGCCATATCGAGCCAGTGATGCAGGTGCGGGTCGTCCGGGATCAGCTCTTTGACCTTCGCGTCGGTCTTGTAGATATCTTCGGGATCGCCCGAGAGTGCAACCCAGCGGAAGGGTCCGATACCGCGGCAGAACAGCGGGCGGATGTAGTCCGGCACGAAGCCCGGGACATCAAAGGCTTGGGCGACGCCCGCATCGAAAGCGACCTGCCTGATGTTGTTGCCATAGTCGAACACCGGCAGCCCCAAGTGCTTGAAGCGCAGCAAGTACTCGACATGCTTGGCCATCGACCGGGTTGCGGCCGCGGCCGTGCCGGCAGAGTCGCTCACGCGCCGCTCGTCCCATTGCTCCACCGTCCACCCCTGCGGCAGATAGCCGTTGACGGGGTCGTGCGCGGAGGTTTGGTCGGTTACCGCATCCGGCCGGATGCCGCGTTCGAGGAGAGCGTGCAGCACATCGACGATGTTGCCGAGGAGTGCGACCGAGATCGGCTTGCCCTTCCTCTTGGCGGTCTCGAACATGGCAAGTGCTTCGTCGAGCGACTTCGCTTGTGCGTCCACGTAGCGGGTTTCCAAACGCTTGTCGATGCGGCTCTGCCGGCATTCAACCGCCAGCATGTTGAATCCCGCCATCGTGGCCGCCAGCGGCTGCGCGCCGCCCATGCCGCCGAGACCGGCAGTGAGTATCCATTTACCGCTGACTTTGTCGTTGAAATGACGCCGGCCCATTTCGGCAAAGGTCTCGTAGGTGCCTTGCACGATGCCTTGGCTGCCAATGTAGATCCACGACCCGGCGGTCATCTGGCCGTACATGGCAAGACCCTTGCGATCAAGTTCGCCGAAATGCTCCCAGTTCGCCCAGTGCGGCACCAGATTGGAATTGGCGATCAGCACCCGCGGCGCATCCGCATGCGTCGGAAACACGCCCACCGGCTTGCCCGACTGCACCAGCAAGGTTTCCTCCTCGGTCAGTGTTTTCAGGGTTTCGACGATGCGGTCATAGCAATTCCAGTCGCGGGCGGCGCGTCCGATGCCCCCGTACACGACGAGTTCGGCCGGGTTTTCCGCAACTTCCGGGTCCAAATTGTTCATCAGCATCCGCAGCGGCGCTTCGGTCATCCAGGAACGCGCGCTCAAGGTTTTGCCGCGGGCCGCGCGGATGACTCTGGGTTTCACAGGGGCGAGCATGGTCACATCCTCAAGGTTGGAAACGCCCCGACATTTCATATCGGGAACCGGGGTAGTAAAGACGCGCCACCGAGGCGATTTGTCCGGCAGTCCACGTGCGTCTGATCATCAGTAAGCAGGGTTCATCGCGCTTCATGGCCAAGAGCTTGCGCGTGCGCTCATCCGGCATCACCGCCCGCAGCAAGTGTTCGGCTTCCTGCAGCGGCGCGACTTTGATCAAGTAGTCGGTGGGAGTGGTTTGATTGAAATCCACTTTCAGGTAGTCGGGCGCGAGCTTCGGCAGTACGTAACGGTCTTCAAGCTGGATGGGACGATCATTCTCGAAGTGCACGATGACCGAGCAAAACAATTCGCTGCGCGGCGCGATGCCGAAATCCTCGGCGAGGTCCGCCACGGCGCGCACCCGTTCCAGTGAGACAATCTCGGCGCGGTGCACATGGCCTCTGCGGCGGATCTCGTCGGCGATGCTGCGGATCTCGAGCGGATGGGCGTGCGCGTGTTGGTCGGCGACGAAACTGCCGACTCCGGCGATGCGCACGAGGATGCCTTCGTCGCGCAATTCCCGCAGCGCCCGATTGGCGGTCATGCGCGATACGCCGAAGGATTTGACGATGTCGTTTTCGGAAGGCACACGCGCCGAAGTGCCCCACTTCCCCGAGCCGATATTGTCGAGGATATGCCGCTTGACCTGTAAATACAGCGGCTGCAGCGACGCGTTGGATCTATTCATACGGTCGAGATTAAGCTGTATAGACAGGTACAGTCAACTTAAATTTATTCGCTCGGGGTGAGCGTATGCATCAACCCGGCGAAGCGCGCCAGCGATTCGTCTTCGGCCTTGTGGCGCCGGTCTTTGATGACCCAGCGTCCCGCGACCATGACATCACGGATTGCGGTCTCCCCACCCGAGAACAATAAGTGGTCGAGCGCAGCGTCCGCGGCCGCGCCCACCATGGAAGCATGCTTAGGATCCAGCACCACCCAGTCGGCGCGACGACCCACCTCGATCGCTCCGGCCGGCTGCCCAATGGCCTGCGCACCATGCTGCGCAGCGTCACGCCAAAGTCGTGTTCCGACGTGCGGCTCAGATTTGGTCGCGAGGACGCCGCGCTGCTTCTTGCGCAGGCGCTGCTGGTACTCCAACCAGCGCAGTTCCTCGGCGGGACTCACGGTGGACTGGCTGTCGGAGCCCACACAGAGACGTCCGCCCGCCTTGAGAAAGCGGACCGTGTCGAAGAACCCGTCGCCTAGATTGGCCTCCGTGCTGATCGAGACGCACACGCTCGCTCCGGTGGCGGTGAGCCCGTCGAGCTCTTCGCCGGTGGCGTGAGTGGCATGCACCAGGCACCAATATTGCGTGAGCAATCCCGAGTCGAGCAGCAACTCGATCGGACGCCGGCCGGTCACGCGGACACAGGATCTGACTTCCAGAGCTTGCTCCGCGACATGGATGTGCACGGGCATCTCTGCGTCGAATTCGCGCAGCCGCAGCGCCGCTTCGCGCAGGTTCTCGAACGGCACTGCGCGAAGGCTATGAAAGGCCGCTCCGGTGCGCATCGTTGGCGAACCGGCGCGCCGGTCGGCGCTGATGCGCTCATCGAGTGCCCGGAGGAATGCATCCGTCTCCGACGCGAACCGTGCCTGTTCGGGCTTCAACGGCTGACCGCCGAAATCGCCGGTTTGGTACAGAGTCGGCAGGAATGTGAGGCCAATGCCGGCGATGCGCGCGGCGTTGCTTATTGCTTCCCAAAGCGCGTTCGTGCCCGAATAGGAGAGGCCGCTTTTTTGGCGGTGCAGGTAGTGAAATTCGGCCACCGAGGTGTAGCCCTTCTTGAGCATCTCGACGAATAGCTGCGTCGCCAGGATCTGCAAATCGTCGGGTTCGATGCGATTTGCGAGCGCATACATCGCGCGGCGCCAGGTCCAGAAGCTGTCGCGCGCCGACAGCCGATATTCCGTATTTCCCGCCATGGCTCGCTGGAATGCGTGGCTATGCGCATTGGGCATTCCCGGTACCACGATCGCGTCGATGCGCTCCACGCCGGCGGGGGGCTCGGCCGCCGGCGCGGCATGGATATCGGTGATAAAGCCCTCGTCCGAGACGGAGACGATGACGTCCCGGGCCCAGCCCTGCGATAAAAAAGCCGATTGCAAAGAGTAGCGAATCATGTTGTCTATACCTGTATAGGGAACCACAATTGCCGTATCATACGTGGAACAACCACGGGCGGGCGATCAGTTGCAAAAATCTTCGGGCACAGAGTGGGACCAGGTTTGGGTTGGCGCAAACATTGCCACCATGGTCGCGGGCGCGGAACCCTATGGCAACATCAAAAATGCCGCTCTGGCAGTGAAGGGCGAGCGCATTGCATGGATCGGGCACGCCGCGGAAGCCCGAGTCCGGGCGTCGGCGCAAAATCTGCCTATCCAGGACGCCTCGGGTCTATGGATGACCCCGGGACTGATCGATTGCCACACGCACCTGGTGTACGGCGGCAATCGGGTCGAGGAATTCGAAAAGCGGCTTTGCGGGGTCTCCTACGAAGACATTGCGCGCGCCGGAGGCGGCATCCAGTCCACTGTGAACGATACCCGTGCGGCCACCGCCGGAGAATTGAATGCCGCGACCGTGGCACGCGCCAAACGGCTGATGGCGGAGGGCGTCACCACCATCGAGGTCAAATCAGGCTACGGCCTCGAACTCGCGACGGAGCGTCGTCTGCTCGAAGTTGCGCGGGATCTCGGCACGGAACTGCCGGTGTCGATCGCGAAGACATTTCTGGGCCTGCACGCGTTGCCGCGGGAATTCGCCGCCAATCGTCAAGACTTCGTGAACCTGGTGAGCGGCCCATGGTTGGAATCGCTGGTCGCGGCCGGCCTCGTGGACGCGGTTGACGCGTTTTGCGAAAGCATCGCGTTCTCCTTGGCGGAAACCGAGCGCCTGTTGCGGGCGGCGAAGCAACTGGGATTGCGCGCTCACCTGCACGCTGGGCAATTGAGCGACATGGGCGCGGCGGAATTGGCCGCGAAATGGGGCGCACTGTCGGCTGACCATTTGGAGTACCTGAGCGCCGCGGGTGCGAGCTCCCTGGCGGCCGCGGGCACGGTCGCGGTGCTGTTGCCCACCGCGTATTTCACGCTGCGGCAGACCACGCCCCCGCCCGTCGACTTGCTGCGGGACGCGGGGGTAGCGCTCGCGCTTGCGACCGACTGCAATCCGGGAAGCTCACCCTGCACGTCGATTTTGCTGGTGCTCAACATGGCCTGCACGCTTTTCGGGTTGACTCCTGAAGAAGCGTTGAGCGGTGTCACGCGGCAGGCCGCACGGGCGTTGGGCGCGCAGGATGACATCGGCACTCTGGAGGTCGGCAAGCGCGCGGATATCGCGTTTTGGCGCATCGAGCGGCCGGCGGAGCTGTGCTACGGCATGGGCGCGAATCCCTGCGTGGGCGTGATACATCGGGGAAAATTCAGGGTGCGCGACGCACGCTAGTCATTCGGCGCTCGGAATTGCGAACGTGCCGTCGACCACCTCGAGAAACGTGCGCTCCTCGCGCAGAATGAAGCGGTGTGCTTGCGCGAAAGCAAAGTTCTCCCGCGCCGCGGAATCCTGTTTCAGGCGCGCCCGATAAGACTCGTATGCTGCAAGCGATTCGAACTGTATGAGGCCCCAGGCGATGTGGTTGGTGCCCTCATGAGGGAGAAAGTAGCCGACCAAACTGCCGCCGCAGAGGGGAATGATACGGCCCCAGCGCTCTGCGTACGTCTTGAATGCGGCGCGCTGGAATGGGTCGATGTCGTAGCGGATAAAGC
>Ga0066789_10000649_pt1 | contig 14346 bp, 13 predicted proteins | sample OrgsoiDNA2013049_FD_70960 | JGI IMG/M metagenome (GOLD analysis project Ga0066789, IMG submission 70960) | Permafrost soil microbial communities from the Arctic, to analyse light accelerated degradation of dissolved organic matter (DOM) -... | ecosystem: Environmental > Terrestrial > Soil >...
TGATCCTGGTGGCGGCAGCGACGCTGCTGGTCGGGATACTGGCGAAGTCCAAATTCGCTCTGCCGAGGCCCCTGGTCGTCGATGTGGCATCGTCTTTTCTGGTGGCTTTGGGCGTATTTTGGTTCGTCAGCCGCAGCTACGCGTGAGCGGACAAGGCCACCGCAGCGGCCAATTTACGCTAGAGTTATGCTCTGAGCAGCTCTTGGCGGGCAACTGATGATTTTGTATGGCCATGCGTTGAGTTCGGCTTCCTACCGGGTGCGCATCGCATTGGCCCTGAAGGGATTGCAGGTCACGACCGTGCTATTGGATTTGCGCGCAGGCGAGCAGCGGCTCGAGGAGTACTTGCTGATCAACAGCCAAGGCTTCGTGCCTGCGCTGGCCTTGGACGACGGCGCGGTACTCACTCAATCGGTGGCCATCATCGAGTATCTGGATGAAATCTATCCGGACCCGCCGCTGTTGCCGCAATCGCCGTTGGCGCGAGCGCGAGTGCGGGCGCTCTCGCAGGCCATCACCTGCGATGTGCATCCCTTGAACAACTTGCGGGTGCTGAAATATCTCGAGAACGAACTGAGGCAAGACAAGGCGACGCGCGACAAGTGGTATCGTCACTGGGTACAGGTTGGATTCGACGCGCTGGAACTTTGGTTGGTCCGGGACGGGGCGAGCGGCCGCTTCTGTCACGGCGATGCGCCGACCCTGGCGGATGTGTGCCTGGTGCCTCAGGTAGCCAATGCGCGGCGCTTCGCCATGGATCTCGGTCCCTATCCGCGCATCACCGGGATCGACGCCGCTTGTCGGGAACTGGCGGAGTTTCAAGCCGCAGCACCGGAGCGGCAAGAACCAAGGCCATAGGGCGTCATGACGATCCCGCTGGAGAGTATTCCAAGCTTTACTCCGGCGGAGGCGCTCGCAGCGGCGAATGAACAGTATGGTCTAGTCGGTACGGTTTCGGCCTTACCGAGCGAGCGCGACCAGAATTTCTTGATCGCCGACGCCCACCGCGGCAGATTTGTCTTGAAAATCGCCAATTTGAACGATGCGCCGGAACTGCTGGACTTTCAAAATCAGGCCATGCGGCATGTCGAGAAGTCGGTGGCGGACTATCGCGTGCAGCGGCCCGTGCGCTCGCTGCAGGGCGAGGAAATCACGAATATTCGCAATGCCCGGTCGGGCACCGGCCACTGCGTGCGGTTGCTGACGTGGATCGATGGCGTGGTGCTGGCGAGAAGCGCTGCACGTGGCTCCGTTCTTTTCGAGTCGATTGGCGCCGGCATGGCCAGGATCGACGCCGCGCTGTGCGATTTTTCCCATCCGGCCATGCGCCGCGTGCTGCAATGGGATCTGCGCCGGGCGCAAATGGCCCGGGAAAACACCGCGCTGCTGCCGCGCGATCGGCGGACCCGTGTCGAACGCCTATTCTCGCAATGGGATGGGATCGACTGGGCGGGCTTGAGGCACAGTGTGATTCACGGTGACGCGAATGACCACAACGTCCTCGTCGGCGATGGGCGCATGGTGGGCTTGCTGGATTTCGGCGACATGGTCTATTCGGCCACGGTCTGCGATCTGGCCGTCGCGCTCGCCTATACCATGCTTGAGGCGCGGGAGCCGCTGTCGGTAGCGGCGCAGGTCATTCGCGCCTATCAGCGCTGCTATCCGCTCACCGAGGCGGAGCAGCGGGTGCTGTTTCCTTTGATACTGGCCCGGTTGAGCATGAGCGTCTGCTATTCCGCCCACAATCGCGAGCGCAATCCCAATGATTCTTATCAGGTAGTGAGCGAAGCTGCGGCTTGGGATCTCTTGGACAAGCTGGAGCGCTACTCGGCGGCGGATGCGCTGGCTTTGATTCGCGCAGCGTGCTCGGCGCCGGATGCGGCGCTGTCGGGCCGCGAAAGCACGGCTCGAATTCAGTAGTGGGGCGGCCGCTCTTCCGCGGGAGGCCGAGCGTCTGCACTGGACTCCGCGCTGCTCAGCCGGTCGGCGATGGCGCTGAGCTTCGCTTCGATGGCCTGAATCTCCGTGTGCTGCCGGAACACGACATCGCTCAATTCGGAGGCGGCGCGTTCCAGGAAGGCGATCTTGGTTTGGATTTGCTCCAGGGTTTCCTCGTTCATGGGTGAAGTGTAGCCCTTTGCAGCTGACTTCCACCAAGCGGCTTATTTTGTCGCAACTTAAAAAGAATAACGCAGGAACAGGTGGCTGTGGCCGCGGCGCACGTCCGTGAGAGTGCCCCAGAGCGGGTCGAGCGGCGCGAAGTGCTTCCCCATCACGAGGCTAAGCCGGCGGTCGCCCGCATCACGTCCGGCAATCTGCGGCGCGAGCGTTAGAAACTGCTCGCCGACCAGCCGCTCCTTGTAGAAAGAGCCCAGTAAATGCGGTCCGCCTTCAACGAGGATCCGCTGACCCGGATCAGCGCGAGTCACCTCCTCGAGGATGGCGCGCGGCGCGATCTTCCCGCCGGCGCCGCGAATCGGCCGGATCTCGACCGAATCCGGCGGCTTTTGTCTGGCCAGGCGCTTGGCGCCGACGCGCGTGGTCACGATCAATACCGGTACGCGGCCGGAAGCAAATAGGGGCAGGCGCAGATCGATAGTGCCGCCCGCGCTGACAACCACATTGAGCGCGGTGCGCCGCTTGCGCATCGCTTCGCGCAGCCGCTGATAGTCGTTCGCGAGCTCGGGAAAAATGGCGTCCGGTGTCCAAGCCTGCCGAGGGTCGGCGCCGAAGGTCCCGGAGCCTATGATGACCACATCCGCGACAGCACGCAGCAAGCCCATCACCATGCGATCCTGGGCACTGAAGCCGCTGATATCTCCGCCGCACGCATGTCCCTTGCTTTGAAGCGAGACCACGCCGTCCATCGTGGTCACAAAATTACTGAATACCTGCGGACCCGAACGCGGCAAAGGCATGCGAAAATTTCCGTACAGGCGCTTGAGTGTGGGCGGCAGCGGCAGCAGCCGGCCGCGCTGCGAATCGACAAGCGTCTGAAGCGGTGCTATGGCGGTGGCAGCGGTCATGCGTTGGTCACGGCTGGTTTTGCAAATACTACCAAGAAGACGTCGGCGCCGGCCGGGCCAAACAAATTTACCTTGTTTGGGCGGGGCCGATTGTTCCAATATCGAAACGGGCCTCGAGAGTTACCGGAAGGATGACATACATGAAGGCGAGCGACACCTTCTCGGCCCGGGAGAGTCGAAATCAAGGATGGCGCGTGTGCTTGGGACTGGCGGCGCTGCTGTGGGGCGCAGCATTTGCGCACGGCGCAGAACCTTCTGCGCAGGCCATCGCCCCGCCGCCCGCACCCGGTCCGGCGGCAGGCCTTGCCGATTCGGCGGGCCTGCGCGCGACGGTATTCGGCACATCTGCGCAGAACTTGGCGCCGATGCCGAGCACAGTACCGCTCGTCGAAATCAACATCGCGCTGCCGTGGGCGCGGCCGGTGCCGGATGTGTTCTGGTTCGATCGCAAGCTGCGGGTCTGGTTCTCGGCGCAAGCCAAACCCGCGCCGTTGGCCATCGTCATATCGGGCACGGGCAGTGACGGCAACACCGCGAAGCTCTCGGCGCTGCGCGGCGCGCTCTTTGGCGCGGGTTTCCACGTCCTGACGATGCCGTCCCCGACATTCCCAGGCTTCATCGTGTCGGCGTCGAGCACGGGAGTCGCCGGCGATCTGATGCAGGACGGCCACGATTTGTACGCAGCAATGCAGCAGCTCATCGCGCGTCTGCCGCGCAAGGTCCGGGTCACCGAGATCGACGTGCTCGGATACAGTCTCGGCGGCGCCAATGCGGCCATCGTGAAATCCATCGATGCGGCCGAAGGCAAGCTCAAGATCCATCGTGCGGTCATGATCGATCCGCCGGTGAGTCTTTTCGCGTCGATCGGGCGGCTCGATAAGCTGTTCGCCATCAATATCGGCACCGGCGACGACGCAATCGAACGCCTTTACCGCAGGCTCTATGCGGAGCTGGCGAATTCGTACCGGGCATCGGATCGCGTTCAAATCGACCGCGATTTCCTCCTCGCTGCCGCCGCGGCCGCCCTGAAGACCGATGCGGAATTCTCGGCCGCCATTGCATTGACCTTCCGTCTCGATTTGGTGAATGTGTTCTACGCAGGCGACCTTTACGCCGGCACCGGCGTCGTCGTCGATCCGAAACATCCGCCGAGAGTCGGCGATTCGCTCGAGGAGACCCAACGCATATTGCGCCTGAAGCCGTTCGCGGAATATTTCACGAAGGTTTTCGCGCCCTACTATTTGAAGCAGCGGCCGAACGCGACCGCCGCATCCTTGATCGCCGACAATCGCCTCGACATCATCGGCGACACCTTGCGCAGTGACTCCGATTACTACGCACAGACCAACAGCGACGATGTCATACTCAATGCACAAGAACTGGCGTGGCTCAAGGACACTCTCGGTTCAAGGCTCGCCGTCTATGACCACGGCGGTCATCTCGGCAATATCGGCGAGCGGCAGCAAGTGTCGGACATGCTGAGGATGCTTGCCGGGAACTGGCCCGGCGCAGCCAAATGAAGCCCGCAGTCTTGTTGTGCCTGCTCAGCGTCGCGGCCGGAGGCTGCGCTTCACAGGGCGTCAGCATCCGCAGCTTACCTTCGCAACACCCGGCGGCCGACAATGCTGCGGCCGTGGAGAGAGCGGCTGGGTTCGCTGCCGCGGCGGTCCAGGCGAGCGGGGCAGCGGGCGAAACCGGCCAAGACAGCCCGCAGGCGCTCCCGCCGGTGACTCCGGCGGATGCGCCGTCCATGCACACGTACGATCCCTGGGAACGGCTGAACCGCTTCACCTATCGGTTCAATGCACGGTTCGACGAGGCGGTCTTTTTGCGCCTGTCGGACGCCTATCGGCGCGTTCCCGCGCCGATTCGCTCCGGCGTGCACAACTTCTTCGGCAATCTGTCCGAGATCGACAGCGTGATCAATTACGCCCTGCAATGGCGGCTCCGCTCAAGTGCGCGCAGTCTGGGCCGGTTCGTGATCAACACGACCTTCGGCATCGGCGGCCTGTTCGACGCAGCTGCGAAGCTCAAACTCCCGGGAGCGCCGACCGGCCTGAGCACGACGCTGGCCAGGTGGGGGATGCACCCGGGTCCCTATCTGGTCATGCCATTTCTCGGGCCTTCCACGTTGCGCGACGGCATCGGCTTTTTAGGCGACTACGGCACGTCGTATGGAATCGATGTCGCCAAACTGTATCGCGGCAATGTGTCGTGGGGACTTGGTGCCCTCAACGCGGTCGATCAGCGCTCGAACATCAACTTTCGCTATTATTCGACCGGCTCGCCCTTCGAGTATGAGAATGTCCGTTTCCTCTACGTGCGCAAGCGCTTGATCGAGGACGAAGGGCTGCGCGCGAAAGATTCGAACAAGGGCGCGAGTTCGACGACTCAACAAGAGAATGCAGCCGAGGAGCCGGCGGGGAAGTGATCGAGCGCCGGCGCTGCCCAGCTTTGCGGGCGCAATTATCCACGATGCCGGTCACGCTACGCCCCGCTGCATCAGGAATTCACCCAAGATTTTCGCGGTATGACTCTTGTTCGGCTTGCGCACGATGCTCTCCGGAGCACCCTGCGCAACAACGAGGCCGCCGCCGTCGCCGCCTTCGGGGCCCAAGTCGACGATCCAATCCGCCTCGGCCATGATGTCGAGATTGTGCTCGATGACGACGACCGTATTGCCGGAATCGACCAGACGGTGCAGGACGCGCAAGAGCCTTTCGACATCGGCCATGTGCAGGCCGACCGTCGGTTCGTCGAGCACATACAGGGTGTGCTGCCCTTCGCGGCGTGCCGTGTCCAGCCCAAGCGCATCGGTCCGAACCTTCGTGAGTTCAGTGACGAGCTTGATTCGTTGGCTCTCGCCGCCCGAGAGCGTCGGGCTGGGCTGACCGAGGGTGAGGTAGCCAAGGCCCACGTCGGCGAGCAGGCTCAAGGGATGGCGTATGCTGCGCTGGGCCGCGAAGAATTCGAGCGCATCGTCGACGCTCATCGCAAGCGTGTCGCCGATACTCCTGCCCTTGAACAGGATCGCCAGCGTTTCCGGATTGAAGCGTCTGCCGCCGCAGACGTCGCACAATACTTGAACGTCGGGCAAGAAGCTCATCTCGATGCGCTGCATTCCCTGGCCCTCGCAGGCCTCGCAGCGGCCGCCGGCCGCATTGAAGGAAAACCGGCTGGCTGTAAACCCGCGCATGCGCGCCTCCGTGGTATCCGCGTACAGTCTCCGGATGGAATCCCAAAACCCGATGTAGGTTGCCGGGCAGGAGCGCGGGGTTTTGCCGATGGGAGATTGATCGACCTCGAGGACGCGGCTGATTTTCTGCCAGCCCGTGATTGCGTCGCATCCTTCGAGAGGGGTCTCGGGTTTGCGGGTACGGTCGATTCGATGGGGCCGCACCAACAAGCGTTTCAAGTTGCGCAGCAACACGTCGCGCGCCAGGGAGGACTTGCCGGAACCCGACACGCCGGTGACCACCGTCAATCGCGCCAGCGGAATTCGCGCGTCGACCTTGCGGAGATTGTGCAGTGTGGCGCCGGCGATATCGACCGCGGGCGCACCGCGATCGACGCTGCGGCGGCGGGAGCGCGAATGCTGCAACGGGGCCGCGAGACACCGGCCGGTTGCAGATACCCCTAAGCGGGCAAGTTCAGCGGCAGTCCCCTGCGCGACCACGCGGCCGCCGCGGGTACCCGCGCCGGGACCCAGATCGATCACGTGGTCGGCGCGGCGAATGGTATCTTCGTCGTGTTCGACCACGAACAGCGTATTGCCCTTGGCACGCAGCCTATCCAGGGTATCGAGGAGCGCGGCATTGTCGCGCGGGTGCAGGCCGATGGTGGGCTCGTCCAGTACATAGCACACGCCTTGCAGATTCGATCCGAGCTGCGCCGCCAGGCGAATGCGCTGAGCCTCGCCGCCGGAGAGAGTCGGGGCGGCGCGATTCAATTGCAAATAACCCAAACCGACATCGCAAAGAAATCGGGTGCGCGCGGCAAGCTCCGCCAGCAAGTCGCGGGCGATGTCGCGTTCGCGGCCGACCAGCTTGAGCGTTTGCAGGTTTGCGGAGAACTCTTGTACCGGCAGATCGGTAAGCGCAGCGATCGACCGTTCGCGGAACAGCACGTGAAGCGCGACCGGATTGAGCCGCCGACCCGCACAGTCCGGACACACGGCCGGCGCGGCACCCGCTTCCCGCCATGCGGCCTCCTCGCCGCTTTGTTCGGCGTCGAATTGCTCCAATTGCAATCCGGTGCCGAAGCAACTCTTGCACCAACCATGCTTCGAGTTGAAGGAGAAAAGCCGCGGATCCAGTTCGGGAAAGCCGGTGCCGCAGTTGGGGCAGGCGCGTTTGGTGGAGAAGAGGCCCACCGATGCCGCGTCGGCGCCGGGCGCTGCGTCGGCGCCCGCCGCCGCAGCGACGTGCACCACACCCCGTCCGTGCTCCAACGCCAAATCCAGGGTCCGGCGTAATTCGGTCTCGCGCGCCGCGCTCACCGTCAACGTGGCCACCGGCAGTTCGATGTTGTGTTCGATGAAGCGATCGAGCCGCGGCCACTTCGCGGTCGGCAGCAGCGTGCCGTCGACTTGCAGCTGAGAAAAGCCCTTGCCGCGCGCCCATTTTGCGAGCGCGGTGTACAGCCCCTTGCGCGCCACGATCAGGGGGGCAAGTACGGTAATGCTCTGCCCGCGGTAGTCCTTGATCAGGCGCGCGGCGATGGCGTCCGCCGATTGCGGTTCGATGCGCGCTTCACAAACGGGACAGTACTGGACTCCGAGCTTCACATAGAGCAGGCGTAAAAAATGATAGATCTCCGTGAGAGTTGCCACCGTGCTCTTGTGACCGCCGCGGCTGGTGCGCTGCTCGATGGCCACCGTGGGCGGAATGCCGAAGATGGCGTCGACGTCCGGCCGCGATGCCGGTTGCACGAACTGTCGCGCATAGGCGTTCAAGGACTCTAGATAGCGGCGTTGCCCTTCGGCGAACAGAATATCGAACGCCAAGGTGCTCTTGCCGCTGCCCGACACGCCGGTAATCACGGTGAATTGGTTGAGAGCCAGGTTCACGTCCACATTCTTGAGATTGTGTTCGCGCGCGCCGTGAATCTCGATCGACAGCGGGCCGCCGTAAGGTGCGCCGCCGGCATCCCGAACCTGAGACCCTGCATCCAAACTGCCGGCCCCATTTGGCAAGCCGAACGGCGCCGGATTCCCCGCATCGAGGAGCGCGCGGCCGGTGTGCGAGGCAGGGATGCGCATGACATCGGTCGGCGTGCCTGCGCAAACGATGCCGCCGCCCGCCTCGCCGCCCTCCGGCCCCATGTCGATGACCCAGTCGGCGGCGCGCACCACATCCAAATTGTGCTCGATCACCAACAGCGAATGACCGGCATCGATCAAACGCCGGAAGGCGCGCAGCAGCTTCGCGACATCGTCGAAATGCAGGCCGGTGGTCGGCTCATCGAACAGGAACAGCGAGCCCTGGCGGGGCGCGGCATCGATGGCGGCGCGCGCGCCTTTTTTCAGACGCACGGCATTCTCGGCGAGATGCCCGGCAAGTTTGAGGCGCTGCGCCTCGCCGCCCGACAGCGTGGGAACGGGCTGACCCAAGCGCAGGTAGTCGAGGCCGACGTCGGCCAGCGGCGCCAAGCGCAGGCATACCTCCGCGTCGGCGGCGAAGAATGCCAGCGCCTCCGAGACGGTCAGATCGAGAACCTCGGCGATGCTTTTCGGCGGCGCATTGCCGCGCGCCAACTTCACCTCGAGGACTTCCGCTCGATAGCGCCGGCCATCGCAATCGGGGCAGCGCAGGTAGACGTCCGAGAGGAATTGCATCTCCACGTGCTCGAAGCCGTTGCCGCCGCATCCCGGACACCGGCCGTTGCCGGCATTGAAACTGAAGGTGCCGGCGGTGTACTTGCGCTCGCGTGCCTGGGGCAATCGGGCGAACAAATCGCGAATCGCATCGAAGGCGCCGACATAGCTCGCGGGATTCGAGCGCGTCGTACGGCCGATGCGGCCCTGATCGACCATGACGACGTCGTCGATCAATTCGGCGCCGTCGAGCGCGCGGTGCCGGCCGGGATTTTCGGTGGGCCTGCCTTTGGCGCGCAGCAGCGCCGGGTACAGAATGTCGTGCACCAGGGTGGATTTGCCCGAGCCGCTGACGCCGGTGACGCAGACCAGGCGCCGCAGCGGAATCTCGACGTCTATATTCTTGAGGTTGTGCTCCGCGGCGCCGCGGAGCCGCACAGTGCCCGCGGCGGCCGCGCCCGCGCGGGGCGCCGCGACTCGCGGTATTTCGACTCGCTTGCGGTGAAACAGATAGTCGGCGGTGAGCGATCCGCGGGCTTTGGCGAGTTCGGTGGCCGGCCCGAAGAACACGATTTCTCCGCCGTGTTCGCCGGGGCCCGGTCCGATATCGAGTACGCGATCTGCGGCCCCAATCACCTTCGGATCGTGCTCGACCACGACCAGCGTATTGCCGGCGTCGCGCAAGCGGTGCATGACGCCGACGATGCGGTCGACGTCGCGCGCATGCAGGCCGATGGAGGGCTCATCCAATACGAAGAGGGTGTTGACCAGCGAAGTGCCGAGCGCGGTGGTGAGATTGATCCGCTGCACTTCGCCGCCGGACAAGGTGCGCGACTGGCGATCGAGGTTCAAATAGCCCAAACCGACTTCGGTCAAATACTTGAGGCGTGCACGGATTTCCCGCAGCAGCAGGTCGGCGGCTTCGTCGAGCGGCGCCGGCAATTCGAGCGCGGCGAAAAACCGGCGGGTGTCGTCGATCGGCAATAGCATCATCTCGCGGATGTTGATGCCGCCGACTCGCCACAGCAGCGCCTCGGGCTTGAGGCGCGCGCCGCGGCATGCGCCGCATTCGCTGTACGAGCGATAGCGCGAGAGCAGCACTCGGATGTGCATCTTGTAGGCTTTGGTCTCGAGCCACGCGAAGAAGCGGCGCACGCCGTACCAGACATTCTTGGTCCATTCGCCCTCACCCTCGATCACCCATCCGCGTTCGGCGTCGGTCAAGTCGCGCCAGGGAGTGTCCGCAGGAATGCCGCGCTTGCGGGCGAACTTGAGAAGATCCGTTTGGCATTCCTCATAGGACTCGGTTTGCCAAGGCTTGATGGCCCCCTGGCGAAGACTCAAGGCCGCATCCGGAATGACCAGGCCATAATCGACGCCGATGCTGCGTCCAAAACCGCGGCAGGTCTCGCAGGCGCCGATGGGTGAATTGAAGCTGAAGGTGCTGGGACTCACGTCCTTGTAACTGATGTCGCAGTCCGGACAGTGCAGCCCGGTGGAAAAGCGCCAAGGTGCCGCGAAGCGGTTCGCATCGGCCTCGCCGCCGCCGTCCATGCCGCCATCGGTCACGCGGGGATAGACGTCGAGGCGGCCCTGACCGATTTTCAAGGCCGCTTCGACGGCATCGCCGGCGCGGGCGGGATCCACCGCGGACCAGCGAAACCGGTCTTGAATCACCTGCAGAGTGTCGCCGCGCTCTTCGTGGATGCGCGCGTAGCCTTGGGCGGACAGCAATCCCTTGATCTCGGTCTGCGAGAAGTTTTTCGGAATGGGCACCGGAAAGGTGAGCAGCAGCGGCGGATCGCCGTTGTCGCGGGCGAGGATCGCCAGGAAATCTTGAATGCTTGCAGGCGTGTCGCGCCGCACGGGGCGGCCGCAGCCTTGGCAATACAGCAGCGCGGCGCGCGCAAACAACAGCTTCAAGTGATCGTTGAGCTCGGTCATGGTGCCGACGGTGGAGCGTGAAGTCCGCACCGGGTTGGTTTGGTCGATGGCAATCGCGGGTGGAATCCCTTCGATGCGGTCGACCAGCGGCTTATCCATCCGATCCAAGAACTGGCGCGCATAAGGGGAGAAGGTCTCGACGTAGCGGCGCTGTCCCTCGGCGTACAGCGTGTCGAACACCAACGAGGACTTCCCGGAGCCGCTCACCCCGGTCACAACGATCAACTCGTTGAGGGGCAGGTCCAGGTCCAGTGCTTTAAGATTGTTCTGGTGTGCGCCACGAATGCGGATGGCATCCGGGCGGGGCGGATCGAAAGGCGGCATGTCGCCGATAGTTTACAGGAATCGGCAGGGAGCCTGAAAACTCAGGCAGGCTCCTCGATCAGCGTCCCGCGAATTGCTCCATCATGAGGCCCGTGCCGCCGCGCGTGACATGCGCGACGATGGCGGTGCGGCGATGGATCTTGGTCACCAACCCTAAGTTGATCGCAAAGGCGAGTTGGACCTGCTGCCCTTTTCGAAGCCCGAGATTTTCCGTCTCGACGAACACGCCGTTTGCACTCAGGTTTTTAGCCTTGCAAATGCGGCTCTTTCGTCCCGACATCACCACGTACACGGTGGTACGTGCTCGGTGGCGGGTGTGCAAGCGACGCTCCATGCGTTCGGTCCCTTTTTGATCAGCGGTGTGAGGCAACCATTATGCACATAGCGAAGGAGTTAGCGAAGCGCTCAATTGAACGAGCGAAAGATATGTAAGGCGCGTTACTGAGTATGTAAAATCAAGACCGCAGGGCGGACGGATCAGGCGACGTCTTTGCGCCGAATGGCGAGCTGTTCCGGGGCCTCGATCCCCATTTTGACGCGCCGGCCCGTTCCCCCCAGCAGGGTGATCTGGATCGGACCGTTGGCGAATAATTGGCCCAAGGTCATGTTGACGTCCACGCCCTCTGCGGGTTGGATGACTATGGATTCATCGGCGCGGCGGCTCAGGACTAACATGAATCATGCCCGCGCCAGCGCGCGCAATGCCTTGGTGAAGGTCTTTCCCTGGGGGCCGTACGTGATCGCGGGTCCGCCGCGGACGATGTCGATCAGCTGTCGAATCTGATGTTGCCGGACGTGGATGATGTGGCCGTTGACCTCGTTTGCGGTCCGGCAACCCGCCATCAATTTCAGCAACGCGGCCCAGCGCTCGGCCACGATGGCCGCAATTCCGCTGACGCCGGCCGCGGGCTCATTCCACAGTGATCGGCGCTCCTCTTCCAGCTTCTCGAAGGTCGCGAAAAGCGCCATCTTCTCAGCCGCGAGCTTGACAACCGCGTCCGGTGAATCGCCGGTCAGCGCGGCACGCTCCGATTCCAAGGTGGCCTGCAGCGTCCGCGCGACATCGATCTCGCGGTCCAGCAAATCCTCAAGAGCTCGATGCATGTCGCTGTTCATTTTGGGCTATTCGAGTCCGCGCTCGAACTTCAAGAGCTTGTCCGCTACCCGGCCGGCGTCGACCTTGTAGGTGCCGCTTTGGATCGCTTGTTTCACGGTGGCGACTTTCGCCGCGTTGACGACAGGAACGCCGGCAACGGCTTCGCTGAGTTTTTGCAAGATGCGGGCGGAGCCGGTCAGGGTCACATGATCGGCAGTCGGCGGAACTGTTCCGGCGGCGCTTGCAGTGGCACTCTGGATCTTGTCGGCCGTTTGCACGCCGCTGCTCGAACCTTTGACGGGCACGGTTGCGTCGGTCGCGTTGTATCCACTGATTTTATTCGGCACCTGCATCTCTCCTCGGGCGTGCGGTCTGCCCACAACGACTATATCGTCAGGGTTTGGATTAACTTGAGCGGGACAGTCGAAAACTGGCCTGCTTGATTATGTTATCGACGGGGACCGGGTTCACTGAAGGCCTATTGAAAAATAATTTCAACAATTTGCTCAGAACGAGCAATGCCTTCGACCACTTTTCCGGACGATAGGTTTTGCACTCTAACCCGCTGATTGACGAATCCGTCGGTCAGGGCCCGGCCGGCCATACGTACGCTCATGCCGCCTGCATTCGCTATCAGCGTGACAGCTTGACCACGCTGTACGGCTTTCGAAGCTACAAGTTGTTGATTGGTAAGGATCGCGCCGCTGGAAATCGGGCGGGCGGCGGTTAGGCCGACCGCGACCTTGGGATCATCCAGGTAACCCGGCGGCAGCGCCGTGACATCGCGTTGTTCAGTCACAAGATCACCGGCCGTCAATACACTGCCCGCCACAATGGCATGCGCGGCGACGGCAACCGACGAGGTGCCGATAATTCTTACGGGCACATATAGATGCCATGCGGTCCTGCCTTGGCAGCGCAGCTCGACGAGCAGGCGGTCCTTCATGTGCGGGGCCGGACCGACAATCGGGGCGACCGGTTTATCGCAGCGCTCTAGATGAATGTTCGGCTGAATCGGTCCCACTACCAGCCGTTGCCGTGAGTTAAGCGGGGGTAATTGCGGAACCGCTGCCGCGCGGGCGAGCGCTTCCAGCGGGGCAACGTCCTGTAGGTCCGCCGCCCATACGCCGCAGGGCGATGCCGCGGCGGTGAGTACGCACGCTGCCCCTAAGTGTCGTATCCACTGACGATATTTTGGCGGTCTCTCCATCTTAAGAGCAAAGGTGCAAGTCGCGTGCCATTGGGCGGAGGGATCGACATCGTCCTTCTCGCCCGGCGGCCGCCGGCCAGCGCCGCGGCAAATTCTTGCCGCACCCACGCGTCGGGCCGCGAGTTGCGCGTCCTCAAAGATGCCTGCCGCAGGCCCTTTGAGCCATTTTGCGCCGTTGGCACAGCTTTTGCTTTAGCTACTCACGAGGAGTATCCATTACATGTTCGATAATATTTTCGGCATCCATGAACAAGCCCTGCTGCTGCACGGCCAGCGTCTCGGCGTGTTGGCGGCCAATATAGCCAACGCGGATACCCCCAATTATAAGGCGCGCGACATCGACTTCGCGTCCGTATTGGGCAACGCCGACGGCAGCGCGCCGCTGCCGGTCACCGTTACGCAAGCAGCGCACATCGCGGTGAGCGGCGGCGAATTCTCCCCAAGCGAGCTCAAGTACCGCAACCCCTACCAAGCCTCGCTCGACGGCAACACCGTAGAAATGCCGGTCGAACAAGCTGCGTTCTCCGAGAACAACGTGCGCTATCAGGCCAGTCTGACGTTCATCAACCTCAAGATCGCGCAAATGCAATTCGCCATTGCGGGTCAGTAGCGCCGCTTCCAAGGAGACAGCAAATGTCCTTATTCAACGTATTCAATGTGTCCGGCAGCGCACTCAATGCCGAGACGATCCGGCTCAATACCACCGCCAGCAATCTGGCCAACGCCGAGAGCGTCAATGGCGACCCCAGCAAGGTCTATCGAGCGCGCCATCCCGTATTCCAGTCGATGATCGACACCTCGGACTTTGGCCTCGACGGCCAGGACGCGCCGGTCGGCGTTCGCGTGCTCGGTGTGGTCGAGAGCACCGCAGCGCCGTCGATGCGTTATCAGCCGGACAACCCGGTGGCCAATAAGGACGGCTACGTGTTCA
>Ga0066789_10000651_pt1 | contig 14331 bp, 12 predicted proteins | sample OrgsoiDNA2013049_FD_70960 | JGI IMG/M metagenome (GOLD analysis project Ga0066789, IMG submission 70960) | Permafrost soil microbial communities from the Arctic, to analyse light accelerated degradation of dissolved organic matter (DOM) -... | ecosystem: Environmental > Terrestrial > Soil >...
CGCGGCTCGATCGGGATCGGTCCGAGCGGCTGGTGCCGATCCAAGGGTTGCCGCCAAGCCTTATCAACGTGCCAGCCGGGTGCCCGTTCCATCCGCGATGTGCGTATGAGGGTCGCACCGGCGGCGCGAGCCGAACGATCAGGCCGCCCTTTCGCGATGTCGGCGGCGGTCACTTCATCGCGTGTCATCTGAGCGATGCCGACCGGCGCACAATTTGGGCGACCGACATCAGGCCGAAGCTATGACCACGACTGTGCCGTCACATGACGCCGAGGCCAGGAATGCAGAGGCCTTGCTCGTCGTCGACGGGCTGCAAAAATACTTCCCCGTACGCCGTGGCGTGCTGCAACGCCAGGTCGGAGCTGTGCAAGCGGTCGACGGTCTGACGTTTGCTGTCACCAAGGGCGAGACCATGTCGATCGTTGGTGAGTCGGGATGCGGCAAGACGACCACCGGTCGATTGCTCACCAGGCTGATCGAACCGACGGGCGGCAGCATCGTGCTCGAAGGCCGCGACATCTCGCATTTGTCGGCCGGAAAATTGCGACCGCTGCGTCGCGAGGTCCAGATGATTTTTCAGGACCCGTATTCGTCGCTGAACCCGCGCCACACGGTAGGCACGATTGTCGGGGCGCCGTTCAAGCTGCAACACGTCAGCACCGAGCACGGCACGAAACGGGCGGTGCAAGATTTGCTTGCTCGGGTAGGTCTGAACCCCGAGCACTACAACCGATATCCGCACGAGTTCTCCGGCGGGCAACGGCAGCGCATCGGCATCGCCCGCGCTTTGGCGTTGCGGCCACGGCTCATCGTCGCTGACGAGCCGGTGTCGGCACTCGACGTGTCGATCCAGGCGCAGGTCATCAACTTGCTCGAGGACCTACAGGACGAGTTCGGCCTCACGTACATCGTGATCGCCCACAACCTGTCGGTCGTGCGGCACATGTCTGACCGGGTGGCGGTGATGTATCTCGGCAAGATTGTCGAACTCGCCGACTCGGCCGATCTGTACGCGCGGCCGATGCACCCCTACACGGTCGCGTTGATGTCGGCCGTGCCGGTCGCCGACCCTGATCGTCGGCTCAGCCGTGACCGAATCCGGTTGCAAGGCGATGTGCCGAGCCCGCTGAACCCGCCGCCGGCCTGCCGGTTCCACACCCGTTGCTGGAAGGCGCAAGCGATCTGCTCGACCGTCGAACCGCCGCTCGTCGACCTCGCACCTGGGCACCAGGTGGCCTGTCATTTTCCCGAGAACGTCAGCGATCCGCAGCCGGCTAGTGCAGCGAATCATCCAGCTGGTTGAGAGCCAAGGTGCTCGAGCGCGACCCGCTTGGGGACGACCATCCGCCAGGCGTCGAGAACGAGTTCGCGCAGCTCTTCGAGGTCGATCGCATCGAGCCTGACGTGCACCCAGTTGTAACGCATGTCGGACGTCGCCGGCAGCGCGAACTTCGTCGGCTCGGCCGCCACCAGTTCGGCCCGCTCCTCCTTCGGGAACGCAAAGCCCATGACCTGCTCGTCACGGGAGAACGAGAGGTAGACGAGCGAGCCGACTCGAAACTTCACCCGGTCGTGAACCAGCACCTCGTAACTGCGCGGCAGGCCGGCAACGATCGCGCGCACGTCATCGATCGAGATGGGTTCAGTCACGAGAGCATTTCATCGTCGATGATCCCGTCGCGGCAACCATGGCGCTCGGGCGGACGCCTCCCGCGTGACTCGTGAACGTCGCGCGATGCGAGGCGTCCGCCCGAGCACCGAATCCTGACTAGGCAGCAGTACCGGGCTGGCTCGGAGCGCCCGCAGGAGCCGGGCCGCCAGCGGGAGCGGGGTCACCTTGCCCCATCCCGGCTTCGACCTTGGTCACGTTGAGGCTGGCGTCGAACTTCACGGTCACCGCGGTGCCGTCGGCCTTCGTCATGTGCGCCTCATAGGTCGCATCGCCGGCATCTGTCTCGACCCGGTTCACCGTGCCTCCCGGTACGGCCGCCAGCGCTTTGGACGTCAAGGTGGCGCCAATCGCAGCACTGACTGCTTTCTCGTCACCGCGAACCGGCGTTCCTGAACGGTCCGTCGTTGCGGGTGCGGTAGTCGTTGCTGTGCTGGTCGTCGACGGGCTCGCCGATCCGCTCGACGTTGCGGCGGACGCACCGCCGGTCGCGGCAAGCACGCCGCCAACGACGGCTCCGGCCGCAATCAGGCCGGCGATACTCGCGCTACGGAGCTTCCGTGACGGATTGCTGCTTGGGCCGTTCTCGGGGGTGTTCATCATGGGCTCCCTGCATGTGATGGGTGGGCCACCGGGGCGGTGGTCCGATGCCTCACCCTCCGACGGCAACCTGGACCCGGACTGCGCCGAACCTGCCGTGGCGCTGTGATTCGGCGCCCGCGGGTGTATCACCCGCGCATCGAGCCGCTCTTCTGTTCAAGACCACCGACCCTGTTCAAGACCACCGACCCTCGTCGACCCTGGCCGATACCGAGAACGGAAGACCCCGTGCTGCAGACCGAGCCCAGTGCCGCGCCGAGCCCGTTGCCGGCGTCCACCCGAGTTTCTTCCGTGGCGCGCAACGTCAATGGCGAACCAACGCGCACTCGCGACAGCATCGTGTTGGTGCACAGCATCATGGCCCGGCGGCGGCTTCGCCGGCTCGGCAGAATTCGCGGACGGCTGCTGCCATGAGCGCCCCGTGCCATGATCGCGAGAACGCCTACATCCGCCCTAGCAAGGAGAACTGAGCCAGCATGCGTCTCGACCACGCCGCGCGCCTCGATCGCCTGCTCGCCCGACACGACAACATCCAGCAAGTGTCAGGCGCAGCTGGCAATGGCGCTCTGATCCGCAAAGACCAGCTACTCGTCGTCCGCCATGATGCGGACGCCGTCAGCGAGGGTGCCGCGCGTTGGATTGTGCGTCGCGAGGACGGACCCGACGGCGTGACGGTGTTTCATCTGCGGCCGCGCGCGCAGGTTGACGTCTGCGAACTCAGCGCGAGCCTGGCGGGCAACACCCCGCACAAGCGACTCAACGCCGGCCCGAATCACGTCCTGACCGCGGCGCCGCACTGGAGCCCGGGGCCGTTTGACGACCCGACGCCAAGCCTCGTGATCCCGACGCCCCCCGCAGGAGCTGCTGGCGGAGGGTTAACCGAACGCCCCGTCACCGTCGCGATCCTCGACACCGGTATCTCGGCGCACCCCTGGTTCGCCGAACGATCGTGGTTCGCCGATTGCGCTCCCGATGTCATGGAGGTACCGGACGCCAACGCTGACGAACGCCTCGATTCTGTCGCCGGCCACGGCACGTTCATCGCTGGCGTGGTCATGCAACAGGCACCTGACGCCACCATCGTCGTGGGCCGGGTGCTGACCGGCGATGGGGTCACGGACGAGGTCACGTTGCTACACGGGCTATCGGCCCTGAATACGCAGTCGCAGCAGTCGGGCCGACCGATCGACGTCATCAGTTTGTCGCTCGGTTGCTACACGCACGACGACAAGCCATCGCCGGCGCTCGAACACGGCTTCAGCCTGCTCAATCCCGACACCGTTGTCGTGTCGTGCGCCGGCAACGCCGCAAGTCAGCGACCGTTCTGGCCGGCCGCGTTGAAACGCGTCGTTGCGGTGGCGTCTCTTGATGCCGCGGGCGACGACCGGGCGCCCTTCAGCAACTACGGCTGGTGGGTCGACGCCTGCACCCTTGGCGACCAGGTCGTGAGCAGCTTCTTCACCTTCGACGGCCTCGGGCCTGACGGCACCACCGACTTCGACGGCTACGCCACCTGGAGTGGCACCTCATTCGCCGCTCCCCGGGTCGCCGGTGCCATCGCCGCAAGTATGGCGACACATGGCACCTCGGCACCCCACGCGGCGGCTCATCTGCTTAGTGGGTCGCACCATGTCTCGATGCCCGACCTCGGCGTTGTCGTCGATGTCCCCACGTCCGGCGCGTCATGACCGATATTCTCAGCAGTTCCGGACACCCGCGGTCGGCGGGCACGTCGGCGCGCGCCGCGACGCTCATGACGCTCGGGAGGTTGTGGCCGTGCTCGATGGGACAACCGCCGAGTTGGTCGCGGCGGCTGGCGACGGCGACAGCGACGCATGGGACGCCATCGTCGATCGGTACGCGCGGCTCGTATGGTCGGTTGCGCGCGGCTTCTCGTTGGCGTCGGCCGATGCTGCCGACGTCAGTCAAACGACCTGGCTGCGTTTGGTCGAGCACCTCGACAAGGTCCGCGAGCCCGAACATCTCGGCGGTTGGCTCGCCTCGACTGCGCGCCACGAATGCCTGCGCATCTTGCGCAAGAGCGGTCGTGAGGTCATTGGCTTCGATGCCGATCTCGACGTCATGTCGGGCGAACCGACACCCGAAGTGGTGGTGCTCGACAACGAGCGAGACCAACTGCTCTGGGCCTCACTTGGCGAAATTTCTCAACGCTGCCAAGTGTTATTGCGCGCCTTGGCAGCAATCCCGCCACCGAGCTATCACGACGTCTCAAGCGCTCTCGGCATGCCCATCGGCAGCATTGGCCCAACCCGCGCACGCTGTCTCGAACAGCTCAAGACTCGCCTCGACGCACGCGAGCAGCCCGGCTATCCCGGCACCGGGGGTGGGTAATGGCTGAGGTTGAACCGTTGCTCGCCGAACTTCGAGAGGTACTCGACCGGGCCGATCCGATCCCTCACGCGGTCCTCGCTGCGGGGCGCTCCTCGTTTGTGTGGCGAACGATCGACGCTGAGTTGGCTGAGCTCTCGGCCGATTCGCAGCTCACCTCCGGCGGCGTGCGCTCAGGTAACGCATCGACGACCGCTGGCGCGGCCCGCCTGCTGACCTTCGAAGCAGCCGGCATCGACATCGAGGTCGAAGTCAGCGAGACCGGCAGCACCCGCCAGCTGATGGGCCAGATCGTCCCAGTCGGCGAAGCGCGCCTTACCGTGCGATGGGTCGGCGGCGAGCGCGCCCTCGACGCCGACCTTGCTGGGCGATTCACCGTCGCCGGCATCCCCGCCGGGGCCGTCAGTATCGCGATCATCCGTGCCGGCGCCCCGCGCGCAGTCGTGACGAGCTGGGTCACCATCTGACACGCTGCGTCACATGCCCGGGCGCGCAGTGGTTGCGGCTTCGCGCGCGCGAACCGAGCCGACCGAACTGCAGCGACGGGCCGAGGCGGCTTACGCGCTCTGCGCCGTCAGGCCGGAAGAAGCGCGAGCCGCCGCACTCGAGGTGATCGCGGCCTCGGTGGACGACCCGGAGGCTTCGGTCCTGGCGCACCGAGCGCTCGCACTCGCCCTGCGCCAGCTAGAAGGCGCCACCGCGGGTCTCACTCTGCTGCGCCACGCGATCGGTGTCGCCGATCGGCATGGGCTGACACGCGCACGCGCCGAAGCACGCATGAGCTACGCGGCTCTCCTGGCCGACATCGGCAAGATCGCGGCAGCGTTGGCCGAGTGCGAACTCGCCGCCCGTGATCTGCGTGGCCGCAGCGCCGGGCCGGTACTCGCCCAGCGAGCGCTCATCCTCAGTCGAGCCGGCCGCAGCGAAGAAGCTTTGCACGACTACGCCCGCGCGCTGCCGCTCCTGCGAGCGGCCGGTGACGTCCGCTTTCTGTGCCGGCTGTATCTCAATCGGGCCAACGTGCTCACCTACCTCGGCCGCACGTCGGCGGCCGCACGAGACCTGCGGGCCGGCATCGAACTCGCGCAGGCGCACGGCATGCACGAGCTGGTTGCGATGCTGTCGGGCAATCTCGGTTTCGTCATGACGCGCACCGGCGACGTGCCCGCGGCGTTGCGAATCTTCGGCGAGACGTTGCCCGACGCCGAGGGCACCTTTCGCCTCACCACCACGTACGACCGCGCGGCCGCATTGCTCTCCGTTGGGCTGGCCGCCGAGGCCCGGCAATCGCTCGAAGACGTGATCGACCAGGTCGCGGCGGCCGGGTTTGCACTCGATGTGGCCGAGTGGCAATTGATGCTCGCCCATGCCGCGCTGGCCGACGATGACGCGGCAGCGGCGCACACCTTCGCGCGGGCGGCCGGCGCGGAATTTCGCCGGCAGAGCCGGCCACGGTGGGCATTGCTCGCGCGGCAGCTGGAGGTCCGCGCGCGGTGGGCCAGTGGCGACCGAACCGGTGCGCTTGCGGCTGCCGCCCGATCGGCCGCTACTCAACTCTCGGCAGCTGGTTGGCAGGTCGCTGCTCTGCATTGCCAGCTGGTCGCGGGCCGGGTCGAACTCGATCGTGGCCGGCCAGACGCCGCCCGCGTTGATCTCGCTCAGGCCGCGCACGCACGTCGACGCGGACCAGCCGACCTGCGGGCCGCCGCGTGGTACGCGGAGGCGCTGCTGCGGTCAGCCGATGGCGACAACCGCGGAGCGGAGACGGCCTTGAAGGCTGGCTTGCGCGTCGTCAACGACCATGCGGCGTCGCTCGGCGCCACCGACCTGCGCGTGCATGCCGCCGGCCTCGGTGCCGAGCTAGCGGCCGACGGCGTGCGACTGGCGGTCGAGGCGGGCAAGCCCGCTGCCGTACTCGACTGGATCGAACGCTTCCGGGCCGGCACGTTGCGCCAGCGCGCGGTGCGGCCGCCGTCCGACACGAAATTGGCGGCCGACCTGGCCGACCTACGTCGGGTCACCTCCGAGTTGACCGAAGCGATTGCGGCCGGGCACGACGTGCGCCCGTTGCGGGCGGCGCAATTGCGCCTCGAAGACGCGATCCGGTCGCGCTCGCGCCACGCCGCCGGCGCCGGCAAGGCCCCGACCGCCTTCGACCGGGCCGAGCTTGCTCATGCCCTCGGCGACCGCGCGCTGATCGAGATCTTCCGCGTTGACGATGCAATGGCTGCCGTCACGATGGTCGACGGCCGGCTGCGCCTCACCGTGCTCGGCAGCTATGCGGCCACTTCGGGCGAACAGGATGCGCTGCGTTTCGCCCTCCACCAACTCGCTCGCCGGCAGGGATCGGCTCGGATGCGCGCGGCCGCCGCCGACGCACGGGCCGCCACGAGCCGCAGTCTCGATGCGATGCTGATCGAGCCCGTACGCAGCCACGTCGGTGATCGCGAGCTCGTCATCGTGCCGACGGGCCGGCTGCACGCGCTCCCGTGGCCAACTCTGCCCTCGTTGCGCAGTCGACCCCATGCGGTTGCGCCATCGGCTACCACCTGGCTGGCAGCAACTCGCCTTGCGCTGCAACCCGCGCGCCGCAACGCCGACCGCGTCGTGCTCGTTGCCGGCCCGCGGCTCGAGCACGCACAGGACGAAGTGCAAGCAGTTGCCGCGCTCTATCGCAAACCGCAGGTCTACACGGGCGCGGGAGCGACGACGCACGCGCTCTGCGAATCCATCGACGGCGCAGCGCTTGCGCACATTGCCGCGCACGGACATTTTCGCGCTGACAACCCCCAGTTCTCCTCCCTCGACCTCATCGACGGACCCCTCACGGTGTACGACCTCGAACGAGTGCGACGAGGCCCGCGCTTGATGGTGCTCTCCGCCTGCGACTCGGGTCTTTCGCAAGTGCACCCGGGCGATGAACTGATGGGTTTGACGAATGCCGTGTTTTCCTTTGGCACCAGCACGTTGATCGCTTCGGTCGTACCGGTTGCGGATGACCTCACGAAGGCATTGATGGTCGAGCTCCACCGCGAGCTGTGCCTGGGCGTAGCACCCGCGAGTGCACTCGCCGTTGCGCATGATCGAGTACCGGCCGATGGGTTTGCGTGCTTCGGTGTGGGCTGACCGTCAGGCCGGGCCAATCGCAATCGGTCGGCTGGTATCGGTAATCCAGTGTGACCACGAACCAACGAAGAGCGCGGGCGATGGGTAGCCGGCGAGCGTCATGGCGAACACGGTGTGTGCGGCATTGACTCCACTGCCGCAGTAGACGCCGACGGGTGCGTCATCAGCCGCTCCGACCGACTCGACGCGTCGACGTAATGTCTCGATATCAAGAAACTTGCCATCGGCACCGACGTTGCCGTTCGTCGGCAGGTTGACGGCACCGGGGATGCGGCCGGCAATCGGATCGACGGGCTCGAGCTCACCTCGAAACCGCTCCCCTACGCGGACGTCGATCAGCACGCCAGCAGTCGCCAGCTCGGCCGCCGAATCGGCGACCAGCATCGGCAGACCGCCGGGCATCGGCGTGAATGCGCTTGGCGCGACGGTCGGTTCGGTGGTCGTCACTGGCAGGCCGGCGGCCACCCACGAGGCATATCCGCCATCGAGCACGCGCGCGTCGCGGTGACCGAAGTAGCGCAGGTCCCACCATGCACGCGACGCCGGTACCGAATCGGCCGCGTCGTAGAACACGACGGCACTGTCGTCGGCGACGCCGAGCCGGCTCATCAGCGCGGCGAAATCGACAGGCTCGGGCAGCGGGTGCCGGCCGGCTAGGCCGCGCTGGCCCGACAGTTCGGTGTCGAGGTCGGCGAACCTCGCGCCTGGAATGTGCCCGGCGCGATAGTCGAGGATCCCTGGCGGCCCGGCAATACGCCAGCGCACGTCAATCACGATCGGGGGCCGGCTCGACGCCATTTCGGCCGCCAACGCACCGGCGTCAACGAGCAACGATTCGCGCGTCACGATGCTTCGAAGCCAATCAGGGGCACGAGCTGCTCGGCCGGCGTGACCGAGCCGTGCTGCCCCACCAGCCTCGCCTCACGCGGATGCAGGTGCGTGTCGACAACCGAAATATCGGCGATCATCGCGACCACCACATCGCCGATTCGTTCGCGATAGCGATCGTCGACTGCGCCGAACCACCCCGCGTCAATAGCCTCGTCGCGCGTGCACACCACTGCATCGCTGCCCAGGTGTTCGCGCCAGGTTGACAGCACGTCGTCGAGCGCGCCCTCGTGCACATACAGATACCGCGCGCGTGGTTCGCCGCCCATCAACACGACACCTTCGCGCAGCCCTGGCACCGCCTCGACATCAACCCGACGCGCCGGCGCGATGTCGACCATGCCGTGGTCGGCAGTGACATAGAGACGCGAACCCGCTGGCAACCGCTCGACCACTTGCTCGACAAGGCGATCAACCAGGCGCAGCTGCATGCGCCACGCCAGCGACCCGACACCGTGCCCGTGGCCGGTCCAGTCGAGGTCGGAAACATACGCATACACAAAGCCCGGACGCCGATTGGCGAGCGCACTGTCAAGCTGCGCGAGAATGCCGGCACCGACTTCGCCGAACGTGTCGGACCCGACGAACGAGCCGCCGCGCAACACCGCGCGGTCGAGACCGCCGCCATCGAATTCTCGTTTCGCGACTTCGACGACCGACGTGCCGGCGAGCACCGCCCGTTCGAAGGCCGTCGGCGCTGGTTGCCACACGAGCGGGTCGACCGCCGAATCCCACCGCAATGAGTTCATCAGCCTGTCAGTGCCGGGAATCATGACTTGGTAGCCAAGGATGCCGTGGCCACCTGGCGGCAACCCCGTGCCAATCGATCCGATGCTGGCGGCGGTTGTGGAAGGGAAGCCGGCGGTGAGACTGCGGCCGCCGTTGCCGCTGAGCGCCGCATACAACAACGGCGCTTCGGCTTCGTGCGCGCGCACAAGCTCGGCGCCCAGCCCATCGACGAGCAAAACGCAGGCCGCGGGGGTGGACGGTAACGCGAGGACATTGTCGAACGTCGGCGTGCCCACAGACGCCAACACCGACGGCACCAGATCGGCCAGTGACCCGGTGCCGTACAGCGGAACTGACACCCCACGCGGATCGACCACGATCACCCGGCTAGGACCTTGCCCGCGCAGCAGCCTCGGACAGCGCAGTCGCGAACCGGACCGCCTGCGCAACCACGGGTGCGCCGTCGCCGTCCTGACTCACCCGCAGTGACAGGTCGTCGGCCGTCAACGTCCCGGTGTAGCCGTGGTCGGCCTCGCAGGCTTCGTCGCCGCAGGTCGCCGGCTCGAGATCCAGGTGACTGATGGCGCCCCAACCGACCACCAAGGTGGCCTCGCGGTAACTGCCCCCAGGCACGTATTCGGCCGGATTGGCCACGGTTGTTGTCAACGCAACTGACGCGATGCGCGACAGCGGCACCACCTCAGTCGTGGTGGTGGCGTGCGGATAAGGCGTGCCTTCGCCCGCGGGGTGCTCGTCGGTGTGGCACACGATCAGACGGCTTGGGGTGCTGACCAGGACGGTCACGTGCCGGCGAATGCCCATCGCATCGTCGAGGGTGGTTTCTTGGTGGACGACGTGTCCGACCGCAGCCTCGGAGCCGAGCGTGGCCCGCAGCGAATCGGACATCAGCTCGGGGTAATACCCGCTGCGATCGACGTCCGCCCAAAGCTCTGACTGCGCACGTTCTGACTGCGCGGCGGCGGTCGTGTGATCAGGCATGGCCCCCATCTTCCACTATCCGGTCGTCCGCCCTCGGGTCTTCCACCGTCGGGTCTTCCACCAGTGGGCCGCGCGCGTCGGAACGGGTGCACAGATAGCCTACGTCCGGTCTGTCAGTGGCAGGCGGCAGACTCGTGACGACGTCTCAGCGCGAGAGGACCACCACCCCCATGGCGACCTTCGAAACCACCCGGCCCGACCGAACGGCCGATGTCGAAACCACCGAAACTGAGCGGCCTGTGCTGCGCCGGCTGGCCCAGTTCGTGCTGCACCACCGCAAGTGGGTGATGGCCGGCTGGCTGGTCATCTTCCTCGCCGGTGGCGGCGCGGCCGGCAGCCTGAGCAAGCGCCTCTCGCTCGACTTCTCGCTGCCCGGCCAGCCCGGGTTCGAGACGGCCAAGAAGATAAGCCAGATCATTGGGCCCAACAGCGGTTTCATGGCGCCAACGATCGCCGTGGTAACCGTGCCGGCGGGCGCGTCGGTGCAGGATCAAGAAGCGCTGCTGCATGTCGCGTTCGCTGCCGCCGCAGCGAAGGTGCCAGGTGCACGGTTGGTCGACTATGCCAACACCCACGACGCCTCGCTGATCGCTGGGCACACGACGATGGCGCTGATCTTTCCGCCGCTTCCGAAGACCTTTGGCGTCGACAACATCACGACACCCGTCACCGATTCGCTGAAGGCCAGCCTGCCTGGCGACAAGGTCGGCGTGACCGGCCTCAACCAGCTTTCGTCCGGCGGCGACAGCAAGGGCCCCGGCATTCTGGCCGAGACGTTGCTCGGTGGCCTCGGCGCGCTCGCTGTACTCGCGTTCGTTTTCGCCTCGTTGCTGGCCTTGGTGCCGCTCGCGATTGCCGCAGTTTCGATCCTGTCCACCTTCCTTGTCGTGCTCGCGCTCACCTATCTCACCGATGTGTCGTTCATCGTGCAGTTCCTCGTTGCGCTTGTCGGGCTGGGTCTGGCGATCGACTACAGCCTGCTGTTGGTTACCCGATGGCGCGAAGAACACGCGAAGGGCGCAGACAATCACGCGTCGATCACCAAGGCGGTTGAGACTGCGGGCCACACCGTCGTCGTGTCAGGCGTGACGGTGGCCATCGGTCTCCTTGCCTTGATCGTGATTCCGGTGCCCGGCCTGCGCAGCGTCGGCATCGGCGGCATCCTCATTCCGCTCGTGTCGATCGTCGTCGTGCTCACGTTGCTGCCCGCGATCCTTGGCGGCATCGGCCCGCGCATCGACTGGCCCCGCATCCGGCAGGAGAAGAACGCAAGTCGGGCCTGGACGGCCTGGGCGCGGTTGATCGTGCGCCGCCGCTGGATCGCTGTTGGTGTCGCTGCGGTACTGCTCGCCTTCGCGATTGCGCCGATCTTCAGCTTGAAGGTCGGCGAAACCTCGGTACAGGCATTGGCGAAAACCGGTCCGGCGCGGGTGGGCTATGACCAGCTCACCAGTGCTGGCTTGTCGCCCGGAGTCCTTACCCCCATTGAGGTTTTGACGAAGAAGGAATCCTCTGCGGCAACGGTGGCCACGCTGCAAGGTGTGCAGGGTATTACCTCGGTCGCCCTCCCCACTGGCGTGACCGCGCGGCAACCTGGTTACGACGACATCATCGCGATTCCCAAAGCCGAGACGGTCAACAACGACACGCTCGGTCCGGTGCAAGCCGCCAAGAAGGCGCTCGCGCACGCTCCGGGCGTTGTCGGCCTAACCGGGCTCGGCTCGATCGAGCAGGACTACTCGCATGCCGTCTTCGGGCAGTTCCCGCTGATGTTCGCGCTGATCGCGTTCGCGACGTTCTTGTTGCTCGTTCGCGCGTTCCGATCGTTGCTGCTCGCCGTCAAGGCAGTGCTGCTCAACCTCGTTTCACTCGCGGCTACGTTCGGCCTGATCACTTGGTTCTGGCAACAAGGCCACGGTTCGACGACGTTGTTCAACATCCCGGCAACGGGCGCGTTGACCTTCTGGATTCCGTTGATGGTGTTCGCGTTCTTGTTCGGCCTGTCAATGGACTACGAGGTCTTCATCCTCAGCCGCATGCGCGAGGAGTATGACGCCACCGGCTCCACCTACAAGGCCGTCACCGTGGGCATCGGTCGCACCGGTCGACTTGTCACCAGTGCTGCGCTCATTCTGTTCATGGCGTTCGCGTCGCTAGCGTCGGCGCCGAATACCGACATCAAGGTGCTCGCAACGGCACTCGGCGCCGGCATCCTGCTCGACGCCACCATCGTGCGCGCCCTGCTGGTGCCCGCGCTGGTGTCGTTGTTCGGTCGGTACAACTGGTGGCTGCCGGCGTGGCTGGCGAAGCCGTTGCGCGTCGCGCCCTCACCGCTACCCCCACGCGACGAGGTGGCCGAAGCGACGGCCTAGCCGCTCGCCGTCCGTTCCGCTTCCGTCGGGTGAAGTTCGGCGGCGTAAAGCGCTGCGCCAATGATGCCTGCTTCGTTCTGGAGCTGCGCGGTGACGACTTTGGTGCGCACGTCGACGACGAACGGCAAGAACTTCTCTGCCTTCTTGCTAACACCGCCGCCGAGAATGATCAGGTCTGGCCAGAACAACGCCTCGAAGTGCTGCAGGTACTTCGAGAGCCGATGTGCCCAGTGCTCCCAGGTCAGATCTTCGCGCTCGCGAGCCGAGTCGGCAGTCTTGGTCTCGGCATCGCTTCCGTCAATCTCGAGATGCCCGAGTTCGGTGTTCGGCACCAAGGCACCGTCGAGAAACAGCGCGCTGCCGATACCCGTGCCGAAAGTGAGCAGGGCGACGGTGCCTTTGACATCGCGCCCGACGCCAAATCGCATCTCGGCCAGCCCGGCCGCATCCGCATCGTTGACCGCAACGACGTGACAACCGGTGGACGCCGACAACGTGGCAGCCACGTCGGTGTCGATCCATCCCTTGTCGACGTTGGCCGCGGTGCGCGCGACTCCGTTCACAATGACCGCTGGAAACGTAGCGCCGACGAGGCCTTTGTAGCCGAAGCCGTCAACGACCTGCGCGACGGTGGCGGCGACATCGTCGACTCGCGCACCCTCGGGTGTGACCAGGCGCACCCGTTCGGCAGCCAACTCGCCGCGCTCCAGATCGACCGGTGCGCCCTTGATGCCCGAACCGCCGATATCCAGTCCAAACACGGGTGCCATTCAGTCCTCCGGATCCTGGTGGCGCGGACGGCTAGCGGCATCGGCGTGGCTCGTGTCGGCGTCAGTCGTCTCGGGACGGGTCACCTTGCGCACCTGCTCCGCGATCCAACCACCCAGGTTCGCGGTATTCGCTCCGACGTCACGCAGGAATTTCGTTAGCGGATCGGGCGACTGATCGAACGATTGCTTGTACGACGCGGCCGCCGCCTTCACCTCGTCGACAAACGAAGCCCGCGGGTCGTCGGCCCTGCTCGGATAGCTGCCTGCCAGCACCTGCGCATATGCACCCGACTCGACCCACCGTTTGACTTCGAGTGCGCGCACCACCGCAAACGGGTGCGTCGCGTCAAGCACGTTCAGGATGCGGATGACGCCTTCACGCGCATCGCCGGTCGATTCGTATTCTTCGGCCTGGGCGAGGAAGGCTGGCAAGTTCATCTCGCCCACCCGTGCGCCGCCGGCCATCTTCATGTGCACACGAGTGACCGCACCGGGATCCTGACTCACCAGCAGCGCCGCCCGGTCGCATGACAGTTCAGCCTTGCGATACCACTCCTTGAGTGCCGTAACGACGGCCCGCAACCCCAGGCCCCCCAACGGGATCGCGCTACTGACGCCCCCGATGCGCATCAAGGTGAACAGCACGGACGAGTAGAGCGCGTGCCCCGAGAGCACGTGGCCGAGTTCGTGACCTAGTACTGCGCGTACTTCGTCGTCGTCGAGCAAGTCGAGCATGCCGGTCGTGACCACGATGAACGGGTTGTCGAGACCGAGAGTCCATGCGTTGACCCTCGGATCCTGGCTGACGTAGAGCTCGGGCACCTTGGCG
>Ga0066789_10000654_pt1 | contig 14324 bp, 6 predicted proteins | sample OrgsoiDNA2013049_FD_70960 | JGI IMG/M metagenome (GOLD analysis project Ga0066789, IMG submission 70960) | Permafrost soil microbial communities from the Arctic, to analyse light accelerated degradation of dissolved organic matter (DOM) -... | ecosystem: Environmental > Terrestrial > Soil >...
CCGATTCATCACCCGCGTGAGATCTTTACTGATCGTCAGATAACTGCGGGCCAGCTCCTTCAAGGTTCGAAGCCCGTTCTCGCCATGGTAGACCGAGCTCAGATATCCCCCGCGCAGCAGGTCGACGAGCTTGCGCGCGTCAATCTTGTCGCTCTTGTTACCCTCCTTCATCAGGGCGTTTCTCCGCGGGTTGCACACCACTAACTCCTGGACGTGTGGCTTGAGTAGGTCATACAACCAAGCCGACCACGTCCCTTCTTCAAATGTCACATGCAACTCTCCACGCAGTCCCAGGAGAAACTGCACAATCGTGCTCGCTTTGGTTTCGATAATCGACTCCATCACGACTTTCCCATCTCCGTTCATCACCGCGATGACAATCGCTTCTTTGTGAACGTCCATCCCGATATACTTGATACTCATTACGGGTGCTCCTTTCGGTAGCGTTCTGCCTCACACTCAAAACCTACCTCAAAGGGGCGCCTTTTTATAATGCGTGTAATCGTGGGAGTACAAGCGACGGCAGCACGGATGAGTCAGGAAACGGTGGCCGCGCAGGACATGCTCACTCGCTTCACGCTATGGCAAGACCAGGAGCGGAACAATTCAATTGGCGAATACGTAGAACCAAATGGAGGCTAATCTCGCCCAAGAGGATTCGCATGCCAAAGACCCTTGCTCTGGTGCACGCGCTCGTTTTTGCCGCTCTACTCTCTCTGCCGATTGTGCACCTTCATGCACAGACCGCGGCTGCACCCGATTCGCTGTTTCAAACGATAGAGTTGTTAGATGCCCAGCTTTTTGAAGCCTACAACCATTGCAATCTGGAGAAATTCGGATCGATGATTGCGGACGACGTGGAGTTCTATCATGACAAAACGGGCCTGTCCGTCGGCCGCCAGGCGCTTGTCGACGGGATCAAGAACAACATTTGCGGGAAGGTGACACGAGAACTTATTCCAGGAACGTTAGAGGTGTATCCCATAGCGAAGTATGGTGCAGTGGAAATTGGCGTCCATCGTTTCCACCATCCACACGACAACGAGGTCGGAGAGGCGAAATTTATCGAACTGTGGCAGAACAAGGAAGGCCTCTGGAAACTCACCCGCGTCATCAGCTTTGACCATCAGGCTCTCAAAAGATAATTGGCTGCAGTCCCCAAGTTCGGGTTGTTGATGTAATCAGGGCCTTTTTCCGCCGCAAAATAACGTCGCAGACGCCCACGGATGGCCTACCTAAGTCGAGAACGGCGTACTGTGGACTTTTCGTCAACTTCAGTAGTTTCTCTGGTTCAGTCATTGGAACGGGCACCGCGCCACCAATCTGAAAGGTAACTACCCCAATGGGCCATTGCTCCCCCGCAATCTCGTTCGTACACTGCGACTTGACCTAGGTTTCCCACCGACGGAGCTTCTCTTTCTCTCCCCAGCTGTTCCGGTCACGAAGCAAGCCAACGCAAGCCCAACCGGCGATCCCGAGGCCCGATAGGGCTCGATGGGGCGAATTACGCCCTCCATGATCTATTTCTAAACAAGCGAGGAATAATAATGAACCGAGTAACTGAACGAGCGCGCGGAGTCAAAGGCATCATCACCGCGCTGGCAGGCGTCGCCGTTCTCCTTTGCGTTACCCTTCTTGCTCCCGGCCAAGCCTTCGGGCAATTACCGCAATGGACCCAGTTGGCCCCGACCGATGGGCCACCGCCTGTCCGAGCAGGCCACACGGCGGTGACGGATCCCCTCAACAACATGATCGTTTTCGCGGGATTCGCGTCAGGTATAGGCGGTCCGCCCATGTATAACGACGTTTGGGTTTTATCGGATGCGGACGGAAGTGTGTCACCTTCGGCTTGGACTCAACTAACGCCAGCAGGCGCATTGCCCGCAGCGCGCGCCCGCCACAGCGCGGTCTATGACCCCAATACTAACAGTATGACCATTTTCGGGGGCGATCTCGCCGTTGGCTATTGCTTCGCGCAGAGCAATGACGTCTGGGTGCTTGCCAATGCCAATGGCCTCGGAGGACCCCCGGCCTGGACACAACTCACTCCGGCCGGCGCACTACCGACGGTTCGCGAAGGCCATAGTGCCGTGTACGACGGAGCGAACAACCGCATGATTGTGTTGGGCGGCGAGATGCTCGGATGCCCCTTCGACCCTAATCCTGAAATCTGGGTGCTCGACAACGCCAATGGCGCCGGGGGAACGCCAAGCTGGACCCAGCTTTCTCCCGCAGCTGGCGCCGCTCCCGACGCCCGCGCCTGGCATTCGGCCATTTACGATTCCACTAACAACCGCATGATTATATTCGGAGGTTACACGAGCGCCGGTCCCCAGAACGACGTGTGGGTGCTTGCCAATGCCAACGGTCTCGGGGGGGAGCCGACTTGGACACAACTGATGCCCGCTGCTCCGCTGCCTCCTGTCAGGAGTAATCACTCGGCGGTCTATGACCCCTCGGCGAACGCCATGACGATTTTCGGCGGTGGGACGAGCACCGGTCTCGCGGACGACGTGTGGGTGCTTGCCAACGCCAATGGCCTCGGAGGACCGCCGACTTGGACGCAACAGCAGCCGACGGGGGCGCCTCCGGTCCCGCGGTATCTTCACTCTGCGGTCCTCAATTTGTCGACCGACCGGATGACCGTGTTCGGGGGCCTCGACACTGCTGCTTCGGGGCTGAATGATACCTGGGTGCTAGCTCTCAACGCTACGACCAACTCGTTGGTGTCGTCGCTGAATCCATCGACGTTCGGCCAATCCGTAACCTTGACCGCCACCGTCACTTCAACCGGCGGGGGCACGCCAACCGGGACAGTCACGTTCACCGCCGACAGCTCCAATGTTCTCGGCACAATTTCGCTGAGCGGCGGGCAAGCCGCGCTGAACACGTCTGCGCTCGGAACAGGCAGTCACTCCATCGTTGCCAGCTATGTTGGAGATAGCACGCACCAGCCCAGTGTGTCGACGGCGCTGACGCAAACCGTGCAAACCGCCGGCTCGACTCTTGCCCTGGCTTCCAACCAAAATCCTTCGGGTTACAACCAGGCAGTGACATTTACAGCTTCGGTGACCCCGCGCTTTGGTGGAAGCGCCACCGGCACAGTAACGTTCTTTAATCTTGCGAGCCCGCTGGGAACGGTTCCGGTCAGCGGCAACCACGCGATACTGACCATCAGCACGTTGCCGGTCGGGACGGGCTACATTACTGCCGCCTACAGCGGCGACTCGAACGTTGCTGGAAGCACTTCGCTGGTGCTGTTTCAGAAGGTAAGAAAGGCCAGCACGACGACGGCGGTGATCTCATTGCTGAATCCGGCATTCGTTGGGCAAACCATCACTTACACGGCGACGGTCACCAGCCAATACCTGGGCGCAGTGAGTGGCACCGCGAGCTTTAAGTCCGGCACCGTGGCGCTCGGTTCGGTGCAATTGGTGAACGGGCAGGCCAGCGTTTCTACTTCGTACAGCGCGTCCGGGAGCCGTTCCATCACCGTCAAGTATGCCGGGGACGCGAACAACGCAGCCAGCACATCGCTGGCGCTCCAAGAGGTCGTCAACAAGTACCCCAGCAGCACGGCGGTAGTTTCCAATCTGAATCCCTCGCTCGTCGGAGAGTCGGTGACGTTCACCGCTACGGTAACGACCGGCGCGACTGGGACAGTCACGTTCAAATCCGGGGGAGCAGCCCTGGGCACCGCGTCGCTGTCCGGCAACACCGCGAGTTTGTCGACGGCAGCTCTTACCAGAGGCAACCACAACATCACCGCCGTTTACAGCGGAGATGGCACATACAAGGGGAGCACTTCACCGTTGCTGACACAGGTGGTGAACAAGCCCTGATCGCAGAGCGGCGCACATCCACGCGGCATAAACTACGGCGGGCAAGGGTAGAACCCAAGTCAGGGAACGTGCGCGGTGGTGAAGATGGCGGCAAGCGTCCTTATCTTGTCGCCATCTGTTTACCGATAGTCGCTGAAACCAGATGGGATTTCACTCAGAACCCGGATTGTGAGTGAAATCGGCGATTGCACTAGCTACTCGCCCCGCCCGTTGTAGTCCGTCCTGCCTGCCAGTCTCACAGACGAAGACACGACGCCAAGAATCAGTCGGCATCGCGGCAACTAAAGCGCGGCACACCCAAAGCCGATCCGTCAGCGTCCGGCTTCGAAGCGGTAGCCGATTCCGCGCAACGTTTTTAAATAGCGGGGATGCCGTGGATCGCGTTCAATTTTCTCCCGCAGCCGGCGCACGAAGACGTCGATGGAGCGTGGAGTCACGAAGGAGCCTTCTTTCCACACGGCGTCAAGCAACTGGTCGCGGGTAAAGACGCGTCCGCGGTGGCGGGCGAGATATTCGAGGAGCCGGAACTCGCGAACCGTGGTGAGTACGGTCCTGCCCTGTACGCGCACAGTCATCGACGCGATATCAATTTCCAATTCTCCCAACTGCATAATCTCGTGATTAGGGGCATCCGGCTGAACCCGCAGAACATTGCGGACCCGGGCAATCAACTCGCGGGGACTGAAAGGCTTGGTAATGTAGCCATCGCCGCCGGCATCGAAGGCCTGGAGCCGGTCCGGTTCCTGAGTTCTGGCGGAAAGAAAAATGACGGGCGTCTTGCCCAGGCGTTCGTGCTGGCGGATCTGGCGGCAGAGATCGAAGCCGCTGATCCCGGGAAGCATAATATCGAGAAGAAACAGCGCCGGCTGCGCCATGGCTGCCATGGGAACCACCGGTACCCCGGAAAGAAATGTGGAGACTTCGTATCCAGCGTTTCGCAGGTTGTGTTCGATGAGTTGAGACACATCGGGATCGTCTTCCACGACGTAGATCAGATCGGGGTAGCGCGGTTTGTCTGTTGCCTGCAAAGAATCCATGGGCCGAGGGAGAGCCTCACGCGCTCTCAAGAGCTTCGCTTGCAAGAAAGATCTTTGCTTTGATCGTCACCCACAGACACTAGGGGGATTGTGTTGCAGCCATGTTGCGTCAGTGTTAATACTGCGTTAATTTGATGGGGGCCGGAGTTCTGCCCATACGGATCACGAACCCTACTGCTGGATTTGTCCGACAACGACCGCCGGATGCCCGTTCAGCGGTGAAACATCGATGTAGAAAAACTTCGATTGATTGGTCACCATATACGTATTGCCGCCATAGGCGCCGGAACCGTCGGCGCTCCATGTGTACTTGAAGAGCTCGAACTCCTGAAACGGGATCAGGCCGGTGAGGCTGCTGGAATCAATGTAAGTTGAAATATTGTTGGTCTGGATGCCGCCAGTGGGACCGGCCTGCTCAACGCCGGCAAACACGGTGGTCTGCGGATCGAACATTTCGTCGGTTGCGACCCCGTATTTCCCGCTGATCGGCCCGAATTGATAGCCCGGAGGATACGAATTTGTTTGGAACTCCATGGTGCCGGAGGCTGCCGACGCGCCTGTGCCTGCGAGATACCCAGTGATGCCGCTCGCGGATGGAACGGCATATCCAACCACTGGAACACCAGTTCCTGAAAAGGTGAACCGGCCGCTGGCGGGATCGATCGCATATTGTGCCGAGACGGTCGTGGCGTTCGCCGTCCCCCCGCTTCGTTCGTAGGTGGTTCCGCTCACTGCGGCGGAGCCGTCAAAGTGCAGCACCCCTACTCCGACGTCGGCGCTGCCCGGAACGTGGCCGCCAAACCTGTAAATATGGCTGTTGCTCAGCGTGGCTTGCGAGAAAGGCCCGGCGCTGGCGGTAGCTTCTCCAGTAATCAGCGGATGCCCGTTCGAGAGAACCTGTGCCGAGTTGAAGATCAGATGGCTCGCGTCCACGATGTAGTAGATCAAGTCGTAGGTTGTTGCTCCGGCACTGAGAGTGGCCGTGCCCCGGCCGTTCGCATCGGCGGCGCTGATCGTGCCGCCGCCGGTTAACGGGCCGGAAAACGATCCGCCATCATTCACGTCCGCGGAGACAGCGATGAACAATCCCGTCTGCGCAGTTGCCGTGCCCGCCATGGCGAAATGGTTGGCGCCAGCATCCCACCCGGAGAAGCGGAAGGCAAACGAACCGCTCACGGGCGTGGCGAACGCAGCGCTGTCCTGAAGGTGAAAATAGCCGGAGCCCCGCGTTCCAGTTCCGGTCGCATCGTCGAACTCCACGATGCGAGCATCCTGGATTGCCGTGGTCAGCTTAGTAATAGCGACGCGGAACTGTGAACTGGTCCCCGAAGTGTTCAGCGTCAAGCAACCGCGGCCCGAATCACTGAACAAGATGGAACTTCCGGCTGTGAGCGGCTGTGCCAGTTGCGCGCCGCTCGAGCGGACGATGTCCTCGACGCCGGTGAGGTTGCCGCTAGCGTCGGCGCTGAAGCTGCCGGAGAAAGTGACCGGGCCGTTCTTGTCGAAGCCGGCGAACACGAACGCATAAGGCGTGCTCGCTTGCAGTGGAGCCGCGTTGGTGCAGACTGGCTCGGCATCCCCAGCGCCGAGGGTGATGATACTGCCGTTAGACGGCACTGGCACGGGAAAGACGGCCTGCGCTGGGACTGGCGTCTGACTGTCCGTTACCAGCAACGCGAACTGACCTTGACTGAAGTTCAGGGGCGGCGTTCCAGAGATCACTCCGCTGGGACTTAGATTCATCACTGGGTTTCCAGCTTGATCGCTGGGGAGCGCTCCGCCCGCCAGACTCCATGTATAAGGAGGGACTCCGCCGCTTGCCTGGAGTTGCACCGGCGCATAGGGCGTGTTCGAAACCAGATCCAGCAATGTGGGCGTTACCACCTTCAGTTGCGCAGGCGCCACGTTAATGTTCAATGAAAACGCTGCCGTGCTTCCGGTAGCGTCTGTCGCCGTGAGGCTGAACTGATTGATACCGGATATCGTCGGGGTCCCGATGATTTCGGTCGAGAACTGGTCAGCGCCAGGAGCCAACTCCAGTCCAACCGGCAACAAGCTGTTGCCTAGCGACCAGGTGAAGGGGCCCAATCCTCCCGTGACGCTGACCGCGCATGGGATCTGTGTGACCCCGGAGCTTTGGTTAATCTGAATGCAGGTGTAATTCGTATTCAAGAAGGCCGTGGCCAGGTTCGAGGAATTTGTGACGGCCTTCAGCGGCGGATAGATGGTGACGGGGATCGCCGCCGAGCGCGTCGTATCGGTCACGGAAGTTGCGGTGACGATTACTTGCGTTGGTGAGGTGATGCCGGTGGGCGGGGTGAACGTCGCCGCGAGAGCCGCCTGATTGGACAAAGTTCCGGTCGGGCCGCTCTTGACAGCGGGGGCCAGCGTCCACGTAACCCCTGCATTCAAGGAATCGTTTGTGACTTGCACCGTGATTGCAAGCGTTTGGCCCAGGTTGTCATCTATGGCTGCTGCTCCAATCGGAGAAACAACCTGGACATTAATTCCCGGAACGCCGCAGCAGCCACCACCGGGGCCGCTCTTGCTGCTACCACAGCCAATAAGAAAAACAAGAATGACGAGAACGAAGCTCAGATATTTCACAAAATCTTTCTCTCCATAACTGGCAACTCAGGGCTAGAAGCTCAGTTTCAAAGCAAACTGCATGGTACGCGGACGGTGAGCATTGACCGGATGCAGAAACGCGTTGCCGGTCAGGCAGTCGGTTTGCGTATCGCCGGCTGCGTTGAATGCTTGAATTCCGTAGCAACTGACCGTGTTATTGGCGCGATTTCCGAAGTTCGGGCTGGGGTCGTAAACCCGGAACTGAGTATGGTTGAAGACGTTGAAAATCTCCGAGCGAAACTCGAGGCTGGCGCCTTCCTTCACCTTGAAGGATTTCATCAGCGTCATATCGAAGTTCCAGCGGCTGGGGTTGTTGAGCAGGTTGCGTCCGGCGTTGCCGAAGGTCAGTCCGCGCGGCGCGGCGAATGCACCTGGATTGCCGAGCGTCGGCCCAAAGCTCTTCGAATTGTTCGACCCGGCCGGCGCCGGGTCGTGAATGTTGCCAACGACATCCGGAAAAGAAGCGACAGAGGAGATGCCGCCGGCGACACCGGCGTTGTCGGGAACTGAAATTCCGAGTGCGCCGTACCCGCTGTTGATCACCGTAAACGGAGTTCCACTCTGCAGGTTGGTTACTCCCGAGAGCGCCCAGCCGCCGAGTAAGCTGGTCGCCAGCCGGTCGAAGAAGCCCGCCGAAGCGGGAGCTTCGGGCTCCGATTCGTCCTTGGCCCACGCCCGCACACGGTTCGAATCAAACTTCAAATTCGGCAGCGTCCATGTGTAGTTGATGTTGAGCAAATGGCGCTGATCAAAATTTGAGCTGGCTTTGTTGGCCGCAGCCACCAGCGTATTTACGATCGTCGTGTCATTGCGGTCGGACGAGTCGTCGATCGAGTGGCTGTAGGTGTAAGACATATCCAAAGTAAGCGGGCCGCGGGTGTGGCGCAGCGTAGTCTGGAAAGCGTGGTAGTTTGAATCCCCCACGTTCTGCAATGAGAAAATTCTCTGCAGTCCGCGATAGGGCCGGTAGTTGTTGATCGGCAGAAGACCCTGTTCGTTGGCGTACTCACAGGCCGCCAGCAGATTGATGTAGGCGGGCTGGGTCTTGTTGATCTTTACACCGTTGACTCTGAAAACCGGGTTCTGGAGGCTGCCATTGTTTACGCAATCGCTGGCGTTGGAGCCGAACACTTGTGGATTATTGAGGATCGGCTGGTGTAGACCGTAAGGATTGCCACTGAGCAGGATGCCGTTGTCCCCCTGCGAAGTGAGCGGCGAGAACGAATTTGGTTGCAGCACCGCGGTCAGGTGCGTTCCCTTGCTTCCTACATAGGCGACTCCGAGCACCAGGTTGTGGGAGAGTTCGCGCTGCACTCCGAAGCTCCACTGTTGTACGTAAGGCCAGATCGCCTTGCGGGGAATCGCGGTTACGTCAATCGGATAGGCGCCGGGTCCGGACTCACAGTTGGTCCCCAGACCGCCGATGCATGGATAGCCAGAACTCCCGGCGACACCAGCGGGCGCCAACTGCGTCATCGTAAAATTTAGAGGAGCGCTGCCGACCAGCGAGCCCGTGTTGGCTTCGCTTCCGGTGCCGTGCTCAAAGAACACGCCGTAGCCGCCACGAATCGAAGTGCGGCCATCTCCCCGAGGATCGAAAGCAAACCCTATTCTCGGCGCCGGATTGAACCGGTGCGGCTTCATGCAGGTCGGGGGGACGCCGGAAACGAAGGTTCCGCATTCGACCAGGCCATTGACCAGGAACGGACTGACGTCACCGGGGCCGGTTGGAATCGGAATCGGCTTGTTCTTGTACAGCAGGCGCCCGTCCTGCGCAAACTTCAGAAATTTGTCCGGAGTCTGGTACTGCGAGGGATCCCAGTTCCACGCCTGCTCATTATTCTCGTGATAGTTGCCGAACAAACTAAATCGTATTCCCAGGTTCAACGTCAGGCGAGAACTGACCTTCCAGTCGTCCTGCACATATGGCTCTAAGATGTCGTAGCGATTGTGATACTTGCGCTGCGCGCTGTCTTGCTGGTAGGAAGTGATGGCGCCGGCTAGAAGATTGCTGTATTCGTTTCCGGTAAAAAAATTGGGAAGGCCAAAGTTGCTGAAGGTGAGCAGGCCCTGCACGTCACCGGTATTGGGGCCATTGGTGGCGTTGATCTCGTTTCTTTGTCCGAGAATCGCCTGCAGGCCCACCTGGACCGTATGTTTGTGAATGACTTTGCTGATGTCGTCCCGCGCACTCCAGGTCGGATTTGCCAATTGCCAGGGGGCGTAACCTGGGTCAACGGCGAAACCGCCGCCGTAGGCCAAGTTCCCCGGTGCCAGTGCAACGCCCGACAATTTGCCCCCCTGGCAGATGCCGTCGCCCTGCTTCACGCCTCCAAAGCAGTTGTCGAAAAGGTATCCCTGATTGAGGCCATCTGGACGTTGGGTCACTACGCCCGGCGCCTGGCGGGAGGTCAAACTTATGTGGGACGCGGTGTAACTCACAACTACTTCATTGAGTAGCGTACTCGATATGGTCTGCGTAAGGTGAGCCACAGAACTCGTGCCCGGTCCAAACAATCGGCCCTGTATAGTCGGGAAACTGTTTCGCACATAACCCCAGATCGGCCGAGCTTCCGTCGTATCCCATGAGTCGTGAATGTAGCGGTATGTAAGTCGCATCTTTCCCGGCTTGATGTCGTGGTCAATGCGGAATAGTTCTTCCCGCCAGTAAGTTGGCTGCGCGAAAGCGAAATCGTAACAAGACCCCACGGTGGAGTTACACCCAAATGAAGAATTAGGCAGGGGAATCATCCCCGAACCTTGCAGTGTGGCGCCGCCAGAATTAGGGATAGGAATCTTCCCCGAGCCCGCGAGGGAGGCTCCCACCAGGTCGATCACGGGATTGCCCTGAAGATTGCCGTCGTTGTAGCCCACGATATTAAACGGCAGGGTCTTGCCGGCATGGATATGAGGACAGTCGGGGAACTGCACCGGATTGAAGTCAATGATGGGAGTGTTAGGAGGCAATACCGGACAAACATCGCTAAAATCGGCGCCGATGTACTGCTTCCCGTCCGCGTTGGTCCGCGACGTCGGCCGCTCCGCAAGCGACGGCACCGCCTGATTGAAGTTGTTGTCGGTAGGATCTTTTTCCAAGCGCATCTCTTCGGAGAAAAAGAAAAACGTGCGGTCCTTGTGCGGATAGAGCTTCGGAATATAGATCGGCCCACCGATCGTGCCGCCGAAATCATGCTTACGATACAGTGGAGCGCGCAGCGTCTGATCGAAGTAGTTGCGGGAGTTGAAAAGTTCGTTGCGCCCGAAGTAATACCCGCTGCCGTGCAGAGAAGATCCGCCGGACTTGGTTTCCACCAGGATCGTTCCCGAGGCGCTGCGACCGTACTGGGCGCCATAATTCGACGTCAGGACCTTGAGTTCGTTAATCGCGTCCAGGCTGGGAAAGACCACCAGCGTGCTTTCGCTGCCGTGGATGCCGGCATGCAAAACGTCGGCGCCATCCACGCTGAAGGTGTTGTATTCGACGCGGCCACCGTTGACGCTGAACTTGACGCTGCCCTTCACGCCGACCAGAGCCTCATCCTGTCCGCTTTGATTGCTGACGCCCGGAGCGAAAGTCAGCATGCTGACGAAGTTGCGCCCGTTCAGTGGGGTCTCTTGCACTTGCTTCGCGGTGATGACCTCGTTGACCTCAGCTTTCTCCGTTTCCACGTGGCCAACGCTCTCGCCCACCACCTCGACTTTTTCCGGACTGGCGGCGGCCGGTTCGAGCGTGCCGTCCATTTCGATTTCCTGGTTTGCGGTGAGGGTAAGATTCTCTGCCGTGAAGTCTTTGAAGCCCTTGGCCACAATCTTGAGGGTGTAGATTCCCGGAGCCGCGTTGATGAAGTACTGCCCTCGCAGATCGGTGGTGCCGGTCTGATTCGCGCCGGTTGGACTGGTGAGCATGACGGTCACGCCGGGTAGAACGGCATTCGACTGGTCGGTGACCGCGCCATAGACCTGAACCTCGGTCTCCTTATGCGGGGACGGCTTGACTGGAGCTGCGGCTTCGGTCGTCTGCGTGGTGGCCGGCGCGCTGGGCGCCTTCGCTCCGGCTGGCGGCTCCGGAAGTTGCACCGTCGGCGGAACCAGATCAGGCCCGGTGGGAACCTGCGCCAGTGCGAGCGAGGCCAGAGCCAGGAAAAAGGACGCAAAATGGAATAAACGCTTCAGAGTCTCCACGAGAAACACACCTCGACCAAAGGACTTAAGGAGTACCGGAGAATTGTTAAGGCAATGTGACACCTGGGTTAATTTCAAATGAAGATCGTAAGCGGAGTGTTGCGGCTAGTTTCAACGACTGGCGACCTTGAAAAGGCTTGCCGTAGCATTTGTTCATGGGCGGCACAGCGCTTCAAGCGCTGCGAGATAAGAGTCTTGTTTTCAGTGCCGACTTTAACCGCCGAGGTTAGACTGCCGGCGGTAGCGATTGTGTTCCCCGGAAGCAAGGTGGCGGCGAGAATTCACAATTCTTTAACATGCCCGTAATTCGGACGTAACATCCAGCGCCGAGAGTGGCTGATTCGGAAGACAGTTCATTCCCCGGAGAAGCCGTGTCCAGTTCTCGAATTCGACTCCTCGCTCTTTTCCTGCTGCTTCTTACCTCGCTATCGGAAGCACAGACAAAGGCGGTTGTGACTTTTGGCCGCCTGAAGAACCTGGAATTCATCGCCCAGTTTTACGACGGGGGGCAGGGCAGTCTGGGGTCGGGACCAGGCCCGAACTTTGGCCTGCAGTTTACGTCCAACGCCCAGGCTATTGTCTCTGCCAGCAAAGGCGGCTCGGGAAATTTCATCAACAATCCCGGTGGATATCCGGTGATGTTTTTCCAGACTGGAAACACCGTGACGATGACGGCCACGAACGGTGTTCAGACTGCCGTGTTGTTCTACTACTCCGCGCTCGATGCCGGAAGTGCGACGTTCTATGCCGGACCCAACGGCACGGGCACGATTCTGGCCAGCGTCACACTGCCTCCCAATAACTCGGGATGCAATACTTACAAACTTTGCGTCTGGTCTCCGGTGGGGGTACCGCTGAGCGCGCCGGCCGGCTCGATTAGTTTCGCCGGCGTCCCCGATTACCTGGCGATCGGCACAATGCATCTGGGCTCCACACTGCCCACGTCGATGGTCCTGGCTTCCTCACAGAATCCGTCGGTCCAGGGCGAGCCAGTTACTTTTACAGCGACCATTACCGCTACCGGAACAGCGCCGGTTGGCAGCGTTACATTCAAAGCAGCCAATAAGGTAGTCGGGATAGTCTCGGTGGTTGCCGGAACAGCATCGGTCACGTTGCCTTCATTGAAGACAGGTTCGACGAACATCGTCGCAAAGTTCCAGGGAACAGGGTTCGCCACCGTCGCCAAGAGTTTGGTTCAGGTCGTGAACTAGACGCGTGTAAGCCTGTCGTTCGCGGGGCAGTGAGTCCCGGAAATCCACAGTTCGCAAGATTTTGCGGCTCGCGGCCTCGGAATTTAACCTGCCGTTCATCTTGCTGTCATTTCCGATTAACAGCTTTGGTTGATAGTTCTCTCGCACGCAGGCCACAGAAATTGCTCGCTCCCCCGAAGATTTCTGGTGGTGTGAGGAGTGCCTCGGGATATTGCTTCGGCAGCGTCCAGAGAAAACAGGGAACTCTACCGGGCGCCCAAGCGGGTCCGACCGACAAGCAACGTGCTCCAAGACGCAGGACAAATAACTGACCAAAAGCTCTTAAGGAGAATATTCAGATGAGAGGAACAAAAGCAATTCTCGCGGCGGTAGTTTTAACCGCAATCGTCGGACTGGCTTCCGTCGCCAATGCCCAGGGAGTGAAGTTTGTGGGCGTCGGATCGTCGGCCATGTTCAACACCGTTTCAGCCGCAGCATTTACCGACCTGTGTTCTGCCCGCGCCGGCAGCGACTGCCGTCACTGGAGCGCCAGCGGCAAGAACTCTGGCGATAACCAGAATTGGGCGCAAGCAGTCGACAGCCGTAACAACGCCATTCCCGTGGAAGCTGGAACTTTTTTTGTGGCATGGGACAACAACACCAGCCCGGTCACCGTTTGGTCCTATCTGAGCGTGGACACGATTGTCGGCCAACGCCTCTTCTTCGCCGTACCACGTGCGACTCAGCAGATTGATTCCGGCGCACTCACCACCGGGGGCCAGAACAAGGTTCCCACCGCGATCCTGCTGAACCATCAGACCGGTACGACGCAGGCCGACGAGACGACGGGCATTCCGCAAGCCGTTCTCTCCGCCGCGCAGACCGTCTTCACCGCTGCCATCACCGACGTCCGCCCGGAAGACGCCAAGTTCGAAGTGAACCGCGTCCTGGCGCCATTCGTCCTGGCCGGTACCGGCTTGGGTTACGGTACCGCTTCTAACGTAACCTGCTTTCAGGCTCCTGACAGCTGGACCGTCAGCGCCGACCTGGGCTGCCCAATTTACGGTACCTGGGGCGGCCGGTCGGTTCCGGTGCAGTACGCACTCACTGGCAAGGATCCCTTCACCAGTCAGGCTGCTTGGAAGTACAAAACCATCGAAGTGGGCGCAGAGCCGATCATGTTCTTGTTCAACGCGACCAACGCCAACGGCTTGGGAGCGCTTGGTCCGGATGGCAACGTTGCCTTCAAGAATCTGAATCGCTTTGCCGCGGCTTACCTTTTTAATGGTGCGTTGGGTCGCGGACAAGATCTTGATCCGACGCTCACCACCGCTCTGAAGGGCATTGGCTCCAACCCGGCGGTGAACCCCATCCTGCGCGAGCCCCTTTCGGGCACGATGACTACCACTGAATTCAACGTCTTCCGCACCACGGAGACCCTGAAG
>Ga0066789_10000655_pt1 | contig 14324 bp, 10 predicted proteins | sample OrgsoiDNA2013049_FD_70960 | JGI IMG/M metagenome (GOLD analysis project Ga0066789, IMG submission 70960) | Permafrost soil microbial communities from the Arctic, to analyse light accelerated degradation of dissolved organic matter (DOM) -... | ecosystem: Environmental > Terrestrial > Soil >...
TCGGGCGCCCAATTAATTCGTCGATACAATGCGTTGCTGTACGTGGACTGGGGTCCGACTTGGACGCCGATCGAGCGTCAGACCCCACGCCGAATAACACCGAGGCGATGTGGCCAAGAAACTGCGTCCAGCGGTACCGAGCAGAATTGCTGTCGGTCGCCGCCATAGCATTGCTCATGAGTTCGATCCCGCGTTCGGGATCACCGCGTTGGGCTAGCAAGGCCCCTTGACAGAAACTTGCGCGTTGTTCGGGGTTCGCGAGCCCATGTTCGACGCTTTGAGCTAACGCCTCATCCGCATAAGCTGCGGCCTGTTGTGGATCAGAGCCCAAAGTACCGAGAAACGCCACGTGGCTCAAGGCCAAGCTGCTCGTAAATGCACGTCCCATCGTTCGTGCACGGGCCACAGCCCCTTCCGCTGCTGCGGCGGACTGCTCCGGATAGCCGAGGAGCAAGAGTGTGGACCCGAGAAATGATTGTGCCATAACTTGGTCGTCAGTGCCGAACTGGCGATACGCGGGAATCAATTCCGGATTGGCGGCACAAAGGTCGAGTGTCTTCTCAAGGTAAAGGCGCGCGTCACTGAAAGCGCCCCGGAAGAATAGTGTCTGACCCATGAATCGATTAGCCAACGCTGCCATCCCGGGGTGGTCAAAATTTGCGGCTAACACCAGACATTGCTGTGCCACGTCGAACGCGGCGAGATGCTCAGCCCGCATGCTGTGAGCCAAATAGGTGCTCCAGAGGACTGTCATCTGTTCCGTCAGAGTGCCATCGTTACCTAGCAGATCACGGGCATGCGAGAAAACCCTCAATGTTTCCGGTGCGGCGTCGCCCTCGGTGGCTGCCACGGCTGGGCCGAGCGCCAGGAAAAGATCGAGTTCTGTCCGAATTCGCTTGGGCGAAGGAGCCTGGGACTGCGCCAGCTCTACTCCCTTTCTGAGGTGTTTGACGGCCTCTGCGTTCGCGGAGCGGCTGAGCGCGAGGTTACCAGCCTTGAGCCAGTAATTGATAGCAGGTTCCACAAGGCCGGCTTCGGTGAAGTGATGTGCCACGATTTCAGGCTGGCTTGTCACGCTGTCGACAAACCCTTCCTCGAGCAGGCGAGCAATCTGACCATGCAATTGCTGCCGCCGGCTTTTCAGAAGGCTCTCATAGGCCGCATCCCTCACCAACGCGTGCTTGAAGCTGTATGTGGTTTCCGGCGGTTCGCCCAGACAGTACACGAGCTCGGCCTGCTCGAGTTCGGTGAGCGCATGCTTCAATGCGCGCTCTTCGCGTCCGGCTATCGCATGCAACAATGGATAGCTGAACTCACGCCCAATGACCGAAGCGATTTGACTGATCTCCTTCACTGAGGTTAACCGGTCGAGCCGCGCCATCAAAGAGTCCTGAAGGGTCGCTGGAATGGCGAGCGAAGGCAGCGGGCCATCGAGCCGGTAACGGTCGGCGTCCTCGCGTAGTATGCCGGCTTCAAGCACCGCCTTCGTGAGCTCTGTGATGAACAGCGGGTTACCATCAGTCTTGGTGACGATCTCTTTTACGACTTCGGCCGGCAACCTGCGGCCGCCAGTCACCCGCGCAATCATCGTTTCCACGCTGTTGCGATCGAGGCGACGGAGTACCAAACTGCGGACATTTGGGAGACCAGCCCATGGGAGTTCGAACTCAGTTCGAAAGGTGAACAACGCGAGGATAGGTAGCTGGCGCACCCGCTCGACAGTCAGATCGATTAGCTCTAGGGAAGTGGCGTCAGCCCAATGAACGTCCTCGAAAACTACTAGGATCGGCTGCTTGCGCGCCAGATTCTCTAATTGATCGAGCAGTGCCGCGTGCGTCCGGCGACGTTGCTGCGTGGGGCTGAGGGCCAACGGCGGATATCGGTCGCCAAAAGGGATCGATAGCAGTGAAGCAAAAAGCGGCGCCGCGTCGCGAACCCGCGATGTGCCCATAGCAAGGAGTGTTTCTAGTTTGTCGAGGCGTTGGTCGACGGTATCACCCATCTTGAACCGCGCGGCTCGTTCCAACTGTTCAATGATCGGACGAAGCGCGCTGTCAATGTGATAGGGCGAGCATTGGTACCGTAAGAGCGAATATGGCTCACCGAGGATTCTTTCGGCGAGAGCCGCCGCGATACGGGACTTACCAATCCCGGCCTCGCCCGAAATCAGCACAATCTGCCCTTCACCTTTCCAAGCGATGCCCTGCCATTCCTGCAAGATTTCGATCTCGTCATCGCGTCCGATGAGATCGGTCAAGGCCGAGCGACGGATTGCCTCGAAGCGGCTTTCGGAAGCCGAAATGCCCTCGACCGCCCACGCCCCGACGGCCTCGCGAATACCCTTAACCTCGTGGCGCCCAAGGTCGCGCAGACGAAAAAGATCACCAATCAGGCGGCGCGTGGACTCCGCGACAACGACAGTGCCGGGCGTCACCAAGGCCTGAAGGCGGGCCGCAAGGTTAGGCGCGTCTCCGACGACGGCATGCTCGCGCAACATGCCCTCGCCGCCGAGGTCGCCGACCACCACTAAGCCTGTGGCTATGCCAATGCGAACCGAAAGAGGTTCTCCGGCACGCGTCTCAAGCCCTGCAATAGTAGCAATTATATCAAGCCCCGCACGTACGGTTCGCTCGGCATCGTCTTCGTGCGCGCGCGGATATCCGAAATAGGCTATTATCCCGTCGCCCCGAAATTCGGACAGGAAGCCGTCATAGTTTAAGATGATACGGGCACAGGCGACATGATAGGCGTCGAGAATGCGGCCCATATCCTCGGGATCCAGTCGGGCCGATAGGGCAGTCGAGTCCACCAGATCACAGATCATGACGGTGAGGTGACGGCGTTCGGCGGCTTGCCCTTTTTTGATATCCTCGCCAACTTCTCTCGCGGTGAAAGGTCCGGGAGAGCCCGCAACCATCGCCCCAATGGCCTTAATGAGGCGCTTCCGGTCGCCCATGACGACCCCGAGCTTTTCGAGGTCGGATTCTGTTAATACCGGCAACACATCGCTGTCGATCGCGTTGGCAATGAATACCGGCTCGTATTTTCCGAGCCCCAGGCTTCGCAACCAGCCGCCAATGTCCATGGTGGGGCCTTTGTTGTTAATCGGCGTGGGGTCCCGACGCCGATCGGCGTGCTAAGCTATTGATCCACCTCGCGCTGGAGGGGTCACTCTTGGACGCTTATTCACACCTAGCGTTAGTTTAGTCAGCACTACCTGCCATCGTTCCAGTACCGGTAGGTCCAATTTTCGCTGAAGACGATGAGGTAGAAATCTTCTTGAATTTCTTTCAACTTCGAGCGGCCTGAGTCTTACCCGCCAACTGTTCTTGATCGCGCATCCATCCTCCGACCCCACGCTCAAAAGCTACGGTTTGCACGGTGACTAGGGGTAACATCGCGGAACTAACCGCGAAGGCTTTGTCGCCTTGCGGCGGCGGAGAGGGAGGCAGTCAACTCCCATTGAAAGATCAAGCATTTTCGATCTTCCTAGACCAAAAACCACCGTTTGAGCTACGGCCGAAAGCTGGCGTTTCGCCTCCAACCTTTTCACGGAATCCATCGTGACTCATCCAAGTACTGGCCCCTTCAATTTCCGTCGGCGGTGGACAGCAGGGTTGGTTGGCGTTTGCTCTCCGAAGGCAAGGATCACACGTTCGAATCGTGTCGGGTGCGCCATTTTTTTCTTATTTTGCAAGGCGATATGCGCAGCTCGGATTGAAACTCCAACTCTGCCTCGTTCGAGTGAGTAAGCAAAATCCGAACAAAAATCGTCTCCGAATGCAGATAGCTCGGCTATTGACGTCACCGGCAGGTCTTGGATCGTCCCGCGGCGGGCGCGTCCGCACAACGTGCGTCGTTCTAGTTGACTGCCAAAGACGCTTTACCCCTAGCGAATGCTCTCCGGCAGTCGAAGGAAACTGCGCACGAAGTAATCGATCGAGACTAGCCCCGGTCCCCAGGCCATGATCCCGAGCGCCATTGCCGCCCAGGTGATGTGGATCGGCCAGCCGTCGGGCACGGTGAGTTCGACGATCAGCGTCATGAACAACAGGCCGAGCGCGGCGAAGCGCGTCGCAAAGCCCAGCACCAGCAGCACAGAAAACGTGATTTCGCCGCAGCCGGAAAGGAATGCCATCACCGCGGGCGCCGGATAGTGATAGGGCCCGCCCGGCAGGTGCAGCATGAACTCGTCGGTGAACAGCGTGATCGCGGTGTCGCTGAGCTTGAGAAAGCCGGCCCATTTGAGGATGCCGGATTTCCAGAACGGCACCGCGAGCGCCAGGCGCATCACCAGCTGGACCAGCGAGGGCGTCGCCACCGTCTGCACCAGCCGGCTGGCCTTGTCGGCGAGCAGAGCGACCGTCCGCAGCGGCTCGCCGGGCGCGGCATGTTGATCAATGACCATCCTGCTTCTCCAGAGTTGCGGCGGTGAATGCGCCCGCCTCGATCATGCCGGCGATGCTTGAAGCGATATCGAACGTGGGCGAAGCATCCAGCGCCGACGCCGCAGCCTCTCCGAGCGATCGCCTTGCAATCAGGTCTGTGAGGAAGACGGCGCCGCCGGGCGGCAGGTGCCGTACCACGACATCGAGATCGGGTCGCGTTATCAGTGCGTCTTCTGGCGACGACGCGTCGATGCGGCCTACCTCCTCTCCGCTGCGGTTGGCCGCGAAGATCGTCACCACCGAGAATGGCGATCGGACGATCCGCGTCGCGGGATGCGCGATGAAGACGAGATCGACGAGGCGCTCGGGCGCAACCGCAGCCAGCGTCTCGCCCGAGAGCGGCGCAGCGTCTTCGGCGTGATAGGCATCGAGCCAGGCCCGCTCGAGCCGCGCGGTGTCCGCAAGCCACGGCATCGATTGGGCGTATCCGTACTGCGCGATGAAGGCGGGAAAATCCCGGCCATATTCAAACAACAGCGGCGATGTCGGCGGCGTGGCACGGATGTGGAAGCGCGCCATAGCGCGGAAGAAGTCTACGCCGGTGATGCGCTGCACGGCCGGGTAGATCGTCGCAAGCGCGTCGATCAGGCTGGAAGTGACGTTGTTGCGGTAGACGTTGTAGCGCTTGATGGCGACCTTGCCGTTTGGACCGGCCACGACCGCGGGCGTCTCGCGGCGCGGATCGATCAAGGCGGCAGCGAACTCCGACGCATAGGAGGGGCCGAGATGCGGTTCAGGCGGCAGCATGATGCCCCTCCTCAAGGCTTCGGCAGCGGTCGAGGATCGCCTGCGCCGCGGCGGCCTCGGCTTTGAGGATCGGCCAGTCGGGGATGTTGCTGTCCCATTCGACCAGGGTTGGAACCGGGCCGCACCGCGCGATCACGATCTCGAACAGTTTCCAGACAGCATCCGCGACCGGACCGTCATGGCTGTCGATCAACAGCGGCGCGCCCTCGTCGTCGGACTGTTCGGCATGACCGGCGAGATGAATCTCGCCTACGCCAGCGAGCGGAAAGTCGGACAAATAGTCCAGCGCCGAGAAACCATGATTGGTAGCGGACACGAACACATTGTTGACGTCGAGCAGCAGGCCGCATCCGGTGCGCCTTGCGACCGCGCGGATGAAATCGGTCTCACTCATCGTCGATTCGCGAAAGGCTACATAGGTCGACGGGTTTTCGAGCAGCATCGGCCGGCGGATCGCTTCCTGCACCTGGTGGATGTGGTCGCAGACGCGGAGAAGCGTCGCCTCGGTGTAGGGCAACGGCAACAGATCGTTGAAATAGGTGGTCTCGTGCGTCGACCAGGCGAGATGTTCGGACACCAGCGCCGGTTCATAGCGGTCGACGAGATTCTGAAAACGCGCCAGATGCGCCTTGTCCAGCGGCTGTTCGCCGCCGATCGACAGGCACACGCCGTGCAGCGAGAGGGGATAGTCGCGCCGCACGGTTTCGAGGGCACGATGCGGCGATCCGCCCGCGCCCATGTAATTCTCGGCATGGACTTCGAAGAAGCCACGGTCTCCGCCCTCGGCACGGATCGCAGCCAGGTGCTCGTGCTTGAAGCTGGTCCCGGCGAGGCCGCCGATCGGCAGCGCAGGAAAGCGAGGAGCAATGGCCGCGGCGGGGGCTGGCTTGATCACCGCATTCATGTTGTCTCTCCGCTTTCCGGTCGTTGTCGTTCTCTCGGTGGGGTCTGTTAGACCGGCTTGAGCGAGCCGTGCTTGCCGCCCGGCACCTCGATGTTGGCGCAGGTGCCGCCCTGCACGAACTTCCACGAATTGCCCTGGAAGTCGGTGGTCGACGTTCCCTGGCAGGTCGTGCCCGGGCCCGCGGCGCAATCGTTCTGGCCCTTCAGCGCCACGCCAAAGCATTTCTCCTTGTGGGCGGCGACGGCCGCATCCCCCTCGGCCTTGGTCAGCGGGGCGGCGGAAGCGATGGTCGCAAGCGCCGTCGTGACGGCGCCGGCAAGAATCAGGGAATTGATAAGATTCTTCGCAGACATTCGGATCTTCTCCTGTTGAGAGTTGGCATCGCCTGCTTGGCGCAGGCACATGGTCTCGTTCGTCCCGCACACAGCCGCCGTTACCGGGCGCCTCTCACGAGTCCGTGAGACCACTGCGGTGCCGTGCACAATCGCCGCACCGCGCGTACCGCCAGATAGGGGAAAGCCGCGGGACATCTCCAATGCTTTGTCCCTATCGGGACGTTAGCCAAACGGCATTGGAGACCGCCGACATCAGCCTGGAAGTTTGGGGCCGGCGTTTGGAGAAGTAACGTGAACCGGAATTCCGGCGTATATTCAATCGAGGCGGCCGTCAGGGTGCCCCAGCTGGAAGGCGGAACAAGAATGACCACCGTTCCAAGCCGACAACCAGCGAATCGCCCAAGGCCTCTTTCCGCCGGTAGCCCCCTCCTGACGGTCAGCATCGGTCTTGCGGTGTCGGCGCTGGTGTTGACGGCGATCCTCTTGACCGCCGCGGCATCGAGCCTGTTGTGGTGGCGCACCGCGGAAGCCACTAGCCGGCAACTCGCTAGCACCATCAACGAGCAGATCGTGGCCGCCGTCCGCAAGGAGGTGTCGGCAATCGTCGGCGAAGCGGTTGCGGCCCAAACCGCCATTCGCACCCTCTTCCTGCAGAACGTGCTCGACACCCGCGAGGCAGACAAACGCGAGTTCGTCTTCCTGTCGCAGTTGCAATCGCAGGCCAACATATCCTGGGTCGCCTTCGGCTGGCCGGATGGTTCGTTCTTCGCCGCCCACAAACTTGGCGACGGACATCTGGAAATGATGGAAATTTCGCGGACCGATCATCCCGGCCAGCGCCGGATCGACGAATACGCGGTCATTCCGGGCGACATCGAATTCGAGACCCGCCAATTCGTGCCGACCGATTTCAAAGTCGTCGACCAGGCGTGGTTCAAGACCGCGATGAAGGCGGACGGCCCGCAATGGTTCAAAGTGATGGACCATCCGATCGGCCAACGCCGGTCGATCGCATTCGCCGGCCCGATCGACGTCTACCAGGAACGTCAGGGGGTCCTTGCCGTCATCATCGAATACACCAGGCTCGCCCACTTCCTGGCACAGCTGGAAGTGGGACGCACCGGGACCGCCTTCATCTTCGACGACAGTGGCGAGCTGATTGCCGCGCCCGACAAGGACGCCGACGAGTTGCATCCGGTGATGAGCCAGGAAGCGTTGCTGCCCCAAGCCCGGATGGTGCTGGCGCAGGCTGGCGATGCCGGGAGAAAGGAAGCGTGGCGTCAAACCCTCACGTCCAACGGGGCGGCCTATGAGGTGGCACTCACGCCGCTGCCCTTTCCCGGCTGGCGGCTTGCGACCGTCATTCCCGAAGCGGAGTTTCTCGGACCCGTCGAGACCACGCTGCGCCGGCTGATCGTCGGCCTCGCCGCCGGCGCGTTGCTGGCCGCGCTATTGTCGGCGAGGCTGGCGCGTTCGGTGATCGCAACACCACTGGCGCGCGTCGTCGGCGAAATCCGGCATGTCGAGAACTTTGCGCTGGAAGAGGTGCGGCGTCACCCGTCGCGGCTCGCGGAGCTGGCGAGCCTGTCCGGCGCAATCGCCGAGATGGCGGCGGGCCTGTCGGCATTCCGCAAATTCATCCCGGCCGATCTGGTCCGCTCGCTGCTGCGCCAGGGCGTCGAGGCCAAACCCGGTGGCTCGATACAGGAGCTGACCGTGATGTTCATCGACGTCGCCGGCTTCACCGGGCTTTCCGAACGCATGGGCGATCGCGTCGTGCCGCTGTTGTCGGCCTATCTCAACCTCGCTTCCGAAATCATCGACGCCAGTGCTGGCACCATCGACAAGTTCATCGGCGATGCCGTGATGGCGTTCTGGGGCGCTCCGATGGCGCAGGACGATCACGCGCTGCGCTGCTGCCGCGCGGCGCTTGCTATCCGCGATGCGCTCGGGAGCGCCGGATTGACCGACGACCAGGGCAAGTCGCTGCAAATCCGCATCGGAATCAATTCCGGCCGCATGCTGGTCGGCAATATCGGATCCGAATTGCGGCTGAACTACACCGTGATCGGCGACACCGTGAATGTGGCGAGCCGGCTCGAGAGCGCCAATAAGCAATACGGCACGCAGATCCTGATTGGCACAGAGTCGAAGCGCCTGATCGGGGATGCCTTCCTTACGCGCGAGATCGACAGCATCGCGGTCTATGGCCGAACGGAGGGGCTGGCGGTTTACGAGTTGATCGGCCATGCAGAAGTCAGCGGAGAAAACACGGACTGGATCGCGAGCTACGAAGAAGGACTTTCGAGTTATCGTCGTCGCGACTTCTTGGGCGCGATCATCCATTTCGAAGCGGTGCTTGGCAGATGCCCAAACGACTTACCGGCTTCCATGCTGCTCGATCGATGCAGGCATCTTCAGCAGTCAGGCGTGGATGAGGAATGGTCGTCGGTCGCAACGCTGAAGGCGAAATGACGGGAAAGCCGGATTCTGACGCTCGACACGGCTTCTCGACAGGGCCTACAGGGCCTCGGTCACTCCGCTGCTTCCTTGCCGGCGCGCATCATGTCTGTCGACTGCTTCTGCATCGAAGCCATCGACGACTTGACGAATTCCGTCTGCAGCCTGACGCATTCGACCGGCGATTCCGCCTGTGCGAGCTGGCTGGCGTGATCGCAAAATTTCGTAACGTTTGCCTCGGCTGCATCGAGCGACTTTCTCGCGAACTCAAACCATCCAGCCATCGCACGATTGCGTTGGCCGATATTGTGATGCGCGAGATCGCGCAGCTCGGACAGCTGCGCACCGGATTCATTAGACATACCGTTTCCTCTGGCCTAAACACTCATGCGCGAACATCGAGCGTTTTTCCTATCGTCCCGCCCACGACAATGGACGCGGGTAACCGCGTTTTCCAATACCGTTTGGCTAACTTCTCGATAGGAAGAGCGTATGGAGATTCATGAGGTCCGGTATTTCCTGGCCGTGTGCGAGCATTTAAGCTTCACCCAGGCCGCCAGACAGTGCCACGTGACGCAGCCTTCGCTCACGCGCGCGATCCAGCATCTGGAGAAGGAGTTCGGCGGATATCTGTTCGACCGGCGCCCCTCGAAGGTTCGGCTGACCGAGCTCGGCAAGCTGGTGCAGCCCTACCTGCAGGAAGCCTGGGAGCAGGCGCAGGCCGCGAAGAAGGAGGCCAGGGACTACTCGTCCAAGGCGCCGACGCAGTTGAACCTGGCGATCATGTGCACCATCGCCCCCGGGCTGCTGATCCAGATGTTCGCCCGCTTCCGAAACGCGCGACCCGATATCAAGCTCGATTTGATCGATGGCACCGCACAGTCGATCGAGGAGCAGCTGATCGGCTCCAAGGCCGAAGCGGCGATCTACTGCCGGCCCGACCGTGCCCTGGATCCGCGTCTGAATTACCTGCCGCTGTTTCGAGAACAAATGATGATCGTATTGCCGACCGACCATCGGCTGGCTGCGCGCGAGACCATCGAGATCGCCGACCTCGCCGGCGAGCGCTATGTGCAGCGGTCGTTCTGCGAGTTCAACGACATGGTTGACCGCGTGTTCGACGATCGCGGGATCGATTGCGAGACGGTGTATCGCAGCGACCGTGACGATTGGGTGCTCGCGATGATCGCCAGCGGCTTCGGCTTCGGATTTTTTCCGAAATATTCGATCTCAAATGCGGCGGTGGTGGCACGCCCCCTGGTCAATCCCGAGTTCTGGCGCGAGGTCAGCCTCACCACCGTGAAGGGCCGCCCCTACTCGCGCGCGGTCGGCGCGCTGATACATGAAGCCATGAGATCGGCGTGGCTCGATGAGGCCGCGCTGGCGGTCAGGAACCATCCGCCGGCTTCCGAAGAGCCGGACCCCGCGTAACAATCGCCGACGTCCCGCGTACAGACGACATGCGGTAGCATGTTCGACCTTGCGCGCCTCGCATTGCGGTCAGCGCCGGCTCACATCCACTTGATCAGACGATTGGCGACGGAGGGCCCCTTCCGAGCGATCGGCCAGATCCGGGCCAAAGGAATTGTCTTATGGAAATGCACCAGATCCGATATTTCCTGGCTGTCTGTTCCGAGCGCAATTTCACGCGCGCCGCAAAGCTCTGCCACGTCTCCCAGCCGTCGCTGACGCGCGCCATCAAACTGCTCGAGGCAGAGCTCGGCGGCCTCCTGTTCCGGCGCGAGCATCCGCATTCGCATCTCACCGAGCTCGGAGAGATCGTCCGACCTCATCTGCAGCAAGTCTGGGAGCAGAGCGATGCGGCCATCACACAGGCGCACGAGTTCACCGCCGCCGGCCGCTCAAGGCTCAAGATCGGCATCATGTGCACGATTGCGCCGGCTCTATTGACCGATCTACTGACGCGCATGCGAAACCGGCATCAAGCGATTGGATTGGAGATCGTCGACGGCTCAGCGCGCGACCTGGAGGAACAGCTTGTCGGCGGTCATATCGCAGCAGCCATCTATGGCCGGCCGGACAGGACGGACTCCCGCGTCGTCCGGATTCCGTTATTTCGCGAACGGATGGTGATTGCGATGCCGCGCGATCACCGCCTGGCTGGCCAGCCATCGATACGCCTCGCTGATCTCGCCGGCATCCCACAGATTCGGCGCTCTCGATGTGAATACGACGAGCTGGCCGCTCAGCTCTTCCGGCAGCATCGGATCGACTGCGAAATCGCGTTCGACAGCCCGCGGGACGATTGGGCGTTGGCGCTGGTCGCGCGCGGCATGGGCTTCGCCCTGATGCCGCAGCATAATATCGACCATCCTGGTGTCGTATCGCGGCCGCTCGTTGAGCCAACGCTGTGGCGAGAGGTGAGCCTGCTTACCTGCAAGGAACGGGCGAATGGCGAAGGCCTGGACGCGCTCGTGCAGGAAGCGGCAGGAATGACGGCAGCATCGGCGGCGATACCGCACGCCGGCGATCGCCTCGCGGATGAGGCACGCTAGTGGTGGCCGATAGCTCGAGAAGCGAACGTCGCGCCGATCACTCAGCCGCCCGCGGCATCAACTCCATATGCTCGTGAAACACGATGCCGGAGAGCGGATCGAACTCGCCGACCCAGGGCGCGCGTGACAGCACCGACCTCGTATGCGCGTAGCCGGCGTCCCAGCGCTGCTTGATGCCATCCGGGCTGAAGTCGATGTCCTTGGTATGGGTTTCGCGATCGAGCTGTGGCGCGAGCAGGCGCACCACATGCATCCGGGTCTGGCAGCCATAACTTGCCAATTCGCGCGCCGCAGCGCTGCTGCGCTCGGCCTCGGGCAGGCGCGTAGCAAGCTGGTTGATGACGTGACGCAGCCGATGGATCTGCTGCTGCCGCACGATCTGGCTGGCGATCCGACTGGAATACTGCACGTCCTTCTGCCGGTTGAACACCTCCGCCATCGTGGTCGGCTCCGAGCCCGCCGGGTTCCACAGGTGGACGGAGAAGATCAGCGAGTCCTTGCGCGGATTGTCGTCGAACACGGCTTCCGTCGGCGTATTCGATAAAATGCCGCCGTCCCAGTAAAGCTCGCCGTCGATGCGCACTGCCGGAAAGGCCGGCGGCAGCGCGCCGGACGCCATCACGTGCTTCACACCGATCGCGCCGTCGCGGCTGTCGAAATAGCGCATCTGGCTGGTGCGCACATGGGCGGCGCCGACGGTGAGCCTTGGCTTGCAGCGATTGACCAGATCAAAATCAACCAACTCCTCGAGAGTCTCTTGCAGCGGCGTGGTCGTGTAATAGCCGGCGCGCTCGGGCCCAAGCACATAGGCATCGCCGGCATGGGCGAGCGGATTGGGCCTGAAGAAGCCGGCAACGCCGTGGGTGATCGTCGACCAGTAGGACAGTTTCTCGTTGAACCCGGGAAACACGCTACCGAAATTCCAGGCCGGGTTCTGCTCCATCCGCTCCCAGAATTCCTGCAAGCGCGCGAGCCGGGCCTGAGGCTGATTGCCGGCGATCAGGCTTGCATTGATCGCTCCAATCGAGGTGCCGATGATCCAGTCCGGCTCGATGCCGGCTTCGTGCAGCGCCTGATAGACGCCGGCCTGATAGGAGCCGAGCGCACCGCCGCCCTGGAGCACCAGCACGATCTGGCCCGGCAGATCGTTCACCTTCACACCACGTCCACCAACGTCCTGCATCGTGCTCATGTTTCGCTCCCCAAAGGGCCTGCTATGTATCTTCTTCGTGATATCTTGCGCTTTGTTACGCCGACTTATGTCAATGTGCTGTCCAGCCGCCATCGACCGGCAACGCGACACCGGTAATCGAGGCTGCGGCTTCTGTTGACAGGAACACGGTCAATGCACCGAGCTCTTCTACCGTCGCAAAGCGCTTGTTGGGTTGCTGCGCGAGGAGCACGTCGCGAATCACTTGGTCGCGCGAAATGCCATGCGCTTTGGCCTGACTGTCGATCTGTGCTTCCACCAACGGCGTATAGACATATCCGGGGCAGATCGCGTTGCAGGTAATACCCTGTTCTGCCGTCTCCAGTGCCGTCACCTTGGTTAGACCAACGATACCGTGCTTGGCCGCGACATAGGCCGCCTTGAAGGGCGATGCGACAAGTCCGTGGGCGGAGGCCATATTGATGATCCGGCCAAAGCCATTCTGACGCATCGCGGGAAGCGCAAGGCGCGTGGTGTGGAATGCCGATGACAGGTTGATGGCCAGGATCTGATCCCATTTCTCGACCGGAAACTGGTCAAGCGGCGCGATATGCTGAATGCCGGCATTGTTAACGAGGATATCGAGCCGGCCGAACTGTGCGACGGTTGCCGCGATCATCTCGGCAATCGCTGGTGAAAAGCTCGCCTTGACGCCAAACTCGGCGGCAATCTGTTCGCGCGTCCTGCCGATCTCGGCCGCGCTGCCGAGACCGTTCAGCACGACCTCGGCACCTGCTGCGGCAAGCGCCCGCACAATGCCAAGGCCGATACCGCTGGTCGAGCCCGTGACCAGCGCTACCTTGCCGTCGAGCGCCCGTTGGGCGTTGGATGTCTGCGGTTTGACGGGAATATTCATGGTCCAAACCCTCCATTGATGGCGATATTGACGGCGATCAGCCTCTGACCGAACCCGCGTCTTTCGCAAACTCTGAAGGATTGTCGAGTTATACGGAAATGCCTGTTGGCTTCCGAAACCATACGCGCCTGCTATTGCGCCTGGGATGTCATTCCCGGGCTTGATCGGCTAGGCTTGGGGTCGATCTTGCTGGAGAGCCAATCCATGGAGATGCACCAGGTCCGCTATTTTCTCGCGGTGGCGCAGCTTTTGAATTTCACCCGGGCCGCCGAGCAATGCCATGTGACGCAGCCGTCGCTGACGCGCGCGATCAAGCAGCTCGAAGCCGAGCTCGGCGGCGACCTGTTCCGGCGCGAACGGCCGACGCAAATGACCGAACTCGGCCAGCGCATGCATCCGCTGCTCAAGCAGTGTTATGAGGCGGCCATCGGCGCGCGGTCGCTCGCCTCCTCCTTCAAGAGCGGCGAGATCGGTGCACTCCGGATCGCGCTGACCCACTCCGTCGATCTCTCGCTGCTTATTCCCTTTCTCAATGAGGTCAAACGACAGTTCAACCGGCTGGAGTTCAGGTTTCTGCGCGGCAACAGCCACGAGGTCGCCGAGATGCTGAAGAAAGGTGAGGCAGAGCTCGGCATTGCCGCGGAAATCGGTCAGGAATGGGACCGGCTCGACACCTGGCCGCTCTTTACCGAGGATTTCCGGCTCGTCGTCAGCAGGCAGCACCGGCTATCGGAACGCGACAGCGTCGAACTCGAGGATCTGCGCGCAGAGCAATTGTTGTCGCGAAATTATTGCGAGCATGCGGAGCGTCTCGACGCCTCGCTACGCGAGCACGGCCTCAACGTCGA
>Ga0066789_10000657_pt1 | contig 14317 bp, 14 predicted proteins | sample OrgsoiDNA2013049_FD_70960 | JGI IMG/M metagenome (GOLD analysis project Ga0066789, IMG submission 70960) | Permafrost soil microbial communities from the Arctic, to analyse light accelerated degradation of dissolved organic matter (DOM) -... | ecosystem: Environmental > Terrestrial > Soil >...
GCGCACGCGGTCGAGAGTGAACTAGGGGGACAGGACGCACCGGTAGCCTTGCCTCGTGACTGAAGCCCTGCCTGAGCTATCCGCCCGGCCCGTACTTGTCGTGGACTTCGGGGCGCAGTACGCCCAGCTGATCGCCCGCCGCGTGCGCGAGGCCCATGTCTACAGTGAGGTCGTGCCGCACACGATGCCGGTGGCGTCGATGCTGGCCAGGAACCCTGCGGCCGTGATCCTCTCGGGTGGGCCCTCGTCGGTCTATGCCGAGGGCGCGCCAGGGCTAGATGTCGCGCTGCTCACGGCCGGGGTCCCGGTGTTCGGAATGTGCTACGGGTTTCAGGCGATGGTTCAGGCACTGGGCGGAACCGTCTCCCGCACCGGTCTCGGCGAGTACGGCTCGACCCAGGCGACGGTCCTGGACCTCTCTTCGACTCTGTTCGACGGTCAGGTCGCCGAGCAGTCGGTCTGGATGTCCCATGGTGACTCGGTCACGGCAGCACCGGTCGGCATGAAGGTCACCGCCTCGAGTGCCGGCGCGCCTGTTGCCGCATTCGAGGACGACGAGCGCCGGTTGTACGGCGTTCAGTGGCACCCTGAGGTCATCCACTCGACATACGGCCAGCGCGTGCTGGAGAACTTCCTCATCGGCGGTGCCGGCCTGGCCGCGGACTGGACGGCCACCAACGTCGTCGAGGACCAGGTGGCCGCGGTTCGGGAGCAGATCGGGTCAGCTCGCGTGTTGTGTGCGCTCTCCGGCGGGGTCGACTCCTCGGTTGCCGCTGCCCTGGTGCAGCGCGCGGTGGGCGACCAGCTCACCTGCGTGTTCGTCGACCACGGCCTGCTGCGCTCGGGGGAGGCCGAGCAGGTCGAGAAGGAGTTCGTTGCCGCCACGGGGGTCGCGCTGGTCGTCGTCGATGCCCGGGTCCAGTTCCTGACCGCGCTGGCTGGAGTGTCGGATCCTGAGCAGAAGCGCAAGATCATCGGCCGTGAGTTCATCCGTTGTTTCGAACAGGCGGCCCGCGATCTGGTCGGGTCGGCAGACGGGACGGAGCATCCGGTCGAGTGGCTGGTCCAGGGCACGCTCTACCCCGACGTCGTGGAGTCCGGTGGTGGCACGGGCACCGCCAACATCAAGTCGCATCACAACGTCGGTGGGCTGCCGGAAGACTTGCAGTTCAAGCTGATCGAGCCGCTGCGGATGTTGTTCAAGGACGAGGTGCGACAGGTCGGTCTCGCTCTGGGCGTGCCCGAGGCGATCGTATGGCGCCAGCCGTTCCCGGGTCCCGGCCTAGCCATCCGGATCGTCGGCGAGGTGAGCGCTGAGCGGCTCGCGATCCTTCGTGCGGCCGATGCGATCGCCCGCGAGGAGCTCACGGCTGCGGGGCTCGACCGCGACATCTGGCAGTGCCCGGTGGTCCTTCTGGCCGACGTGCGATCGGTGGGAGTGCAGGGCGATGGGCGCAGCTACGGTCACCCGATCGTGCTGCGACCGGTCTCCTCCGAGGACGCGATGACCGCGGACTGGACCCGGGTGCCGTATGACGTGCTGGCCAGGATCTCTACCCGGATCACCAATGAGGTCAGCGAGGTCAACCGCGTCGTGCTCGACGTGACGAGCAAGCCTCCGGGCACCATCGAGTGGGAGTAAGCCACCAAGCTGTTTACTTTTTGGGGCATAGGTTCGCGCGACACGCCGTGATTTCCGACGCGCAGACGTTCTAGGTGTCTGGTAGACAAGAGGTCAATAGTCCACCGGCAACGACAAGGAACGCGAGTGACTGCGTACAAGCTCTCCCTCGCCCTCCCGGTGCGACGTGAGGCCAGGTCGACAAATAGCCTCTCGGTGTTTCACGCAGGAGTTCCTCCCCACATGAGCCCCTCGTTGCTCGGCTGGGTCTGGTCGATGGTCCGGGACCACGACCTGGAGGGCTACGTCCAGGCGAACAAGGGTGGCTCGAAGCTCAGGACGGTCTACGAGGCCACCACCATGAACGACGACCTCATGCTCGACGTCGTGGACTCGATCTTGCAACATCTTCCTGCACTGGACGAGTCAGGGGACTACGTCACCCAGAACAAGCTTCGAGTGCTTGTCGCTGCACTCCAGTCAATCCTCACGGAGTCGTCATCCGCCTACGCCGTTGACTTCTCTGATGGGATGCGCCTGGTCCTGCGAGTCGACCAGACAGCCAGACAAGCCTGCGACGATCTTGATGAACAAGATGGAGGCGCCTCGGAGCTGCTCAGGACGGCATGGTCCACGACCTTCAGCCGAAACCCCAATCCTTCAGGTTCATACCGGGATGCCGTGCTCGCGGTTGAGTCCGTCGCATGCCAGGCATTCATCCCTGACGACCAGCAGCCGAGCCTGGGCAAAGCCATAGGTCAGCTCCGGGGCGACCTGGCGACGTGGACCGTGGCAACTCTGGACAACCAGCAGCAAGCGTCCGCTGAGACCCTGCTCGCAATGCTGGAAACGGTCTGGCTGAACCACCAGAGGCATCTCGGCGCTGATGGCAGCAGCGCCCAGCCAGCAACGCAGGATGAGGCAGAAGCCGTCCTGTTCCTGGCCGTGACCATTGTGCAATGGTTCGAGCGGGGCCTCGTGAAGCACATGTGGCCGACGCCCGTTCACATGTGAGGATCGGCTCTGCGCAGCCTTCAAGGGTTCTGCGCGGCGGCGATCAACGGATCGTCGAGGGCGATGCCGGCGAAGGAACTTTTCTCCCGTGCGAGGCATTGTTGACTCAACGCCCACGTGAACGGAGAACATCATGGAACTTGGAATGGTTGGCCTGGGCCGCATGGGGGCGAACCTGGTCCGGCGGGTGAGTCGCGCCGGACATCACTGTGTCGTATTCGACGTGAATCCCGGTGCTGTCAAAGCGCTCGAAGCCGAGGGCGCGAGAGGTGCCACCTCGCTCAAGGATCTCGTGGCCAGCATGTCGGCGCCTCGGGCTGTGTGGGTGATGGTGCCTGCAGGGGACATCACTGCCAGAACGGTCGGCGAGCTCGCCGATCATCTCGAAGCCGGGGACGTGATCATCGACGGAGGGAACTCCTACTACCGGGACGACATCGTGCGGGCCGAGGCCATCCGAGCCAAAGGCATCCACTACGTCGATGTCGGCACCAGCGGTGGGGTGTGGGGGCTCGAACGGGGCTACTGCCTGATGATCGGTGGCGAGGATGAGGTGGTCGAGCGGCTGTGCCCCCTCTTCGAAGCCATCGCACCGGGACCGGCAGCCGCCGAGCGCACTCCTGGGCGCACCGGAGAACCGAGCCAGGCCGAGCACGGCTATCTCCACTGTGGGCCTCACGGGGCGGGCCATTTCGTGAAGATGGTCCACAACGGGATCGAGTACGCGGCGATGGCCGCCTATGCCGAAGGCCTCAACATCTTGAAGAATGCCAACGCCGGAGCGGTGAACCGCGAGGCCGACGCCGAGACCGCCCCCTTGGAGAACCCCGAGTTCTACCGCTACGACCTCGACCTTGCCTCGGTCACGGAGGTGTGGCGGCGCGGCAGTGTCATCTCATCGTGGCTGTTGGACCTCACGGCCCAGGCCTTCGTCCAGGCCCCCGACCTCTCCGACTTCTCTGGTCACGTGTCCGACTCGGGGGAAGGCCGCTGGACGGCGATCGCCGCGATCGAGGAGGGAGTTCCGGCGCCGGTTATCGCCACCGCGCTGTCTTCCCGGTTCGACTCGCGGGACCTCGACCACTTTGCCAACCAGGTGCTCTCAGCCATGCGCAAGGGCTTCGGTGGCCACGACGAGTTGCCAGCCGGATGAGCACCTCGGCTGCAGGCCTACTCCGTTTCGTCCTGCTCGTCCTCCGGGTCCTCTTCGTCCCCGTCGACGATGTGCATGGCCGCTTCCTCGGCACTGGATGCATAGCCGGCCGGGCCCACGTCCGTGGCGATCTCCTCTGACTCTGTGACGGCATGAACGCCATCATCCGGAGCGACGAGGCGGCCCGCTCTGGGCGGGGCATCGGCGTGGTCCGGGTCGTCCGCGCTGATGTCGGGCTCCTCCTCGGCGAGCTTCTCGTCCAGAGACTCCCCTCGACGTGCCTCGGATGCCGTCGGCAGGTGGCGCAGGTTGTACGGCTCCCGATCAGGCGGGCTGTATCCCGTCTGATCGGCCTCGTCGGGGTCGTCACCGGTGAGAGTCTCCATGGGGTCGAGGTCGTCGGTGTCACCTACCGGGTCCCCGGACTCGTACACACTGTCGCCGAACAGGTCGCTGTCGGTCATGGGTTCAGTCTCTCACCCCGGACGTCTCAACGAGCGCCCAAGATGCTCACCGTCAGATCGGGGCGCTACCCATTCAGGACATCGCGGTAACGCAGACCGTACGGGGAAGGTTCTCAGGCAGGTTGGCGGCCGGAACCCGCACAGAACGGCAGCTCGGTCAGGCCGCGGCCGTCGTTGAAGACCGGCGAGTGCTGAGCTGGTGCTGAGCGCTCGGAGCGGATCTGTCTGGTCGAAAGCTGTGGCCGGGGGGCATCGAGCACGGCCCAGACGGCCTGGCCGCCGTCGGCGGTGGGCAGGACCCCGAATGTTCGCGACATGCCGGCGACCACGTTGAGCCCGCGCCCGTGTAGGTCGAGTGCTGAGGGGTTCTGATCCGGAAGTGCCGGACCGTGGTCCCGAACGGTCAGCCGAAGTGCCCCCAGGTCCCAGACAACGGACAGGTCGATATCGGTGCCGGCATTGATCGAAGAGCTGGACACCAGCTCGCTGACCACCAGGCTGGCGAAGGGAATGACCCGGCCCAACCGCCAGTCCAGCAGGGTCCGAGTCACGAAGTTCCGCGCCGCGCGCGGGGCAGTCGGGTGTGCGGCCAGCTGCAGCCGCTCAGTGACCATGTTGGGGGTCGCCAGAACTGCTGAGATCGCGGAGAACTTCGACTCGGTCACGATCAGGTGCGTCCCCAGGGAATGGTCACCAAGCGCCGCGCGGACCTGCGGGTCCGGGCTGGCGACCACGACTGGGATCCCCGGCCAGTCGCGAACATGGCGCCCTGCTGTGGCCAGGACCTCGACTGCCACAGGGTCTGCATCCTCGAGCACGGCGTGCAGGTCACAGACCACTCCACGGGGCCCGTCGGCCAGGGCCAGCCGGATCTCCCGGTCCAGCGCTTCGACGACATCGCTGAGCCGGCCGGCGACCCCGACGACCGCCACCTGACGTATGTCGTGCCTCCGGACACGTGCCTTGCCGGCCGATATGACGGGCCTGACCGGAGCGAGGAACCCGGTCAGGACACCGGGTTTGCCGGACAAGGGCACGTTGGCGCCCGCCGGTTTCTTGCTGCAGGTCTTGGCGGGAAGCTCGACGACGACCATCAACGACTCGCACCCGCGGGGTACGTTCTGTTCATGGGCCAAGCCTGCCGTGGGCTGTCCCGGACTGCATCGCCCTCGCGCAGTATCTTTGCGGGTTTGGTGCTACCGCGAGCGCAGTAGCCCGCTCTCGTACGCGATCACGACGAGCTGTGCCCGGTCATGGGCACCGAGTTTGGTCATCGCTCGGTTGACGTGTGTCTTGACCGTATGACGGGAGATGGCGAGGCGCTCCGCGATGTCGTCGTTGGACATCCCTTCACCGACCAGGACCAGGATCTCCCGCTCGCGTTCGGTGAGCTCCTCGACCGTGACCTGAAGCCGTTCCTGCAGCTCCGCCTGCCCGGCGCGCGGTTCCCTCAGCACGCGCTCGATGAGCGAACGGGTCGCAGCGGGGGACAGCAGGGCGTCGCCGCGCGCGACGAGCCGGATGGCCTCGACGACCGCCTCCGGCTGCGCACCCTTGCCGAGGAAGCCGCTCGCGCCGGCCCGCAGTGCCGCCATGACGTGCTCGTCGGTCTCGAAGGTGGTCAGCACGAGAACGTTCAGGTGGGCCAGGGTGGGGTTGGCGCAGATCTCAGCCGTCGCCTCGATGCCGTCCATCCCCGGCATCCGGATGTCCATCAGGATGATGTCGACCGGCAGGTCCCGTGCCTGCTGCACAGCCTGGCGACCGGACGCCGCCTCTCCGACCACCTCCAAATCGTCTTCCAGCTCCAGGATCCCGCGAAGACCCGCCCGGATCAGTGGCTGGTCGTCAACGATCAGCACCCGGATCATGCGCTCCCCTCGTGCCGCGCACGCCCGCGATGCCTGCCCGGGCCCCCAGTCGTTGAGACGTCCGGTGCGTGCGTTGGGCGGTGCGGGATGGTCGCCAGCACAGAGAACACCCCGTGGTCATCCTGGCGGGCGCTCAGTGACCCCCCGCACGCAGCCGCACGCTCACGCATACCCATCAGCCCGTGCCCCACAGGTGTCGGGGTCCTCGTCGATGATCCGGCCGGACTCATCTTGACCAGGTTGCTCACCCCGATGGTGAGGCCGTCGGCAGCAGAGATCAGAGTCAGCTTGGCCTCTCCGTCTGCACCGTGCTTCGACGCATTTGTCAGCGACTCCTGGATGATCCTGAATGCCGCCAGATCGCAAGCCCGGTCCATGTCGCCAAGCGGCCAGTTCGCCGTCGTCCGCACCTCGAGGCCGGCCCCGGCGAACGTCTCCAGGAGCTCGTCGAGTCGTTCCATGCCCGGCGCCGGCTGGGTGGTGGGCTCGGACCCCGCCTCGCCTACCTCGCTCGAGCGCAGCACGCTCAGCACCGTCCCCAGCTCGTCCAGGACCGTTCGCGCCGCGTCCTGGACATGGCCCAGGGACGTGTCCACGGTGTCTGCGTCCCTGCCGACGGCCCGGCGGGCGAGGCCGGCGTGCACGTTGATCACGGCGATGTGGTGAGCCACCACGTCGTGCAGCTCACGCGCAATCCGGACCCGCTCCTCGGCTACCAGGGCGCGAGCCTCCTGTTCGTAGTTCTCATCCGCCCGTCGCGCGCGATCGGCCAGTGCGATGACATAGGCCCGCTGGGTACGCACCGCGACCCCGCCGGCAAACGCCAGGGCTGTCCACACCACCACGATGAGCGTCGCGGCGGCGGTGATCGGACCGTCGACGCCACTCCTGGCTGCGCCGAAGAGCACTGCCGCGGTGACCAGTGCTGCGGCCCCTGACACGCGACGCGGCAGCAGGCACGCGACCGTGAACACGGCTATCTCGCACGACAGCCCGAGCGCAGGGCTGGCCCGGCCAACGAGCAGGGCAGTCACGGCACCGAGGAGCGTGACGAAGAGCACGGCCAAGGGCCAGCGGGTCCGATAGTGCAACGCGACGCCCGCGACGGCCGCAATCGTGACGATGCCCACTGCCCCGTCAGTCATCACATCGTTGTGCATCACGCCGGCGATCGCCATGAGCGGCACGGACGCGCAGACCACGACGTTGGCGGCCAGCGCGGCCCTCCCATGGTTACCTGGCCCCACGAACCATGGTTGCGCGGTCGCACCATCCACGTCGTCAGCCACCGGTCGCGTTCCCATGCCTTGCCCTCGTTCTCGGTTCGTCTGCGTCGCGCTGCTCACGGCGCTGGCCGGTTCGGACGTCCCAGTCCGGCGGTATCGGGCGATCACGTCTCGAGCGTGCATGCCAACAGGGGCGCTACCCCGAGCCACCAGGGCCAACGCCTGCCCCAGGTCCGGCGTTCGACAAAGCCGAGGCTCTCCGCGGCTCTTCGTTCGGGCATCGTATCCGTCAGCACCATCACCGGGTCGCGCGCGGGCTCGGAGTTCTCGCGCGCCCACTGCAACGCCGCCTCGAGGAGGTCTGGGTTCCCCAGGGGGTTGTGTGACGACTTGGAGATCTCGATCAACAACCAGGCTGGTTTTACCGACCTCAGCTCAGCGAGCAGGACTTCCCCGAACCCGAACACGGGCACGGGAGGAGGTGCCGCGGGCCGCCCGAGCTGGCGAATGATATTGCGGAGCTGGGACTGCTGCGCCGACAGCTGCCCCGCCGGGATAGCCGTCACGGCGCGAGTGATCGGTCCGTCGTTCACCTGCTCCACCCAGAGCGAGCCGTGCTCGAACGCGACGTGTGTCAGCAGCAGTCGCGTTGTTTGCCACATCGCCGATGGCTCGACGCCCAGAGGTAGCGGCCCTTCGCTGGTGATCCGTGCGATCGCGGGAATATCGGCGAGACCTGCGAGCCGGATCGACGACCTCGCGGACTGGGTCTGGATCACGTCCTGCATGGTCGCCCCCGCGTTCAGTGCCGACCGGGCAGCAACGCACGGGGGTGGGAGAGTCGAGGCCGTCATGACCTCAGTGTGATCGTCACCCGGCAGCCTGTCGTCACCTGTCGGCGGGGGGTGCCATACCGCGCTTGCGGTAGTACGGCCCCTGTCCGGAGGGGAACGAACCAGCGCAGTACTCAGGCGTCGGTGAGCTCGCGAGGGACTGCGATGACGTCCACGAGCGCCCCGTTACGCCACACCGTGATCTCCAGCCGACGTCCGATCGCGTCCTCCACCATGGTGGCCTGGAGGGACGTGGTCGACGCGACCGGCTCACCGGCAACCGATACGACGATGTCGCCGACGTGAAGACCCGACTGCGCAGCCGGGCTCTGCGGCATCACCTGTGCGACGTGCAGCCCGCTCTTTCGCCCGGTCTTTGCGGCCAGTGCCGGAGGAAGAGGCATGTGGGCGCCCACGATCCCGAGCCAGGCCCGGCGAACCCTCCCATGTGTCATGAGCGTGCCGATGATCCGGCGGGTCGTGTCGTTGATGGGAACGGCCAGACCGACGCCGATCCCGGCCACTGCCGTGTTGACCCCGACCACACGTCCGGAGCTGTCAGCGAGCGCGCCCCCACTGCTGCCCGGGTTGAGCGCGGCGTCGGTCTGGATCACCTCGTCGACGACGCGGCCGGCGCGGGTCGGCAGGGAACGTCCCAGCGCCGACACTATGCCCGCAGTGACGCTGCCCGCGAGCCCGAGCGGGTTGCCCAGGGCCACGACGAGCTGCCCCACTCGCAGCCTGGCGGCGTCGCCGAGCTGCACGGGCGGAGGCACGACGCCCCGTGCCTTGAGCACGGCGAGGTCGGACAGCGGATCGCGTCCGATCACGTCGGTGCCGACTCTTGTCCCGTCGCTGAAAGCCGCCTCGGCCGTATCGGCACCCTCGACCACATGCGCACTGGTCAAGAGGAACCCGTCCTCGGTCAGCACGCTGGCGCTGCCCGCACCGTTTCCCCGGCGCGTCTGCACCAAGAGGCTGGCCACACTGGGCAGCACGCTCTCAGCGACGCTGACGACCGCGGCCGAGTACGCGTCCAGCGCTTCGAAGTCATTGGCCATATGAGGTGAACACCGCAGGTGGCCCCGGTGTGCCCGATGTTCGCGAACAGCAGAAGGCACCGGCACCGCGAGCTTGGTGCCACCGGGAAGCATCGGTGCGTCGCACGTTCGGTCCGACCGTGCCTGCAACACGCGACACCACAGGGCGTCTGCTTGTTCAGGCCTTCCCGAGCACCACCTGATCGCCGGTTCGCACGCGTCCCGCAGCCGTTACGACTGCGTCGACTCCGAATCCGATCTCTCCCCGGCTCTGACGGTATCCGGACAGCGCCCGCAGCAGCTGGGCGTCGTTGCGACCGGTCACCGGATTGAGCTCGATCACGGCGCACCGTGGCACGACGCCCTTGACTCGCAGGGTGGCCTCCCCGACCCGGAGGTGTTGACCGACCCAGGAGTCCTCGACGTGCGATGTGGAGTCGCCCGTGTCGACCAGGAACGTCGAGCGAAACCGTGCGCTGTCCACCTCACGGCCGAGACGCCGGGACAGCAGGCGCATCGAGGCGACTGTCACGATCGTCACCGAGGCGCCGTACACCACCTCACCCGCATTCGCGGAGCGGCAGAGCACGACGTCGTAGCCGAGATACCTGGAATAGGCCTCAGCCCAAGGGCCGGAGCAGCGCTGCACCGTCGCGGCGCGGCCCCAGTACTCGACCTCGAGCATCTCGCCGCTCGCGGATGGCACCCCTTCAACTGCCTGAGCGGGCAGGTCCACCGAACCGGGCAGGTTCACCGAGAGGACACCTGCCTGCCATCGTGCACACGCCCGCAGCAACGATGGGTTCTCCACGGTGCGCAATACCCGGCCTCGTGACCTGTCGACCAGGCAGAAGACGCGGTCGCCCACCGGCCCGTCCGCGCTCAGGTCGACGAGGTCGTGGGTCGTGTGGCGACCACCCTTGAGGGGGGTGAAGCCGATCCTCTCGATGATCACGCGGTCCACTGTTTCACGGGCCACCTTCGACCTCACGAGCCACGGGACAACGACCGACGGAACTGAGCTCAGAAGTATTCTTACCTTTCGGCATGGGGCTGCTAGCACGCATTCTTTTCAAGCGACTTGAGTAGGAGTGAGCCGGGGTGGGCATTGAGGGCACTGCACATCCCGCTTGGAAGCCCTTCCTGGTGGACGTGGGCACCCTGGCCGTGGCTGGAGTGCTGGGGCTGGCCGCAACGGCTTACGTGGCCTTGCGCACCTCGCGAGGGTTGGTTCTTGACCGTGCTGCGTCCGAGGCGGTGAGCAGCCCGGCTTTGGTGCTGAGTCGCCTCTACCAGGGACTGAGCTGGGTGTCGGTCGGCTCGGTCGCCGTGTCTTTGATGGTCTGCGTGACGCTCGCAGTGGTTCGGAGCCGGTTCGACCTTGCGCTGGGCGCCGCGGTCGTGATTGGTGGCGCGGACCTGACGACCCAGGTTCTCAAGAAGGACCTGTTCACCCATGTCGATCTCGGTCCCGGACCGAACAGCCTGCCGAGCGGGCACACGACCGTCGCGCTCTCGATAGCACTTGCGGCGGTTATCGTGGCACCATCGGCCTGGCGCTCGGCAGTGGCGGTCGGGGTGTCTGCCACCGCAGCCCTGGTGGGCGTGGCGCTCGTCCTTGGGAGGTGGCACCGGCCGTCCGACGTTCTCGCGGCAACCTTCGTGTGCCTCGTGTGGGCAGCGGTCGGGATGCTGACTGCGGTGCTGGTCCGGCATCGTCCTCCGGTTGCTGAACGCGGAGTCTCGGTTCATATCGGGGCGCTCATCGGCGCCTCGCTGGCGGGCGGGTTGCTCGTGTCATGGGGAGTCCGGCCGGAGCCCGGTCTGCACGATCTTGGCCTGGGTGTCATCTCGCTCGGGTCCATCGGGCTTGCCTGCGCCATCAGCGTTGCAACGGTCGCCTATCAGGCCGACCGTTACCTCGGGTGAGATCCGGACCCACTTGCCTTGGTTAGGGTATGACGGTGCTCAGGACTTCGGTGGCAGTGGCGGCAGGCAAGGCGGCTCGTGTCGTATCGAGGTTGCGAGGTGGTGGTTCGGCGCTGCCCGGGCTCGTGGTCGAGAGACTTGACCCGCGGTTCCTGACCCACGCGCTGGCAGACCTTCCCCGGGGTGTTGTCGTGATCACCGGGACGAACGGCAAGACCACGACGACCAAGATGCTCGTCGCGATCCTTCGCGAACATGGGCTGACCGTGTTCTCGAACCCCACCGGCAGCAACTTCACCCGAGGTGTCATCTCCTCGATGGTGGCCGAGATCTCGCTTTCGGGACGGCTCGAGGCAGACTTGGCCGTCCTGGAGCTCGACGAGGCCCACGCACTGAAGTTTGCTGCCGAGGTGAAGCCGACACATGCGTTGCTGCTCAACGTCGCTCGTGACCAGCTTGACCGTTTCGCCGAGATCGACCACACCGCCAGGCTGCTCGCCGAGCTCGCGGAGCAGACCACCGTGGGGGTGATCCTCAACCTCGACGACTCCTTCGTGTCGCGGATCGCCGGTCGGGTTCGTGACGGTGTCCGAGTCACCTACTTCGGTGTTGACCCGTCGATCGCTGATCGTCTCCCGGAGCTGCAGGAGGCCGATGTGCGCTTCGAGGATGACTTCACGCCCCCGGCGCCCTCCGCGGATGACGGTCTGCTGAAGCCGCATGACGAACGGAGCTTCGAGGTGCGTTTCGGGCGCACAGACCGGGTTGGCCCGATGGTGCTCAAACAGCGCGGGCTGGCTGCCATGATCAATGCGACTGCGGCGACGTCCACTGCCAGAGTGCTGCTCGGCAACGAGTTTCGCGTGGCGGCCGCGGTCGCCGCTCTCGAGCGGGTCGAACCCCCGTTCGGCCGCGGTGAGGTCATCGACGCCGACGGCCAGCCGCTCGAGCTGGTGCTGGTCAAGAACCCGGCCGGGTTCACGGTCGCCCTGAGCACGTATGGCAGCACACCGGTCACCACGATGGTGGCCATCAACGACAACTACGCCGACGGTCGTGATGTGTCGTGGCTCTACGACGTCAGCTTCGAGTCGCTGAGAGGCAGAGGAGCCGCGCTCACCAGTGGTGTCCGGGCCTACGACATGGCGCTGCGGCTGCAGTATGACGACGTCGCCGTGGCGCAGGTCGAGCCCGATCTGGACGTCGCGCTGGAGCGCTTCCTCACGGAGTACAAGGACGAACCCAAGCGCATCTTCTGCACCTACACCGCGATGATGACGCTTCGCCGCAACCTGGCCGGGCGATTCGGCCTCGCCAACTTCGGAGAGGAGGCCCGGCCGTGAGCAGCCAGCCCAGCTACAGTCACACGAGCAACGGCACTTCGAACAGCAAAGGCCAGATCAAGGTCGTTCACATCTACCCGCGCGAGATGAGCATCTACGGCGATCTCGGTAACACTCGCTGCCTGGCCAGCCGGCTGCGGTGGCACGGTTACGAACCGCTCGTCCACCAGCACCACCCCGGTAACGAGTTCCCCGCGGACGCGCACCTCGTTCTCGGCGGCGGCGGCCAGGACAGCGGGCAGGCGCGGGTCCAGGACGACCTGGCTCACAATGCCGAGGTCCTGCGCGCTCTTGCGGCTGACGGCACCCCGATGCTGATGATCTGCGGCATGTACCAGCTCTTCGGCAATGCGTTCATCACCATCGAGGGAGAGCGGCTCCCGGGGATCGGCATCCTCGATGTGACGACCCAGGGCAACGCCAAGCGGATGATCGGGCCGGTCGTCTTGCAGACGGCGTTCGGTGACGTGGTCGGCTACGAGAACCACTCCGGCTCAACCGAGCTCGGCCAGGGGCAGCGGCCCTTCGGCACGGTCAGGTCGGGCATGGGCAACAACGGGACCGACAGGACCGAGGGCGCGGTGACCGGCAACGTGTTCGGGTCCTACCTTCATGGCCCGGTGCTGCCGGCCAACCCCTCCCTGGCGGACGCCCTGATCAGGCTGGCGGTCGAACGTGCGCTCGGTGAGCCGTTCGTGCCGGGCGAGATCGACGATGAGATCGCGGATGAGGCGCGCACACGTCAGGTCCGCCGCCTCGTTGGCTGAGGCCGGGCGGGTGGTGCCTGGCTAGTCGAGCAGAAGGTGACAATGACCCCGGAACGCTGCCTGCGGCTTGGTCGCAACGGGCTTGCCCGAGATCGAGCCCGCTCGCCATGACGATCCTGCGGGAGCCGTCACTCCAGACCGTCGAAGATGTCGCGGGCGATGGGCGCGCCCGGCGGGTGGGCGGGGTCGACAAACCACTCACGCCCGAAGACCACGTCGTACAACGGTCGCGGGATCCGCAGGAAAGCGGCCAGAGTCCGGTCTGCCCCGCTGTCTGCGCTGGCCTGTGAGGCGTGGGCTCGCATCGCGGCCCGTTTGGCGGAGGCAAAGCGGACGACGTTGACCCGGTGGGTGATGTCGGCCTGCGGGCTGAAGGCCCGTTCGAAGATGCTGGGGTCGAAGGCCGCCGGGAACCGGTAGACCCTTCCGGCCAGGGCCACGGCGCGGCAGATCGTGTCACGTGGCACGGTCGCGTGAAGCACCCTCGCCGTGTGGGCCAGCTGCGCTGCACGCGCGGCGACCTTGTGAGCCTTCACATGATCGCGATGCCCGTAGCCACCGTTCGCGTCGTAGGTCAGCAGAACGTCCACAGACTCCTCGATCAGGATCTGGGCCAGGAGCCCGGCGGCCACGTCGAGACCGGCTCGGATGAACCGGATCTGTCCCGGCGGATCCGGCAGGGTCTCTGGTCCGAGCCCACTGTCCGCGTAGCCAAGGTGCTCCACCCTGGCCACCCCGAGCGCTCGGGCGCTCTCACGCAGCTCGTTCAGCCGACGTTCGCCGAGGCGACCGTCGGCCGCAAAGCTGCTGGAGGCAAGACCCTCGTTGCCGTCGGTTGCCACGACCAGGATGACCCGGTGCCCCTGCGCGGCGGCACGCGCCATCGTCCCGGCGGTGAGCAGTGCCTCGTCGTCGGGGTGCGCATGGAAAGCCAGGAGGGTGTGCGACATCATGTCCCATCCTGTCTCATGCAACGCTGGGTTCTGTGAAGATCGCCATGCTGTCTAACTGTTATCTGCCACGCCTGGGCGGAATCGAGGTGCAGGTCCATGACCT
>Ga0066789_10000658_pt1 | contig 14276 bp, 12 predicted proteins | sample OrgsoiDNA2013049_FD_70960 | JGI IMG/M metagenome (GOLD analysis project Ga0066789, IMG submission 70960) | Permafrost soil microbial communities from the Arctic, to analyse light accelerated degradation of dissolved organic matter (DOM) -... | ecosystem: Environmental > Terrestrial > Soil >...
AGAGCTTGCCCGTAAAGCCGAGACTGCGGGCCCGTGCGGCATCGGCACCCGACCTCGACGGGTCATCCAGGGTGGTGGTGACCCCGTCCACCGGCCCCGGCAGCCCCGCTGCCCTGGAAGCGACTACCAGCGTCGAGCGGGCCATCAGCATCGCCTCGTCCTCGATCGATGAGTCGATGTCAGCCGCGAAGTCGAGGTGACCGAAGGCCAGACGAGTCACGCCAGCCGCGGACGCGAGCGGGACGGCTTGCACGACGCCGAGGGCAGTCTCGATGAGCGCCACGATCTCAACGCCCCGCCCCAGTCGCTGATGCAGGGACTCCAGCGCAGCCGGGTCGTCGGCCATCGGAACGACGACGGCCTGCAGGCCCGGCAGTCCGGCGAGCGCGGTCACATCCTGTTGGTAGTGAACGCTTCTGGTGCCATTGACCCGGACCGCGCACCGGCCGTCCGCAGAGAGCCACTGCACGACGGAGTCGCGTGCGCTCGCCTTCGCGTCCTGCGGCACGGCGTCCTCGATGTCGACGATGACGAGGTCCGTGGCAGTGGCCGCGGCCTTGGCGAAACGCTCTGGCCGGTTGCCAGGGACGAACAACAAGGTTCTCGCCGTCGCGGCCGGGCCGGTCGCAGGAAGCGGGTCCGTCCCGGCTGCCGGCTCAGGGCGTGCTGTCATGTCAGGGCTCCACCGTTCCGCGCTTGACGAGCTGGCGGGCGATGACGTTGCGCTGGATCTCGTTGGTGCCCTCGCCGACGATCATCAACGGCGCGTCGCGGAAGTAGCGCTCGACGTCGAACTCGGTGGAGTAGCCGTACCCACCGTGGATGCGCACTGCGTCCAGCGCGATCTCCATGGCGACCTCGGAGGCGAACAGCTTCGCCATACCGGCCTCCATGTCTGCGCGCTTGCCGGCGTCGAACTTCCGCGCGGCGAACAGGGTCAGCTGTCGGGCGGCGGTGAGCTTTGTGACCATCTCGGCCAGGTAGTTGCCGATCGACTGGTGCTTCCAGATCGGGACCCCGAAGCTCTCCCTCTCCTGGGAGTAGCGCAGCGAGTCCTCCAGAGCGGCGCGCCCGACTCCGAGGGCACGACCTGCCACCTGTAGCCGGCCGACCTCCAGCCCGCGCATCATCTGGGCGAAGCCGGTGCCCTCGGAGTCGCCGAGAAGACACGACGCGGGCACGCGCATGTTGTCGAAGGCGATCTCGCAGCTCTCGACGCCCTTGTAGCCCAGCTTGGGCAGGTCGCGCGAGATGGTGAAACCCTGAGTGGGCAGCGTGGAGAGCCCCTTCTCCACCAGCAGGATCGACACCCCCCTGTGCCTGGGGCGGGCCGCCGGGTCGGTCTTGCAGAGCAGGGCGATCAGGTCGGACTTTCGGGCGTTGGAGATCCAGGTCTTGGAGCCGTTGATGACGTAGCCGTCGCCGTCCCGTCTGGCGGTCGTGAGCATTGCCTGCAGGTCTGAGCCGCCGCCGGGCTCGGTCAACGCCATGGTGGCGCGCAGCTCGCCGGTGGCCATCCGGGGCAGGTAGGAGTCCTTCTGCTCCTGGGTGCCGTAGTCCTGGAGGAGCTTGGCGACCACAGTGTGACCGCCCATCGCCCCTGCCAGGCTCATCCAGCCGCGTGAGAGCTCCTCGGTGACGAGCACGTAGCAGGGCGTGCTCACCCTGGCCTCGCCCCACGGCTCTGGAATGGCCAGCCCGAAGATGCCGAGCTGTTTCATCGTCTCGATCAGCTTCTCGGGGTAGGTGTTGGTGTGATCCAGCTCCTGGACAACGGGTTTCACCTCCCGGTCCACGAACTCCCGGACCAGCATGACGATCTCACGTTCCTCGTCGGACAGGCCTTCCATGGCAGGTCTCCTCGCTGTGCGCGCCTCGTGCGTGTTGTTGTCTCGGTATCGCGGAGGGTCGGTGGTCGGGTGGCAGGGGGGTTGTCATCCGCCGGAGCGGGTCAGGTGGGTGCGCAAGAGGCCCGCAGCAGAGTCCCAGGTGATGTCGTCGGGCTGGACCGGTAGGCCGGCCAGACAGTCCGCGATCTTCCGGCGCAGATCCTCACCGGTGGGCGGGTTCCGCGGGGACCCGGGCGGGTGCGCCAGAGTGCTCAGGCGGACCCCTTCCGAAGTGCGCACCTCGACCGTGACATCGCCCGAGAGCAGATGGTCCCCGCCTTCGGTCAGCTCGACCTCGACGAGCTCGATCAGCCGGATGGCCTCGGGCCGACACACCTGCTCGTCGCTGAAGGTGGCGAAGCCGAGATGCTTTCCGAGCAGTGCCGCCACGACGGCGTACTCCAGGCTGAACTTCGCCTCCAGGCCGGTTCGCGGCCGCGAGTGGATCAGCGGCTTCACGGTGACCTTCGGCGTCCGCACCACGATCCGCCGGATCGACGACGGGTCGATGCCCTCAGCGCGCAGGGCCGCCGCGGCGCCGATGGGTCGCTGCAGGGCGTAGCAGCAGGGGTAGAGCTTGATCGCCAGGCCGTCCGGGATGATGGCCTGGCCGGAGAGGTCCATCTGATCCACCTGACCCACAGACCCGCCGACCAGCGTCATCCAGTCGTCCACCGCATACAGGTCCGCGCTCGCGCCGGCGGCTGCCAGCCGAGCGGCCCGCACGCCGGCATGAGCGGCGAAGCCGACCTGCAGCGACTTGCCGTCGGTCCCGAAGCTGCGCTGCACCCCTCCGGCAGCCGGGACCGCGAGCGCCATGGCTCGACCCACGCCGCCGGCGTCGAGGCCGAGGGCAACCGCTGCCCCCGCCGCGGCGCCCAGCGCACCGGCCGTCGTGGTCGCGTGCCATCCCGCGGCATAGTGCGGCCAGCCGAGCATCATGCCCACCCTGGTCATCACGGCGGCGCCGGCGAGATAGCTGCGGGCTCCTGCGCCCAGCGAGAGCGCCACGGGGACACACACCGTGCTGACATGTGTTGTGGAGGGCATGTGCAGGTCGTCGAAGTCGAGGATGTGGCAGGCCACCGCCCACTGCGCCTCTTCACTGAGGACGGCGGCGATGTCGAGGATCGGCTGCTGGCGGGCGGCGAGCCCCACGGCTACCGTGTCCAGGAGGGCGCGGTCGGCCAGGGCGAGGTCATCGGCGCCCGGCTCCTGGCAGACAGCCCACTCGGCAACGCCGTTCGTGATGCTGGGGCGATGGTGGTTCGTGAGGCTCAACGGCCTGTTCCTGTCCGGCTGAGGCCGAGCTCGGCCAGAATCTTCGCGGTGTGCTGCCCGGGCACGGGGATCGGCCCCATCACCGGTTCGTCGCCGTCCAGGGTGGCCGGCGGGACGAGCGCTGTGATCGGACCGGCCGGGGAGTCGACCTCCCGCCAGCGGTTTCGGGCCTTGAGCTGTTCGTGCTCGACCAGCCCGGCCAGGTCGCGCAGCCGCGCGTTGGCGATACCCGCCTCTTCGAGCCGGTCGATGGCCTGGTCGGCGGTGATAGCACCGAAGGCCTGGGCGATCTCAGCGGCCAGGTCCTCGCGGTGGGTCACTCGCAGGCTGTTCGTGGCGAACCGCTCATCGACAGCCAGCCCGGGTTTGCCGAGCACGCGGTCACAGAAGACGGTCCACTCGCGCTCGTTCTGGATGCCGAGGAAGACCTGCTCGCCCCCGGCGCAGGGAACTGGTCCGTAGGGCGCGATCGTCGCATGCGAGGCGCCGCTGCGAACCGGGGGACTGCCGCTGTAGCAGGAGTAGTACATCGGGGAGCCCATCCACTCCGCGAGCGCCTCCAGCATGGAGATCTCGACGGTCGCGCCCTCGCCGGTGCGCCCCTTGCGCAGCAGTGCCGTCAACACCCCGGTGTAGGCGTACATGCCGGCCGCGATGTCCGCCACCGAGATTCCGGCCTTGGCCGGTTCCTCGGCCGAACCGGTGATCGACACCAGGCCCGCCTCACACTGCACCAGCAGGTCGTAGGCCTTCTTCGTCGTGTACGGCCCGCCCGCGCCGTAGCCCGAGATCGATACGTGGATCAGGGAAGGGTTCTGGAGGCGCAGGTTCGCGGCATCGAGCCCGAGACGCTCGGCGGCACCGGGGGCGAGGTTGTGAACGAAGACATCCGCCGTGGCGACCAGTGCCTGCATCACCTGACGGCCCGCGTCGGTCTTCAGGTCGAGCGCGATCGACTCCTTGGACCGGTTGAGCCAGACGAAGTACGAGGACATCCCCTTGACCGACTCGTCGTAGTCCCGGGCAAAGTCCCCCCGGCCAGGGCGCTCCACCTTGATGACGCGGGCGCCCAGGTCGGCGAGCTGCCGGGTGGCAAAGGGTGCTGCGACTGCCTGCTCGACGGAGATGACCGTCAGACCTTCGAGGGGACGCATTGATCTCTCCTCTCCTGGAGAAGATGGGTTCGGCGGGCGGCCGGGGCACCCCTCAGCCGACGCCGAGGTAGCTCTCCTGAACCCGCGGGTCGGCCAGCAGGTCGGATGCCTTGCCCGACAGGATGATGTGGCCGGTTTCCAGGACGTATGCCCGCTGCGCGACCGTCAGCGCGGCGTCGACATCCTGCTCGACCAGCAGGATCGAGGTGCCGGACGATGCGATGTCGGGCAGGCAGGCGATGATCTCGTCAACCACGACCGGCGCCAGGCCGAGAGAGAGCTCGTCGATCATCATGAGATGGGGCTCGCTCATCAGCCCCCGGGCGATCGCGCACATCTGCTGCTCACCACCAGACATCGTCCCGGTGACCTGCTGAAGCCGCTCACCGAGCAGCGGGAAGAGCTCGACCACCCGGTCGATGTCGGTGTTGCGCGTTCGCCAGCCACCCAGGCGCAGGTTGTCTCGCACCGTCAGCCCGGGGAACAGGCGCCGGCCTTCGGGGACATGGGAGATGCCCAGGTTCACGATCTGCTCGATCGAGCGGCCCTGGAAGCTCTGGCCACGGAACTCGGCCGTACCGGAGCGGATCGCCACCATGCCGCTCAGGGCGCGCAGCAGGGTCGTCTTGCCGGCGCCGTTCGGGCCGACCAGCGCGACGATCTCGTTCTCCCCGACGCTCAGGTCGACATCCCACAGCACCTGGACGCGTCCGTAGCCGGCATTCAGCTGGGTGGCCTCGAGCATCAGAGGTCTCCCTCCTTGCGCTTTGCGTACCGGTGGCCCAGGTACGCCTCGATCACCCGCGAGTCGGACAGGACCTCTCGGGGGTCACCGGAGGTCAGGATCTTGCCCTGGTGAAGCACGAGGACCTGGTCGCTCACCGCGAGGATGGCCTTCATCACGTGCTCCACGACGATGATGGTGACGCCGCGCGCCTTGAGGCTGCGGATCAGCTCGAGGCTTGGCTCGATCTCGGTGTGCCGCAGCCCCGCCATCACCTCATCGAGCAGGAGCAGCCGGGGTTGGAGCGCCAGCGCCTTGGCGAACTCCAGCCGCCGCGCGTCTGCGACCGACAGCTCTCCCGGTGGCCGGTCGCCCATCCCGCCGATGCCAACCTCCTGGAGCACGTCGTCGGCAGCCTTGAGCGCTCGTGACATGACGTTGGTGCCCTGCGGCCCGTACAGGATGCCGACGGCAACATTCTCGCGGACTGTCATGCCGCGGAACGGCTTGACGATCTGGAAGGTGCGGGCGACCCGGGCTTTGGCGATGACCCAGGGACGGGCGCCGGTCAGGTCCTTGCCATCAATCAGGACTCGTCCCTCGGTCGGCCTGATGTGCCCGGTCACCAGGTTGATGAAGGTGCTCTTGCCGGCGCCGTTGGGACCGATCACTCCGAGGACCTGCCCCTGCGGGACGCTGAACGAGACGTCGGAGACTGCCTGCAGACCGCCGAAGCGTCGGCCCAGGCCTCGCGTCTCCAGGACTGGCACGGCACTCACAGCCGGTACCTCCGGACGTTGCCCAGCAACGAGTACTCCTTCGTATGACGTGCCTCGCGCACGTAGTTGACCAGGCCCTGGGGGAGAAGGATGACCGCGACGACGATGATCCCGCCGAGGATGAAGGTGTGCAGGTCGGTGAAGTTCTGGCGCAGGAACTCAGAGAGCAGCTGCAGCGCCACCGCACCGAGCAGCGGGCCGAGAACGGTGCCACTGCCACCGATGACGACCATGATGATCATCAGCACGGTGATGTCCACATCGAACAGGCGCTCGGGGAAGATCGTCACCTGCTGGAATGCGTAGCTTGCGCCGACCAGCCCGGTGATGAACCCTGAGAGGGCGAAGGCCACCACCTTGGCGCGGGTGGTGTTGATCCCCATCGCCGCCGCGGCGTCCTCATCCTGGTTGATCGCCCGCAGGGCATAGCCGAACTTGTTGCGGGCCACCAGTGCCGCGACCAGGACCGACATCGCGGCAAGAGCCAGGAAGAGCAGGTAGAACCCGTCGTTGCCCAGATAGGCCGTAGTTGCGTTGCTGCCCACCGTTGGCAACGTGATGCCGGCGCCTCCGCCGGTCAGGTCTGGCAGGTTGGTCACGATCTCACGCATGCCCTCCGCCACGCCGAGTGTGGCAACGGCGAAGTAGTGCCCCTTGAGCCGCAGTAGCGGGATGCCGATCAGGGTGGCGAACGCAGCCGCCACCAGCCCGCTGAGCAGCAGCGCCACCCAGAAGCTGAAGTGCCAGTGGCTCATCGCCACGGCTGTGCAGTATCCGCCCACCCCGAAGAAGACCACCTGGCCGAAGGACGCGTAGCCCGCGAAGCCCCCGATCAGGTTCCAGGCCTCGGCCAGCGCGACGAACATGAAGATCGTCGCAACGGTTCGCTCCTGCCCGGAGTAGAGCTGGCCCTGCAGGGCCAGCGCCGCAAGCAGTGTGACCAGGCCCAGGGCCCAGGGAGAAAGGCGTCGTGCCTGCTCGCGTCGCGTCGTCGCGGTGGCGCTGTGTTCGGGCGCCTCCGGGGTCATGCCCTGCTCGGGGACCCGTGTGGAGGTTGGCATCAGACTTCGACCCGCTGGGCGTAGTAGGCCCGGCCGACCAGCCCGGTGGGCCGGGCGATCAGAACCACGATGAGGACCAGGAAAGCCAGGGCGTTGACCCAGGTGCCCGGCAGGTACTGCCCGCCCCACGCCTGGACCAGGCCGATGACCAGGCCGCCGACGAGCGCCCCATACATGTTGCCCAGTCCGCCGAGCACCGCCACGACGAAGGACATCAGGGTGAAGCTGGCGGCCGCGGACGGGTTGAAGGTTCCGACGGTCCCGATCATCACACCGGCCATACCGGCAAGGGCGGCGGCGATCCCGAAGGTCAGGGCGTAGACGTGGCGGGCCCGGATGCCCATCAGACGTGCCGCGCCACGGTCCATCCCGGTTGCCAGGATCGACATACCGGTGCGGGTGTGGTTCACGACGGCCACCAGTATCAGCGTGATGGCGACCGCGAGCCCGAAGGCGAGCAGCCGGCCCACCGGAACCCGGACGCCGCCGATCGCCAGGCTGTTGCTGGCGTAGGAGGTCTTGATCCCGCGGTAGTCGGCGGAGAAGGCGATGTTCATCCCCTGGACGATCAGGAGGTCGAGGCCGAAGGTGAGCAGCAGCGTGATGAAGATCGGTCCGTTGACCACGAGGTTGATCAGGAAGCGTTGCATGGCGTAGCCGATGACGAACAGCACCGCCGCGGCGACGAACATACCCAGGAACGGGTCGAGGCCGAACGACTCGTGCATCCCCCAGCCGATGTAGGCACCGAGGATGACGAAGGCGCCGTTGGCCAGGTTGACGACGTTCATCACGCCCCAGACCAGGGAGAACCCCACGGCGACAAGCGCCAGGAGCCCTCCCTGCAGGAGGCCGTAGGTGGTGGCCTGAAGGAATGCGGTCACTGAGTGCCGGGCCAGATGAGCTTGGCCTCGGCGGACTCCTTGGGCCACACCGTCAGGGCCTTGCCCTTCTGGATCTGGATGACGGACATCGGCTTGTAGATGTTCTGACCGGTCGGGTCGAACTTGATCTTGCCGAAGAACGACTCGGTGTCAAGGCCGGAGAGGGCGTCACGGACCTTGTCCGGCTGGGTGGAGGCTGCCTTCGTGGTAGCCAGCACGAGAGCCAGGCAGGCCGCGGTGGCCTCGGCATTGTGGTAGTCCGGCGCGTGGGCGAACTTGGCCTGGATGTCCTTGGTGTAGTTCTTGGCGGTGCCGAAGTACTTGTCCTCGCCCAGGGTGGCGTCAGTCCACTGGGTGGAGCCGAGGACGTTCTCGGCCTGGGCGCCCAAGGTCTTGGCGAAGTCCGGTGTCGGCGGTGCCACGGTCTCGCCGAAGCCGGCCGGGGTCACTCCGAGCTCCTTGGACTGTTTGACGATCGCCACGCCCTCGACCAGATGGACGGAGCCGATGATGACGTCGGGGTGCTGGCCCTTGACCTTGGTCAGAGAGGAGCTGACGTCGGAGGTGCCGTTGGTGAAGTACTGCGGGTCAAGGACGGTGAACCCCAGGGACTTGGCGCTCTTCATCCCGCCTTCGGTGACGGACTTGGAGAATCCGTCATCAGCGGACAGGAACACGATGCTCTTGGGTTTGGGTGTGGCGAGGTCGTCGATGGCCTTGACGATCGCCGCGGCGTACTCCGTTGCCGGCGACAGAACGGCGAAGGTGCGTTTGTAGCCCTTGCTGAAGATCTTGTTGTCAGCCCCGGCGGAGTCGACCATCAGCTGGTTGTTGCGCTCGATGACCGCCGCCTGGGCCTCGGTGTTGGCCGAGCCATACGAGCTGAGGATCAGCTTGACGCCTTTGTCGTTGAACTGGTCGACGAGCTGGGCCGCGACATCGGGCTTGGACGTGTCGTCCTGGTACTGGATGGCCAGCTTGACCTTCTTGCTACCCACATCGACGCCGCCCTGGGCGTTGACCTTGTCCTGGCAGAGCTGGTAGCCCTCCTTGGTGAGCTGGCCTTCGCGAGCCAGTTTGCCCGTCAGCGAGACGGACGCGCCGATCGCCAACGGCCCCGAGCTTGCTGCGCCACCAGTGGTCGGCTCGCTCTTGGAGCCGCATCCAGCCACCAGCAGACTGCTGGCGGCGATGGCTGCAGTGAGGGCTACTTTTCTGGAGCTCACGATGTTTGCCTCTCTCGTCGCGCATGCTTTTAGCACCTGTCTACCATGACGTACGTCACAATCCGTCATTTTTGGATACTGGATACGAAGAGCGGTCACATTGCGGCGCCGAACGGTCACGCTCAGATCGGTTCCCTGACCGGAGTGCGGTCATGACCGGTCGGCAGCGAGAGGGCCACGAGCAGGCCCGTCGCCAGCAGGACCAGAACGGTGCCGACCTCGCCCGGCCAGCCGAACGCCACATAGAACAGTCCTCCGACGAAACCGGCCACACTCGAGCCGATGTGGTAACCGCACAGGTACAGGGCAGAGGACTGTGCGCGCTGCTGTACGGCCCAGACGCCCACCCAGCCGCTGGTCACCGAGTGCGCGCCGAAGAACCCGAACACCATCGCCGCAGCGCCTGCCAGCACAAGGGGCAGCACGTTGGAGAGGCTGACCAGGGCGCCCGCCGCCATGATCGCCATGCACAGCAGCAGCACGCTGCGCCGGCTGCGCCGGTCCGTCAGCCTCCCCATCCAGTTCGCGCTGACCGTGCCGAAAAGGTAGAGCAGGAACACCAGGGCGACCAGCGTGGCGGACAGGTCGAACGGCGCCGCCACCAGGCGGTACTGCAGGTAGTTGAAGAACGAGACGAGACTGCCCATCAGAACGAACCCGCACAGCGCGAAACGGATGATGACAGGATCGTGCAGCGGTCCGCGTAGCCCCGCCATCCGCTCACGCAGGCTGCCGGGCGTGCGGACGAAGTTGCGGGAGGATGGCAGCCGGATGGCCACCCAGACACCTCCGAGCAGGCACGCCCCGCCGACCACGGTCATGGCCACGCGCCAGCCCCAGGTGCTGGCCAGCAGGCCGCCTGCCAGCCGGCCGGTCATCCCGCCCAGGCCTGTGCCGCTGATGTAGAGACCCATCGCGGTGCCGAGCCCGGAGGGATGGAACTCCTCCGCGACATAGGCCATCGCCACCGCCGGAAGGCCGGCCAGCACCAGCCCGGTGAGTACCCTCAGCGCGAGCAGAGCCCCGAAGCTCGGGGCGATCGAGGCGGTGAGCGTGAGGGCGGCGGCGGACAGCACGGACGCGACCAGCAGCAGTCGGCGCCCCTGCCCCTCCGACCACGAGGCCGCTACCAGCACTGCCACCGCGAGCGGCAGCGTGCTCAGGGACAACGTGAGGCTGGCTTCGGCCGGTGAGACGGAGAAGTCTCGGCTGAGGTCGGGCAGGATCCCCTGGGCGACATACAGCATGGAGAAGGCCATGAACCCGGCGACGAACAGCACCGAGCTCGTCCTGCGGTAGTCCGCCGTCCCGCTCCTCAGGAGCGGGGGTTCGCCCGCTGGTAGGTCCATCCGAGTCCTCCTTGACGGGAATTGGATCCAGTATCCGCTATGGTTCAGGTGTGAGCACCTTGGGACCTCTTGAAGGCGTTGTTGTCGCGGACTTCAGCCGGGTACTGGCCGGCCCGTACGCCACGATGCTGCTGGGCGACCTCGGGGCAACCGTGATCAAGGTCGAGTCCCCGGGCGGCGACGACACTCGTCACTGGGGGCCACCGTGGACTCCGCAGGGGGAGAGCACCTACTTCCTCTCGATCAACCGCAACAAGCGAAGCATCGCGCTGGATCTGGCCAGTCCCGAAGGCAGGCGCCGCGGCCTCACCCTGGCTTCCCGCGCTGACGTGATGATCGAGAACTTCCGTGGCGGCAGCATGGCGCGTCTGGGCTTTGACTACGACTCGGTCCGGCGTCTCAACCCAGGGCTTGTCTACTGCTCGATCACCGGGTTCGGCACCGGCGCCGGCGCGGAGCTACCTGGCTACGACCTGGTCGTGCAGGCAGTCTCGGGACTGATGAGCCTCACCGGACCGGATGCTGATACCCCGTCCAAGAACGGCATCGCCACGGCGGACGTCATCACCGGCCTGCACGCGGCAATCGGCATCCTCGCCGCGTTGCACCACCGGGAGCGCACCGGCGAGGGGCAGCGCGTGGAGCTCAACCTCATGTCCTCGATGCTTTCGGGGCTGGTCAACTTCGGCGGCGCCTTCGCCCTCACCGGTGATGTTGCCCATGGGACGGGGATCCGGCACCCGAGCATCTGCCCGTACGAGCCATTCCCCACGGCCGACCGGCTGCTGGTCATCGCTGCCGGCAACGACCGGCAGTTCAGGGCACTGTGCGAATGCCTCGACCTTGGCCAGCTGGCGGATGACCCGCGCTTCGAGACCAACGGCGCCAGGGTGGGTCACCGTGAGCAGCTGGTTCGCGAGCTGGCCAAGGTGCTGCTAACCCGCGGCGCTGACGACTGGTTCGCGACCCTCACCGGCGCCGGGATCCCCTGCGGGCCGATCAACGACGTCGCGCAGGGCATGCGGTTCGCCGAGTCGCTCGGGCTCGAGCCGATCATCGATGTCGAGGGGTCGGCCCAGGTCGCCAACCCGTTGCGGCTGTCCGCGACAGACGTCACCTATCGCCATCGCCCTCCGGCTCTGGGGGAAGACGAGAAGGAGATCTTCGCCTGGCTGGACTGCGTTGACAGCCCCGACAGCCCCGACAGCCCCGACGGGGTCGACGGCGCCGACGGCTTCGAGGATGCCGGGATGGTCCGGTGATGGCGGTGTTCCAGCGGCCGCCGACCGCGCAGGAGGCGATTCTCGCAGAGCTGAGGCGGTTCATCGTCACAGGTGTGCTGCGCCCCGGCCAGAAGATTGTCCAGGACTCCCTGGCTGCCGAGCTCGGCGTCAGCCGGGTCCCTCTGCGCGAGGCGCTGAAGATTCTCGAGGGGGAGGGGCAGGTCACCTACTCGGCCCATCGCGGCTACTGCGTCACTGAGCTGTCCCTGTCCGACCTGGTGGAGGTCTACCGGATCCGCGAGATCCTCGAGGCCGAGGCGGTCACCATCGCAGTGCCCCAGCTGACTCCCGAGGACATCGACCGGCTCGAAGAGGCCGAGCGTGACGTCCAGGCCGCGGCCGGCAATGCTGATGTGATCGCCATGACGACCGCAAACAGGCGCTTCCACTTCGCCCTCATCGACGCCTGCGCCCTTCCCCGGCTGATGTGGCTGATCCGCCTGCTGTGGGATGCGACCGAGGTATATCGGGCGGTCTACTACAACGAGGCGGCCCACCGCGAGCTCGTGGCGGCTGAGCACCGGGCACTGGTCGCCGCGGTCCGGGCTGGCGACACCGCTACCGCCATCACCGTGCTCACCGAGCACCGCCAGCATGCCGTTGCCGCCCTCCGCCCGGTGATGGAACCGGCTGGGGACGGCCTGCGGGCGACGCTCAGCTGAAGGCGCTCAGCCCGGTCAGGGCCTGGCCTATGACGAGGGTGTGCATCTCGGCCGTGCCCTCGTAGGTCAGCACCGACTCCAGGTTGTTGGCATGCCGCAGCACCGAGTAGTCCAGGGTGATCCCGTTGGCCCCGAGAATGGTGCGGCACTGGCGCGCGATCGCGATCGCCTCCCGGGCGTTGTTGAGCTTGCCGAGGCTGACCTGGCGTGGCTCGAGCGTTCCGGCGTCCTTGAGCCGCCCGAGGTGCAGCGCGAGCAGGAACCCTTTCTGGAGCTCCAGGGCCATATCGGCCAGCTTCTGCTGGGTCAGCTGGTAGCCGCCGATCGGGCGGTTGAACACCTCCCGGCTGCGGGAGTAGTCAAGGGCGATCTCCAGACAGTCACGGGCGGCCCCCAGAGTTCCGAAGACGATGCCGAAACGCGCCTCGTCCAGGCACGACAGCGGCCCGCGCAGGGAATGTGTGCCGGGAAGCACGGCGTCAGCGGGCAGCCGCACTCCCTCGAGCACCAGCTCCGCGGTGACCGACGCGCGTAGTGAGAGCTTGCCGGGAATCTTGTTCGCGGTGAACCCCGGGCTGTCGGTCGGGACGATGAAGCCCTGGATGCCGGCGTCGGTGCGTGCCCACACCACCGCGATGTGCGCGATGGAGCCGTTGGTGATCCACGTCTTGGTGCCGTTGAGCACCCAGTCCTCGCCGTCGCGGCGCCCGCGGGTCCGCATCCCGGCCGGATCGGAACCGAAGTCGGGCTCGGTGAGGCCGAAGCAGCCGATGACCTCACCCTGTGCCATGCGCGGCAGCCACTCCTGCTTCTGCTCCTGCGAACCCCAGCGGTGGATGGCGAACATTGCCAGCGAGCCCTGGACCGAGACGAAGCTGCGGGCGCCGGAGTCCCCGGCCTCCAGCTCCATGCAGGCCAGGCCGTAGTCGACGGCGCTCATCCCGGCGCAGCCGTAGCCCTGCAGGTGCATGCCGAGCAGCCCGAGCTTGCCGAACGTCAGGGCCATCTCGGCCGGGAACGTGCCTGCTTCGTACCACTGAGCGATGTTGGGCCGGATGGTGTCATCGACCAGTCGCCGGACACTCTGCTGGACTGCCCGTTCCTCGTCCGTGAGCAGGTGCTCGATGTTGAGAAGCTCGAGCGGTCCGACCGGAACCGGTGTCATGGCAGTCCTCCAGAGATGAAGCGGGCGGGGCATACAGCCACGTTCCTCAGAGTGTATCCAATATTCAATACCGCGCCACCTCACCGGCCCGAGCGCTAGCTGAGGATGTCCTTTTCCTGAAACCGCCACCAGGCGAGGGCGAAGAACACCGCGGAGTAGACCAGGACGAGCCCCGTGCCGCGCATCATGTCGTCCCAGACGACGCTCGGCCCCAGCGCATCCAGCCATGAGTACTGGAAATGAGTGGGCAGGAAGCGTCGGTAGGGGTCGAGCGAGGTGATCGAGTCCAGGATGTTCGACACCACGACCAGCATCGTCGCGCCACCGACGGCCCCCAGCGGTGCGTCGGTCAGCACACTGAGCAGGAACGCGAGTGCTGCGACCAGGAGCGACTGGATGCAGGCGTAGCCGACGACGATGAGCAGCCTCTGCAGCGCGTCCCCCGTCGTGAAGGTCCCGCCCAGCGGGGACTGCCCGGGGGCCCAGCCGAAGAAGACACCTCCGACGAGGTATGACCAGAGCGGGAGCAGCAGGTTCGCACCAAAGCTGAGACTCAGGGCCACGATGAGCTTCTGTCGCAGGAGCCGCGAGCGTGGCACGGGGATCGCGAGCAGGTAGCGCAGTGACGACCAGCTGGCCTCGCTGGCCACGGTGTCGCCGCAGAACAGGGCCACGATGACCACCAGCAGGAACCCGGCCGAGGCGAACTCGGTGAAGAGCGCGAAGTTGGTTGCGCCGGTGGTTGCCAGGTTGACCAGCGCAGGGGCGCCCGCCCTGCCGGAGCCGCCACCCTGCGGACCGGCACCCGACGAGCTCGTG
>Ga0066789_10000659_pt1 | contig 14266 bp, 11 predicted proteins | sample OrgsoiDNA2013049_FD_70960 | JGI IMG/M metagenome (GOLD analysis project Ga0066789, IMG submission 70960) | Permafrost soil microbial communities from the Arctic, to analyse light accelerated degradation of dissolved organic matter (DOM) -... | ecosystem: Environmental > Terrestrial > Soil >...
CAAGGCGATCTTCGACAAGCAGCCTTCGCTCTCGATTGGCGCGGTGGCGATTGATCCTTCCAATCCGCAGACGGTTTGGGTAGGAACGGGTGAGTCCTGGGTGCGCAACAGCGTGTCGGTAGGGACGGGTATCTACCGATCGCGCGACGGCGGCGAGAACTGGGAAGCGCTGGGACTTTCCGACTCCGAGCACATCAGCCGCATTGTTGTACATCCGAAGGACAGCAACACGGTGTATGCGTGCGCCCTCGGTCACCTTTGGAATTCGAATACCGAGCGGGGGGTTTTCAAGACCAGCGATGGCGGCAAGACGTGGACCAAGCTTCTCTACCGCAACGACAGCACCGGCTGCGCGGAAATGGCGATGGACCCGCAGGATTCGAGTGTGCTCTATGCCGCCATGTGGGACGTGCGTCGTGAGCCGCACAACTTCCGGTCGGGCGGTCCGGGTAGCGGGTTGTTCAAGAGCACGGACTCGGGCGCCACTTGGCACGAGCTGAGAAAAGGGCTGCCGGAGGGCGATTTGGGGCGGATCGGGATCGCAGTCGCTCCCTCGAACCACGCTCGGCTTTACGCGGTAGTGGAGGCGAAGAATCACACGGCGCTGTTCCGGTCGGACGATGCGGGCGAGAGTTGGGCCGAGGTCAATAATTCGTTCAATGTCAGCGGGCGGCCGTTCTACTTTGCGCGCCTGGCGGTTGATCCCAAGAATGCAGATCGCGTGTACAAGCCGGGATTTTTCGTGACGGCGAGCGAAGATGGAGGGAAGAGTTTCAGCGCCGCATTCTCGACAGAAGAGGGACCAGGCGGGGGAACCCACAGTGATAACCACGCCCTGTGGATCGATCCGGACAATCCCGAACAAATGCTGCTGGGCACCGATGGGGGCGTGTATCAGTCGCTGGATCGCGCCGCGCACTGGCGGTTTCTGTCGAACCTTCCGGTGTCGCAGTTTTATCACGTGAGCGCGGATATGGCGGAGCCTTACAACGTGTATGGCGGGCTGCAGGACAACGGCACGTGGATGGGTCCTTCGCGGGCAACGGATGGAATCGCCAATCGCCACTGGAGAAACATCGATTTGGGGGACGGCTTCTGGGCGTTTTCCGATCCTGGCGATGCGGACTATGCGTATGCGGAATACCAGGGCGGAAAGATCGCGCGCTTTCGGAAGTCCACGGGCGAAAGGAGGGACATCAAGCCGCTGCCGCGGTTGGGTGAGCCGGAATTTCGTTTTAATTGGAACGCCCCGATTCATATGAGCGCGAACCATCCGGGGACGATTTACCTGGGCGGGCAATTTTTGTTCCGCTCGCATGATCACGGAGAATCCTGGGAGCGGATTTCGCCGGATCTGACGACCAACGATCCGGCGCGGCAACATCAGGACCTCTCTGGCGGTTTGACGATCGACAATTCGGACGCTGAGAAGTTTGAAACCATCTACACGATCGCCGAGTCTCCCAAGAACGGTGACGTGATCTGGGTGGGGACGGACGACGGAAATGTCCAGGTAACTCGCGATGGCGGTAAGCATTGGACGAATGTCGCGAAAAATGTTTCCGGGCTGCCTTCGGGGACATGGGTATCGACCATCGAGGCGAGCCACTTCGATCCTGCTACTGCTTACGCGACGTTTGATGGGCACGCGGCGGGCGACATGAAGACGCATGTTTACCAGACGAAAGACTACGGGAAGACATGGACCTCACTCTCAACCTCAGAGTTGAACGGTTACGCCCACGTGGTGCGGCAGGACCTCGTGAATGCCAATCTTCTGTTTGTGGGGACCGAGTTTGGGCTGTTCATTTCGATTGATGGTGGCGCGCACTGGGCACAGTTCAAGGGCAGCCTTCCGAACGTGGCGGTCCGCGACATTGCCATCCACCCCCGCGAATCGGACTTGATGCTGGCGACCCATGGTCGCGGGATCTACATTCTTGACGACCTGACGCCCATCCGCGCTCTCACACCGGAACTTCTGGCGAAAGACCTGGTGATGCTGCCGTCGCGGCCCTCGGTGCTGGCGTTGCCGGCTAGCGAACAGCGTTTCGATGGAGACTCTGAATTTCGAGGGCGAACGCTGCCGGAGGCAGCAGCCATCGTGTATTACCAGAAGAAGCGGCACATTTTCGGCGACCTGAAATTGGACATCTATGACGCGAAGGGCCAACTCCTGACGTCGCTGCAGGGCGACAAGCGCCGGGGATTGAATCGTGTGCAATGGCCCGAGCGCGCGAAGCCTCCAAAGATGCCGCCGGCGGCCGGATTGGTGGAAAACGAATATGTTTTTTATGGGCCGCAAGCGCAGGAGGGAACGTACACGATCAAGCTGACCAAGGGGAAGGAGACCTATTCTTCGGAGGTGAAGCTGGTGCCGGATCCGCGATCAAAGAGTACGCCTGCGGACCGAGAGCTCCAACACAAGACGGTCACCCAGCTCTACGACATGTTGGCGCAGTTGACTTACGTTGTCGATGCCACCAGCGAGTTGCACGAACAGGCGAAGCAGCGGGCGGCCGCAGCCTCGGACGACAAATTGAAGGACCAGCTCAACGGCTTAGCCCAGAAACTGGAGGAGTTCCGCTCTTCGCTCGTGGCCGTGAAAGAAGGCGGCATGATTACGGGAGAGAAGAGGCTCCGGGAAGACCTCGGCGAGTTGTATGGGGCGGTGAATGGTTACTCCGGGCGTCCGACACAATCGCAAGTCGAAAGCACGGCCGTGCTCCTGAAGAAATTGGACGAGGCGGGAGCGCAGTTTCAGTCGATCGCTTCATCGCAGATTCCAGCACTGAATACAGCCCTGCAGGACAAGCAGCTTGAGCCACTGAAAGCAACGTCGCGACAGGATTGGGATAAGAAGCAGAAGTGACGCGGCCGGCATGAAACCGCCGGGTCTATGGGACGACGGAAGCCGAAGCAGTGGGAGCGCTCCCGAGATAACGACGCAAGGCATCCTGCCATTCCGGCATGAGGATGTTATAAGCGTGCAGGCTATCCGGCGACAGAACAGAGTAGGCGGGCCGCCGCGCCGGACGCGGGAATTCGGCCGTGGTCACGGGTTTGACTACGGTCGGCATCCCGGACACGCGCACGATTTGGGTGGCAAACTCGTACCACGTGCAGTTGCCGGAATTGGTGACGTGCACGATACCGCTAGCGGACGCGCGGCAAAGTTCGACGAGGGCAGAGGCGAGATCGCGCGTGAAGGTCGGGCTCCCACGCTGATCGTTCACCACCGAAATCTCAGGACGGGTAGACGCCAGCTTCAGAATCGTTGCGGGAAAACACTTGCCTCCGTGCCCGAACAGCCACGAGGTCCGGGCGATGCACACCTCGGGCAAGATCTCGAGCAGCCGTTCCTCGGCTCGCGCTTTACTCTCGCCATAAACGCTGTTTGGATTTCTCGGATCACGGGTTTCGTAGGGCGATCGTTTGCTGCCATCGAACACGTAATCCGTGCTCAGGAACATCAACCGCGCTCCGCCTTCGCGGGCAGCCTGCGCCACATTGATTGCGCCCTCGCAATTGACCGCTAAGGCTCGGTCGCGATTTGACTCGCAGCCATCCACGTCGGTGTAGGCGGCGGACAGGAAAATCCAGTCGGGACGGGAATCGCGAACCACGTCGCGAACGCGCACGCGGTCACGAAGGTCGGCGTCTTTGGAAGACAGCGCGGTCAATTGCTCCCCGCTCAGCTCCTGCACCAGTTCCTGGCCAAGCAATCCAGAGGCACCGAACAACGTGACGCGCATAGGGGGCATTGTAAATGGGAAGGCCGAGCGGGTTGAAAGCCCGCCACTTCGTCTTCTTCTCTTTTTCTCTACTCCGCCTCAGTCGGTTGCGGTGTTCGCCCCCGCCGTCGCAGGGCGTGCAGGATGAGTGATCCGCTGATTCCGAAGCAGACCACGGCGGCAAACGCCACCAGATCCAGCATTCGGCGCGTCATCCGGAGGTAATCCGCGAACAGCGCTGCCATGGCACAGAAAATGCCGAGGACGTTAAGCCAGAGGGGAGAACGAATATTTGGAAGATCCCGGCGAAACCAAACCTGGAGCAGCAGCGCGGCCAGCCCGATGGCGGCCACCACCACCAAAGCGATGGGACTGTAAAAAGCATTCGGCCCGGTATAGATCACGACCAGCGCCAGCGCCAGAAGCAGCAGACCTGAAGCGATCACGGTCCATCGGCGCGCTACGCCGGACCCAGAACTCGTCACCAAGCGATCTCCTCGCCTTTCCGCATATTGCCATTGTATTCCGTCCGCCTTTCCTTCCGCGCTCAGGCGTTGCTTGTCGGCATCCATTCCGCCGGGCGATGCTCGCCGTGCGACATGGCGTAGAGCACCAGTTCCACCCGGCTTGAAATCCCCACTTTATCGAAGATGCGCAACAGATACTTCTTGATCGTGTGTTCGCTGAGCCTCAATTCGACCGCGACTCCGCGGTTGGTCAAGCCGTCGGCAACGAGCGCGACCACCTGCTCTTCGCGAGGCGTCAGCAAGAACCTCCCATTGGAGTTGACTACACGCAGCGTGGGCACCTCCGAGAGAGCATCCAGGACGTAATTCATCTGTTGGCTGTTCATCCAAACTTGTCCCTGGAAAACCTGGTGGATGCACTTGCAGAGCAGCGGGAAAGGAGTGTGGGTGAAAAGAAAAATGCCCTTTGCTCCCGCGCGAAAGGCATTGACCACCAGTTCGCGATCACCGCTTTCGGCCAGCAACACGGGAGCAATCTTCGGATACGAAACTCGCAACCAGCGCAGCAGGCTCAAGTCCGGAAGTTGGTTCCCCGCGATCAAAACCACGTCGGCGTGATTCGATTGCATGTAGTTGCGGATCGCAGACGTCTCTAAAGCGACGGCGGCAACCCGGAAATCCCGCCGGCTTTTCAAGGCCCGCGTCAAGAGTTGAGACTGAATAGGACCCGAATCTGCAACCAGAACTTGCACAGTTTCGGTTGCGACCGGACGGGTCCCCGTGGGCATGGCCTGTTTCGCGGAGCGAATGGTTTTCACCCTTCCATCATGCCCCAAAGCGCAGGGACCGGATGTAGGCCCCATCACACCCTGTTGGTGATGAATCCGGTGGTCCATGCCTACTTTCGAAGGGCTACTCTTGTGCACAACTTTGGCAGCAGCACTCTCCCGCCTTCCAGGCGGGAAACCCAGTCATGGCGGCCCCGTTTCTGTTTTTCATCACCTTTCCGATCGCCGGAACGTGCCCTGTACCGCGGTGGACAATACTTTTCAAGTCTTGTTGTGCTCGGCACGCAACGGTACCTTCGTGGAAACAGCTCAAACGATCGAGCTGCTTGGTTCGCCGTTCGGAACAACGGTGAGAGTCCGGAGATGAATGTATTTACTAAACACGTCGTTTTGGGAGCTGCGGGCATGCTCATCCTTCAGCTGGCCGTGGTCACTTCCGCTCAGGAGACTGTAACGTCGCCTACTTCGGCACCTGTGTTCTCTGCTCCGCCAGCCGGCAAGATCGCGGCGGCGGAGAGCTCGCAAAGCCAGGACCGGACGGGCACGGGCAGTTCCACCAGCGAGGCGATCACACAACCCGGAAGAGCGGATGGCTTGGGAGATCCTGCATTCGGAGGGCAACGCCATCCGCTTTATCGAAAAAGCCTATTACAACGTACTGGGATGGATGCCGAGTGAGCCCACGCCGAGCAGCAGGTCCAGATCCGCGCTTCTACCGTCCCAGTAGGCCTGCTCTTCGCGCCCTGGCGCCGAACCTGTCAATTGAATATGTAGGCCCAGCTCTCGCCGAAAGAATCTGCATCCGGCGCAGAGCCTCGCGAATCCAAAACAGTGGACAACAGAGCTGTCCTTTGCGAATACTTCTGCGCATGTTTGCCTGAAGGGAATTCGACAGCTGCGTGGAGTCAGGTGTGCACCAAAGCACACTCAGGTTTGAGCCAGATCACAGACGGACCACCATTTTGTGTTTATGATTTTAAGGGCGTTTCGAAACCTTTCCCCGGCGGAGTTTGGCCTATCCGGCTCACTCGCAAGTTCTACGGAAGGGTGAAGAAGTAAATGAACTTGACTACAGAGAATCCAGGAGAAGAGAAATGCTAGCAGTAGGTGAACAATTTCCCTCATATTCGGTGACGGCCACCGTCAGCACCGACAATAGTGACAAAGCGTTCAAAACCATCACCGACCAGGACTACTCCGGCAAGTGGAAAGTGTATTTTTTCTGGCCCAAGGACTTCACCTTCGTCTGCCCCACGGAAATCGCAGCGTTCGGCAAACTGAACAAGGAATTCCTGGACCGCGACACGCAAATCCTCGGCGGCAGCACCGACTCGGAGTTCGTGCACCGTGCCTGGCGCGTTCACCACGAAGACCTGCACAACCTGCCGTTCCCGATGCTGGCAGATATCAAGCGTGATCTCTCGGAGTCGCTCGGCATTCTTGATCCCAAAGCAGGCGTCGCTCAACGTGCCACCTTCATCGTCGACCCTGAGGGTGTCATTCGTTTCGTGATGGTGACCGACCTCTCCGTCGGACGGAATCCGCAGGAAGTCCTACGCGTGCTCGATGCGTTGCAGACCGACGAACTCTGCCCCTGCAACTGGAAGAAGGGCGAAGCGACACTCGTCGTATAGATTTTCGACGTTCCAACGTAGGCAGACCCCGGGCCGCGATCATAACGCACGACTCCCGGCCCGGGATCGCCATTCCCTACGTGTGAGCACCCTATGACTCTGAATGAACTTCTCGACAGCGTGCCCGCGTACGCCAAAGATTTGAAGCTGAACTTGTCGACGCTGCTGCAACAGCAGGAACTGAACGAGCAGCAGATTTGGGGCACCGTGGCGGCATCCGCCATCGCGTCTCGCAACCCGCAGGTCCTTCAGACCTTGCTTGCAGAAGCGGCTTCGCACCTCTCGCCGCAAGCTCTGGAAGCGGCCAAGAGCGCCGCCGCCGTCATGGGCATGAACAACATCTATTACCGCTTCCAGCACCTGGCAAAAAACCCGAAGTATGCCACTCTGCCAGCCCGCTTGCGTATGAACATTTTGCGCAACCACGGCATTGATCCGGTCGATTTCGAACTCTGGTGCACCGCCGTTTCGGCGATCAATGGCTGCGGACTCTGCGTCGATTCTCACGAGCAGGTTCTCCGCGACAAAGGTATGTCGGAGGAAACTATCCTGGCGGCTGTGCGCCTGGCGGCCGTAATCCATGGCCTGGCGACGGTCTTTGACACCGAAGCTGTCGTTCCCAGCCAGACCGTGCCCGCCTGATCTGGATACATCCTCGCCGAAGCCGGGCAAGACTTCGTGTCCGGTTTTGACTAGGGTTTGCGAAAGACCAGGGTGGTATGCCTTCCCAGTAGCTGAAAATTCCAGGATCGCAGCGTCAATTCAGCCGGAACTCGACCGCAATTGTGGTTTCAACTTCAACCGCCTTGCCGCTGGATAGGTACGGTTCAAATTTCCAGAGCCGCACGGCCTCCGTCGCCGACTGCACCAGCAGGTCTGGTCCGGACACAGGCCGCAAACGTTTCACGCTGCCATCGGGCGCAATCACCGCATCTAAAACGACCAGCCCTTGCGTCCCCGCCGATCGCGCAGCCTCCGGATAAACCGGCTCGACCTTGGTGATGATCCGCTTATCCATGGTTTCGGGAGAGACTCGCAACCTCGACTCCCCAACCGGGGCCCGCTTTTCCAGTTCGTTCCAGGACTTCTGCCACTGCCACCATCCCAAACCGGCCAGCGCCAGCATGCAGGCGATTAGCACATAAAATCCGCGTCGCCCAATGCGAATTTGCCTGGGCTGCGCATCCTGTTCCGCAGCGACCACCGGGCCTTCCGCCGTCGCCGGTCCGTGGTTCTCTTCTTTTTTGAAATCTCCTAAATCCATTGGCGGTGCAGCGGAGCGGTAAACCCAATAACGGATCATCTCCCGCTGCTCCACCGACAATCCCACAAACTCAAGTCCGCAACGGAGCCGTGACTGATAACGAACCAGCGCGCGCGCCCGAACCGGCACGCCAACGTTCGGAAGCCGTAGTTCGACCGCGATTTGTTGACCCGCAGCCAGTTCTCCGGCCACCACCGCGCCCACTCCCGCTTCGCTGATGTCGGTGCAACGTCCCGGCAGGTTTTCGGGGACTCCGGATCGCAATGCAATCAGGTCCACGGGTACGTTGATGGGATGGCGAGGGAAAACGCGCTGCGGCCTTTCGTCCAACACCGGCGATAGAGCTGCGCTCATCAGACTGCCTCCGCAGGATCGAAACTTGTCATGCGGCTGGAATCAACTGGCTTGAATCAACATCAAGCACAGTACCTGCGAGAATAGTTCCTCCGAGTATATCGGAACGCTGGAAGACAAACGCTGGAATAGTTGCCCCCAGCGTCTGACTTCATCGTTTGTCGGCTCGAACCGTTCTCCTACTCCATGTCCCGCCAGTTTGGCCCCACTCCGATTTCCACCAGCAGCGGAACCTCGAGCGCGTGCGCGTTCTCCATGTGCTGCCGCACCAGCGGCTTCATGGCGTCCACTTCGCTCTCGGGCACTTCGAACACAAGTTCATCGTGCACCTGCAAAGTCATCCGCGACTTCATCCCGCGCTTGCGGATCTCTTCATCAATCCGGATCATCGCGAGCTTGATCAGGTCGGCGGCCGTGCCCTGCAACGGTGTGTTCACCGCCGTGCGTTCCGCAAACCCGCGCTGGGTAGCGTTCTTGCTGTTGATGTCGGGAATCGGCCGGATGCGGCCGAACAGCGTCTTCACTTTCTGCTCGCGCCGCGTCTGCTCAATCGTTGTATCGATAAACGCTCGCACGCCCGCATATTTTTCAAAATACGCGTCGATGAATTGTCGGGCTTCACCCGGCTCAATTCCCAACTGCTGCGACAACCCAAACGCCGACAGACCATAGACGATTCCGAAATTTACAACCTTCGCGGCCCGGCGATGCTCCGGCGTCACCATCAGTGGCGGCACGCCAAACACTTGCGATGCGGTCAGCGTGTGGATGTCGTCGCCGCGCCGAAACGCCTCCACCAGCAGCTTGTCTTTCGAATAATGTGCCAGCAGCCGCAATTCGATCTGCGAATAATCCGCTGCCAGCAGCACGTGCCCCGGCTCCGCGATAAAGGCCGCCCGAATCTCTCGCCCAAGTTCCGTGCGAATCGGAATATTCTGCAGGTTCGGATTCGTCGAAGACAGCCTGCCCGTCGCGGTCCCCGTCTGTCCGAAAGTCGTGTGCACGCGGCCACTCTGGCCGCGAATCAGCATCGGCAAGGCATCCACGTATGTCGACTTCAACTTCGTCAGTTGCCGGTAATCCAGCACCAGGCGCGGAACTTCGTGATCCGTCGCCAGTCCTTCCAGCACATCCACCGCCGTAGAAATCTTTTTCCCTTTCCCGTATTTCGACGGCATCGGAAGGGCTAGCTTGTTGAACAGCACATCACCCAGTTGCTTCGGCGAATTGATGTTGAACTCCACGCCGCACCGCTCATAAATATCTCGCGCCTTGGCCGCGGCCTCGCGCTGCAACTTCACTGACATCTCGCCCAGCACCGCCGGATCGATCTTCACTCCCGCGTCTTCCATGCGCGCCAGCACGGGGACGAGCGGCGCATCGATCTCCTCGTACACCGAGGTCAGTCCCTGATCGTCAACTTCTTTGCGCAGCGCGCTCGCCAGCCTCCCCGTTACATCCGCCGCTTCCGCCAGGTTGCCGCTCAGCTTCAAATTGAATCGCCGCAGCGCTACCTCCGCCAAGGAATGCGACGAGTAGGTAGGATCGAGCAGGTAGGAATACAACATCGGATCGTGCTTCACTCCCGCCAACGCGATTCCCGCTCCAGAAAAATGCTCTGAGAAGTAGTGCAGCGCCAACTTGAGATCGTGCACCGTCTTCGGCACGGTCGCATCTTCGAGCGCGCTCTTTACTCGATCCGCGAGGGCTCTGTCCTCCAGCGCGACCATTGCCCCAACCCCCGGCGCATTTGAAACGGCGATGCGCTCTGCGGATTCGGGGCTCTGCTCATCTGCATCCGCAGGCTGCAAAGCCAGAAACCCCGACTGCGCGGGCTGAGGCTCGCCTTCTTCCTCTTCAATGCTCTCCGGGTGCTCTGTCGGAATTGCCAGCGCGAGCGCCGCGCTTTCGCCCAACTCTCTCAGGTAGTCGTCGAATTCGGCCTTCGACTTGATTTCCCGGTAGTCGCCCGCTTTCGCTTCAACTACGGGAAGCAGTTCCTTTAGCAAAGAAGTAAATTCAAGCTCGGCAAACAGCGCGCGCAGCGATTCCACGTCCGGTGCGCCCACCTTCATCGCAGCCACATCCAACTCGACCGCGACATCGGTATCAATGGTAACCAGTTGCTTGCTGTACAGAATATTGTCGCGATTGTTTTGTAAAGATTCCCGGTACGTCTTCTTCTCCACGTCCGCTGCATGGTCCAGCGCCTGCTCCACGCTTCCAAAGCGCTGAATGAGTTCCACCGACCCTTTGTCTCCGATCCCGGGGGCCCCGGGAATGTTGTCCACCGAATCTCCTCGGAGCGCCATTACATCGACAACTTTTGACGGAGGCACTCCAAGAATTTCCTCAACTTTCGCCGCATCGCAAATGAGGTTGTCCTTCGGTGGATTCAGCACCTGCACCTTGTCGTTGACCAATTGCAGCATGTCTTTGTCGCTCGACACTACAAACACGGAATACGATTCCGCCGCCGCTTTCCGTGCCAGCGTTCCGATCACGTCGTCGGCTTCGTAACCTTCCAACTGCAAAATCGGGATGCGATATCCCTCCAGCGCCCGCCGCATGTACGGAATCTGCTGCACCAGGTCGGGGGGCGTCTCGGCGCGATTTGCCTTGTAGCCGTCATATTGCGCTTCCTTGAACGTCTGCGTCTTGATGTCGAACTTGCGGATCGTCGTAATCGCTTCCGCCTGCTGATTGCGGACGGTTGGCGCGCCCACGTCGAACACCGCCGCCAGATACTCGGGAGAAAAATCATCTCGCAGCTTGCGCAGCATGTTGACGAAAACAAAAGTCGCTGCCGTCGGGACGCCAGTTTTGGTGGACATCGGCCGCTGCCGCGCCATCGCGTGATAGGCGCGGAAAATAAACGACATCGTATCGATTAGGAAAATCCCGCTCTTACCCTCAGCGGAAGGAGGCGGCGGCCCGGCAGCGGCCCTCACTTGCGGCGGCGATTTCTTTTTGGGAGGCAATGAGCCAAGTTTAGCAGCTAAAATTCTTCACCATGCGAGGCTTCACCGCAAAATTCCGGCAATCGCGTATGATATGGAGTTTTCAGCTCTTGCCCCGCTGAGTGCTGGATCCTGAGTGCTGTATGCTCCCATTCAAGCTCGTCTACAGCGACGACTATTTCCTGCCCATCGGCTCCCATGTTTTTCCCGCCGAGAAATACAAGTGTATTCATGACCGGCTGCTCGCGTCCGGAATTGCCGTGCCGGCCGATTTTGTCGCTCCGCGTCCGGCTACCGACCATGACGTGCTGCTCGTCCACACGCCGCAGTATGTCGAGAAATTGCAGACGGGCACGCTCAGCACGCGTGAAGAATTGGAGCTCGAAGTCCCGTACTCGCCGGAGTTAGTGCGTGCCTTCTGGCTGGGCGCGGGCGGCTCCATACTGGCCGCCGATCATGCCCTCAACGACGGTCTGGCGATCAGCATCGGCGGAGGATTCCACCACGCGTTCCCCGATCACGGCGAGGGCTTCTGCGTCATTCACGACGTGGCCATTGCCATCCGCCGCATGCAGCGGGACGGCAAGATTCACAAGGCCATGACCGTCGATTGCGACGTTCACCAGGGCAATGGCACCGCCGCAATTTTCGCCGGCGCGCGTACGGCCAGCGAACCGCTGCCGTCCGTGCCCAACTTCACGCTGCATCAATCTGTTCCGGCGCAAATGGCCGCCAAATCCAGAATGCATAGCGGCTTCGCCGAAGACGTTTTCACCATCTCGCTCCACCAGGAAAACAACTACCCGATGTGGAAGCCTGCCTCGTCGATCGACGTCGACCTCCCCGACGAAATTGGCGACGACTACTATCTCGCGTGGCTCGACAACGCGCTCAGTTCCGGCCTGCGCCAGTTCCAGCCAGAGTTGATCTGCTATCTCGCTGGAGCCGATCCCTATCGCGAAGACCAGCTTGGCGGCCTGTCGCTCACCATTGAAGGATTGAAGAAGCGCGACGAACTTGTCTTCCGCGTCGCCAAAGCTCGCGGCATTCCGGTGATGGTCACCCTCGCCGGCGGCTACGCGCTGAAGGTCGAAGACACCATCATCATCCACTGCAACACTGTGGTAGCCGCGAAAGAAGTGTTTGGCGGATAGCGGCGCACCTTTGCGCTTCGTGAAACCATGCCCCCTGCCTTCTCTGTGCCCCCTGTGTCCCCTGTGTCCTCTGTGGTGACGATTCTTGCAGCCCTAGCCAGCCACAAGGGATGCCACATACAAAAGCTATACTCGACGCTATGGACGTCACCCCTTCTCAACTTGCGCACCGTGAGTTCTATGGCCTTCTTCTCAGCGCCGTGGGGCCGCGGCCGATCGCGTGGGTATCGAGCCTCAGTGCTTCTGGACAACCCAACCTCGCTCCTTTTTCGTTTTTCAATGCCGTTTGCGCCGATCCTCCGCTGCTGGCGTTTGCGCCGGGGATGCGCTCGCCGAAGAAAGCGGTCGCAGCGGTGGGAGAGCCCGCAGGAGTGCCGAAAGACACGCTGCGCAATATTCGTGAGACCCGAGAGTTCGTGATCAACATCGTCACCTACGAACTGGCCGAGGCCATGAATCTGACCAGCGGCGACTATGACGCGTCCATCAATGAATTCGAAGTGGCGAAACTCGCCTCGTCGCCTTCGAAAGTGGTGCGGCCGCGGTGCGTGGCGGAGTCTCCTGTCAGCTTTGAATGCAAGCTGCATCAGATTCTCGACTTCAATCTCGGCCCCGAGGGCGGCAGCCTGGTGATTGGTGAAATCGTTTCGATTCACGTCGACGAGCGGCATCTGAAAGATGGCCGCCTGGACCGCAACTCGCTGGATCTGATCGGGCGCATGGGCGGCATGCAGTACACGCGGACTACGCAGCGGTTTGAGATGGTACGGCCGAAGGTGGAGTGAAAGGAAATCGATCGCGAGAAACGGACAGCCGTCCGAGTGCTAGCGATCACTCACGGCCACCGATGCCCAGTAATCACCAACCCCTGCAATGCGGTGTCTCAGAAAAAGGGTGTTCAATCTCTCCTGCAAGAAACTACTTAAGGAAGTGGTTTGCTACGATCCCCGCGATCCCGTCCTGCAGGAAATGGGCAATTATCCCCGGGCGAAGGCTTCGGCGCCACTGGGCCAGCAATCCGAACAGACAACCGTATAGAGCGATGACCGGCACGAGCTTCACTCCCTGGTATCCATGCCCCATACCGAAGATGATGCCCTGAATCAACAATCCAGCGACTGCACTCCGGGTAACGGCCGTGAGTTGCTTCTGCAAGTAGCCGCGGAAAACGATCTCTTCGCAAATCCCCGCGGTCAACGACAGCAGCAAATAAACAATCACCTCCGCGCGTCCGTGCGGAGCGATTTCTCGAATTGCCGGATTTTTGCCGACCTTCAGTATGTGGCCAACGGCCGCCAGAGTAATGTTCGAAAAAATCAGAAACCCGACCGCAACCAGCAGGTCCGCGAAAATCCGCTTCGAGTTGGGCCAGTCTCCACCGACTAAGTCACGTAGCTGGAGTCCCCGCAGTCGAATGCCCCACCACACCAGGCCCGTCAGCAACCATTCCAGCGTTAGCACACTCAGGTAACCCGCCATGCGTCCGTGCCGCGCCATCGGCGAAAAGCTTCGCGAATACGCGCTCCACCCGAAAAGTGCCGCCAGTATCAGCAGCACAACCGCGGTGTGCCATATCGGTGCGATCATCCTGTACTCGGCCTGATCGTGCTGCGGAATGAATTCGGTGCTTGCCATCGTAGGCCAATCCCGTTGCAATCCTGCAGCAGAGCAGGAACAAGTCCTTTCATGTCCACCAGTGGACTGGCCATAAGATTGGATTTAGGAAGCTATGGGAGCTGAGTGCCGAGTGTCCGTTAGCTGAACGCTCCTTTCCCGCCTGCTAAAATAGTGGAGGTCCCGCATGTTCGAGAATCTCCAGGAAAAACTCCAGCGCGCCTTCAAGTCTCTCCGCGGACAAGCCGTCCTCACGGAAGAGAATATCTCCGAGGCGCTCAAGCAAATTCGGCTGGC
>Ga0066789_10000660_pt1 | contig 14262 bp, 9 predicted proteins | sample OrgsoiDNA2013049_FD_70960 | JGI IMG/M metagenome (GOLD analysis project Ga0066789, IMG submission 70960) | Permafrost soil microbial communities from the Arctic, to analyse light accelerated degradation of dissolved organic matter (DOM) -... | ecosystem: Environmental > Terrestrial > Soil >...
TTGAAATTTCCCGTATCCAGCCTTTACTATCGGAGAGCGCGATTGTAGTGCGCGGCACTCCGGACCAGATTGCGCTGGCACAAAAATTAGTCACTGACCTGGATAAAGCGCGGTCGGAAGTGGTTGTGGACGTTGCAGTCCTGCAGATCAGCAAGGACAAGAAGCAGACGCTGGGCGTAAGTCCTCCGACCAGCGCGACGGTGACCCTGCAACCCAACCTGAATAGCACCACGACCAGCGGTTCGACGGGTTCCGGCCAGAGCGGCACGGTCACATCGACATCCGGAACACCGGGTTCCATCAATCTCAATTCCTTGGCGAACTTGAATGCGACCGACTTCCAAGTCACCATCGATCCCGCGACCATCACCGCGCTGCTTTCCGACAACAACACCAAGCTGATCCAGAACCCGCAAATTCGCTCTGTGGACGGGCAGAAGGCGTCGCTCAAGATTGGCGACCGCATTCCGATCGCGACGGGGTCATTCCAGCCCGGCATTGGCGGAGTCGGTATTAACCCGCTGGTGAATACACAGTTCCAATACCAAGACGTCGGCGTGAATGTGGACATCACACCGAAGGTTCACGCGAACGGAGATGTGACCCTCAAGGTGGAGATGGATATTTCCTCGGTGATTGGCTCGTCGAATATTGGCGGCATTACGCAGCCTACAATCGGGCAGAGAAAAATTTCCAACGAAGTACGCCTGCGCGAAGGCGAAGCCAACCTGATGGGCGGCATGCTGGAGAGCTCAGACACCAAGAGCTTGACCGGCATCCCTGGTCTGGCGCAGATTCCGATTCTGAAATATCTTTTTGGGCAAACCGCAACCGAGCACTCAGAAACCGAAACGGTTTTTGTTCTGATCCCGCATATTGTTCGTCGCCAGGTTTTGAGCGAACTGAACCAGGAAGCCATTGACGTGGGGACGGCAAGCTCTCTCGGGCTGCGTCGCACCGCTGGCCACGCGCCCGCGTCCGCTCCGCAGTCGCCCGGCCCAGCCTCGGGGGCTGGGTCGGTTGCAGTGCCGCAGCCGGCGCCGGCGGCCGTCGCTCCTCCTATGCCGCAGCTGACGGAAAGAGGCGCTGGACAGGCGAGCTTTGCCTTTGATCCGCCCTCCCCCACCTTGCCTGCTGGGTCTACCTTCACCGTGAACGTGCTGCTGAATGGCGCGCAGAACGTGCATACAGTCCCGTTGCAGCTTTCGTATGATCCCAAGCTGCTGCAGGTGATCAACGTCTCGAACGGCTCCTTGCTTGCCCAGGATGGCGCAATTGTTACCGTTACCCATCGCGAAGACGATGGCACGATGCAGATCACGGCCATGCGTCCGCCCGGCGCCACTGGCGTCTCCGGCCAGGGTTCGGTTGTGACTTTGACGTTTATGGCCAAAGCCGCCGGCCAGGGCTCGCTGACCATCGCCCGGGGCGGGGCGCGGGATCCGGCCATGCAGGCGATGCCTGTTGATGGCGCCACGGCAACGGTTACAATTAAATAAGAGCAGCTTTTAGCTCTTAGCGGTTAGCGGGGATCAAACCCGCCGGCGGACGTTCCCGCTGCTCGCACTAGAGTCGAACCTGTTTTGGCTAAGAGCTAAAAGCTAAGGGCTAGGAGCTTTTTTCCATGCAAATCACGCTCCCCAGACCGTTCCTCATGCAGACCTCAGAAATGCCGATCTCAAGAAAACTGAAGCTGCGCGGGTTCACTCTGGTCGAGATGATCGTCGCGATCACCATCCTGATGATTCTTACGGGGATGGCGATCCCGCTGGCGCGGGTGACCATCAAGCGCGAAAGGGAACGCGAGTTGCGCCATTCGCTGTGGGAAATGCGCGACGCGATTGACCGCTACAAAGACGCCGCCGACCGGGTAGCATTCCAGATCAAAGTCGGGTCAGAGGGATATCCGCCCGACCTGCAGACCTTGGTTGATGGAGTGGACGTGAATGGCAAGAAGCTGCGGTTCCTGCGCCACATTCCCGAAGATCCCATGACCGGCGGCACCGAGTGGGGGATGCGCTCGATGCAGGATGATCCCACTTCCGACTCCTGGGATGGCAACAACGTTTTTGATGTTTACACCAAATCGGACGGCACGGGACTCGACGGCACCAAGTACAAGGACTGGTAGCGGATGGGGAGAGAAGTGAGCAAGAAGAACAGCAAAAGCGCGCGCGGCTTCACGCTCCTGGAGTTAATGGTCGTGATGTCCATTCTGCTGATCCTCGTCTCCATCGCAGCGCCGATGTACCAGCAGCAGATACGCCATGCGCGCGAATCGGTGCTACGGCAAAACCTATTCACGTTACGCACCTTGATCTCGCAGTACACCCTCGACAAGCAGAAGGCCCCACAGGCGCTCGAAGACCTGGTGCAGGCCGGCTATCTGAAACAGATTCCAGCCGATCCAATCACCGGTACGGCCGATTGGACCGCGGCTGAAGCCCAGGACACGATCAGTTCGCCCGACCAGCAGGACGAGGGCGGCATTGACGACGTCCACAGCTCCTCGACCCAGGTTGGCAGCAACGGAACCGCCTACGACACATGGTGAAACCGCTTCGTCTCTTACTAGTCTGTTTGGCACTCGCCGCGTCAGTCTCTCTCTCTGACTCTGACTCTGTCTCAGCCTCTGCGCAGACGCCTGCAGCGAAGGCCCCGCAACTGAATATGTTCGCTGAGCCGCAGACGATTCCGCTTTGGGAGAATGGCGCGCCCGGAGCGCTGGGAACCGACGACACCGACAAGCCAACGCTGACCATCTACCTTGCATTGCATCCTGGAGTGTCGCGGACGGCGGTGATCATCTTCCCCGGCGGCGGCTACGGCATGCTGGCGTCGAATCACGAAGGCCGCCAAGTCGCGAACTGGTTCAATGCTTTAGACGTGACTGCATTCGTGCTGAAGTACCGCTTGGGCCCGCGCTATCACCATCCGATTGAACTGGGAGACGCGCAGCGGGCGATCCGGATGGTTCGGGCGCGAGCCGCCGAGTTCGAAGTCTCGCCCGACCGCATCGGCATTCTGGGATTCTCGGCGGGCGGCCATCTGGCTTCGACTGCTGGAACGCATTTCGACAGTGGCAACGCCTCTGCTGCCGATCCCATTGACCGCATGAGTTCGCGGCCCGATTTTCTGATTCTGGCGTACCCGGTGATCTCGTTTGTCGCGCCGTACGCCCACTCGGGCTCTCAAAACAACCTGCTGGGCGAGAATGCCGATCCGAAACTCCGCGCCGAGCTTTCGAATGAACTCCACGTGACGCTGCAGACTCCTCCAACCTTCCTTTTCAGCACCGATGCGGATACCGCCGTGCCCTCAGAGAATGCCGTCGCGTTCTATCTGGCGCTGCGCAAGGCCGCAGTCCCGGCGGAGATGCACATTTTCGAGAAGGGGCCGCACGGTGTGGGTCTGGACTTGGACGATCCCGTGCTCGGTGAATGGCCGGTGCTGCTGGCGAACTGGATGCGAAGCCGCGGGCTGCTGCAGAGTCAGAAGTGATTTGACGGTCTAGTCTTCAACGCCTGTCCGCGACATTTCAAGGGGCTGTTTCGTAACGTCCGATGACTGCCTTCTCTTTTTTTCCAATCAGCACTAACGCGGCGCGTTGGGCGGGCACGTTCACCGCCACGTGTACGCCAGTACCTTTGTCGATCAGGTCAACGTCTGCTGGGTTCGCATCGTCTGAAACCAGAACGTATAGGACTGAATCATCGAGGATTATCGGATAGATCAAGACCCCCGGCGAGGGAGAGGCGAGGTCGAACTGCGGTTGAAGTCCGATTTCGCCCGCAACGTAAGAGTACAACCCCGCAGCGGGTTGGTCCCCCTGCGCAAGCTCAACGGGATAAGCTGTCCAAAAGAGTCGACCTTTTCCGCGCTGTGCGGACGTCATTGTTAGGTCCTTGCCGAAATTAGCCACCTCAAGCCAGGACTGCGCCTGCTGATCGAACGTCATCGGAAACCTGAATTCCACCAGCGCGGACGAATACAACCCCTTTGATTGAGTAATGATCGCGTTGTGCGACGTAAGAGGTTCTACTGTCGTTCCAGGCATTAGTTGTGCTACGCGATTCACCCGTTGCCAATGCTCATCGCGGTCCACCGGGCCGGTGATCAGCAGATTCCCGCCGTCGCTCACATATTTCAACAGCGCCTGCCAGCCTTTTTCAGTGAGTGCCTGCGCTGAGGGAAGAATCGCCAGCTTCGGATTACCCATCTTGTCGATTTGACTTTCGTAAATCAAGTAGGGCGTAAGGTGCGCGTAATAAGCCAAAGCGCGCGCCGATTTCCTCTGCGCTTCGATCTGCGCGTCAGCCAGAGCCGAATACTGCGCCGCCTGCGAGGCGATGATTGCGACCTGCGCCGGTTGCGGATTGTGCAGATGGTCTTTCAGCACGGCGGCGAACTTGGCGAAATTGCGCATGACCGTGGCTTCTGGTTTCTCGGTCAAATCGGCGCGCAGCGCGCCTATCGGAGTCTCGTTGCCCTCGGTCATGTAGGAGTTGGTGTTCCACAGCCACTCGATCGCGCCTGAACCTTGCACAAACGACATCGCAACTTTGCGCTCGAAGAGCTCGGCTTCGTTCTCGGGAGTACGGCGCGAAGTCTCGTCGAGATTCAATTCGCGCTGCAATCCGGTTTCCTGAATCAGCATGGCCTTGCCGGGCTGCTTGGCTACCAGCGAGTCCCACAGAATGGAATCGTTCTGCCACCACGAGTGATTGGTTGTGAAGTCAACAAAAGGGCCGAAGAAGGCAGGCGAAAGACGGTCCTGGAAGCCGCCTTCGTCCTGGCCGATGGTGATAAGCTGCTGCGATCCGGTTGCTCGAATGCCTTCGCGCAAAGTGCGCACCCAATTGGCAAAACTTTCCTGGGCAAACATTTCGTAGTCATAAATCCGCAGCGAGTTACGGCCGTTGTACATACCGCGCGGCGCGAAATCTATGTCTTCGGGCAAGGGAATCGTGCCTTGCACCGAAGTGATGGGAACATTCCAAGCCGCCGCCAGCGCTGCCCGGTTGGGATAATGCTTGTCCAGCCACTCGTTCCATTTCTGCGCTTCAATCCAGTCGCCGTTGGGACGCATGGTCCACAGGCGCTTCGAGAAGCTCGGTTCGTTGATCAGGTCATAGGCGAGGAATGGGACATCGTGAAAACGCGCGGCCACGGCCGAAACCAGCGTTGTCTGTTTGCGAACCGCTTCAGGATCGAGATACGGATTCACTCCGCCGAGAACCTCCGGCAGGAAGGCAAAGAAGTTAAACTGCACCGGCAGTCCATATTTGCGCGCGGTCATCAGATAGGCTTCCATCGTGCGCAGCGTCCGTTCGTAAGGCTGACCGTTCTCGTCGGCGAACTTGTCCCAGCCCGTCCACCATCCGGTGCGGATTATGTTCAGTCCGGCATCGTGAATCTGGCGCAGGTCGCGGTCCCAGATGTAAACGTTGGGGTGATCGAAATACAGCCGCTGCACTTCGCTCGACATGTACGTGGTGCCGACGACAGCGAGCGGCTTGCCGTCTAGTTCGAAGTAGTTTTCGTTGACGCCGAGTTTGGGGCCGGAGCGGAGGTAGTCGAGGTCGCGAATCCAGAAGGCAGAATGGCAGATTCTACGGACTTTGCCGCCAATCGTGAGTTCAGCAGTGACGACATGAAGTCCTTTTTCGGCAGGAGCCGGGAAGGCCAGGGGCTGAGACGCAGGCAGCTCAACCGCCGGACGGTTCTCTGGAACAAAGTGCCCTGGCGCCGCGTTACCGTTCGATCCTGCCTCGCTTTCAGCATTGATCCTGACAAACGCGGCTGCACGTTCTCCCTTGGCCGACTTCCACTGCACGTCGATCTCGACGGGCTCTCCCGGTAGATACAACGGCAACCCAGGCCTGGCCGTGAATTCCTCTGACCCTCGCGAGGCTTGCTCCATCATCTTCGAGATGATGTCGCCCGCGCTGTCTGCGCTGTAGAAGTCCGGCGATAGATCCGCATCCACAAAGATCCATCGCCCTCCGTCGAATCCATTTTGCAAGTGATCGATTTGAATCACCGGCGCCGACATGCGGCGTCCATCTTTGGTTCCCCATGCGAGCGCATCGAGATTGGAGTCAATCGATCCCGCCGAACCGCCGCGGTTGTAGAGATCCGCTGCGCTCAAATGAATAATCGGACTGAAAGCTTGTTTCCACACGAATTGCGGCAGCGCAAGCGGAATGTCAGGATTCGATTCGAACTTGAGATCGGCCGAGCCGCGCGTCTCCTGATACTGATCAATCATCAGCGGACGGGTGTAGCGCACGCTGTAATCGCGTAGCTTCCAGGTGTTGCCATCGCGGTAGGCGGCGCGCGTGAACGGGCGGCCTCCGAGGACGAGCAGATTTCCGCCGCGCTGAAGAAAGCCGTATATGTCCGCCCATGCGTCCTCCGGGAACGCGGAGCCGTAGGGAAGAACCAGAAGCTTTGCCGAGTTCAGGCGGTCCTTCAGTTCGGCGGTCGAGGCGAGCTGGGCGTCAGACAGCGCATGCAGCAGGGAATCAGGGGCAGGCGCGGAGTCAGCAGTTGGGAATCCGGGTTCACGAAAAATCACGGTGCCGGATTGAGCGGACGCGGTTGGAATCAACGCGAGCAGGAGAGCTGAGAAGAAGAGAAACTTACGATTCATCTTGGCCTCTGAAGTGCAGATCTGATCAACGAATCACGCACACAGTGCTGCGCCTCCAGCAATGCCAGAGTCGGCACCGTAACGCGACGCCACAATTGGGACTTCGTTCGCTCGCGGATTCACGGTGAGTTGCGGGATTCGTCGGCGTATGCGATCGAAAAACGGCTGGATCAGTGCCGCCGCGCCGCCGCCTATCACGATTACGTGCGGATCAAGCAGGTCAATTATGTTTCCGAGCCACAGAGCGACCATTTCCGCCGTCTCCGTCAGGATTTCCGTGGCCAGGGGATCGCCGGATGCGAATGCCTTGCCGACGATTTCGCCAGTCACCGCGTCCAGGCTCCCGCCGGCCAGATAAGGCATGGACGATTTGCCTCCGTCAGCAATTTGTTGGCGCGCGCGCTTCCCGATTGCCGTGCCCGAAGCAAAGACCTCAATGCATCCTGGCTTGCCGCATTTGCAGAGCGGGCCGCGGTAGTCGATGCTGACGTGGCCGCCTTCGCCCGCAGCTCCGGTGCGGCCGTGGAAGATGTGTCCGTCGAAAATGATCCCAGTGCCGATTCCGGTGCCGACAGTGGCGTAAAAGACGCTCTGGTAGCCGCGTCCGGCGCCCCAGCGGGCTTCGGCGAGGGCGGCGGCGTTGGCGTCGTTGTCCACGTGGACGGGCACGCGGTATACCTTCTGCACCGCTTCGGCCAACGGAAAATCGCGCCAGCAGGGAACGTTGGGTGGATTCAGGATTACGCCAGTTGTGGGATCAAGCGGGCCGGGCGCACAAATCCCGATTCCAGAAACCTGCCCTTCCCCATTGGGAAGGACTTCAGCGATGGCCTGAAGAACCGCGCTCAGCCCTTCGTCGGCCGACGCGGTGGAAACCATGGGGACGCGGGTCTGAGAAGTAATTTCTCCGTTCGCGTCCACCAAGCCGGCGGCGACTTTGGTGCCGCCGACGTCCACCCCGACGACCAATCCCTGCTGGGCCGGAATCTGATTCATTGCATTCAATTCAGCGCACGAAAACCGGCTCACGCAGGGACGACAGGCCTCGATCCTTTAAACGCGTAGTAAACGATGTAGAGGTAACAAATAGCCGGCAAAAAGAAAGCATGGTGAATGCCGACCTGGTCGGCGATCGCGCCCTGCACTACCGGGATAATCGCTCCGCCCACAATCGCCATGATCAGCACGCCTGAACCATCGCCCGTGCGGGGACCCAGTTTCTCGATTCCCATGGTGAAGATGCTGGGGAACATGATCGAGTTGAAGAGACCGACCAGAATAATGCTCCACACCGCCGCCTGTCCGTAGGTCAGCATGGAGGTGGTGACCAGCAGGCAAGCGACGATGGCCGCTGTGCCCAGCACGGTACTGGTCTTAACCTTCTGCAGAATCGCTGAACCGACAAATCTTCCGACCATCGCGCCGCCCCAGTAATACGAGACGTAACGCGAAGCGGTGAGTTCAGAAATGTTTCCGATCGAATGCTGCGTCAGATAGTTGATGAGGAAACTGCCGATCGCGACCTCAGCGCCCACGTAGGTGAAAATCGCGACTGCTCCCAATACCAAATGACGATATTGCCAGAGGCTGGCTTCCTTTTCGCCAGTGTGCGTTTTGTGAGTGGCCTCGGCCATCGCGGGCAGCTTGAACCTGCCAATGGCGATCGAGAGCAGCAGGAGCACGGCTCCAAAAATCAGGTAAGGCAATTTGACTGACGACGCCTGTTGCTGGCGGTACAACTGGAGCGCACCGGCCGACATCTGCTGCATCTCTTCGCCGCTTTTCGTCGCGACGCTCAGGATCAGCAATCCTCCCAGGTAGGGGCCGATGGTGGTTCCCAGGGAATTGAACGCCTGGGCTAGGTTCAGCCGGCTGGAAGCGGTTTCAGGCGGTCCCAGCACCGCAACGTAAGGATTGGCCGCAACCTGCAGCGCGGTCATGCCGCAAGCCAGAACGATAAGAGCTCCGAGAAAGAGCGGAAACGACGGAACGCTGGCGGCGGGAATGAACAGCACCGCGCCCAGAGCCATGGTGAGCAGGCCGGCGACCATGGTTTTCTGATACCCGATCCAGTCAATGACTTTTCCCCAAGGGAGCGCAAAGACGAAATAGGACGAGAAAAAAGCGAACTGAATCAGCATGACCTTGAAATAGTTCAGGTCGAAGATCGCCTTCAGGTGGGGAACCAGAATGTCGTTTAGAACGGTGAGAAAGCCCCACATGAAGAAAAGCGTGGTCATCATCGCCAGGGCGCTCTTGTTGGTGGAGCGCGGCGCGGATGCCGTTGCCTGCACTGGACTCTTTACATTGGTCATAGCCATAGGTCGGACGTGGACCTCATCGAAGTGGTTTAGGAAGACGTACATTTTTACCATGAATCCGGCAAAAATCGTTTTTTTATTGAAGGCTCGGCCCAGTTGGCTCGAAGGCGGCCCCCGCTGAAATCCATCTGGCGAGCGTAAGGGCGCCAAAAAAATGCCAGCCGTTTCCGGCTGGCCTGGAGTTGGAGAGAGAGAACTACTTGGCGGTCAGGGTCCCATACAGGCCATGGGACTCGCCACCCGGGCCTGAGGTGAACAACAGCGTGTTGGTAGGACCGGCTGCGGCGCCGTTTCCGAATTTCAGTCCCCACAAACCTTGAATTTCCAGAGTCTGTCCGGTGGGCCGGATCATTTGGCCGAAAGACACGCCGCTTGAAATATTGAAAGCGGTGATGTGGCCATTGCCGAAATTACCCACCAGCAGATCGCCGCTGAAGCTGCCGAACTTGGCAGGAGCCAGCGCCAGACCCCAGGGAGAATTGAGCCACCCGCGTGAAATCAGGCGTTTCAGCTTATTTCCCTTTAGGTCGAAGATGTCGACGAAGCCATGGCCGGGGCCGGCCACGTCGTCATGCTTGGCTTCATCCTGCAGGGCAAACGTCACGTAGAGGTAGCCATTGATGTTTTGGATTCCGAACGGCGCGTAGCCCCACGGCAATTCGGTGTCGGTAAAATTCTTTACCCATTTGAAATTCGAATCGTACATCTCGATCCAGCCACTGTTGAAATTGGTAGCATAGATGAAAGTGCCATCAGGAATGCTGCCGATGGCCAGGCCCTTATACACCGCACCGGACCAGGAGTTGTTAACCGCAACCACGGCGTTGTGCACGTCCACGCTCGGGCTCCATCCGTTAATGGTTCCATCTTCCGTGTCGAAGATGAAAACAGAGCTGCCGGTCAAACTGTTCGAGGTGACGTTGAACGCTCCCCCGCCGTTGAAAACTGCGCCCGTGGGCGCAGAGGTACCGGTGCTGCCCGGCGGCGGAATGGTGACCACCAGCGGGATAATCGAGCTGCCGCTGTAAAGAGTTGAAAGTCCGGTTCCGTTGTCGGCGATCCACATCGGGGAGGTTGGACTAAAGGAAATTCCCCAGGCATTGACGAGGTTGGGATCGGTGGTTGCCGCCCATCCGGGCACGTCAGAGACCAAATTGGTTTGCACGTATTTCTGTGCGTTGGCAAGGCTGGTAAAACCGAGGCAGGCGATCAGGCACAACATCCAAAGCCCAGACCGCAGACGGGAATGGTTCATCACGGACATAGATTTCTCCTGGGAATCAAAACGCTGATCGTGAACAGATGTTCCGCATCCCACGGCACGAAGCGACGAGTGAAACAACGAAACGACGACTGAAACGACGACTGATGATCGGGAGTCCCGGGACCGCGCCACCAGGAACGAGCCGAAGCAAGACCCGTTCACGATGCTGTGAGACTAGGAGCGGTGCAGAACCGAGTTGTCACCAGGTTTCAATGCGGTTGTAATTTTCTTGTCAGTAAATCGTTTGTCAGAAGGCACGGCGCCTCAGCGGTGATCGTAGGCTGGACTATTCGGGGTTGGAGGCTCGTAGTCCATTCCGTATTTGTTCTTGTGCGCGGTCGCCGCCGGGCCGGCAGGTATTTCCAGAACGCCAATCGTCGAGCTGCTTTCGGTCACGCTGATTTCTCGCGTCATCGCGTTGAGGGTTTCCGGTAACGCTGTCTCATACCACATTCGCATGGTGTAATGCCCCGTGGGGACGCGGGGAATCACAACTTCGCCCTGACGATTGGAAACTCCGAAGTAGGGCGTATCCAACGCAATGACAACCGCACTCATTTCCGCATGAATGTTGCAGAAAATGTATGAAACTCCGGGGCGATCGAAGCTTACATTCCGAGAGGTGCCGGCCTCGTAGAGTCCCAGGTCGAACCGCTTGCCTTCAAAGAGAGAAAACACATTGTGAAAAAACGGATCGCGGTTAGGGAACTGGACCACCGCTCCGACCGGAACCACCAGCAAGTGCGGCTCGAAGCTTTTGTTGTGCTGGGTCAGCCGCAGGGGATGGTTGGGGAAGGGCCTGTCTGGAGTGTGAGGGCCGATTGGGCTCAGCCAGACCACAACATTTTCCTCACGAGACGATTCCGTTTTCGGCCCGTTCTCCAGCACTTTGACCCGCGCTGAGAGCGTTATCTCCTGAGCCCCGGCCTGTGCGCACCCGAGAAGGATTACCCAAAGCCAGGTTTTCCAAAACCGGGCAACCATCCAACCCCCGCGTGAATTGAGGAAAAAGGTCATAGCCGATTAGAACAACACTCCCATGATCAGGTTGACCTGGTTGGCCGTGTTGATCGCAGTAAGCTGGGACGTCCGCAGCCGCCGGAATTCTCCCGATAACAACAGATCGGAACGCGGACGATAAATGAAGTTCACCATCCCGCTGCGATTTGCTGTCAACACGGACGGGTAGTAGCCCACGGGATTGGCATACGCATGAATGTCAGCGGAGTAAGGGTCATCTATCCCAAACACGCCGTTGAATTCCAAACGTGAGGTGGCTGAGAATTTTATCTGCGACCAGCCGCCGGCCGAGTTCACGCCACGAAAGTCGGAATTGGGGTCGAGCGGGTTGCCGCTGTAGAGGACGGATTGGCCGATGCCTCCGCCCAAGCCACCAACTGCGCGGCCCCGGTAAAACTCCCCGGTCAGTTCGACGCGCGAGGTTATTGGGACACGCCAATCGCTAACCGTCGCCCAGCCGTTCACATTCCAGTCAAAACCCCAGTTCTGCCGCGAATAATATCCGCTGGTCCCGAAAGAAATCGGGTGGCCGTTGAGATCTTTGCTCCAACCGACCCTGGCTGCGTAGGCTGGCTGGCCGGACAACTCTCCCGCTTGCGGCGTGCGATTTGACCCGTAGGAAGGCGCGCCGGTAACGTTGTCCAATATTCCGCCTTGCACAATCACATTCTGCCCATCGGAGAAATCAAACTTGTGCTCGATTCGCACCTGGGGCGTCCACGCCCACAGGTTTCCGGAATATCCCATACTGGGGATGGCCAGCGAGGCGAAAGAGGTTGGGGAGAGCGGCGAGATAAAAAGGCCGTCTTGTCCAACGATGATTGAAGTGTGCTGCCAATCCAGGCGCATATCTGCTGTGCGCAGGCGCACCAGTCCGGTGTTGATGCCGTCCAGCGCCGCCAGGGGGAACCCGCCGCCGAAGTCCAACTGGATTTCACCACTGGTTTTTGCTCCGGCTAAATCGGGGCCAAAGACTTCCAAGCCAAGTTCGGACTGCCGAAGGGTGGCTCCGAACGTGGAATTTGGATTGTAAGGGCTATAGGGAGTGGCATAAGTGGGGAAGTCCAGATTGTCCACCAATCCGCTGTTGTGGAAGAGATTCAGCAGCACCAGCCCGGACAAACGGACGCGGTATTTCGAGCCGCTCTCAATCTTGGTTTGATACTGGGTGCGGATTTCGCTCTGCAAAAGCTGAGTGGTCTCTTCGAGCGATCCCACGCGCTGATCAAGGGGGGCGCTCGCGGCGGCCACCTGCGCCCCTGCCTCCGCTGGAGGGCCTGTCTGGCTTTGGCCGCCTGGGGACGCCTGCAGCGTCTCCAGCTCTTTCCGAAGCGCAGCACTCTCAGCCCGAGATTCCGCTGCCTCGGACTTCATGTCGGCGACCGCGGAGCGGAGCTCCTGAACCTGTTCGCGTAACTCTCTCACAGACTCTGCCAGGTTGGTGTCTGCCTGTGCCGATGCCGGTTGTTGGGCCGAGGCCGAGATGCAGATCGTCGAGATGCAGATCGTGGCAAAGGCCAGACTGGCAACGGAGAATCCAGCCAAGCGGATAAAAAAGCTCTTTCGCTGCTTCAAGGTTCCCTCCCGAACAGAAATGTGTCCGCAGGCCTTCAGAAGACTGGAATTCCGGTTCACGCCTGCTTGGTGGAATCTATTCTGGCTTCGGCCGCCGGCGCGGGCTCTTCGGAGGCTCCCCCGTCGCTAGTGCGGGCGCTGGGCGCAGGATGAGGAAGGGTAATGCGAAACACGGTCCCCTCAGGCGAAGTCCGCTCCACAACGACTTCGCCTCCGTGATCTTGAATGATTTTCTGCACCACCGTCAAGCCAAGACCGGTCCCGTTCTCTTTTCCTTGACTGATGAACGGCTCGAACAGGGTGTCCCGGATGGAATTGGGAACGCCGCGACCGCTGTCGCTGATCCTGATTTCGACTCCGCTTCCGGTTCCGCAAAGCTCAACCTCTACCCGCCCGGAGCCTGCGGGCAGCGACTCGCACGCATTCAGTAGCAGATTGAAAAATGCGCGTTCCAGCTTTCTGTGATCGAACCAGCCCTCAACGCTCCCCGCTTGATGGATATCGATTCTGGTTTCGTGGAAATCGGGACTGGACTTGACGGTATGGGTGGCGCCCTCCAGCGTTTTGAGCAAGCTGCCATAGGTGGGGCGCAGCGAGGCTCGGGTGCGGGAAAACTCGAGCAGCGAATCAATCAGCTCAGTCATGCGATTCACCGCGGCGCGCACTTCCTGGTATAGATCCTCGCGTTGGTCGCGGGAAAGGTCGGACTCGCAGAGAAACTCCGCGTTGGCGACAATGGCCGCCAGCGAGTGGCGCAAGTCATGGGAAATGGAGCTCGCCATGCGCCCGATGGTGGCCAGCCGCTCCGACTCGATCAGATTCTGCTGGGTGTGGAACAGGCTTTCCCTCATGCGGTCGAAAGCCCGGGCCAACTCGGCGACCTCATCGCCCCCGCCGGCATCGAGAGCATAGTTGAAATCTCCGCGCTCTAGGGCGGCGACTCCCGAGAGCAGGCTGGAAAGCGGCCGCGTAAACGTATGGGAGATGAAAAACACCAGCGCGCTTCCCACCAATACCGCCAGCACTCCCAACCCCAGCAACAGACGATTGAGCTTCTCCAGAAAAGCAGTTGCCTGGTCGTAAGACTTCAGTACCGTGAGCCGCACATTCGGACTGCCCGGCGGTGCCAGCTCCAGAGTGGTTTCGAGAAACCGCTCTTTGCCTAGTTGCACAGACTCCGGATGAGAAATGCCGCCGGTGGCATCTGGCAGCTTCTGTTTGGCGAGTTCGGCTTCGACAGCGGGGTCCAGAGTACTGGTGACAATCTTGTCATCGTAATAAAAGGCGACCTTACCGCCGGCGATCCTTCCGATTTGCGAGGCCACGCGATTATCAATTTGAAAGCCGATCACCAGAAACCCCAACAGATGGTCGGGTGCAGGCGGGCCAAAATAAATCGGCTTGAGAAAAACTTCGTACAAATTTCG
>Ga0066789_10000663_pt1 | contig 14244 bp, 16 predicted proteins | sample OrgsoiDNA2013049_FD_70960 | JGI IMG/M metagenome (GOLD analysis project Ga0066789, IMG submission 70960) | Permafrost soil microbial communities from the Arctic, to analyse light accelerated degradation of dissolved organic matter (DOM) -... | ecosystem: Environmental > Terrestrial > Soil >...
GGGCGTACGGGACACCTACGCGGCACGATAGAGGAGACAGCGTTTGCGGTCACGGCGGCCGGCGGCCACGGTGTGGCCATCAAATGTGACCACCGCGACGATACGGCAGTGACGACCGCCGCCACGCAGATCGCCGCCGCGGAGGGTCGCCTAGATCTGTTAGTCAACAACGTGCGGGGCCGGCTACGAGCGGCTCAACGCCGGGGGGTGGGAGGAATGGAACGCTCCTTTGTGGGAGCAGCCGGTCGAACTTTCGACGCGATGTTCCCGGCCGGAGTGCGTGCCCACTATGTGACGCTAGCCCTTTGCGCGCCGTTGCTGATCAGCACCGCTGGAAGCCTGGTGGTGACCGTGCCATTCGCCGTCCCGGAGGTCGGCGAGAATAGATTTGGTGCCGCGTACGCGATGGCGAAGACGGCCGACGATCGCCTGGCGCTGGTCGCGGCGGCGCAGTTGCGCGAGTACGGCGTGACGTCGGTCGCGCTTCATCCTGGCCTCGTACGGACCGAGGGCGTACTGCAGTTCGCCGAGCACTTAGACATGACCGACTCGCAGTCACCTGAAGCAATGGGGAAGGTTGTCGTCGCGCTCGCGGATGATCCGGGGTGTTCGGCCCTTACACGTCTTGCACTGAGCGTGGCTGCCCTCGCTGCGCGCTATCGCATCGACACGTCAGCTTGAAACGGGCCGCCACGTCGGACTCGCGTGTTTCGACGAAGGCACGGAACAGTCCGGCAGCCGCGAGGTCGCGGGCCGACGGATAGGTTACGCGCGGCCGCGGAGCTAGTATCGGCGGTCGCGCTTGTTGCGACCGTGCGCTCCCCGCGGCCTAGTCCCTTGTCCAGACCACCCTTCGCCGTTCGTCTTATTCGTGAATGCCGGCGCTGGAGCCGGCCGAAGCGAAGGGTTTGATCGAGATGGCGAAGTTCGTTTTCATCTATCGCGCACCGAAGAATTACACGCCCGGCTCCGATGACGCGACCGCGTTGTGGATTGCGTGGTTTGGGGCGTTGGGCGCCAAGATCGCCGACCCGGGCGACCAGGTGTTCGAACGCACCGCGGTCGGGGATGCGGTCGCTGACAGCGATCTGGCTGGCTACTCGGTGATCACGGCAGACGACCTCGCGTCGGCTCGTGAGTTGGCCACCGGCTGCCCCGGCTTGCAGGAAGGCTTCACCGTCGAAGTCGGCAAGCTCGCACAAGTGAGCTAAGCACAGTTCAAATCCGCATCGGCCCCGCTGCGCCAACGCGTTGCGGGGCCTGCAGGCAAGTGCCTACCGAGTCCGCCTCCACCAACTTTGGAGTTTTGATGTCGCCGGCGGAGGAGCGGGCTCGCGAAGCACAACCAGCCTGACCGCCCGCCCAGCGCGGCACGTGCGCTAACCCAGATTTCGCATTGTCTGTTCGAAGGTCTGAGCACGACGGAGATAGTCCGTCATGCTCAGACCTTTGTGCGATTCGCCCGCCCGACACGTCCGATCGACGCGGTGTGCTAATCCTGAGCGCGGGCGCCCATCGCGCCTCACCCGACTCGGTGCAGACTAGCTATGCGTCACATCCGAGACGCTGTCCAGGTTGACGGCGAAGGTCGCTGCCTGCCTCGGCGATCCCGCAGTCTCACCGCAGGTGATCGCGGCGCCGTTCGAGCGCGCATGAGATGCAAGTGTGTTGCCGTCGGCAGCGGCGTCGCGGAGTTCGGACAACTGAAGAGACGGTGTTATCGCGACCGTGAGTTGCGTTCCCGAGCTGAGGGCTACCGCTGCTCCAGGAGGCTGGCTGACCCGCCGGCGGCGCGCAATTCTTGATTCTTGCGGAGAGGAGAGCCTCCTTCGAGTGTCACGGGGTCGCAGATAACTCTTCGAGTCGCCTTGTGAGGTAGCGCCGCTCAGCGTCGGTCGGGGCCAGTCGGTACGCGCGCTGATACGCGTCGATGGCGTCAGCGTTGCGCCCGAGGCGCCGCAGCAAGTCCGCGCGAGTCGCCGCGAGCAGATGGTAGCCCGCGAGGGCACCGCCCGCATCGATCTGGTCGACGAGTTCAAGTCCGGATTGCGGACCGTCGGCCATCGCGATCGCGACGGCGCGGTTCAGTGCCACCACTGGTGTGGGTACCAGCTCGCTGAGACGTTCATACAGGACGACGATGTGATGCCAATCAGTGTCGGCGGCCGTCGGTGCTGATGCGTGGCATGCCACGATTGCGGCCTGGAGTTGGAACGGCCCGAAGCGGTCGCGGCCCATCGCAGCTTCGAGCAGTCCGCACGCCTCATCGATGGCGGCTTTGTCCCAGAGTTCTCGATCTTGGTCTTCCATCAGGACAAGGTCGCCCGCCGCGTCGACGCGCGCGCGTCGGCGCGCGTCATGCAGCACCATCAGTGCGAGCAACCCCGAGGCCTCAGGTTCGTCGGGCATCAACTGCACGAGCAGTCGCGCAAGCCGGATTGCCTCCGCGCACAGCCCGGTGCGGACCAAGTCGGCGCCCGCGCTCGCGCTGTAACCTTCGTTGAACAGTGCGTACAGCACAGCGAGTACGGCGGCGGTTCGCTCCGGCAGCTGATGGGCCGGGGGCACGCGGTAGGGAATCGCGGCGTCGTGGATTTTGCGTTTGGCGCGTACTAAGCGTTTGGCCATTGTCTCGGTCGGAACCAGGAACGCGCGCGCGATCTCGTTGGTGGTCAACCCGGCCAATGTTCTTAGCGTGAGTGCGACTTGGGCGTCGACTGGTAGCGCTGGGTGGCAGCAGGTGAACATCAACCGCAATCGATCATCGGTGATCGTGCCATCGCCCCGGTCGCTTCGGTCCACGCTTTCGGCGTCCGCGTCGACGAATCTGGTCATGGCCACTTCCTGCAGTTTCGCGGCACCGACGGCAGCACGGCGCAGCTGATCCAATGCGCGGTTGCGGGCAGTTGTCTTCAGCCACCCGGCCGGGTTCGAAGGGACCCCGTCGCGTGGCCATCGCTCCAGCGCCTTGGTGAACGCATCTTGAGCGCACTCCTCAGCGAGATCCCAGTCGCCGGTCACGCGGATCAGGTGCGCGACGACCCGACTCCACTCGGACCGAAACGCCGCCGCGACCGCGGCCTCAGCTGGCTCTAAATCTCCCAGACCGGCCTCACCTCAATCGACCCGAACCGTGCCCCAGGGATCTGCGACGCGATTTCGATCGCCTCATCAAGGTCTTCACACTCGACGAGGTAGAAGCCGCCGATCTGCTCTTTCGTCTCAGCGAAAGGCCCATCGGCGATCACCACGTCACCGCGCCGGACTCGAACCGTTGTGGCCGTGATTGTCGGGCGGAGCCGCACCCCCGCGTCGCGCAACACCCCGCGCTCGAGCATGGTGTCGGCAAACGCCGTATAGGACGCGAATCTGGCTGCCTGTTCCGCTGGGGTTACATCAGCGCTCTCGTCGTTGCACACAAGCAGGGCGTACCGCATGAGGCCTCCTAGGTAGATCGCCTACGACAAAGACGAACGAGCGCCGCGCCGATGGACATCATGCGCGATATCGAGCCTGAGCAGGAGCAGGTGATCGGGCGCATGCGTGCCCGCGAATTCTGGACAGCTATTGACACGCGTATACCCGAGCCTCATCGGCCGATTTCAATGCCCCGTTGGCGGCGTGGCTAGAACGGGCGAACTACCGTCCACACCCCATCCGCCCGCCGGCGCGGAGATAGCTGTCAGCAGCCCTTGTGCAAATCACCCGGTGTGGTGACTCGGTGCGAGTCCCCTTTCCTCCCGCGGCCCGGTCATGAGGTGGACGCACATCACCATTTCCCAGGCTGCGAACGGCAGCATGAAGAAGAACGACGCGCCCACGTTGTAGAGGAACACGAGGAGCACGCATATCGCGAAGCCGGCGAGCGCTGGGATCTTGCCGCGGGCCGTGTTCCAAAGCAGGAGTGAATTGATCAGCGTCGCGAATCCGAGCAGACCGAGAGCCAACCACCCGCCGAGGTCAGCGACACCGTGGGCGAAGACAGTGAGTGCGTGGAAGGAAATCTCAGACGCGGGTATGCCTTCTTGACCCACCGACATGACGCCGTATTGGACGCTCATCACTCCCACAAGGAGGGCAGCTGCCATCCACGTGCACAACAATCCGAGCAGCGGCCAATGCCGTGATCGGGGGTGCAGCTGCTGGTAGAGACCGACGGATGCGATCGCGGCCGTAATCGATGCAAGGCCGAGGAATAGCGCCAGCTGCGCAAAAAGAGATTGTCCCGCCCGATCTGACAACACGACCTGTACCTCGGGGCGGCCGGGGCCTTCCGCTTCGTACAACGCATGTAAGCCGGCTAAGAACAGCACCGCCGACGCGGCGTAGGACACACACGTCAAGCTGCGCGCGAGGCGGTCCGAACCGCGTGGCGATGCCTCGGCGGCATCACTAGAAGTCGTCATCGGCGGTACTCCCTAGTGGCCTGGTTTCGTCTCGCGGGATGGTCGGCTGCGGTTCGGACGGCGGGTCGCACGTGTACACCCAGCTCACGCTGGTCGGAGGCGACACGACATGGGCCGTGAGTTGTGCGAGCTGTGGCGTCAATTTCGGCGCCACCTGACGATCATCACCGTGATGGTGAGGAGCCCGATCGCGGTGAGTGCGAAGGCCGCAGTCTCGATCAGTTGGAGTTCCCAGAACCGGTTGAAGGGGACGTAGGTTTCGATGGCAACGACGCCGTGCGCCTGCAGACAGGAAAGGTCGGGGGTTTTCTGTATGGGACAGGCCAGTGTTGCTTGCGAGAGCGCGTGCATCCGCTCGCCCGTGGTCGCGTAACGACTTGGGTCGGCCGCGAGAGTCACGTTAAGGACGTCGTCGGAGCCCACTTTCTGGTGCGCCAGGATCGAGGCGTTCGCCGTTCGTGTCAGCGGGGGAAGGAACGACAGTCGCGAGCTTTGGACAATGAGGCGAGCCGGAACGAATACGAGGAGCGTCGCGACGAGGGCTGGCACAACGCGGCGAGTCACAGTTCCGAGGAAGGCACCCAGCGCGAAAGCGAAGAGGAAGTAGCCGACGCCGACGGTCCCCTCGAAATCGAAGGCGGTGTTGGTATCAAGCCTGGACCCGAGCCGGTCAAGGGGAACTCTGGTCCAGGTGACCAAAGCGATGAAGACGACGGCTGCGGCGATGACGGCGACGGCCAGCAGGGACACCTTGACCAGAATCCAACGGGTGCGGGACACGCTTTGCATGAAGGCCAACTGGAGGGTGCCTCGTTCAAGCTCCCGCGCGACGAGGGGCGCCCCCACCGCTGCTCCCAGGATTCCGGGGATCAGGTTCATCCAACCCAACAGGCGGGTGAACCAGTTGAACTGTCGCTGGAACGCGTCGAAGGCGTTGCTGCACGCCGAGGAGGAGAGTCCGCTCGGGACGCATCCGGCCATGCCAGTGTGGGTGAAAACATGGCGCATCTGCACACCGGCGGGCAGCAGGACGATGGCGAGCAGGAGCATCACGGCGGTCATGGCGAAAAGGTCTGCTCGATGTTGACGCCAGCTCACCCAGATCATGACGCTTCGAGGGGTTCAAGGGTTTGTGGTGCGTCAATGGAAGGGTCTTCCAGGTAGGCAAGGACGACCTCCTCCAGACTTGGCTGTTGGACATCCCACCGCGGGTCGAGCACGGGCGCGGGGCTGCGTGCCAACAACGTGGTTTGCCGTTCGCGGTGGCTTGCGCGGACGACGGTTCCGATCGCGGAGGACCAGGGTGGCTCACCGCGAGGCCCGATCAGGATTCGGTGATCGGCGAGGAGCTTGTCGATGCTTTCGGCCACTTGGACTTTGGAGGCCGAGAGGATGACGACGAAATCGCAGACACGTTCGAGGTCGGTCAAAACGTGAGAGGACAGCACGACGGTGATTTCCTCGGCAACGACGACGTCCATCAAGGTCGAGAAGAAGCGGTGGCGAGCCAATGGGTCCAGTCTTGCTACTGGCTCATCGAGAAGGAGCAGCTCGGCGTGCTTGGACAGACAAAGAGAAAGGGCTACCTCGGTCTGTTGACCGGCTGAGAGATTTCCTGCTTTGCGCGAGGTGGGAATCCCGAGGTCGTCGAGGCGGCGGCGCGCGGCGGCGTCGTCCCAGCGCGGATTGGTGTGGCGCCCGAAGCGCAGAAGGTCTTTCACTGTGAAGTTCCGGTAGAGCGGCTGGTCTTGAGCGAGGAACCCGACCCGGGGTAAGGCTTTGCCCGCAGGGTCGTCCGGCCGCCGGCCGAGGACACGGACCGTCCCTTTGCTCGGACTTATGAGGCCGGCGGCCAGCTGCAGGAGCGTGGTTTTGCCCGCCCCGTTCGGACCGACAAGTGCTACCACCCTGCCCGCCGGGACACGAAAGGAGCAGTCCTGCAGCCCCCAGCCGGAGCGGTACCGCTTCCCTAACCCGTGGGCGTCAAGGGCTGTCGGGGCGGTCACGCGATGTCCTCGACTGCGCCGACCCCTGCGTCGAGCACCGAGTCGACCAGCGCCCGAATTCCGCGTTCGTCGAGGCCGGCTGCCTGTGCCTGGGCGAGCCACGCAGCCAACCGCTTGCGCATTCGGAGCTGGTCTGCGGGCGACGCCGAGAGCAGTGACCGAAGGATAAACGTGCCCTGGCCGGGACGGCCCACGGCCAAGCCCTCGCGCTCAAGCTCCCGGTAGGCCTTCAGCACCGTGTTCGGATTGATCGCGATCGAGGTGACCACCTCACGGACCGTGGGCAGCTGATCGCCGGGACCGAGTAACCCCAACCGAAGGGCCTGGCGGACCTGGTCAGCAAGCTGCCGATACGTCGCCACGCCCGACGTTGGGTCCAATCTGAACTCGATCACCGTGCCTCCGTTCAGTGCATTGATCTAACTATATAAGACAATAGACTGAGTAGGGCAATAGGATGGTGCCAACGTGTCGGGAGTTAGGACCCGTAGCAACGCCAGAAGGTCCGGGGCATGGGTCGGCTCGCAGCGATAATGCGCGAAGGATGAGGCGAAACCAGCTCTCTCAACCCAACCCTGGGGGAACGGTGCAACAGCCGGACCGCGTCACGATGACCCGTCGGATTGCGGCCCCGGCACACCGGACCTTTGAGATCCTCACCGATCCGCAACGCCACGTCGATATCGACAGCTCCGGGATGCTCCTGGCCGCGCCCAACGCCACACCCCTGCGGGCCGTCGGTGACACCTTCGAGATCGACATGGACCGCGAGCCCCTCGGAGACCTTCCCCTCGGCAAGTACAAAGTGGTCAACACAGTCACCACCTGGATCCGGGATGTCGAGGTCGGCTGGACGGTCGTGGCGCCGGGCAAGCGCTCCGCCGGCCACGTCTGGGGCTATCACCTCGAACCCGTCAACGACAACGAGACCGATGTGACCAACTACTACGACTGGAGCGCCGTCTCGCAAGAATGGCGAGAGCGGTTCCACTGGCCGGTCGTGCCGCCCGCCATGTTCGAGCAGACATTGGTCAACCTCGAGAGGATCGCTACCGAAGCAAACTAGCGTTCGGAGCCGGGCCAGGCGGTCGCTACCCGCCTCCCGGGAAGCTCACTCTGTAACCAACCAGTACTGCTGATGGCAACAGTTGGTCGGCCGGTGGGCATGTGATGGTCGCGGTTAGTTGTAGTGCCTCAACTGTGGCCATAGCGTGGCCCAGCTGGAGGTTGGGTGGCACAGCATCACGAGAAGTCCTTGCTCATCGTTGTTCAGCCCGACGCCGTTGTCGATCGTGGCGACCGTGGCGCAATCGCCGAAGTAGGGCGCGGCATCGGCCGGGTTTTGGTACCCGAGGAGCAGCGCCGCGGTGGCGTTTGAGCTCGGTTGGCCCCATTCGGTGAAGCCGTTGTGTCCGCTGTACGCGCGCGGCAGCCCATGGGCCCCCCCGAGCAGGTCAATGGCGCCGGCCTCTCCGTAATTCTCGGTGAAGATCACGGTGTGGCCGCGTTCGGCGGCTGGGATCGAGTTCCACGCGGTGCTGACGGTGCGAATAAACCTGGGCCAGCCCACGGTCTCGCCCTGATCGGGATTGAGCGCCATGACGGCGCTGCCCTGCAGCTTCGTCACCGGGAGAAGTGGCAACGCGATGAAGGCGCTGACGACGAGCGAAAGAGCAACCCCGGCGCTCAGCAGTATCGTGCGGACTGTGCGGCGGCTTCGCGTTGTCCATTCTGCGATCGGTAACGCACCCATGCCGAGTAGCGCCGGATACATGCTCGCCAGGTAGTAGGCCTTGCCGTTGCCGAGCAGGTATGCGAGCGCGAGGACGCCGTACAGCAGCGGCACAAATCTCAGCCCGCGAAGAGATGTCCGGCGAAACGGGACGGCGAGACCCGCGATCCACACCGGTATGAGCACCGGGCTGACCATGACAAGCTGAAACGGCAGGAAGCCGGCTCGACCGCCCTCGGCTGACCCACCGATGTTCGCAGCGACCGTGAGCTGCGGCCAGCCGTGTGCCGCCTGCCAAACCGCGTAAGGTGCCGCCAGCACGAGGGCCGCACCTACCCCCGCGGCCATCCACAGTGAGTGGAACGGCCAACGCGGGCCGACGAACCCGAGCATCGCGACAGCAATCACCGCCACGAACGCGACTTGCGGCTTCGCCTCGAACCCAACCCCAGCAAGCACCCCCGCCGCGAGCAGCGACGGTCCGCTGTGCCGCATGACAGCTCGGATCAACATCCAACACACCGCTGTAGTGCTCAACAAGTCGAAGGTGGTGGTCGTCACGAAATGCCCGGTGGCCAATGCGAACCCCGACACCGCCGCACACGACGCGGCAATGACCTGCGCGCGTGCGCGGCCCCCGATCTCGCGTGCGACCAAGCCTGCGAGCACCGTCGTCGCCGCGGCCATCAATGCAGACGGAAGTCGCAGTACCAGCAGCGATCCCGGCGCGAGGTGGTTCATCGCCCAACAGATCAACGGAACCAGTGGCGGCTGATCCGGATACCCCAACGCCGGATGCGAGCCGGCCACGATGAAGTACATCTCGTCACGGTGATAGCCGTACCGGCTGCTCGTCGCAATCAACAACACCAACTGAGCTACAGCGATCGCCGCCACCGACGCCGACAGGCGAGCACTCAGGCCTGAACTGGGAGGTGCGGCGTTATCCCGTTGCGAGTCAGTCATCCGCATTCCCTCCGAGCGATCGATGGCCGAAATACACCGCCGCACGTTCGACCAGCTCGCACACCCGAATCGGCACTCTCACCTTCTTCGGTTCGGAGCCGCTCAGCACACATGGCTTGCATCTGTCTGTTCCTGCAGCGGCGCGGGTCATCCCAACTCCACTCCCGCGGCCTGGCACCGACCAGCCCTGGTCGCCCAGGGGCCTGTCTCCCTCGCCGGCAACGTCGCTACGTGCGGTCGCCACATACCGCGACTGACGCCACGCCACGCAGGAGCAGGAATCGCGATGCGTCAACGGGTCCGACCTCATCGGGCGAACCTGACCGCGGAACCGGCGCGTGATTCAACTCCTTGCTCGGGCGACCGACGCGGGAGCTGTCTTAGTCAGGTCTTCGTTGGGAACTCGGTGCTCGCTGCAGACCCGATCCCTCATACCGTTTCCTTCTCGGTTTCGCCGAACATGGTCTCGGACAACGGTCTCATCGGCGCGAGCCCAAATATCGCCTCGACAGGCAACCGGAACAGCTCCGCGACCCGAAGCGCAAGCTCCAGGCTCGGGTTGTAGTCGCCGCGTTCGATGTATCCGACGGTTTGATGGTTGATGTCGAGCTGCTCCGCGAGTTGCCGCCGGGACAACCCGCGTTCGACGCGCAGCACTTCGAGGCGGTTGTATACGGGGTGCTCGCCTCTAGGCATCGGCTGGCGCGCTCGGCTCGATCCACGTGAGCATCAGCGTCGGCAGGGCTGGAATGTAGACGCTGACCCATACGAGCGCCGGCAGGAAAGTGTTTCCGTTGACCCGCACGGTGTGGCCGGTCGCGAGGTAGCCCTCGACGAGCAGGACGGTAAGGATCACGATCGCGGCCAACACCCGATGACCCGACGCATACGCCTGCTGTCGCAGCGCCTGATCTCGCTCGTCGACCCGCACGCCCCGTCCGTCGATGCGGCCGCGCGCGTAGCCGTAGGCGGCGACGAGGGCAGCCAGCGTCAGCGCGATGACGACCAAAAAGATCGCCAAGATCAGCCACCGCGACAAACCGCTCCTCCTCAGCGCTACCACGCCACCGAATGCGAGCGGGTAGCCGAGCAGGCCCATCGCGACGATGCCCCTCCGCGGTATCCGCGGTAGGCCCTGCAGCCGAGCATCCACGTGACTCCTCCCGACACACCATTCGTAGTAGCTTCCGCACACAAACTATTGCGACAGTACAACAGATGATTGCAAATCACCAATCAGCTTTCGTTATGGGACGCAAACGCCCGGCCGGCGCCGCTTCACGTCACCGGGACGGGTTCGAGATCGAGACCCGCGACTTCCAGCAGATCGGTAGAGGCCGATCGCTTGCATCGGCGCCCTAAAGACCTCTCGAAACCGGACACCCACTACCGGCCGGATGACGACTTAGTTCCGCGTAAACCGCACTTGGATTGCCCTCAGAAAACCGGTCCGCTTCGCGCAAGGGGTTTCGGTGGAGCGGGTGCTCGGGATCGAACCGGCATGGCCAGCTTGCCGGGCTGGGGCCTGCCGCAGCGGCGTGGTTTATACGGGCCTGCTAGGGACCCATGATCTACGTTTCGGAAAACGCGGAGCGCCGTGGGCGCGTGAAAACCCTTGCTGTGCAAGGGTTTTCGGTGGAGCGGGTAGACAAGGGATCGAACGGGCATGGCCAGCTTGCCGGAGCGATCCGGGTCGTGGCAGTGGTTCGGGCGTGGTACATATGGCCCCGCTAGGGACACATGATCTTCGTTTCAGCAGCACGCGGAGGCCGTGCGCGCGTGAAAATCCTTGCTATGTAAGGGTTTTTCGTGGAGCGGGTGACCGGGATCGAACCGGCATGGCCAGCTTGGAAGGCTGGGGCTCTGCCATTGAGCTACACCCGCGATGGTGGAGAGCTACGCCTGCGTGACTGCTGCGGCCGCTCCCGGCCAGGCAGCGCCTAGACTAACGCGGCACGCCTCGGGGCGTAGCGTAGTGGCTAGCGCGCCTGCTTTGGGAGCAGGAGATCGGGAGTTCGAATCTCCCCGCCCCGACTGGTTTTGAGCGGCCCCGATACCCTCCGATGCCGCAATTCCATTCGTCGAGGAGCTTCCGTGAAGAGCGAAGTCGAAACGCTGAGCCCGACCAGGGTCAAGCTCACCGTCGAGGTGCCATTCGCTGAACTCCAGCCCAGCGTCGAGTCGGCCTATCGCCGCGTGGGTGCGCAGATCCGCATCCCGGGCTTCCGTCCAGGCAAGGTGCCGGCCCGCATCGTCGACCAGCGGGTCGGGCGCGGCGCCGTCCTCGAAGAAGCCGTTAGCGACGCGATCCCGCAGTTCTATGGCGAGGCGGTCGAAGCCGCCGACGTCCGCGTGCTCAGCCAGCCCGAGATTGAGGTCACCAATTTCGCGGACGGCGAGTTGCTCACGTTTACGGCGGAGGTCGACGTCCGCCCGGCTATTGCTCTGCCGGAACTCACCAAGCTGCCGGTCACCGTCGATGACGCCGATGTCACCGACGACGACATCGCGGAGCAGGTGAAGGTTCTCGCGGACAGGTTCGGCACGCTGACGACCGTCGAGCGGCCGGTTGAAACCGGCGACTACGTCAGCATCGACATCGCCTTGACCGCTGATGGTGAGCCGATCGACGACGGCAGCGCCACCGGCCTGTCGTACGAAGTCGGCAGCAACAACCTGATCGACGGCCTTGATTCAGCGTTGCTCGGTCTCTCAGCCGGGGAATCGGCGCAGTTCGATACGTCCTTCGGCGGCCCGATGCTAGGGAAGCAAGGCCGCGCTTCCGCCACGGTGCGCAGCGTTCGCACGAAGAAGCTGCCGGATATCGACGACGCCTTCGCGCAAGAGGCGAGCGAATTCGACACCCTCGACGAATTGCGGGCTGACGTGCGCACGCGGCTTGAGCGGGTGAAGCGCCTTGAGCAAGGTATGCAAGCACGCGACAAGGTGCTCGAAGAGCTGCTCGCGAAGGTTGACGTCCCGTTGCCCGAGCGGGTGGTCGACAGCGAAGTTGACGGACGCCGGGAGGCCCTCGGCGAGCAGCTCGCTGCAAACGGCCTCACCCTATCGGCCTACCTCGCGTCGCAAGATGAATCCCTCGAAGAGCACGAGGCGCACGTGCGGGTCGACATTGAGCGCGACATGCGCAGCCGCTTCGTGCTCGACGCCGTCGCCACCCAACAGGAGTTGGGCGTCGCGGAGGCCGAACTGAGCGAATACATCGTGCGCAGATCGAGTCGGGCCGGCATCAGCCCAGACGAGTACGCCCGACAGCTCATCGACAGCGGAACGGTTCAGATGGCAGTCGCCGACGTCTTGCGGGCGAAGGCGCTGGCGTATGTCCTTGAGCAGGCGGTCGTCACCGATGCCTCCGGCCGCGAGGTCGACCTCAACCGCCTAGACACCGACGCCGCCTCCGAGTAGGGGCCTGCGCCCTCAGCGAACACCGCGCGAGACTGTGCCGCCGGAGCGGCCTCGGCGGTTAGGGTCGGATCATTGGCACCCGATACCAAAGGTTGGCAGCCGCATCGAGCAATCGGGGCGTCCGACTGGCGACGAACGAACAGGTGAAAGCGTGACGCTGTACTCCTCAGCATCAGACATGCAGATGCGCATGCCGTCGTCCGGCGTCTCGCCTGATGACGATGTCTTCAACAAGTTGCTCAAGAACCGCATCGTGATCCTCGGGTCCGTCGTCGACGATGCGATCGCCAACAAGATCTGCGCCCAGTTGCTGTTGCTCGCCGCTGAGGATTCCGAGCGCGAGATCTACATGCACATCAACTCACCCGGCGGCTCGGTTGACGCTGGCATGGCGATCTACGACACGATGCAATACGTCCCGTGCGACGTCGCCACGGTGGGCATGGGTTTGGCCGCGTCGATGGGCCAGTTCTTGCTCTGCGCAGGCGAACGCGGCAAGCGCTACGCATTGCCGCACGCGCGCATCATGATGCATCAGCCGCTCGGTGGCATCGGCGGATCGGCGTCCCTCATTGCGATTCAGGCTGAGCAGATGCTCTACACCAAGAAGAAGCTGCAAGAGCTCACCGCGCAGCACACGGGCCAGACCGTCGACCAGATCGAGCGAGACTCAGACCGCGAGCGTTGGTTCTCTGCCGACGAGGCCAAGGACTACGGATTTGTTGACCATGTGGTGCGCAGCGCACGCCAGGTCCCGACCGAGACCACGTCGGTCTCCTGAGAGCGAGGACCCTTCCCGTGAACGACATCCGACCCGATCTTTTCGACCTCGCGCCGCGGCCCGAGGGTCGCTACATCATCCCTGAGTTTCGTGAGCGCACGAGCACCGGCGAACGCATCCACAACCCGTACACCAAGCTGTTCGAAGAGCGCATCATCTTCCTCGGTGTTCAGATCGACGACGTGTCGGCCAATGACGTGATGGCCCAGCTGCTCACCCTTGAGTCGATGGACCCCGACCGCGACATCCAGCTGTACATCAACTCGCCCGGCGGTTCGTTCACGGCGCTGACGGCGATCTACGACACCATGCAGTTCATCCGGCCCGAGGTGCAAACGATCTGCATGGGCCAGGCCGCTTCGGCCGCCGCGGTGATCCTCGCGGCAGGTGCGAAGGGCAAGCGCATCGCGCTGCCGAACTCGCGCATTCTGATTCACCAGCCGTCGAGCGAGGCGGGTGGTCAGGCGAGCGACATCGAGATCGCCGCGCGCGAGATCTTGCGCATGCGCGCTCTGCTCGAGTTCATGCTGGCGAAGCACACCGGCCGGACAGAGGCGCAGGTGCGCATCGACATCGAGCGCGACAAGATCTTGACCGCCGAACAAGCGGTCGAGTACGGGTTGATCGACGAAGTGATCGTCAGCCGCAAGCTCACGCTTGCGGCGCATTAGCAGGCGACTAGACACGCCGAACTCGGCGTGAAACGGCGCCGAAGGCGGTACCGTCGAAGGGCTGAAGTACCGATGTACGACCTGTGAGTCTGGCTTCAGATCCGCAGGAGCATCTCGTCCGGTTTGCAGGGATTTCACGTCCGACGGCCAGGTAGGAGACACACCCGGTGGCACGCATAGGCGATGGCGGTGACCTGCTCAAGTGCTCTTTCTGCGGAAAGAGCCAGAAGCAGGTGAAGAAGCTCATCGCGGGCCCGGG
>Ga0066789_10000664_pt1 | contig 14225 bp, 11 predicted proteins | sample OrgsoiDNA2013049_FD_70960 | JGI IMG/M metagenome (GOLD analysis project Ga0066789, IMG submission 70960) | Permafrost soil microbial communities from the Arctic, to analyse light accelerated degradation of dissolved organic matter (DOM) -... | ecosystem: Environmental > Terrestrial > Soil >...
GAGGTTTGCTGTGCGAGCACCCACAGGAGCCACGCCGCCGAGCCGTACATGGGGAAGGCAAACAACTGCTTGAGCGTGTCCATCCAGGCACCGGGCTTCGGCAGAGCGCGGCGCATCCACGGCGCGAGCGACAACAACAAATAGGGCAGCGAAAGACCGGCCCCCAAGGCCGCGAATATCAACAGCGCAAGGGCCGGCGATTGAGTGAGTGCGGCGCCGACGGCGGCGGCCATGAAAGGCGCGGTGCAGGGCGTGGCCACCAACGTCGTCAGTACTCCGGTGAAGAACGATGCCCGGTAGCTGTCGCCTCGAGTCAGGCCGTCTCCCACGCCGGCAAGTCCGCCGCCCACCTCGAATACACCCGATAGGTTAAGCCCCACCGCGAGCAGCAGATAGATCATCAGGGTGACGAACAGCGGCGATTGCAGCTGGAAACCCCAGCCGATCTGTTCGCCCCCAGCGCGCAGAGCCAGCAGCACGGCCGCGAGGGTCAGCATCGAGCTGACCACCCCGGCCGCGAATACAAATCCCTTGGCGCGTACCGCCGCGGGGTGTTTTTTTGCCTGTTCGACCAGGCCGATGGCCTTGATGGAGAGCACCGGAAACACGCACGGCATCAAATTGAGGATCAATCCACCCAAGACGGCCAACAGCACCAGGACCGGCAGCCCGGGAACGTCGGATGCCAATCGAGATGCCGCCGCGCCCGCGGGCGCAGCGGCACCAGGCGCAGCGCCGCCGGTTGCGGGTAACGTCGCGGCGATCTCGATGGGAACGCTATCGGTACCGGCGCCGTTCTGCACGGTCGCGAGCAGCACGCCGCGGATCTGTGTCGATTGGGACATCTTGTCGGCGATTTTCAGCGCCAGTTCGACCGAGTCCCGCGAACGCCTGAGAGTTTGCGGCGCCGCGTACTCGATGCCGATGTCATCATAGGGGTAGAACGCCAATGCGTTGATTTGCGAGAGCGTCGCGCCCCATTCCCTGCCGAGCGTGAGCACCAAACGATTGCCGTCGATTCTGGCGCCGGTCGCCGCCGGCTCCGCGCTCGGCAGCTCGGCGCGGGCGGCCGCGAACAACGGCGCGACAGCGGGATCAACGGCGCCCCCCGCGGCATTGACCGGCAGGCGCAATTGCAATTGCGCACTCTCGGGGATGCATACGTCGGCGCACACCAGCCAACTCGCCTGGGCGGCAAGCTCGAGCGGCGTCCCGGCCTTGAGGTCGCGCGCCGCCGTGATCTGCACCAGGTGCATCGCATGCTTGGCATAGCCGTAGTTGACCAGCGGCGGAAGTTCGAAGCGATGCGGCGCGGTCCAGACGATGTCTGCGGCGGTTACCCCGGCGGGCAGAGTCCAATGCAGCGCCGTGGCCTGGCCCGAATCCCCGGGATTGCGCCAATAGGTATGCCAGCCGTCGCGTATATCGAATTCCAGCGCAACCCAAATCGATTGACCGGGAGCGATCGCGTCGACCTCGCTGATCAAGCGCGCCTTGACGTTGTCGCTTGCAACCATGCTGCCCGAAAGTGGATACACCGCCGGCGAAACCAGCAGCAAACCGAGAAGCCAGCATTGCAATTTTCGCATTATGCGTATGTTACCCAAATAAACCGCCGCCGGAGCCGCCGGAGTTCGCGGGGCCTGTGGATCGTCTCACAGTTTCAGGCAAACGTACCCTCCGGCGGGCGCTTGAGCTAATGTAGGCGCTCGCAACGCAGCCATCCTATGCAAGATAACTACGTAGAAAGAATCCTCAAAGCCAAAGTGTACGACGTCGCCGTCGAGACCTCGCTGGACGCGGCGCCGCGCCTGTCGCGGCGTCTGCTCAACCGCGTGTTCTTCAAACGAGAAGACCTGCAGCCGGTGTTTTCGTTCAAAATACGCGGCGCCTACAACAAGATCGCGCAGCTTTCGCCGATCAGCGCGCAGCGCGGCGTGATTTGCGCTTCCGCCGGCAATCACGCCCAAGGGGTGGCGCTCGGTGCGCGCACACGCGGCATCCCCGCGGTCGTGGTCATGCCCCTGACCACGCCCGAAATCAAAGTGCAGGCGGTTGCCGATCTGGGCGGAGAAATCGTCCTGCACGGCGACGATTACGATGAGGCCAACGAGCGCGCCATGGAAATCGCGCACGAGCGCGGACTGGTGTTCGTGCATCCTTTCGACGATCCGGACGTGATTGCCGGACAGGGTACGATTGCCATGGAAATCCTGCGGCAATTGCACGGCGACCACATCGACGCGATCTTCGTGCCGGTCGGTGGCGGAGGACTCATCGCCGGCATCGCGGCATATGCGAAATGGCTGTATCCGCGAATCAAGATCATCGGAGTCGAGCCCGAAGATGCGGCCGGAATGTTCGAGTCGCTGCGTGCCGGCAAGCGCGTCACTCTGGAGCGCGTCGGCATCTTCGCCGACGGCGTCGCGGTGCGCCGCGTGGGCGAGGAAACCTTCCGGCTCGCCAAGCAGTACGTCGATGAAATATTGCTGGTGACGACCGATCAGATCTGCGCCGCAATTCAGGATATCTTCGAGGACACCCGCTCCATTGCCGAGCCGGCCGGCGCGCTTGCCGTGGCGGGCATCAAGAAGTACGTGGCGCGCGAAGCCTGCACCGAGCGCACGTTCATCGCGATCAACGGCGGCGCGAACATGAATTTCGACCGGTTGCGCCATGTGGCCGAGCGGGCCGACCTGGGCGCGCAGCGCGAAACCCTGTTGGCGGTCGAGATGCCCGAAGAGCCCGGCTCCTTCCTGCGGTTTTGCGAGCTGCTGGGAAGACGCAGCGTCACGGAATTCAATTATCGATTCGCGGACGGTCGCGCCGCACAGGTGTTCGTCGGTCTGGGGCTGACGCAGGGCAACGCGGAGCGCGCCGCCCTCGTCAAGGAGATCGGCGACGCCGGCTTCGCGGTGCGCGACATGACGGACAACGAAATGGCGAAATTGCACGTGCGATACATGGTGGGCGGCCATGGGCGCGGGCTCGCCGACGAGCATCTGTACCGCTTTGAATTCCCGGAACGGCCGGGCGCGTTGCTCAAGTTTCTGCAGGCAATCGGAAGCGGCTGGAACATCAGCCTGTTTCACTACCGCAATCACGGCTCGGACTACGGGCGCGTGCTCGCAGGCATTCAAGTGCCGCCCGATACGCAGACGGATTTCTTCCTGCATCTCAATGAATTGCAGTACGCATTCACCGAAGAAACCGACAACCCGGCCTATAAAATATTTCTGAGCGGCTAGCATGATTCCCTACCGCGTGCTGCGCGCGCCGCGGCATGAAACCCTGCGTGTGCGGGGGCTCGATCTTCATCTGACGCGGTGGGGACCGCAGCCCGCCGATTCCACGGCGCCGGTGTTCCTGCTGCACGGTTGGGCCGATACCGGCGACACGTTCCAGTTCATGGTGGACGCGTTGCGCGCGGATTGGCCCCTTGTGGCGCTGGATTGGCGCGGCTTCGGGCGCAGCGACTGGGCGCGGGAGGGCTACTGGTTTCCCGATTACCTCGCGGATCTCGATGCGCTGTTGGAGCTGCTGTCTCCGCGCGCGCCGGCTCCCCTCGTCGGGCACAGCATGGGCGGCAACATTGCCAGCCTGTATGCGGGGCTGCGCCCGGAGCGTGTGCGCTGCGTGGTCAATATCGAAGGCTTCGGGCTGCCGCGAACCACGCCGGACCGCGCGCCAGCGCAGCTGCGCACATGGCTGGATCAGGTCAAGACCGCTCCGGCGCTCAAGGACTACGAGTCGTTCGAGCAACTCGCCTCCATCATCCAGTTCCGCTACCCGCGCTTCACCGCGGCGCAGTCGATGTTCGTTGCGCAGGCGTGGGGACGGCGCGAGGCTGACGGACGCATCCGCTTGCTGGGAGACGCCCGCCATCGGTGGGTCAATCCCGTTCTGTACCGGCGCGAGGAAGCCGAAGCCTGCTGGCGTGGGATCCGGGCCCCGGTGCTGATGATGCTCGGAGAGCAGTCCGAGTACCTGAGTCGCCTGGGCGTCGACGGCACGGATGGCGGATTTCGGGCGGTCATGCCCGGAATCGAAATAACGCGCATAGCCGATGCGGGACACATGCTGCATATCGAAAGGCCGGATGTCGTGGCCCCGTTGGTCGAGAGCTTCTTGAGCGCTCATTGAAGACGAAGTTGCTCGACGCGGCTCGCCTCAAGGGATCAGTACGATCTTTCCCGTGTGCCGCTTTTCGAGAAACTCTTGTTGGGCCTGCACGATGGCGCTGAGCGGATGAACGCCCGCGACCATGGGCCTGAGCTGACCGCTCTCGATGTGGCTCACGAGATCGGAGAACACGCCGGCCTCCAGCACGGTACAGCCGTAGAACCGCAAGTCCTTCAGATACAGCGTGCGCAAATCCAGCTGCACCGTCGGTCCGGCAATGGCGCCGGCAACCGCGTAGCGTCCGCCGCGCCTCAAGACCTCGAGCAGCGCCGGAAACCCGTCCCCGCCCACCACATCGATCACCGCATCGACTGATTCGCGGCCGAGCGCCGCCGTAAGGTCGGTATCGCGAGGGTACACCTGCGAGGCGCCCAACGAACCGACCGCGGTGGCTTTGGCGTTGCCGGCGATCGCGAGCACGACGGCACCTCGTCGCTTCGCCAGCTGCACGGCGGCGGAGCCTACGCCGCCGGATGCGCCGGTGACGAGCACGGTTTCGCCGGCCGCGACATTCAATCGCGTGAGCATGTTGAGCGCGGCGGAATACGCGCACGGAAAGGCGGCCAGCTCGACGTCCGATAGCGCGCTCGACATCGCATGCGCATGTACCGCCGGTGCACGGGCATACTGCGCGAAGGCGCCGTCGCATTCGGAGCCGAAATAAATGACTCGTTCGAGTCCACCGCGCGCCGACCGGAAGACCGGTTCGATCAGCACTCGTTCTCCGATGCGCGCCGCATCGACCCCTTGGCCGACCGACACGATTCTGCCGCAGGCGTCTGCCCCCTGTATTCTCGGGAAAACCGGCAGGGCGCCGGTCCAACCGGAATCATCGGATCTGGCGGCGGAAAAACCCGCGGCGCCGCCGGCGGCCGTGCCTTCGGTCACCGTGCGCGAATACCATGCGGTGCGGGTGTTGATGTCGGTGTTGTTGACTCCGGCGGCCAGCACGCGGATCAAGACCTCGCCCGCCCTCGGCACCGGTATGGGAACGTCGTCGCGGTACTCGAGCTGATCGAAACCGCCGTGGCCTTTCAACAATACCGCCTTCATTGTGTGGATCTTAGCGGAGTCGCGACACATGCACGGCGTTAATGGCGGCGGCCCGCATCGACAGATCGGCCGCGATATCCTAGGATCCGCCTCACATGCACCGGAAGCTGAATCTGCCGGATCTGTTTCTCGCCATTTCGCTCGCCATGATTGCGCTCGAGGCCACGCTCGGCGGCCTTTCGCTGATCAACGCCAAGTATCGGGCCAAGGACATGTTCGCCTCGTTGGCCATGCAGGTCGGCAACTGGCGTTTCTCGGGTTCCCGCCCGCCATGATTCTGGCTCAGCAGGGCTTCAACTTGTTCTACCAGTTCTGGATTCACACCGAAGTCGTACGCCGGATGCCGCCTTGGTTCGAATATTTGTTCAATACGCCTTCGCATCACCGGGTGCATCACGCATCCAATCCCGGGTACCTCGACCGCAACTATGCCGGGGTACTGATGGTCTGGGACAGGCTGTTCGGCACCTTCGTGCGGGAGCGGGACGAGGAACCGGCGCAATACGGCATCGTGAAGAACATCGACACTTTTAATCCGCTGCGGATCGCATTCCACGAATGGGTGGCGATGCTTCGCGATCTATGGTCGGCGCGTTCCTGGCGCGAGGCCTTGGGCGTCCTCTTTGGGGCGCCCGGTTGGCGGCCCGGGGGCGGGGGCCCGACCTCGAAAAATATTCGCAGCGAATGGAATGCGCGCCGCCTTGCGGGTTGATTCCAGGATGGCCGCGTCCGGCGCGGCCGCGCGTGATGCGATCCACACGCCGCACACCGTCAATGCGCCGCCGCCGAGGATCGGAAGCGTCAACGACTCGTGCAAGAACAGGGCCCCGGCCGCCACGCAAACGACCGGTATGAGATAGAGAAACAAACCCAGGCGCTCCGCCGGCAGCGAGGCTCCGGCGTAATTCCACAACAGAAACCCGACCGTACTGCTGGCCACTCCCATGGCGGCCAATGCCAGCAGCATCGCCGAATCGGGCCACGGCTTCGAGGGGAGCATGGGCGCGGACACGACCATCAAGGCCACCGTGCCGACGACGAGAACGGCGCCGGTGACGCCAAGAGCGCCGTGGCTTTGGTTGAGCCGGGCAACGAGCACCGTGTAGCAAGACCATGCGGCCGCACCGGTCAGCACCTGCAGGGCGCCGGCCCACTGCAGGGTGCGCGGCGCGCTCAGCGCTCCGGACGTCAAAGCGACACCGACCAGCGCGATGGCGCAACCGGCAATGACGCGCCAGCGCATGCGGCGGCGCTGCAGCAGCAGGGTGAAGACGACGATGAATGCCGGTTCGGTCGCTATCAACAATCCAAGTTGTGCGGCCGGCACGGATTGCGCGCCGATGGCCACCGGGATGTTGTAGCCGGGCACCGCCAGTAGCGCGCACCCGGCCAACAGCATTTGGTCGCGCGCCGGCCAACGCCAGGGCCGCGCAAGGAAAAAAAACGGCAATGCGGATGCGCCCGAAGCCGCATACCGAATGACGTTGAATACGGTTGGATCGACGCGCAGCACGAAAAAGCGCGTACCGACCGGCACCAGGGCCCAAATGACCACCGCCGCCAAGGCGGCGAGGTGACCGCGTTCGCTGCCGCTCGCGCCCACTAAGATGCGGTATCTGGGTCGAGGACCGCGGTGGCCGAGATCTCCACAACCAAGTCGGAGGAGATCAGACGGCTGACTTCGACCATGGTCGTCGCGGGACGAATCGCTCCGAAGATTTCGCCATGGACTCTGCCAACGGCTTCCCATTGTCCGATATCGCACAAATAGATGCGGGTCTCGACCACTTGATCGAGGGAGCCGCCGAGCTTTGTCAGGGCGGCTTCAATGCGATCGAGGATTACGCGGGTTTGCGGTCCCGGTTCGCCCGGATGCAGCGCCTTGCCGTCCGGTCCCGAAGCGGTCGTACCGGCGACGCAAATCAGATTGCCCGCGCGCACCGCTCGCGAATAGCCGACGATGTCGCCCCATGCATTTGCCGTCGGCACCAACCTGCGCATTCTCGACTCCCAGCCCGATTGTAAACCGTCGTATTATAAACACCCTGCCAACCTCCGAGCCGTTTCATGAGTAGACCTCCGCTGCCGCCGTTCAATGCGGATACCGCCGCGCAAAAGGTGCGTATGGCCGAAGATGCTTGGAATACGCGCGATCCCGCTCGCGTGGCGCTCGCCTATACGACCGACAGCCGCTGGCGCAATCGAGCCGAGTTCCTGCACGGCCGCGACGCCATCCAGGCATTCCTGGTGCGCAAATGGTCGCGCGAGCTCGACTACCGCCTGATCAAGGAGTTGTGGGCGTACACCGGGAACCGGATCGCGGTGAGGTTCGCCTATGAGTGGCATGACGCGGGCGGCCGGTGGTTTCGCAGTTACGGCAACGAGAATTGGGAATTTGACGAACAAGGCCTGATGCGTCTGCGAATCGCCAGCATCAATGACCTGCCGATCACGGAAACCGAGCGAAAGTACCTGTGGCCATTGGGGCGCCGGCCGGACGATCATGCGACGTTGAGCGCCCTCGGGCTCTAGAGCCGGCCAAATAAAGGATAATAGGCGAATGGAGCAACGAACCCGCGCGCCGCGGCAACCCGGCCACGACGAGCATGATCACGGCCACGACGAGAATGGGCATGCGGGCGGTCATGCGCACGCCGCGGTTCAGGGCGTCAACTTCCGCATGGGCACCGCCGTGGCGCTCAATCTGCTATTCGTGGCCATCGAAGGCAGCTTTGGATTTCTGTCGAATTCGGTCGCCCTGATCGCCGATGCCGGCCACAATTTGGGCGACGCGCTCGGATTGATTTGCGCCTGGATCGCGATGTTCCTGGCGCGCCGACCGCCGGGCGGGAATTTCACCTATGGGCTGGGGCGCTCCTCGGTGCTGGCTGCCCTCGCCAACGCCGTGCTGCTGCTGTTGGCCTGCGGCGCCATCGCATGGGAGGCGCTCGGCCGCATTACCGCGCCGCCGGCGGTAGCGGGTGCGACCGTAGCCGGCGTCGCGGCCGCCGGCATTGTGCTGAACGGCGTCAGCGCGTGGCTGCTGCATGGCGGGAGCCACGGCGACTTGAACAGGCGCAGCGCCTTCATTCACATGCTCGGCGACGCGGCCGTTTCGGCCGGCGTGCTGGTTTCGGGCGTGCTGATCTGGTTCACCGGCTTCACCTGGCTGGATCCGGCCGTGAGTCTGCTGATCGTCGCGGTCATTCTGGCGGGCACCTGGGGTCTGCTCCGGGATTCGGTGCATTTATCGCTGGATGGGGTGCCCGCCGGGGTCAATACCAGCGCCGTGCTCTCGTATCTCGCCGGTCAACGCGGCGTCACGGACGTGCACGACCTGCACATTTGGGCGCTCAGCACCACCAGCGTCGCCCTGACGGCGCATCTGGTGGTGCCCGATCGCGAGGCCGAAGACGCACTATTGGGTTCGCTCTCCCCGAATCTCAAACGGCGTTTCCACATCGATCACGCCACGTTGCAAATCGAGCGGGACCGGTGCGGTCAGGGCTGTTCGGCCTGACTCCTGGCGAGCATGTCGGCCGCTGCGCGCCGGAATATTGGCGTCAATAATCGGTAAATGATGTAAACCGCGATGGGCGCGATGAGCGTCCAAGCCACACCGGCGTGAACCAGTGCATCGCGCAGAACCACGACGGCTTGTCCCGCGTCGTGCGCGGCAAACGCGAGCGCGGCCTTGATCGAGATCGCCCGGTGCGGCGCACGCAGCAGCCATTCACCCAATCGCACGAAGGGAATGATCAGCAGCAATTGCGTCGGCGCCATCGCGGCCTGGGCGATTTGTATCGCCGGCTGATTCAACCTAAAGGCCAGGGCAACGGCCGCGCATAGAAACGTGGAAGCGCCGAAAATAGGGATATTGCCGACGACCACGCCGATGGCGACCGCGAGCGCCAGGCGCTCCGCGGACAATCCCAGCTGCATTTGCCGCAGCAGCGGATCCGCGATCCGCCGCTGCGCCCATCCCGACACGGCCGCCGCCGCGTGCGTCACGACGGCCGCCGTGCGCGGCGCGTCGGCTCCGCGGTCAACGGGTCCTCCGGCCAGTGGTGTTTGGGGTAGCGGCCCTTGAGGTCCTTCTTGACCTCGTGGTAGCCGCGGTTCCAAAAGCTGGCAAGATCGCGCGTGATTTGCACCGGGCGACCGGCGGGCGACAGCAGTTTCAACAGCAGCGGCAGTCGGCCGCTCGCCACGCACGGCGTCGCCCGGAGCCCAAACATCTCCTGCAGACGCACCGACAGCGTCGGCTCCTCGCCGTCCAGATAATCGACCGGAATGCGGGATCCGCTCGGCACCACCCAATGCGTCGGCGCCTCGCGCTCCAGGAGCGCGCTCTGCGCATGGGACAGTCGCGAGCGCAGCGCGTTGCCGAGATCCAACCGCGCGAAATGTTCGCGCCGCACCATGCCGTCGATCCACGGCGGCGCCCAATCTTCCAATGTCGCAGTGAGCGCCGCATCGCGGAGGTCGGGCCAGGGGTCCGGCGCGGGCACGCCGTGCTTGCGCATCAACTGCACGCGAGCCTGCCATTGCCGCAGCGTTTCGGACCACGGCAGCGCAGCCACGCCGATCTGGCGCAATCCGCCGAGCGCCGCCTGAAGCACTTGTTCCCGATCGGGGTCGCGAATTTCCCTGGATTCGAGCACGAGCGCACCGAGGCGCCGCTCGCTGCGAGCTCGAACCGCCTGCTCGCGGTCATCCCAGACCACCTGCGCGCGCTCCTCGATGTGCGCCGCGAAGTGCCGCTCCAGATCGTCGAGCTCGATGGGCGCCGCCAAAAATATGCGCGCGTCGCGCTCCGCCCCGTCGAGCTCCGCGGCCACGATGAATTCGGATTTGGCGAGCGTCTGGGGTTCGGCAAAGCGTGCACCGCGGCCGTTCGCCAGCAGGTATCTGCCGTCGCCTCCGCGCGCCCGGCCGATCCGGTCGGGGTATGCCAGCGCGAGCAGCACCCCGGTCCACCGGTCCGGATCCGCCGCTTGGTCCGCGCCGGCGCCGAATGCGCGCCGCCACGCGGCCGAGCTGCGCGCCGCCTGTTTGAGCGCGCGCGAATCGACGCTGAAGCCCGCGGGCAATGCCGCCGCATCGCCCCGCAACGCGCCGACACGCAGGCGCAGATCCGCATCACGCATGCCCGGCGCGCTCCGCAGCATGTCACGTTCACTCAACACGGCGGCAAGGTCGCAGGCCAGGCGCAGCGCGCCCCAATCGCGTGCCTTGACCAGCATGTGCGCCAACCGCGGATGCATGCCGGCCCGCGCCAGGGCGCGGCCATGCGCCGTGATCCGCGCGGCACCGTCGATCGCCTCGAGCTGGCGCAACAGATTTCGCGCCTGGTCGAGCGGGGCCGCGGGCGGAGGATCGAGCCAGCGCAGCCGTGCGGCATCCTGCGCCCCCCAACAGCTGAGTTCGAGCGCCAGAGGCGCGAGATCGGCATGCAGGATTTCGGGAGCGGTTTGCGCGGCGAGCGAGGCATGCGTGCCCTCGGACCACAGCCGGTAACAGATGCCCGCGCTCAAGCGCCCGGCACGGCCGCGGCGCTGATCCGCCGCGGCCTGGGAGATTTTCCCCGTCACCAGGCGGCTCATGCCGGTCGCGGGATCGAATTGCGCGTAGCGGCGCATCCCAGAGTCGACCACCACTCGAATGCCCTCGATCGTCAAACTGGTCTCGGCGATGGTGGTGGCCAACACGATCTTGCGCTGCCCCGCGGGCAGGGGGCCGAGCGCGGCGTCTTGCGCGGCGCCGGCGAGTTCGCCATACAGCGGCAGTACACGCACCCTCGAATCGACCGGCGAGTCCTCGAGCGCCCGCTGCACGCGGCCGATTTCGGCGGCGCCCGGCAGGAAGCAAAGAATGTCGCCCGCATGCCGCTGCAAAGCGTTGCGCAGCACCTGCACCGTCTGCTGCTCGAGCGTGAGGTCGACGCGGCGCGCCACATGATGCGTCGTGACTTCATAGCTGCGCGCGTCAGCGCTGACGACCGGAGCGTCGCCGAGCAGCCGCGCCAGCGGCTGCAAATCGAGCGTCGCGGACATCACCAGAAGTCGGAGGTCCTCGCGCAGATTTTCCTGGCTCTCGAGCGCGAGCGCGAGGCCGAGATCGGCGTTCAGGCTGCGCTCGTGAAATTCGTCGAAGATCACGCAGCCGGCATCGCGCAGTTCCGAATCGGTTTGCAGCATGCGGGTGAGAATGCCCTCGGTGAGCACCTCGATGCGCGTGTCGCGGCTCACCCGGGTGTCGAGCCGGGTGCGGTAGCCGACGGTCTGTCCGACCGGTTCGCCGAGCAGCTGGGCCATACGCTGCGCCACCGCGCGGGCGGCGATGCGGCGCGGCTCCAGCATCAATATCTTTCGCTCACCAAGCCACGCGCTGTCCAGCAAGGCAAGCGGCACGACGGTGCTTTTACCGGCGCCTGGCGGAGCCTCGAGCAGCACGCGACTGCTCCTTTCCAGCGCGTCCATCAACGGCGGCAGTGCCTCTGCAATCGGAAGTGCGGGTAAGCTGAAATGGCGCATGAGCGCGTTAAGATACTCCACGCCGGCGCGCCGGTCGGGTTCCAAACCCGCGGCCGCGCGCGGGCGCCAACGCTTGGGCGTCGCGGCACGCAGGCGTCGCGGTGGGAAATACGGCGGGTGAGGTTCTCGGCCGCAGAACTTGATAAGATGCCGGGCGTCGGGCCTGTAGCTCAGTTGGTTAGAGCAGGGGACTCATCATTGAATGGTGCCTTCACATCGTAAGGTGTGAAGTGGACGGGATGAATTCAGGGAAACCTTACGGCATTGGCCGGTGGCAATCCTGAGCCAAGCCGGCGGTACACCGCCGGAAGGTGCAGAGACTACCTGAGCGCTACAGTCGCGCTTAATGACAGGCACGAGCGTCCCGCACCCCCCTATATCTTCGTAGATTGGGGGGTGAAGAGATAGTCCGCTCCCTCCGGAAACGGCGGGGTACAGTGAATCCCTTGGTCCTCGGTTCGAGTCCGAGCGGGCCCACCACATCCGCCCTTCCGACGGGAAGGGCGGCAGCCGCCGCATGAGGTCGCGCAGCCGAGGTTTCATGAAAGATCGGATTCCTGCCCATGGCTCTTCCAAGCGAGGCCGCCAGCCGTTCGGTGCGCCCCTGCGGGCGTTGGCCCGATCAATCGGCTGCGCACTGCTGCTGCCCCTGGCGTGGATCGCGCCCGCGTCGGGCAATGCGGAATCGGCGGAAGCATCTCCCGGAGGCGGCGCTCGGGTGGTACTCCCGTCGGCGGTCACGCCCGAGCATTACCGCATCGACATCACGCCTGAGGCCGCGACCCTGACGTTCAAGGGTTCGGTCGATGTCGACGTGACGGTGCACCGGGCGACGAGTGAGATCGTGCTCAACAGCGCCGACCTCGTCATCGAGCGCGCCAGCGTGCTGGGCCGCGGGGCGGTACAGGCCATCCGCTATGACAAGGAAATCGAGACCGCGAGCTTGGTGCTGAATCGTGCTCTCGATCCCGGTGCGTATACGCTGCGCCTCGCCTATCACGGCAAGATCTACCAACAGGCCTCGGGCTTGTTCGCGCTGGATTACGACTCGCCAAAGGGCAAAATGCGCGCCTTGTACACACAGTTCGAGAATTCAGACGCGCGCCGTTTCGTGCCCTCGTGGGATGAGCCCGGCCGCAAGGCAACCTTCGAACTCACCGCGACGGTGCCGGCCGACCAGATGGCTCTGTCCAACATGCCGATCAGGTCGACGGACGTGCTCCCCGGCGGGCGCAAGCGCGTGCATTTTGCGACCACGCCGAAGATGTCTTCGTATCTTCTTTATTTCGGGGCGGGCGATTTCGAGCGGATTCATCGCAGTGTCGACGGGGTCGACGTGGGTGTCGTGGTGAAACGCGGCGACACCGGCAGCGCGGCATTCGCTCTCGATGCGGCGTCCGATATCCTGCCGTACTTCAACAGCTATTTCGGCACCCCTTTCGCGCTTCCCAAGCTCGATCTGATCGCGGCCCCGGGCTCGAGCCAGTTCTTCGGCGCCATGGAGAACTGGGGCGCCATTTTCTACTTCGAGCGCGATTTGCTGATCAATCCGCGAATTTCCACTGAACGCGATAAACAGGGGGTCTACCTGGTGATCGCTCATGAGATGGCCCACCAGTGGTTCGGCGACCTCGTGACCATGGCGTGGTGGGATGATCTTTGGCTCAACGAGGGATTCGCCTCGTGGATGGAGAACAAGGTCACCGACCACTTTCATCCGGAATGGAAAATCTGGCTGCAGGCGCTCCGCGACAAGCAATCCGCCATGCAAGAGGATGCGCGGGACGGGACTCATCCGATCGTCACGCCGATCAACGACGTGCTGCAGGCAAGCAGCGCGTTCGACAGCATCACCTACTCCAAGGGCGCCGCGGTGATCCGCATGCTGGAGTCCTACTTGGGCGAAGACGATTTTCGTGCGGGTGTACGCCGCTACATGCACGATCATGCCTACGGCAACACCACCACCGACGATCTGTGGACGGCGATGGACCGCGATTCGCAGCGGCATATTAGCCAAATTGCCCATGACTTCACGCTGCAGGCGGGTGTGCCGTTGGTGAGCGAGCTGTCGCGCCGCTGTTCGGGCGGCAAGACCGCGCTCGGTGTTGCCCAGGGGCGTTTCGCCATCGGCGGGTCTGCCGCGACAGCGCAACTGTGGCACGTGCCCGTACTGGTCGCGCCGGTGGGCGGCGCCACGACGGCGATCGTGGTGTCGGGGCCGGACCAGCAGGCCGCGGAAGTCGCCGGTTGCGGCGCAGTGGTCATCAACGCCGGTCAGACCGGCTATTTCCGCAGCCGCTATTCGGCGCAGGGCCTGGCGGCGATCAAGGCCGCCTACGGCGCGTTGTCGGCGGACGATCAGCTCGGCGTGCTGAACGACCGCAACGCGCTCGCCAATGCGGGCGTGGAACCCATGTCCGCATTTCTGGAGTTGACCAAGGGTTTTCCCGC
>Ga0066789_10000665_pt1 | contig 14198 bp, 12 predicted proteins | sample OrgsoiDNA2013049_FD_70960 | JGI IMG/M metagenome (GOLD analysis project Ga0066789, IMG submission 70960) | Permafrost soil microbial communities from the Arctic, to analyse light accelerated degradation of dissolved organic matter (DOM) -... | ecosystem: Environmental > Terrestrial > Soil >...
TCCAGCGGAGTTTTTTGGCGGCTAGAAACTGCTCGGGGCGGATGGAAGGTGTCAGAGCTATCTCGGCGTCGGAGATCTCTCGGACAGCGGCGTCGCTATTGGTGATCGTGACTACTTTAACCTGCGGGAAATCACGGCTCAGACGCTCGGAGAACCAGGCGGGAACGGTCCAGAGATCGAGGCGGTGATTGGCGGCAAGTAGAACTTTAATCGGGTGATCGGGCGATCGGGTCATCGGTGGTCTTCATTATCTACCAGGCGTAGAGAACGAGGCGTTCTCTGTGTGAACCAGAAACCAATGGGCGGACTTCGTCCGCCCACCCCGGACGAGGGCGTCCGGGGTTACGTTTTTTTGACTCTTAGATCAGTGCCGGTCATTTCGTGCGGCTCGGGAATTTCCAGCATTCCTAGAATCGTCGGCGAAATATCGCGCAATGAACCGCCGGGTTGTAGGGTGAATTGCTTGACGTTCTCTGACACCACGATGAACGGGACCGGATTCGTCGTGTGATATGTGTGTGGGCTGCCCGTCGCCGGATCAATCATCATCTCAGCGTTGCCGTGGTCGGCGGTGATGAGCATGGCTCCGCCTTTGGCGCGGGCGGCTAGTTCGATGCGGCCGAGGCAGGCGTCCACGGTTTCGACAGCTTTGATGGTCGGTTCGAGCTTGCCGGAGTGGCCGACCATGTCGGCGTTGGCGAAGTTGACCACCATAACATCGAAGTTGCCGTCCTCGACTGCTTTCACGACGACGTCGGCGATTCCGGCGGCGCTCATTTCGGGTTTCAAATCGTAAGTCGCGACCTTCTGCGATGGGACAACGGTTCGCTCTTCTCCGGGAAAGGGTTGCTCGATTCCGCCGTTAAAGAAATAAGTCACGTGAGCGTACTTTTCGGTTTCAGCGACACGCAGGTTGCGCATTTTCCTGTCGCCCATCACGTTGGCGAGAATGTTGTCCAACGATTCAGGCGGGATGACGACCGGCAGGGTGAACTTTTTGTCGTACTGGGTCATGCAGACGTACGACAAATTTTTGGGGACGCGGTCGCGCGGAATTGTCGCGTCGAGATCGGCGGCACCGGGGAGATCGCGTCCGGCCTGGTCGTTTAAACCGCTGTTACGGGTCAGGGCGCGGGTGATTTCGCGGACGCGGTCGGCGCGAAAATTGAAACAGATGCAGGAGTCTTCGTCGCGAATGGTGGTTAGCGCCTGGCCTTTCGCATCCGTGCAAACGAAAGGAATGATGAATTCGTCGGTGACATTCTTGTTGTAGGAGTCCTTCACGCCTTGCACTGGGTCGGCGTACTTGCCGCCTTCGGCTTCGCCGAAGACCATTGCGCTGTAGGCCTGGGAGATGCGCTCCCAGCGGAGGTCGCGATCCATGGCGTAGTAGCGTCCGCTAACGGTGGCGATTTCCCCGCAGTTGTATTCGCGGATGGCCTGCTGCAGTTGCTCGATGTATCCGGCGCCGTTGGTGGGGAGGGTGTCGCGGCCATCCATGAAGGCGTGGACGAAGACGCGCTCGATTTCATTCTGTTTTGCCATCTTCAGCAGCGCGTGGAGATGGGTTTGATAAGAATGGACGCCGCCGTCGGAAAGCAGGCCGAAGAGGTGAAGCTGACGGCCTCCGGTGCGGGCGTTTTTCATGGCGTTGAGCAGAATGGGTTGGCCGAAAAATTCGCCGTTCTGGATCATCAGCTCGATGCGGGTCGAATCCATGTGGACGATGCGGCCGGCGCCGATGTTCAGGTGGCCGACTTCGCTGTTGCCCATCTGGCCGTCGGGCAGGCCGACGGAAGAGCCGCTGGTCTGGATGAGCGTGTTGGGGTACTCGCGCAGCAAGCGGTCGTAAACCGGCTTGCGGGCCAGGGCGATGGCGTTGGCTTTGGTTTCGGCGCGGTATCCCCAGCCGTCGAGGATGATGAGGATCAGGGGTTTGGGGTGCAAGCTTCTGGCTCCTAGCTGTTAGCTTCTAGCTTTCAAAACCTAGACTTCTTGGCCACGCATTTACGCGGATGAACACGGATACTCTTGCGGAACGATATTAAGGCTGTTTCGCCTAGTATACCGTTACGCTGAGAGTCACCAGATCACCTGCACTGGATATTTCTTGAACGTTCGGTCAGCGGTGATGATCGGCCAGCCTTGCTCCATGCTTTGCGCAATCAACATGCGATCGAACGGGTCGCGGTGATGCATGGGGAGACGCTCGAGAGCGAGCAAATGGTCAATGCTGATGGGGAGCGTTTTGATTCTGTTCTCCGCCATTCTGCGGAGCACGTAGGGACCGGCAGGCCGAGGGAAACTCAGCTTGCCGGACTGTACCTTGATAAGAATCTCCCAGATGCTTGCAACGCTGAGCGAAAGATCGGTGCTTCCAGAAAAAATTTCACGGGCGTGACGCGACATCCTCGCATCCCCGGCAAGCGCCCACAAGAATGCATGTGTGTCGAGGATGGCCTTCATTTCGGGAAAAGAGGTCCGTTATAGAACAGGTCTTCGATCTCAGGATCGGGATCGTTGAAGTCCTCTGGAACGGTGAAATCGCCTTTCGCGCTGCCGAAGACCCTCTTCTTGGGGGTCTTCTTCAGCGGAACCAACTTGGCGACCGGGGTTCCGGCCTTGGCGATTATCACTTCCTCTCCCATGGCGACGCGTTCGAGCAGGCGGGAGAAGTGGGTCTTGGCTTCGTGGATATTGACTTCCATTTTCAAATATTAGACTAAGTCGTGGACTAAGTCAACGGATGTCTTGCCTTCCTCTTGCTCAGCCGTCTCCACCGGCGCCCGTTCCAATAGAGTAGCAGCGGGATAAGAACCGTTAAGGGCAAGTAACGCCTAATCGCAGCCTCTTCCAGTTTGTCGAAGTCAAAGCGGTCCGCAGTCCGGCTCGACAAGAAGCTAACTCCAACAATGATGGGCATGGAAAGCATGAAGAAAGGCGAACGCCTCCATGCAGCCTTTCGCCGTCCGCATCAAGTTTCCATGCCAGCGAATGGATCAGGTGAATCGCCTCAAAAGCCACGTACGACAAGAAAAAACAAAGAACACGAGCGGCAGAAATTGCTGGACTCGCACGGTGATGTTAGTCGGCGTTCTCTGTAGCGGCTCTTCGCGACTTCACCCTTTGTAATTCAGCGCCTTCAATCCCAAGAACCGCGCGCCACTCCCCAGCTCTTCTTCAATCCGAAGCAACTGGTTGTACTTGGCGACGCGATCAGTGCGGGAGGCGGAGCCGGTTTTGATTTGTCCGGCACCGGTCGCAACCGCAAGGTCGGCGATGAAGGTGTCTTCGGTTTCGCCGGAGCGGTGGGAGATGACGCTCGTGTATCCGTTGCGGCGGGCGAGGTCGATGGCGTCGAGGGTTTCGCTAACGGTGCCGATTTGATTGACCTTGATCAGAATGCTGTTGGCGACATGCTTGTCGATTCCCTCTTGCAGGAATTCGACGTTGGTGACGAAGAGGTCATCGCCAACCAGTTGGATTTTGCCACCGAGTTCTTTGGTCAGGCTCGCCCAGCCGTCCCAATCGTTTTCCGCGAGGCCGTCTTCGAGCGAAACGATGGGGTAGTCGTTCACCCACTTAGCATAGAAGCGGACCATGTCGTCGGAACTCTTCACCGACTTGTCGGATTTCTTCAAGACGTACTTGCCGTCCTGGAAGAACTCGCTGGAGGCGGGGTCGAGAGCGATGGCGATTTCTTCGCCGGGCTTGTATCCGGCTTGCGTAATGGCTTCGAGAATGACCTCGATCGCTTCGGTGTTCGATTTCAGAGACGGTGCGAATCCGCCTTCGTCACCGACCGAGGTGCTATAGCCGCGTTTCTTCAGGACGCCTTTCAGGGTGTGAAAAACCTCGACGCCCCAGCGCAGGGCTTCGGAAAACGACGGCGCGCCTACGGGCATGACCATGAATTCCTGGAAGTCCACGCTGCTGTCGGCGTGGGCGCCGCCGTTGAGGATGTTCATCATGGGCGTGGGCAGAGTGTTGGCGCCGGCGCCACCGAGGTAACGATAGAGCGGAATCTGGAGGGAGTTGGCTGAGGCACGGGCGGCGGCCATCGAGACGGCCAGAATCGCGTTGGCGCCGAGGCGGCCTTTGTTTTCGGTGCCGTCGAGTTCGATCATCTTCAGGTCGAGGGCCCTCTGATCGGAGGCATCCATTCCGCCGACGGTGGCGCTGATTTCGCCATTCACGTTCTCGACTGCTTTCAGGACACTCTTCCCGAGATAGTTCTGCTTGTCGCCGTCGCGGAGTTCGACGGCTTCGTGCTCTCCGGTGGAGGCGCCGCTGGGGACAATGGCCCGGCCGCGGGTGCCGTCGTCGAGGCGGACTTCAGCTTCTACAGTCGGATTGCCGCGGGAATCGAGGACCTGGCGGCCGCGAATTTCTGTGATCGTGCTCATGAGTGCTTTTCTCCCCTGGTTTGAAAAATGTTTGGTCAGATTTATCGGTGAAGCTTGCGATTATAAATGATGCTGGAGTTCGGCATTCCCAAAGAAAAGGCTTGATGCGGCGTTGGAGATTCCAAAAGATCAAAAGCAAAAGCGTCGAGCCGTGCTCTACGGGCGGACGAGGGCGTCCGCCCCTACGCGAGCAAAATCCACACGCATCCTCAATGCGCCAGCGCCATGAGGTCATCTTCCGGCAAGAGCAGCAACTCCATCCAACCTTCGACCGGGAGCGCGTCCACCGGGAGGCGGTTTTGCCAGAGGCTGAAGCGGAGGCGAAGCCTTGTTGCAGCGGGGCTGGGCTCTGCGCCCGAAGACTCGCGGGGTACGGCGTAGAGCAATGCCAGCGGCAACTTGAATTCGAAATTCTTCGCCAGGGCTACCGCGGCGTCGGCGTTGAAGGGAAAGGTGTCGTCGTTGTCGGAAACCTTCCAGCTGGAAATCTTTGCGTTTGCGATCTCGACATTCAGCCGGAGAGCGCGGCGGGGGCGGGTGGCGTTGTCGGCCCAGGATTCGAGGTTTACTACGATTTCAAAATCGCCATCGGGAATCCGCTCGGCAAAATCCATACGGCCGTACACGCTCGCTGCATCAATGCCGGAATAGATCGAATCCAAAAGAAAAATCTTGCCGTGCATGGCTCCGGAGCGGCGGTCGGCGGTGTAGAGGGCGGCGCCCATCCATTCGAAGTAGCGGACGATCTCGCCGGAAATGCGCGGACTTATGTAATGCGTTTGGGGCAAGAACGATGGGCGCGCGGCGCCTCCCATGATCGGCTGCGCCAGATAGTCGGGCGGGGTCGCACCCAGCGCCTGGTAAACGTTCGAGAGATGCTTGCGGTAGAGCTCGTCGAATTCACGGTCGTTGGCGGAGTGGTGTTCGGGGCCGTACCACCAGTTCCAGTCGCTGCCTTCGGCAATTAGCAATTCTTCGAGGGCAAGTTTGCGCTGTGGCTCTGAACAAGTGGGCGAGGCTTGTTCGTAGAAGTTGCGAGCGTGGTGGAGGTAATCCCAGGAGCGGTTGTCTTCGGGCGCGCCGATCCAGACGTTGAAGTTGGCGTGAATCCACGACCCTGGAACCAGCGAGTTGAGAATATTGGGATTGCGATGGCGATCCATGGCCTCGGAAACGGTCACGGCTTCGATGGAATCGTCTTTGTCGAGCGCGTCGTAAAAGCGGCGTAGGAATTCGCGCCCGGATTCAGGGAAATATTCCCAGGCATTCTCGCCGTCGAGGATGATGGGCATGATGGCATCCCTTCCCTGCCTAAGAATCGGCTGCGCGGATTCCTTAATGTTATGGATTAAGTGCGCTGCGGCTTTGGCGGGATGCATCCCGGAATAGACGAATCCGATCAGGTCGGAGATGGCATGATCGCGGAAGATCAGATTCATGCGGGTCTCGCCGTTCTCGTAGCGATGCGTGGTGTAGAGTTTTTCGGCGGCGGCGTCGGGCACGCGGCCCTGGCCGTCGCGCATGAATGACATGCCAAGCGTGCGCGACAAAACGCCTTCGTCGGTCGCCATCCATTGCACGCCCAGGCCGGCGGCGATCGCCAAGACCTCTTCGGATAAGCTGCCTTCGGACGGCCAGACTCCTTTGGGACGCAGGCCGAAAACTTTTTCGTGCAAATCCAATCCGCTCTGGAGCTGCTCCTTCGCGTCTTCGGGATGACGGAAACGATTTTGCGGCAGCGGCAGGCCGGGGGTGGAAGCAGCGCCGGCGTTGGTGTCGCAGACAAGCGGCAGGATGGGATGATAGAAGGGCGAAGTCGAGATCTCGATTCTTCCCGCCCTGGCGGCGTCGAGATGCGCGGGGAGAACTTTGCCGATCAGCTCGCGCTGGCGGCTGATCACGTATTGCTGGTCTGCAAGCGAAAAGCCGCGTCCCTTGGCTATCAGCGCGGCGACCTCAGGCTCGAGGAGAAAGAATTCGTCGAACCATGCGAGCTGCGAAACGACCTGCAAATCGGTGAAATCCTGGGGAGTGAAATATTTCTCGGCACGCTCGGGGGCGGCCCCGGTGCTTTGAAAGCGGTCCCACAGTTCGGCGTAGCGAGGATAGCGTCCGATCAGGTGGTCGTGGTTGGCCTGAAACAGATATTGCAGGGCGAAGCGGCGCTGGTCGGCAGTCAAATCCTCCGCCGGGACCGAGGCCACATAGAGAAAAGGATCGTGCGCGGTGCCTTGGGCGTAGTCCTGAATTTGGGTGATGAGCGACGGGACCAGATTGAAGGTCTGATGGACTTGGGGAAACTCTTCCAGTAATTTCACCATCCCGTAGTAATCTTTAAGCGCGTGCAGCCGCGTCCAGGGCAGGCGGTATTCTCCGGTAACCAGGTCTTTGTAGAAGGGCTGGTGCTGGTGCCAAAGCACAACAACGCGGAGAACAGGCATCGGTGGCGGGATTCCTGATTAGAATGAATTGGTAGAAAGTTTAGCAGAAGCATTCAGCATTCAGCATTCCGCATTCCGCACTCAGGATTCAGCCGGTCAGAGTTGAGGCGGGTTGATGGCTCGTTTTTGCAATAAGCATTTGGCGCTTGGCATCTGTCATTTAGCGCCGGTAGTTAGCACCCTTAGCTTTTAGCACTTGGCCGGCGGGCGTCCGAATCCGGTTTGGCTGAATGCTGAGTGCTGGATGCTGAGTGCTCGCTCCACACACCATGAAAACTAAAGCTCCACTCGCGGCTCCGGTGCGGCATGACGTTTCGCTGCTTTCGGCGGACGACCTTTATCTATTCAACGAAGGGCGGAATTATCGCGCTTACCGGCATCTGGGAGCGCATGCGGCGACGTTTGATGGAGTGAGCGGGACCTGCTTCAGCGTGTGGGCGCCGAATGCGAAGAAGGTTTCGGTCGTCGGAAGTTTTAATAACTGGAGCCAGAACGCGCACAAACTTGAACCGCGAGGCTCTTCGGGGATATGGGAAGGGTTCATCCCGGGAGTGGGCAAGGGGGCGCTCTACAAGTTTCGGATCGTCTCGCACAATCACGGGCATGTGGGGGAAAAGGCCGATCCGTTTGGGGTGTATCACGAGCAGCCTCCGCGGACGGCTTCGGTGGTTTGGGATCTGGATTATCAATGGTCGGACGCGGAATGGATGAAGTCGCGCGGCCCACGACAGTCTTTGCATTCGCCGATTTCTATTTATGAAGTCCATCTTGGCTCGTGGATGCGGATTCCGGAAGAAGGTAATCGTTCGCTGACATATCGCGAAGCGGCGCACCGGCTGGCGGAATATGCGGAGCGGATGCAGTTCACGCACGTCGAGCTGCTGCCGATCATGGAGCATCCGTTTTACGCGTCGTGGGGATATCAGACGACGGGATATTTTGCTCCGACTTCGCGCTATGGGACGCCGCAGGATTTTATGTATTTCGTCGACTACCTGCACCAGCACGGGATTGGCGTGATCCTCGACTGGGTGCCGTCTCACTTCCCTTCTGACGCGCACGGGCTGGCGTATTTCGACGGCACGCATTTGTTCGAACATGCGGACTGGCGCAGCGGATTTCATCCCGATTGGAATACGTATATCTACAATTACGGTCGAAACGAAGTGCGCAGCTTTTTGATGTCGAGCGCGATGTTCTGGCTGGACGAGTTCCATATCGACGGGCTGCGGTTGGATGCGGTTGCTTCGATGCTTTACCTCGACTATTCGCGGCGCGAAGGCGAATGGATTCCGAATAAGTACGGCGGCCGCGAAAATCTAGACGCAATTGAGTTTCTGCGGCAGCTTAATCAGCAAGCGTACAAAGAGCATCCGGATATTCAAACGTATGCGGAGGAATCCACGGCGTGGCCGATGGTTTCGCGGCCGACTTATGTGGGCGGACTCGGCTTTGGCATGAAGTGGGACATGGGATGGATGCACGATACGCTACTGTATTTTTCGCGCGATCCGATCCATCGGCAGTTTCATCATCATCTGCTGACCTTTCGAATGCTGTATGGCTTCACGGAAAATTTCGTGTTGCCGCTTTCGCATGATGAAGTTGTTCACGGCAAGGGGTCGCTGATCGGCAAAATGCCGGGGGACGAGTGGCAGAAGTTTGCCAACCTGCGGTTGCTCTACGGATACATGTTTGCGCAGCCGGGGAAAAAACTCCTGTTCATGGGCGATGAATTTGGACAAGTCCGCGAGTGGGGACACGACCTGAGCCTGGAGTGGCACGTTTTGCAGTTCGGCGTGCACAAAGGGATACAGAACTGGGTGGAGCAATTGAATCGGCTGTATCGCAGCGAGCCGGCGCTGTACGAACTGGATAACGAGCCAGCGGGATTTGAGTGGGTCGATTGCAACGACACTGGCGCCAGCGTGATCTCGCTGCTGCGCAAGGGCAAGAAACCGGAAGATACGATTCTGGTGGTGTGCAATTTCACTCCGGTGCCGCGCGAGGGGTATCGCATTGGAGTTCCCTACGGCGGGCTCTGGCGGGAGATTCTGAATAGCGATGCGATTGAATACGGCGGCAGCGGACTGGGCAACTTGGGCGGCAAAGAAGCTACCAAACGGTCCGTTCACGGGCGGCCGTATTCGTTGTCGCTGAGTCTGCCCCCGCTGTCGGTTGAGTTTTTCAAGCGGTGACTGGCCGGGCCAAACGAAAACCTTTACCAAAGAGGACACAGAGGCTCACCGAGGAAATTCCTAGCTCAGGTGCGTTGCTGAGGCAAACGAATGCCTACTACTGGAGAAAGATTCGAGCGCGCGGTTTCGATCATGGCTCGGTTGCGCGGGCCAGGGGGATGTCCGTGGGACCGGGAGCAGACATTTGATTCCATCAAGGCGTATACCCTGGAGGAGGCTTACGAAGTCCTGGAAGCGATTGATAATCACGATTGGGACGAACTGCGCGGCGAACTGGGCGACCTTCTTCTGCAAGTGCTTTTCTATTCGCAGATGGCGCAGGAGGACAGCAAGTTTTCGATCGACGATGTTCTGGACCGGCTTTCCGACAAGCTGGTGCACCGCCATCCGCATGTGTTTGGGGATGTGACAGCAGAAACTTCAGCAGACGTTCTGCGGAACTGGCAAGCGATCAAGGCCGAAGAGAAAAAGATAAAGCTGGAAGCGAGCGGAGGCAAGGCGGCGGAGGCTGCTGCTCCGGAGTCGGTGCTGGCGGGAGTTTCTGCGGCGATGCCTGCGTTGCTGGAAGCGCACAAGCTCAGCTCGCGGGCTGCGCATGTCGGGTTCGATTGGCCGGAGATTGGCGGGCTGTTCGAGAAGCTTGAAGAAGAAGCTACGGAGCTGAAGGATGAGCTGCGGAAGATGCCCTCGCCGATGCGGCCCGTGGCCAAGGGCGTGGCGGGGTCGGGCAAGCCGCAGGTTTCCGAAGAACTTCGTCAGCGCTTGGAAGAAGAAGTCGGGGACATGTTTTTCGTGCTGGTGAACATTGCACGATATCTTTCGCTGGATCCAGAGTCGGCGCTGAAGAAGGCGAATCGCAAATTCAAGCGTCGGTTTCAGTGGATGGAAGAGCAGTTGCGCGCCAGCGGCCGGACTCCGCAGCAGGCGACGATGGACGAACTGGAGTCGCTCTGGCAACGAGCTAAACAGCAGGAACGAGAACCAGCACCTAGTTCTACCTAATCATCCTAAACACACATGAAGGTCGAAGCCGTCACCCTCCGCGAACTGCGCATGCCGTTGAAGTACTTCTTTGAAACCAGCTTTGGCCGGACTGAAAGCCGCCGCGTGATTCTGGTCACCGCGCATTGCGAGGGAGTCGACGGCTGGGCAGAATGCGTCGCGGGCGACGGGCCGTTCTTCAGTTATGAATGGGTCGAGACGGCATGGGCTACGCTGCGCGATTTTCTCGTCCCTGCCATGGTTGGCGCGACAATATCGGAAGCCAGAGACTCGGCGGCGCTGATGTCCCGCGTGCGCGGGCACAACATGGCCAAGGCCGCGCTGGAGAATGCTCTCTGGGACGCGGAGGCGCGTCAGAAGCAGTTGCCGCTGTGGAAGCTGTTGGGCGGCGCGCTTAGCGAGATTGCCTGCGGGGTATCGATCGGGATTCAGAATTCGCACCAGCAACTGCTCGACAAAATCGAAACCGAGCTCGACGCTGGCTATCAGCGAATCAAAGTAAAAGTAAAGCCGGGGTGGGACTTGGAAGTGCTATCCAAGATTCGCCAGCGTTGGCCGAAGATTCTGCTGAGCTGCGATGCAAATTCCGCGTATCGCCCGCGTGACCTCGATCATCTGTGCAAGTTCGACGAGTTTAAGCTGCTCATGATCGAGCAGCCGCTGTGGGATGACGATATTTACCAGCATGCCAAACTGCAGCGGGATTTGCAGACAGCGATTTGCTTGGATGAATCCATCCGCCAGGCCCGGGATGCCGAAGAGGCGATTGCGCTGGGTGCCTGCCGCATCATGAACATCAAAGTCGGCCGGGTGGGAGGGTTTTCCGAAGCCATCGCCACTCACGATCTTTGCCAGCAGCACGGGATTCCGGTGTGGTGCGGCGGAATGCTGGAGACCGGGATTGGGCGCGCCCATAATATCGCGCTTTCGACTTTGCCGAACTTCCGGCTTCCGGGAGATGTTTCGGCCTCGAAGCGTTATTGGGCGGAGGACATTGTAGAACCGGAGATCGAGGTCAGCTCACGCGGGACGATTCCGGCGCGCGATGTGGCGGGCACCGGATATGAGGTGAAGACGGAGTTGATTCGCAGGCTCACCGTGCGAACGGAGACGATTCGGTAGGAACGTACCGGAGAATACGCGAATTCCGCACCCGGCCTCGCCTGGATCGAACTACTGTCGGATCGCCCAGGCTAAGCCGACCAGGTCGATCACCGAAAGAGCATGGTAGCGGCCGCCGCCATAGATCGAAACATATGCCGTCTTGCCATCGGAAGACGCGATCACCTCATGGGGGTCGGGACCGACGGGCGTTCGGGCGATGACCTGGAACGTGCTGGGGTCGACAATGGCGAGCGTATGGTTACGCTTCGAGAGCGCTAACAGGGACCGCGTTGGCGTTGCCTGGGCAGAAACTCCGATCGCGGTGGAGAGGGAGATCGCAAACACGATACTTGCGAAAAGGAGTTGGGGAGGTTTGGATCGCATGATTGCACTCCTCAGTTTTGATAGCGTAGCACTGTTAGCAGCTTGTGGCTGGCAGTTCTCATCGCGGCTTGTGTGATCGGCCGTTTACGTTCGCTGATCTTTGGTTTAGTGGCTGCAGCAGGTTTTCTGATTCTGGTCTGGCTTGTTGGTCCCAGCCTCTTGCGATTTCGCTTTCGCTTGCTCGGCGGCCAGTTCTTTGGACAGAAGCTCGACTCCTTGCGCGAAGGTGAGATTCGACGGGACGGAACGGAAATCGGAAAAGACGTCACTGGATTGGACGGTCAGGCTCTTGAAGAGAAGGATTTTCCCGGTGAAAGACAAGTCCATGCGGGTCAGGTCCCACTGCTGATTGCTGACCTCGGCCTGTTGCACTAGAAAATGTCCGCCGCGGTCGAGGTGGCCGAGAATACCCCATCCGAAGGCAACTTGCTTTTCGAGGGTGGCGTCAATCTCGGCAATTCGGTTGGCGACGGGGTCGATGAGCACATGGCCCTGCATTCCGGTCAGAACCTGCTGTTCGCGGGTGGGCGGGTCATACTTCGGATTGGGATGGAATTTCAAGCGAACGAGGGTAGCGCCGGGTTTGCCCACGCCGGGTGAGCCGGACGCGGTGCCGTCGGCTTCGTACAAGAATGCATCGGGCAGGGCTTTTACGATCTGCAGGGTGCGGTCGGCCTCATCTTTTTCCTGTCTGCGTTTCCAGGCAAGCTGGTCGGGATTCCGTATGTAGTTCTGGAGGCGCGCGTCTTCAGCCTGTTGCTGCTGCGGAAACAACGGACGACCGTCCTGCTCAATGATCATGCCGGCGGAGGCTTCCTGCGTCTCGACGATCAACTTGGTCTGCGAGGTGTGAGCGGTTTTCCTTTGGTCCTTAAACATGAAATGGGCGCTGGAGTCGGTGCCCTGGCGGACTTCGTTTTGGACCGCGCGGCGGACGAGGTCGACTGGGGCCACTGTGGGGGACTGGGCGTTCCCAGCAGCCGGAATGAGAGCCAAGGCTAGCAGCAGGCGTCCCAGCGCCATCGGCGAAGGGGTGGATCTGGTTGGCGTCAGCAACACACTACTAGAATATCGAAGAACGCGGTTTTTGCGCTGCGATTCGGTTCGCAAAGAGCCATTAGTGCCTCCGACACCTACTGCTGCGGCCGGGAATGATTTACAATCCAGACTTCTCTACAGGATTCGCGCCGTTTCGAGGGAGGTTAGTCCATGAGCACGCCCACATCGGGGGAATTCGCCCACATCGGCAAGTCGGTATTGATCAAGGGAGAACTGTCTGGCAGCGAAGACATTTACGTGGACGGCCAGGTCGAGGGCAACATTCACCTCAGCGGACATAATCTGACCATCGGGCCCAACGGCCGAGTACGCGCGAATATCTCCGCCAAGAACGTTACGGTTGCCGGAACGCTCGATGGCAACATCGTCGCTGGCGAGCGGACCGAGTTGCGCAAGACCGCGGTCGCCAACGGTGACGTGCAGACCAAGCGAATTGCGATTGAGGATGGCGCCTTCTTCAAGGGCAAGCTTGAGATTATGGCAGAGGGCAAGACCGAGCCCAGTGGCAGCATGGTTGCGGCGTCGGCCGCTTCTGGTGGCGCGTCGAGTGGACGCGCCTCTGAACCAGGCAAGTGATCTGGCCGGTGGAGCGACTGCCGCGCTCTATTCGGCGGGATAGTTGTAGCAGCACGGTGTGGAAGTTATGGGATCTGCGGCACGCAACCTCATGAAATTTTTTCGCAACACGCCGGACCTGGCTCCGGCCCAGAACGCTCAGGAACGGCTGACCCGGCGGTCCAGCGCGCTGGCGGAACTCTCCAAAATTTTTGATTCAGAAGATACGCTTTGTGTGCTGGATATCGGCGCAACCTCGGCCGCGAATATCCGTTTGTTTACCGAACGCGGGCACCGCATGTACAGCGAGGATCTGCTCGAAGCCTCTACCGATCCAGACCTGCGGGTGCACGACGAACAAGGGTTGCCGTCGCTCGACGGCAAGAAATTTCTGGAAGAAAACCTGGTCTATCCGGCCGGTCAGTTTGATGTGGTGTTCTGCTGGAACCTTGCCGACTACATGGACGAGAGTCTGGTGAAGCCGGTAATGGGCCGGCTGTGGTCGGTGATGAAGCCGGGCGGAATGCTGCTCGCGTTTTTCCACACTCGTGAAGCCGGCCCGGATACGCCCTGCTATCGCTATCACATTTCGGGCAAGGACACGCTGGAGATGCAGGCCCTGTCGCCAAAACCGGGCCAGCGCAAGGAGTCAGTCAACGCCGCCGGGGGCAGGTCGTTCACGCTGCAACGGGTCTTCAACAACCGTCACGTAGAAAATTTGTTTCGAGATTTTGGCTCGATCAAGTTTTTTCTTTCCCGGGACAATATTCGGGAAGTGCTGGTGGTGCGGTAGGACGTTTTCTAACAGCAAGGCCCCTGTATTGACCCTTTCTTTTGCCCTTTCAGGGCTTGCATTATTTCCTGCGCCTGCCCAGGGCTTACACCCCTGGGCTGCATTCTTTCGCCGCTTCGCGGCTCCTAGCGCGTCCTGTTGACGAAGCTTCGCGTGATGGCGGGAGTTTTTTTCAGCACTGACAAAACGGGTTTACGGACCATTTCCGGCCAACGAAGCATGTTGCGCAGCCTGGACGACGCGCGAAAGACCGGAG
>Ga0066789_10000666_pt1 | contig 14189 bp, 10 predicted proteins | sample OrgsoiDNA2013049_FD_70960 | JGI IMG/M metagenome (GOLD analysis project Ga0066789, IMG submission 70960) | Permafrost soil microbial communities from the Arctic, to analyse light accelerated degradation of dissolved organic matter (DOM) -... | ecosystem: Environmental > Terrestrial > Soil >...
TCCGACTAGTTGAAACAGTGTGACATTAACCTTTGAAACCGCCATGCTGTCAAGGCCTTCGTGCCCGGTACCCGGAGGGTTCTCGTGACCCGCAGCAGCGTCCTTGTGCGCCCTGTTTGAACGGAAATTGTTGTTTGACGAAGACGCGATCTTGGACCGGCGAGAGGGCGCTAGTCGCCGTCGTCGGTGGGCGGCTTATCATCGCCGAGCGCGACGCTGGCGTAGGCGGCGGCGAATTCTTCGCCGAAAATCTCGGCGTGCAGGGCGGCGTCTTCAGCAAGCAGATTACCGAACTGTTCGGCGTACTCGTTCCACCTGGTCTTGGCCTTTCCGCCGGAGAAGAGGCTGGACGTCGTTTTGACGTCGAGAGTGTTGGGATCGAGCTTGGCGAGCAATCCGCGCACGCTTTGGGTGATGCCTTCCATGAGGGCCACGTCGTGGATGCCCATATCGGCAAACACGGCATTGAGATCGCGCGCGCAGACCTCGGGGGCGACCGAAGAGTTGAGCAGGTACTCGACGATTTCCTGGCTGGTGCGCGCACGGTGAAGCGGCGTCGTCCCGGTCAGCGGCCGAACGCCGACTTCGGCGCCGAATTGCTCGTAGCCCTTCTTGAGACCCATGAATGCCTCAGAGAAGGCGCCGATGATGCGGAGGCAGCGGATGAGCCGGTCCGGGATAGGGGCCGCCGCCGGGGCCGGTGGTGACGAAGGCGGTCGGCCGGTGGCACTCGTCGGCGGCGGTGGCGTCGGCGAACGGCCACCAACGCTGACGACCCGTGCAGGTGAGTGTGGCTGCGACGCGGTCTGGGGCAAAGCACCGGGTGGATAGACTTCCGTACTTCGACCACTACCGGCCGAGGCTCCCGCCAAAGGCGGTTGCGACTGCGACACCAGCAGCGATCCGGACTGTCCGGGGATGACCATCAGCTCGAACATCCAAATCGTAAAGCGCGTCGGCTGCAGCACCGGAATGGCCGTGTTCTTGGGCAGTTTCTTTCCGTCGAGGCAGGTGCCGTTGGTCGAGCCCAAGTCGAAATAGAACGTGCCGGTGTTGTCGAAACGGATGATGCCGTGCCAACCCGAAACGAAATTTCCCTCGAGCACGATGTTGTTAAGCGGGTTGCGTCCAATACGCACTGGCGATTGGTCGAGCTCGTACTTCCTCTCGGTGCCCGAGCGAGGGTCGCGTAGAAGGATCTGGATAAGCATGGGGAACCCCGGAGAGTTCTCAAACCATAGCGCAGTCGCCGTAATGTGCGAAATATCCAATTGACGATGCCGCGTGCGCCCGCCGCGCTTGTCACCGCCCAGTCCCGCCATAGCCGCAGAAGGCCGTGGTCGTAAACGTGGCCGTGGCCGGCCGTGGCCGGAGTGATCAGTCGGCCACGGCCGGCCACGACCACGACGACGACCCATACCCAATGCTCTGGTTGAGTGCGTGGCACGCTGTAGACTATCCTTCAGTGCTGTAGAAAGTCGATCATCGCTGGCGACGAGGGCAGAGTCTTCCGACATCGAATCGCCCACGATTTGCCGGCTCGGCGGCGGTTCGGTTCTTGCTACGTCTTCGCGCATGAGTCGAGCTCTGTTCGCTGTTTTCTGGACGCTGTCGGCGGTCGCGCAAGCAGCCGAGTCGTTGCCGACGCCTTCCGGCCCGCCCCTCTCCGACGACCCTACGCTGAAGTCGTTCGTGAAAGAGTCGCTCGAAGGACGCCCGGAGCTGACGCAAGTGCGCGCGCAGGTCCGCGCCGAAAGCGAGCGCGCGCCGCAGGTGTCAGCGCTGCCGGATCCGACGCTGTCGCTCGGCATTCAGAATGATGGCTTTTCGGGCATCCAAATCGGCAAGATGGAGACGAGCTTTCTCGCGGTGACCGCGTCGCAGACGTTTCCCTTGGCCGGCAAGCGCGGTTTGCGCGGCGACGTCGCCCACCTTGGCGCGCGTTCGGCCGAAGTGGACTTGCAGCGCGCATTGCTTTCGGCCGAGGCGGATGTCGAGCGCGCCTATCTCGATCTTCTGCTGGTGCGCGATCAATTGGCGTTGCTCGGAAAGCTGGAATCCCTGTGGACGCAGTCGGAGGGGCTTGCTCGGGCTCGCTACGAAGCAGGCGAAGGGACGCAGTCGGATCTGTTGCGTGCCCAGTTGGAGCGCACGCGTCTTCGCCAGCGGCGGTGGTCGCTGGAAAGCGACGAGCGACGTCGCGTCGCCGCGCTCAATCGCTTGCGCGGGCATCCGCTCGACGAAAGAGTGACGACGGAACGTTCTGTCGTGGATTTGCCCGACCCGGTTCAGCCTGATGTGGGCCAGGCGGTCGCGCAGGCTCAAAACGATAGTCCCGAGTTGAAGAAGGCGATGTTGGTCGACAAGCAGGCGCACCATCGGGTTGAGATGGCCAAGAAAGAGCGCTGGCCCGACCTGACGGTGATGGCCGGACTCATGCCTCGCTGGGGAGATTTTCCGACCATGTGGCAAGCCGCCGTCTCGTTCAACGTGCCGATCTGGTCGACGCAAAAGCAGGCGCGCGCCGTCGCGGAAAACCAAGCGCGTAGCGACGCCGCTGCGAGCGGCGCCGAGACGATTCGGCAAGTACTGCGCGAACGCATCGTCGAGCGGCTGGCGGCGCTGCACGGGCTCGTTGAGAGCAATCGCCTTTACCGGGACGGCCTCTTGGTGCAATCGGAGGCGACGGTGAACAGCACGCTTCTGCAGTACCAAGTCGGCCGCGTCACCTTCGCATCGGTGCTGGAAGCTCTGGTGGGCTACCTCAACGACCGCAACGGTTTTCTCGAGTCCATCGCCGCCGCTCAGCGCATCGCTATTGCCCAGCGGGAAATCAGCTTGGAAGCATCCGGCGGCGGGGCCGCAGGTCTCGGCGGTGGCGCCATCCCAGGCGCTGGCGGGCAGGCCACGTCGGGTTCCAGCGCGGCTTCCGCCCCAGCCCAAGGCGTGGAATCGGGTGGCGGCAGCTCGATGACACGCATGTAGAGGATCGCCATGGACATCGATAGCTCGAGCCCCGACGAAACATTGCTACCGAGAAAACCTCGACGAACGATGGCGCTGGTCTTGCCGTCGCTTATCGCGGGCGCCGTGCTCGGCGGCAGTGGCACGTACTGGGTTTCTCACAACCACGACCATGCGCCCACACCTGCCGGCGAGTCTGCGAAGAAAAAGCCGCTCTTCCAATGCCCCATGCACCCGTCGATCACGTCGGATCATCCCGGCGACTGCCCCATCTGTGGCATGAAGCTGGTGCTGGTGTCGAATGCGGAGGATTCCAGTCCGCAAAAGGCGGGCGAGCGCAAGATTGCGCTTTACCGGTCGCCGATGGATCCCAAGCAAACCTCGCCGACGCCACGCAAGGACGAGATGGGCATGGACTACGTTCCGGTGTACGGGGACGAGCTGAAGGGCGTAGGCGCGCCGGTGACAGGCCTGGCGACCGTGACGATCGATCCTTCACGCCAGCAGCTGATTGGCTTGCGGACCGTGGCGGCGACCAAGGGCGATGTCAGCTCGACCTGGCGCACGGTCGCGCGCGTGCAGGTGGATCCGACCCGCGTGCGCAAGACCAATGTGAAGATCGAGGGCTTCGTCGAGCGCATCTTCGTCGACTTCGTGGGACAAAGCGTCCGCAAAGGACAGCCGCTATTTTCCATCTACAGCCCGACCCTGCTTTCCGCGCAGAACGAATACATTCTCGCGCTGCAGACGAAGGACGCGCTGGCCAAGACGGGCGCTGAGGGTAGCGAGAATCTGGTGCAGGCCTCACGCCGCCGCCTCGAGCTGTGGGATGTGCCGGCCTCGGAAATCGACCGCCTGACCCGAACGCGCGAGCCGAGCAAGACGCTGACGCTCGTATCGCCAATCGCCGGGGTCGTCACCGCGAAGAACGTCGTCGAAGGCGCGCGCGTGAGCTCAGGCGAGGCACCGTACGAAATCACGGATCTCAGCATGGTATGGGTCATGGCCGACGCGTACGAAAGCGATCTTGGCCGCATTCGCGTGGGCATGAAAGCCACGCTCACCTTGCCGGCGTATCCCGACCGCAGCTTCATCGGCGAAGTCGTGTTCATCGATCCGCTGCTCGACCCGAAGAGCCGCACGGCCAAGGTGCACCTGCACTTTGCGAATGCCAAGCGCGAGCTGAAGCCGGAGATGTTCGGCGAAGTCGCCCTGCAAACTACGGCGAAGGAAGGCGTGCGTATTCCCTCCGACGCCGTGATTCGGGCTGGCAATCAAGACGTGGTTTTTGTCGCCCGCGGCGAAGGCAAGTTCGAGCCGCGCGTAGTTCAGCTGGGCGGCAAGACTGGCGACCAAGTCGAGGTCCGCGCGGGCCTCGACGCCGGTCAGGAAGTGGTCACGCGCGCCAACTTTCTCGTGGATTCGGAATCGCAGCTGCGCGCCTCGCTGGCCGCCATTGGGGGCAAGTAGCGGTGCTTAGGCGCATCATCCGGTTTTCGGCAGACAACAAGTACCTGGTCATTGCCGGCGCGATCGTCGCCATTGCGATTGCAATCTGGACCATGCGGAACATTCCGCTGGATGCGCTGCCCGACCTTTCGGATACGCAGGTCATCGTCTACTCGCGCTGGGATCGCAGCCCGGACATCATCGAAGACCAGGTTTCCTATCCCATCATCACGGCGCTTCTGGGCGCGCCCAAGGTGAAAGCGATCCGCGGCTACTCCGATTTCGGCTTCAGCTACGTCTACGTAATTTTCGAGGACGGCACGGACATCTATTGGGCACGGACGCGGGTCCTTGAGTACTTGTCCAAGATTTCTTCCCAGCTTCCGGCCGGCGTGAAGACGGAGCTGGGGCCGGATGCTTCGAGCTTGGGCTGGGTCTTTCAGTACGCGCTCGTGGATCGCACCGGCAAGCACACCAGTGACGAGATGCGGAGCTATCAGGACTGGTTTCTTCGCTACGCCATTCAAAGCGTGCCCGGCGTTGCCGAGGTCGCGACGGTGGGTGGCCAAGTCCGCCAGTACCAGGTCACGGTCCGCCCCGACGCGCTGGCCTCGTACAAGCTGCCGCTCGATGCGGTGGTCGAGGCCGTGCGCAAAGGCAACAACGACGTGGGCGGGCGCCTGGTCGAGCTCTCGGGCCGCGAGTACATGGTGCGCGGCCGCGGCTACGTGAAGTCGATCGCCGATTTGGAGAAGCTGGTTCTCAAGACGGAAAACGGCACACCCATTCAAGTGAAGGACGTGGCCACGGTTCAGCTTGGCCCGGAGATGCGGCGAGGCATCGCCGACTACAACGGACTTGGCGACGTGGTGGGCGGAATCGTGGTCATGCGCCAGGGCGAAAATGCCCTGAACGTGATTGACCGTGTGAAAGCGAAATTCGCCGAGCTTAGGCCCTCGCTTCCTGCGGGCGTCGAGGTCGTGACGACCTACGATCGCTCGGATCTTATTGAACGCGCCATTCACACGGTCAAGGACAAGCTGGTCGAGGAAATCATCGTCGTTTCCCTCATCATCTTACTTTTTCTCTGGCACGTGCCGTCGTCCATCGTGCCGATCTTGACGATTCCCATCAGCGTGGTGCTGGCGTTCATCCCGATGTACCTCATGGGATTGAACGCGAACCTGATGTCCTTGGCTGGGATTGCGATTTCCATCGGCGTCCTGGTCGACGGCGCCATCGTCGAGGTCGAGAACGCGTACAACAAAATCTACCTCTGGCAAGCCGGCGGCAAGAAGGAGGACTTCCACAAGGTGCGCCTGGAAGCGCTGATGGAAGTGGGGCCGTCGGTATTCTTCTCGCTGCTGGTGATCGCAGTCGCCTTCATGCCGGTGTTCACGCTAGTGGACCAAGAAGGTCGGCTTTTTAAGCCGCTGGCCTATTCGAAGAACCTGGCGATGGCTATCGCGGCGCTCTTGGCCGTCACGCTAGATCCGGCGATGCGCATGCTGTTCGCGCGGGCCGAGCCGTTTCGTTTCAAACCGCGGCCGGTGGCTTGGTTGGCCAGTGCGCTATTAGTAGGGAAATACTATTCCGAGGAGCGGCACCCGATCAGTCGGCTGCTCCATAGGATCTACGAGCGGCCGTGTCGCTTCGTGGTTCGCCACGCGAAGTTGACCGTGTTGGCGAGCTTGGCGCTGGTCGTGGCGACGATTCCAGTCTTTCTCAAGCTGGGCTCGGAATTCATGCCGCCGCTGCGTGAAGGCTCGCTTTTGTACATGCCGTCGGCCGTGCAGCCCGGCATGTCGGTGGCCGAAGCGCAAAAGGCGTTGCAGGTGCAGGACAAGATCCTCATGACCTTTCCCGAGATCGATCGCGTCTTCGGCAAGGCAGGCAGGGCAGGGACATCGACGGATCCAGCTCCCCTTGGCATGATGGAGACGACCATTTCGCTCAAGCCGGAATCCGATTGGCGAAGTAAAGCCCGGTGGTATTCGGCGTGGGCGCCCGACTGGCTCAAGCGTTCCTTGCGTACGGTGTGGCCGGATCACATCAGCGAGGACGACCTGATCGCCGAGCTGAACGCGGCCTTGCAGTTACCCGGGATCAGCAACGCCTGGACCATGCCCATCAAGGGCCGACTCGACATGCTTTCCACCGGCATTCGCACGCCCATCGGGATCAAGGTCAGCGGCGCGGATCTGATCGCGATCCAAAAGGTCGGCCTGGAAATCGAAGCGGCCATTCAAAAGATGCCCGAGACTCGCAGCGTGTATGCGGAACGTGTGGCCGGCGGGTACTTCCTCGACTTCGTACTCAACCGCGATCGGCTGGCTCGCTACGGCTTGTCCGTGGACGACGCCAACATGATGGTGATGACTGCCGTGGGCGGCGACAACCAGACCACGACCATCGAGGGTCGCCAGCGCTACGGCGTGAACGTTCGCTACGCGCGGGACTACCGCGAAGACATCGATGCGCTTCGCCGCGTTCTGCTGCCGCTGCCGAGCGGTCAGGGACAAATCCCCATGGCAGAAATCGCTGAGGTCAAGCTGGTGGAAGGTCCGTCGATGATCCGCGACGAAAATGGTCTGCTTTCGGGGTATGTCTATGTCGATTTCGACACCTCGAAGACCGACGTGGGCAGTTACGTCGCGCGCGCCAAGAACGTCGTCGCCGCCGCGGTCGCGTTGCCCACCGGCTACGCGATGTCGTGGAGCGGACAGTACGAGAACATGCTGCGCGTGAAAGAGCGCCTGAAGATCATCTTGCCCATCACGCTGGTGCTGATCTTCGGCCTGCTCTATCTCAATACGCGTTCGAGCTTCAAAGCCGGCTTGGTGATGCTGGCCGTACCTTTCTCGGCGATTGGCGCCGTGTGGCTCCTCTATCTGCTTGGCTACAACGTATCGATTGCGGTGTGGGTCGGCATGATTGCGCTCATGGGCCTGGATGCCGAGACGGGCGTGTTCATGCTGCTGTTTCTCGATCTGGCACATGACGAAGCAAAATCGGCCGGACGCTTGCGCACCACCGGCGACTTGGTGGAAGCCATCATTCATGGCGCCGTCAAGCGTGTGCGCCCCAAGGCCATGACCGTGTTTGCGGCGTTCATCGGTCTTTTGCCCATCATGTGGTCCACGGGAACGGGTGCCGACCTCATGAAACGCATCGCCGCGCCCATGGTGGGAGGCCTCGTAACGTCGTTCGCGCTGGAATTGCTGGTGTATCCCGCGGTCTACTATTTGTGGCGTCGGCGGGAAGTCGTGGAGGGCGAGGCGAGCCGTTAGGGCTGGGCCGTTTAGGGGCTTGCTCGCAGGATTTGCCGGCGGGTGGAACCATGCTGGCAACGAGGGAACGGTGTCGTTCGACAGTGATCGAAGAGCGCCGAAAAAAATACAGACTCATCCGGATTGTGGATGGTTGGCACTCGGCCAAATATGGCGCGGCAATACGGCCGTCGTCCTGGTCGATCGAGCGGGACGTCGTCCGATCATGGGGGAGTAACTTAAGGGGGAAAACCTTGCGGGGAGGGAGAGATCGGGTAGGCGAAGGCAAATGCAGCGTGCGCATTTCGCCTGCCCGATCAAGGGGGGAAAAGGGCAATGACTGATAGGGAGGGGAAGATGCCACTAGGGATGGAAGACGGGATAGGGAAACAGCGCGGTCTTGGTGGGACACGCCCGACCGGTGTTTGGCTGGCGGGCGAGGATCTTGCGGGGGAGCCGTACCGGCTTCCTTCTGCCACTACTCACTCGAAGAGTTGCGGGCGCATTCTCCTGTTGATGGATGATCCGGACTTGGGAGAGTGGCTGCTGGAAGAGTTTCGCCTCGTCAACGCGGTTGTCGCGCTGTCTGACAAGGGGCGGCAGGGACTTGCACTGGCTCGGTCGGGGCTGGTGGATGTCGTCATCTCGGAAATGGGATTGCCGGACCTTCGGGGAATGGACCTTCTTCGCGAGCTCGGAAGCATGGCAAAGATGCCGAAAGTCATACTAACGACGAGCCGCCACTCGGATTTCTTGGCCAAGCGTGCGATCGAGCATGGGGCGAGCGCGGTCTTGAGCAAGCCCTTCGACATGCAGCGGCTCCTGATGTTGCTGGCGCATCTACTCGGCGACTGATTCTTTGACAGAGTATGGCCCCTGGAACAATCTTCCGGTTTCCTTTCGTGGAGGCGCCATGCGTGTGCTGTTGGTGGACGAGCATCGACTGTTTCGAGAAGGGCTTCGTGCGTTGCTCAGCGCGAGCGACAGTGTGCAGATCGTGGGGCAGGCGGCAAACGCACGCGAGGCGTACGGACTCGTTTCCTGTCTCCAACCCGACTTGGTCATGATGGAGTTGGTGCTTCCAGGCGTGGATGGCGTTACGGCTGCTCGCGAAATCCGACGATTGCACCCTTCCTGCAAAATTCTCGTACTCACCGGATGCCGAGACCGCCGCCTCTTGGAGGCGGCATGGCTGTCTGGGATCGACGGATGCCTAACCAAGGACGAATCGGTTGACTCGCTGAGGACTGCGATCGGCATTTTGGAGATCGGGCGCCGCTATATCGGCGCATCCATGCGCAAGACGCACTCGCAGCTGCGTATCGTCACTGAAGAGGTGCCTGGCGTGGGAGATCCACTGGCGCAGTTGTCTACCCGGGAGCGGGTCGTGTTCAATTTGGTGGTCAGGGGATTCTCGACGAAGGCGGTGGCGCAAGAGTTGTGTATCAGCTGGAAGACGGTGGAAACGCATCGTGCTCACATCAATGAGAAGCTGTCCGCCCATTGCACGGCGGATCTCGTCCGCTACGCTTTCCGCAACAAGGTCGACGCTATCGCACTGGCCAAAGGCAAAATGGGCGGAGGAGATCGCTCGAAATTGTCGCGTACTCGAGTCCAGCGGTGCAGTCCGATGGCGAAGCCCTGACTTCGCATTGGCGAGGCGCTAAATCGCGTAGTCCTCGACGAAGACGCGGGCGCTGTCGAGGTCGACCAAGACGGACTCGCCTTTGCGCAGACCAAGCGCTTCGAATTCTTTGCGCGAGATGTGAACGGTGACGATTTCGTTCGTGACGAGGTTGAGGTCCAGTTTGATGTAGGTGCCGAGGTCGGCGATGCGCTGGATGCGCCCGCTCGGGCGATGCGACGGGTTGGCGTCGACGGTAGCGCGCTCGACGCGGATATCGTGCGGCCGGACGACCGCCTGTACCTGGGAGCCGTCCGATGCTGTCGACGGCATGGTCAGTGAATCGGCGCCGAAGCGGGCGCGGCCGTTGTGAACGTGGCCCTGAAGAATGTTGGCCGAGCCGACGAACGAGGCGACGAACGAGCTGGCGGGGTGTTCGTAGATCTGGGCGGGCGTGCCGGCTTGTTGAATCTTGCCCTGATCCATTACCACCAAGCAGTCGGACAGATCGAGCGCCTCTTCTTGGTCGTGGGTGACCATGATGGTCGTCAAATGGGTGATTTCGTGCAGGTGGCGCAGCCATTCCCGCAGCTCTGCGCGTACGCGCGCATCGAGGGCGCCGAACGGCTCGTCGAGGAGCAGCAGCTTGGGGTGCGGAGCGAGAGCTCGCGCAAAACCCACGCGCTGGCGCTGCCCGCCGGAAAGCTGGAGCGGAAACTTGTCGCCATGTCCGTCAAGCTGGACAAGCTCCAAGAGCTCGTCCACCCGCTTTTGAACGTCTGCGTCTGGCATCTTTCGCACACGCAATCCGAAGGCGACGTTCTCGCGCACGGACATGTGGTCGAAAAGCGCGAAGCTTTGAAAAACGAAACCGAAGTCGCGCTCGCGCACGGGAACGTTCATGATGTCGCTTCCACCCACCAGCACACGACCTTCGTCGGCACGTTCAAGGCCGGCGATGATGCGCAAGACGGTGGTCTTGCCCGAACCGGATGGACCGAGCAGGGTGGTAATTCCGCCGGCTGGCGCCTCGAAGCTGGCTGCAAGAACTGCGGGGGCGCCAACGCTGGCGAAGCGTTTCGTTAGATTTTCGACCTGAACGTTGAGCATGGTTAGGAGGCTTTGTTTTCGCGGCGCTCGACGAGTTTCTTCACAACGAGGGTCGCCAGAGCAAGCAGGGTGAGCAACGACGCCACGGCGAACGCGCCGACGAAGTCGTACTCGTTGTAGAGAATCTCGACCTGCAACGGAATCGTGTTCGTGAGGCCGCGGATGTGTCCCGACACGACCGACACCGCGCCGAACTCGCCCATGGCGCGAGCGTTGCAAAGGATGACACCGTAAATGAGCGCCCACTTGATACGTGGCAAGGTGATGCGGAAAAGGATGCGCCAGCCGCCCGCGCCCAAGGTCAGGCCGGCTTCCTCACTGGCATTGCCGGCCTCTTGCAGCGCAGGGAGAATCTCGCGCGCCACGAACGGGAATGTCACGAAGATGGTCGCCAGCACGATGCCTGGCGTGGCGAAGACGATCTTGATGTCGTGTGCTTCCAGCCATGCGCCGAAGACGCCGCGGCTACCGAACAGCAGAACGAACACCAGGCCCGAGATTACCGGCGAGACGGTGAAGGGCAAATCGATGAGCGTGAGCAGGATGTTTCGCCCCGGAAAGCGGAACTTGGCAATGGCCCATGCCGCCGCCACTCCGAACACGGTGTTCAGCGGTACCGCGATAGCCGCGGTAATGAGCGTCAGCTTGATGGCCGCAGCCGTCTCGGGCTGAGTCAGAGCGGCGAGGTAGGCGCCCACACCCTTGTCGAGTGCCTGCGCGAAGACTGCTACCAGTGGCAGGACCACGACGAAGGTTAGGAAGCCGAGCGAAAGCAGCAGAAGCACCAGGCGGACGAGCAGAGTCTCCGTGCGAACGCTGGCTCGCGCGGAGAGAATGGGCATGGCCGGGTTAAGCGCCATGGGCCCACCTGCGGCTGCGGGTTTGCAGATAATTGGCAGCCAGTAATGTCGCGAGCGAGCCGGCCAGCATGACCAAGGCCAAGGCCGTGGCTTCCGGATATTGGAACTGTTCGAGCTTGCTGACGATGAGCAACGGCACGATTTCCGTCTGCCCCGGCAAGTTGCCCGAAATGAAGACGATGGATCCGTATTCGCCGACGGCGCGAGCGAACGCCAGGGTCGAGCCGGTGATGACGGACGGCATGAGTATCGGTAATACGACTTTCAGGAAGGTGCGCAGCCGAGATGCGCCAAGGACGGCAGCGGCCTCTTCGATCCTAGGATCGATCTCCAGCAACACCGGCTGTACCGAGCGCACGGCAAAGGGCAACCCGACGAAGACCATGGCCAAGATGACGCCCGCCTGGTTGAACGCGAGGTGAATGCCGTGTCGATCGAGAAAGCCCCCGACGACGCCGTTCGGGGCGTAGATGGCGGTCAGCGCGATACCCGCCACGGCCGTGGGCAGCGCCAGCGGCAGATCGATGATGGCGTCGACGACGGCGTGGCCAAGAAAGCGGTAGCGCACCAGAACCCAGGACAGGGCAAGCCCGGCCACGGCGTTGATGCCGGCTGCCAGGAACGCGCCACCGAAGCTGAGCCTGTAGGCGGCGAGCGCGCGCGACGACGAGATGGTTGCCCAGAATTGCGCCGCGGACATGTGCGTGGCCTTGAGCACCAGCGCCGCAAGAGGAAGCAGGACCATGAGACCGAGGTAGAAGATCGTGAACCCGAGGGTGGGCCGGAAGCCCGGCAATGGGCCCGGATTCCAGCTGCGGAAAGGTTTGGCCATAAGGGGCTTGCTTCCTTGTCTCTTATTGCGGACGTGGCGCTTCTGCGGGGCGTGGCGAAGGGCCCGGGCCAGGCCCCCGCAGAACGCCCATCCAGCTAAATGGTGTCGCCGGCTTTCGCTTCTGCCACGCCGTTCATCGTCCCTTCAAACAGCGGTCCGCTCAGGTAGCGTTCGCCGGAATCGGGGAGCACGACGACGATCGTCTTGCCCGCAAACTCGGGCAGCGCTGCCAGTCGCACAGCAACGAGTGCCGCTGCGCCGCTGCTGACGCCCGAGAGAATGCCCTCCTCGGCGGCAAGTCGACGCGCGAACGTGATGGAGTCGCCGGAGTTGACCTGCTCGACGCGATCGATGACCGAGACGTCGAGGGTTTTGGGAATGAACCCGGCGCCGATGCCCTGGATCTTGTGTGGCCCCGGCTTGAGCTCCTGCTTGGCGAGTAGCTGGCTGATGACCGGGCTTTCCACCGGCTCGACGGCGACGCTGATCAGGCTCTTGCCTTTGGTATTCTTGATGTAACGTGAGACGCCGGTGATGGTACCGCCAGTGCCAACGCCCGAGACGAGGACATCTACTTTGCCGTCGGTGTCTTCCCAGATTTCCGGACCGGTAGTCGCCTCGTGGATGGCCGGATTGGCCGGGTTTTCGAATTGCTGCGGCATGAAGTAGTGCGAGGGATCCGAATCGCGAATTTCGGTCGCCTTCTTGATGGCGCCGTTCATGCCCTTCGGCCCCTCGGTAAGCACGATGGTCGCGCCGAAGGTCTTGAGAACCTTGCGGCGCTCGATGCTCATGGTCTCGGGCATGACCAGCGTCAACTTGTAGCCGCGCGCAGCTGCTACGAAGGCGAGAGCAATCCCGGTGTTGCCCGAAGTGGGCTCGACGATTTCGATGCCCGGCTTGAGCAGCCCTTTCTTTTCGGCGTCCCAAATCAGGGCCGCGCCTAAACGGCATTTGACCGAGTACGCAGGGTTGCGCCCCTCGATCTTCGCGAAAACCTTGCTACCGGCGGGCGCCACTCGATGAAGCTGGATGAGTGGCGTTCGCCCAATGGACAGGGAGTTGTCTTTGAACGCGGCCATGATCTTTCCTTTCGGTGAAGTACGCTGTGGACAAGTCTTGTATACCAGACAGATGTTGCTGGCGCTAGACAATCTTTCGGGCGTGCAGCAGCGGCAAAGCTACTTTCCGTAGATCTGGTCGAAGGTGCCGCCATCCGCGAAATGCGTCTTTTGCGCTTTCTGCCACCCCCCGAATTGCCCATCGATCGTCACCAGGCGCAGCTTGGGAAAGCTGGCGGCGTATTTGGCGGCGACCCTCGCATTGCGTGGCCGGTAGTGGGCCTTTGCGATGATTTCCTGCCCTTCGTCTGTATACAGGTAATCGAGGTAGGCGCGCGCTGCGGTCGCGGTGCCGTGCTTGACGGCGTTCTTCTCGACGACCGCCACGGGCGGTTCCGCCAAGATGCTGAGCGATGGCGAGACGATCTGGAACTTGTCTGGGCCGAGCTCGGCGACCAGCAGGAAGGCTTCGTTTTCCCAGGCGATGAGCACGTCACCAAGTCCGCGCTGGGCAAAAGTCGTCGTCGAGCCCCGGGCGCCTGAATCCAGCACCACGACGTTCTTGTAGAGCCGTGCGACGAAGTCGCGAACCTTGGCGTCGTCTTTACCGAACTTGTCCTGCGCGTAGGCCCAGGCCGCAAGATAGTTCCAGCGCGCGCCTCCCGAAGTCTTCGGGTTGGGCGTGATCACTTTGACGTCGGAACGGACGAGGTCGTCGAAGTCCTTGATCCCCTTGGGATTGCCTTTGCGTACGACGAGGACCACGGTCGACGTGTAGGGCGACGAGTTGCTCGGCAACTGCTTTTGCCAGTCCTTGGGCAACCGACCGCCTTGCTCGGCGATGGCGTCGATGTCGTAGGCGAGGGCGAGGGTGACGACGTCGGCTTCCAGTCCGTCGATGACCCCGCGCGCTTGTTTCCCAGAGCCACCGTGCGATTGGTTCACGCGTACGTCATCGCCTGTCTTGCCTTTCCAGTATTTGGCGAATGCCGGGTTGAACGCCTGATAGAGCTCGCGGGT
>Ga0066789_10000667_pt1 | contig 14187 bp, 10 predicted proteins | sample OrgsoiDNA2013049_FD_70960 | JGI IMG/M metagenome (GOLD analysis project Ga0066789, IMG submission 70960) | Permafrost soil microbial communities from the Arctic, to analyse light accelerated degradation of dissolved organic matter (DOM) -... | ecosystem: Environmental > Terrestrial > Soil >...
TGGTGACCATGACGCTTTGCGGTTTCAGATCGCCGTGAATCACACGGCGCTCATGCGCGTGCACAATGCCCGCACCCACTTCGCGAATGACCGGCCAGACGTACGCACGCGGCAGCGGAAGCGGATGAAATCCCTGCATCACGCACCGCAAGTTTTCTCCGTCGATCAACTCCATGGTGAAAAACGGAAACTCCTGATCGAAATCCAATTCGTACACCTTGACGACACTTTGGTGCGCGAGCGCTTGTGCGCAGTAAAATTCGCGGCGCAGTTTCGACAGCGCGTCAGTACCTAAGCTCTGATGCAATACTTTTATGGCCACATAGGCATCAGTTTCGGTGTGCTCGCTGCGCGATCGGTCGAGCGCCTTGTAAACGGTGCCCATCCTGCCGCTGCCCAGCTGACTTTCAATCACGTATCGGCCGTGAAGGACATGGCCTAAGCCTAGGCCCGGAATCGGTGCAGACACTTGCGCAATCGCGCCCGGGTCGTCGACGCTTCCCGTGGCCTCGGGAGACAGGTCAACGTTGATCCCAACCTCGTCGTCCGCGACCGGGTTTTCGCGCTGCGCGATCTTCGATTTGATGGAACGAAACAGATCGACCGGCTCTTGCGAGTCGTCTACCGGATTGCCCTGCTGTGGTGTCATGGGTGTCGTTTTGAGGTCCAAATACCACCCGAAGCGTACATCGTAAGAGAGCGCAGGAATGAAGACCGTTCCGCACAAAATTGGCGCATTTGCTCCGCAGATGTGCGCGATGTGCGCTAAATCACATCCCAATAAGGTAATCGCAGCGCAACGCAAACGGCACCATAGTGCTTGACTAACCCATAACCGTCGAGTTATGGTTCGCACATGCAGGCCGCCAGCGATCTTTTGTTCAGGACCCTCGCCGATCCCACCCGCCGAGCGATTTTCGAGCGCCTGGCGCGCGATGGCGAGCAGTCGGTGCACGCCCTCACCGATCAATCCGGCGTCTCCCAGCCGATGGTCTCCAAGCATCTGGCGGTGCTCAAGGGCGCCGGCTTAGTACGCGATCGGCGCGACGGACGTGAAACGCACTACAGCGCCCGCCCCCAATCGTTGGCGCCCTTGATCGATTGGCTGGGCCACTATGCGGCCTTCTGGCCCGACCGATTCGATCGACTTGAATCTTTGTTGAACAGGATGGACTAATGAGCACCCCTGCACTTGACTCGCGTTCACTCATCATTGAACGAGAGATGTTGCACCCCGTGGGAAAAGTCTGGCGCGCCCTGACGCAAGGTCCACTCATCGAAGAGTGGTTGTTGGCGAATGACTTCAAACCCATTGTGGGCCATAGATTTAATCTCCGCACCACACCCATGGCGCATTGGAACGGCGTTGTCGACTGCGAAGTCTTGACTGTCGAACCCCACACGAAACTCTCGTACAGCTGGAACGTGGGGGATGAGGCCACCACGGGATTCAAAACGGTTGTGACCTGGACGCTGACAGCGACCAAGAGCGGTGTGCTGGTGCGCATGGAGCAGTCAGGCTTTCGACCCGACCAAGAAGCGAACTATCGCGGCGCCAGCTATGGGTGGCAAAAATTTCTCGGAAACTTGGACAAGGTCGTAGGAGGTCTTGCATGAAAACGCCATCGGCACCTCGCGTGCAAACGCCATCCGTATCTCGCTTTCATTGGTTGCTGGTAACGCTGCACTGGCTGCTGGCCGCCCTGATCAGCGGCGCCCTGATACTAGGCTTTGTCGTGCTTGCAGCGATGTCGAATGCCGATCCGCAAAAGATTGCTCTCTTGCGATTGCACATGGCAGGGGGAATGCTCATTCTTTTTTTAATGATCGTCCGCTTCGTCGTGCGAATCTGCACATCGAGGCCGATAGCTGCGTCTACGGGGCACCCCGCAGTAGATCGTATCGCGCCGATCTCGCATTACGGCTTTTACGCGCTAGTTCTCACCATGGCGGGGACCGGCTATGCGACCGGGATTCTTGCGGGCCTGCCCGCAATTGTTTTTGGCCGTTCCGGTGATCCGCTGCCGCGCAGCTTCGATGTCTATCCGACCTTCGTCGCGCATCGCTACATCGCGTTACTGCTGGCGGCCTTGATCCTCGTGCACCTGCTTGCCGCGCTCTATCACCAATTGGTCATAAAAGACGGGCTGATGAGTCGCATGTTGTTCGGACGGCGCTCCTCTGCGCCATCAACGCCCCGGGACAGCGCTTAGCTCTGGCTGCAACGCGGGTGCGAAGGGCTTCACGCCCAGTTCCCCATACAGTTCAGCCGGGTAATAGGCGTCGCCGTCCTGCAGAACGAGCGCGACCTTACGGATGCTCGATATATCTTGCGTCGGATCCCCGTCGATGAGCACCAAGTCAGCGCGCTTACCGCGCTCGATAGAACCCCTATCGGCGAGCACACGGGCATAGGTCGCGCCGTTCCACGTGGCGATTCGCAACACCTCGTTCGCGGGGATGCCTGCCTTGACGTACAACTCGAGTTCCCGCTGAAATGCGAACCCCGCAACACTGTCAGTGCCCGAAACGATTTGAATGCCGGCGCGGTGAAAACGCGCCAGGGACTCGAGCATCTTTGCAAAGGAGCCACGCCATCGCGGCGCCATCTCCTTCGTGATCTCGCTCTCGCTCTTGTAAAGTCCGCGGCGCAAAGAAATCGGAAGATGCTCCGCGATTGCGGCAAACGACGGGTTGAGTTGACCTGGCATCTGCGTGAATTGCGCTTCAAATGCAGTGAGCGTCGGATCGAGTACTGTCTTGTGCGCGGCAAACAGCTTCACTAAATTCTGGAACGGCTGCGCATCAAGATCGAGCGAATTCGCGTTTTCCGCAATGAGCGTAAATCGCTGCAGCGACCGGGTATCGGTATCGGGCTTGACGTAGAAATTCAGCAGCACTTGGTTGATGTGCTGAATTTCATCATAACCGTCTTTGACGGCATCTTCGGCTTTCATGAACGCCGGGATATGGCCGCTCACGCGCAAGCCGCGTTGGTGCGCATACGCCGCGGTGTCCTTCACCCACTCTGGTTTGAACGAGTTGTAAATCTTGATCTGCGGATAGCCGCGTTGCGCATAGAAATCCACCGCTTGCTTAGCGGCCTCGAGGCTCTCTACTAGAATTCCGCCGCTCGCGTTGAATTCACTCTTGCCTTCGATAAAGCCGGCAGGCACCACGTGCGGCCCTATCGACTCGTGCCGATCGATACGGCCAATCGCCTCAGCCAGGGTCGCATTGTCGTTGCCCATGTCGCGCACGGTGGTAACGCCCGATGCAAGATTCAATAGATAGTCCCCTGGGGATACATGCGCGTGCATGTCAATGAACCCGGGCAGCAGCGTGCGGCCTTTGGCATCGATGACTGTGCCAGGCGTCTGGCTCGGCCAGTTCGCCGGATACACCGCGCCGATGCGCCCGCGATTAACGTACACATCCTGCGCGGGCCCCAGCACGGCATGCTCAGAATCGAACACGCGCGCATTTTTGATCAGGACCGGCTGCGCGAGTTCGTGGCGATCGCGCTTGGCGATCTCGCGCTGGTAAGCGCCCTGCGCTTCCAGCTGCAATTGCTCAAGGCCGGCCGCCTGCGCCTCCCATCCTTTGAGAATGAGCTGCGCAAAACCCGGGAAGATAGTGGCGAAAGCGCGTTCACCATCCGCCGTCATCCAGACGTAAATCGGTTCAAGGTCCGCGCCGCGTATTGCATACAGGGTCAAGGCACGCGTCTCATTGCCATTCGTGATCTTGGTGTCGGTCAGTTTGGCGATTGACAATTGGCCGCCGGGAATACCCGGCAACGTTGAGGTCGACTCATGGATCAACGCCCGGACCATGATGCCTGTTACCTCAATGGTCGACTCGACTGGCACGTACAGCGCCTTGCCGCTGACTCTCATCGACCCGTGATCGACGTTGCCGGCCCATTCCGCGCGATCGCCTTTGCGCTCGAAGCGCTCATCGACCAGTGAGCCAAAGGTGGACTTACCGGTAATGGCGAAGCGCCGCAGCGTGCCATCGCTTGCCAGCGCAAGTTTTTCCTTGTAGTCGGGGCCTCGACCGTTATCGCGGTAGCTGAAGTCGGTGGCGATACTGCCGTCGTCGGCGATTCGCGTGACATGTTCTCCGCTCACTCGGCCAGAAAAAAGCATGGTGTATCGGTATTCCGTTGCCGCCTGCGCTCCCGACACCGTGCATCCCGCGATCAGGAACATGCACAGCGTGACGCCTAAATTCATGCGAATCTCCAAATTTAATTGTTATGCACTCCTGAATACCGTCTTCCGAAGTGCTGGGTAAGCGACCGATCGGCAAATCATAACGGCAAAAAACGCGATTGGGTTGCTGCCACTCGTCCACGCCAAGCCAGCGGGGACGGATCCGTGCTTTCCAGGGACAGATTCGAAAGTGCGGTCGAGCCAGCATTGCTGTCGGCGGAATGATAGACCGTCGCGACATTGAACAACGCTGGCTCGAAGGGTCGCGGTAAATCCAATCACCCTGAGGGAATGACACTGCGTCAGGCGGCGCTCGCCGCTGGCTTCGCCTACCTCTTCAATCCTGTCAGCTATGCTGAGTTTTCTATTTATCCGAAGCTGGTGATATCGGACAACATCGAACAAACCGCGCAGAACATCGTCGCCCATGGGGGCCTCTTTGTTGCCGCAATATTCTGCTACCTGACCAGCTTTATCGGTGATGTGGTGATCGCGTGGGCGCCGACGCATTCTTGAGCCGAGTGAGGATACGGACCGAGTGCTCCTTCGTCAGCCAGCGGCGCTACTTGTCGGCGTCGCCTTTACATAATGAGAGAAACACGGCTACCAGGCACCCAGATCAACAAGTTGCATGTGTTGGTGTTATACTCTACTATACAACTAACGCAAAAACACGTTTCAGCGAATGCCGATATGGAGACCCAATGAGCATGCCGCCGCCATTGATCATATTGCACGCCAGCACAGCGACGATCGGGTTGCTCTCGGGCTTTGCGGCCTTAAGCTCTCGCAAGGGTGCCCGAGTACACCGTCAGGCCGGAACCGTGTTTTTCATCTCCATGCTCTTCATGGCAGCGACCGCTGCGTATCTTGCCATCATGAAAACGCAGACGCTCAATGCGATTGTCGGCGTTTTGACTTTTTACATGGTCGCTACGGCATGGCTCACCGTCAAGCGCCGCGCAGGCAAGACCGGACGAATCGAATACGTCTTGGCGCTACTTGCAGTTGCTGACGGGGCGAGCGCTTTTGTCTTAGGAAACGAGGCCTCGCTCAGCGCGACAGGCTTGCAGGATGGCACCGACGCCGCACCGTATTTCGTTTTTGGATCTTTCGCTCTGATCGCAGCTGCGTTGGACTTCCGCATGCTCTTGCGCAACGGGGTATCCGGGGCACACCGGATCGCGCGCCATCTTTGGCGGATGTGTTTCGCCCTTCTCATCACCTCTCTTTCTTTTTTCCAAGGAACGCGGATCGACTTTCCGGAAGCGCTTCGAAGGACCCATCTTCTCTGGGTGCCTACCCTGATCGTGGCGGTCGCAATGATTTATTGGCTGGGTCGCGTGCTCGTTACCAAGACCTATAAAGGAGCCAGCAAGCTTAGCCGCGTCAGGCGCGACGCAGCAGTTGGGGCGGCCTCGTTAAGACAACAGGAACCCTGATGACAGACCTCCTCCTGCCGCAGACCTCGCCACGCCTGAAGGCAAGAGTCGCCGGCGCACTCTATCTTCTCTGCATCGCTTGCGGGTTCTTCGCTGAAATGGTCGTGCGCGCGAAGCTCATCGTGTACACCGACGCGGCGGTAACGGCGAAGAATATTTTGGCATCGCCAACGCTCTACCGTGTGGGATTCTTTGCGGATCTGACAGCGATGGCGCTCGGCGTCTTGGTGTCGGTGATTTTTTATATGTTGCTCAAACCCGTGAACCGGGGCCTGGCATTGGGCGGGTTGGTGCTTGACGTCCTCAGCAATACCGTCTCAATTTGCGCCTCGATACTGCTGTTCGCGCCCTTGATTGTCTTGCGAGGCGACTACCTATCGACATTTGCGCCCGCACAGTTGCAGTCGCTCGCGCTCCTGTCGATCAAAATGTATGAGTTGGGCTACGCCGTGAGCCTGGCTTTCTTTGGCGGCTCCTGCCTGGTCACCGGTTACCTCATTTTCCGTTCCACATTTTTGCCCAAAACGATCGGCGTTCTGCTCGCCATCGCAGGCGTCTGCTACTTAACCAACAGTTTCGTCGCCTTCATGCCGAAAGGCTTCGGCGATGACTTGTTTCCGTGGATCCTCCTGCCATGCCTGCTCGCGGAAGGAGCGTTGGCGCTCTGGCTCCTCATCGTTGGCGTCAATTCCTCGAGATGGAACGAAATCGCCGAGGCGCGGCGGGCATATTAGAGGCGCGCGCATTAGAAATGCACTGCGTGAGTATGCTGTAATTAGCCGCTGCAATCCGGGGCTTCTTACACTTGAGGGGATGAGTCACATGAAGATCCAACAGCCGAGTCGCCGCGGATTATTGATGATGGCAGCGGCGACTGGCGTGACACTCGCGGTGCCGCGAGTCATGCGTGCGGCTTCGCCGCCGCCTAACTTCAATTTCGGCGGCGATCTCAGTGCGATCCGCGCCACCATTGAGCGGCAGCGCTCCGAGGCGATCAAACGACTACAGGATTGGATCGCCTTGCCCTCCATTGCGGCCGAAGACCGCAACATGAAAGAGGGCGCGCAGATGATGACGGATTTGCTCAAGGATGCCGGATTTCAGCACGCCAGGATTATGCCCACCGACGGCAAGCCGGGGGTTTTCGCGACGTTGGATGCCGGCGCGAAGCGCACCGTTGGAATGTACTTCATGTATGACGTGAAACAGTTCGAGCCGTCCGAGTGGAACTCTCCGCCATTAGCGGCTGCCATCATCGACAAGCCGCCATTCGGCAAGGTGATGGTTGGCCGCGGCGCGATAAATCAAAAGGGTCCGGAGGCGACATTCCTTGCAGCCTTGCATGCGTTGAAGGCGGCGGGGCGAAAATCGCCGGTCAACATTGTATTGGTCGCGGAAGGAGAGGAAGAGATCGCCTCGCCGCACTTCGCCCAGGTGGTCCACACCCCGGAAGTTCTCGCGGCGCTCAAAAATTGCCATGAAGTGTTCATGCCATTCGCCTCACAGTCGCCGCAAGGTGGAGTTGAAATATCGCTGGGCGCAAAAGGGGTGATCGAGGTGGAACTTGTTTGTTCGACCGAGCGTTGGGGGCGCGGCGCTCAAGGCGACATCCATTCTAGCTTCAAAGCAGAACTCGACAGTGCCGTGTGGCGAATGGTGAAGGCGCTGTCCACACTTGTGTCAGAGGACGGCAACGATCCGGCGATCGACGGCTGGTTCGAGCACGTGAAACCCCTGACTGCACGGCAAAAGGAAATAATCGCTGATCGCGTCGCCACCACCAAAGAAGAGGATGTTAAGAAGTTGCTGGGCGTACAACACTGGGTGCGCGACTTGGGCTACCGCGACGCGCTCGAGCGCCTGGCCTCGCAGCCGACCGTGAACATCGAAGGCATGTATGCGGGTTACACCGGCCCTGGAGGAAAGACCATCCTTCCATCGAAGGCCACCGCCAAGCTTGACCTGCGCTTGGTACCGGATCAGACCAAGGCGGAAGCGGAAGAGAAACTCAAGGCTCATCTGGCCAAGCGCGGCTACGGCGATATCGAGGTCAAGGTCACCGGCGGCTACGATCCCACCCAAACCGATGAGAATTCCTCGCTGATCAAGGCATCAAATGCGGTCTACAAGCATGCGGGTATGGCGGTTCGCTTGTCGCCCCGATTGGCAGGCTCTTGGCCTGGATACATTTTCACTGGGCCCCCGGTGAGTCTGCCGGCCGGACATTTCGGCACCGGACACGGCAGCGGGGCGCACGCGCCGAATGAGTACTATGTTATCGAGTCGAGCAATCCCATGGTGCACGGCATGGCCGAAGCTACCTTGTCTTACGTGATGCATTTGTACGCACTGGCCTCGGGATAGCGGGCGTTAGAATCGCTGCGCCCCTCGGCGGTAAATGTCTATGAGTACACGCACTGCTTCATGCTCCTGCGGCCAATTGCAGATTGACGTGCAGGGAGAACCTCTTCGAGTCTCTGTGTGCCATTGTCTGGCATGTCAGAAGCGAACGGGCAGCGTGTTCGCAGAACAGGCCCGTTTCATTGCGTCTGGATCGAAGGTCACCGGCGCAAGCACTGAGTACGTTCGAATAGGAGATGAAGGAACGAAGTTCACGTTCCACTTCTGTCCCAAGTGCGGTGCCACGGTTTACTACACCGCCGCAGGACGAGAAGATGTCGTTGCCGTACCGGTCGGGGCCTTCGCAGATCCGGCCTTTACCACACCAACGGTATCGGTCTACGAGCGCAGAAAACACTCATGGCTTCAGGTGCCCGTTGAGTTCGAGCATATTCCGTGAGCCAAGACTCGGCGCTGACCCTTTCGCTCCAGCCGAGGCGCTATGGCCTCGCTTTCGTTCTGTGTTGCCTTGTTATGCCGGCTCTCGCTGAGGAGCCTTCGGATTCTCCGATCAACCTCGATGCCGCCCGGCAACAATTCCTAGCGGCGCAGGAGATTCGGTTGCAAATGTGCCTCTGGTAGTTGCCCTCGATAAGCTTCAGCTCGTCGAACGAATTGGAAAAATACCTCGCCGCCAATTCGATCTGATGCTGAAGGGAATTGACGTCGTCCTTGGTCGCTGATTACCCGGACGAGCTTACTCGGAAATTGCCGGAAAAATGGGCTCACGCCGACCGGGTCCAGGAATTTCCGCCCTAGCCTCCCGCGACTACTTTCGCGCGGCCAAGATATCGTCCAGCAGTGCGCGCGCCGCTGGCTCGCGTTCCAGGTGCGGGTAGCGCAGGCCATCGGGATAGTCGAGCGTGAGAACTCGAAATCGATCGCCGTTCTTGACGATCAGTTCGATCGGCAGCTTGGTGGTCTGCGCCGATCGGATCGCATCTTTGAATACATCGGCGCTGTAGGCTGCGCCGTTGATGGCCAGTATGACGCTGCTCTCCGTAACCTTTGCCTTGAAGGCGGCACTATCCCAGAGCACCTCGAGAACGGTGCCGTCCTTGTCGTCGAGTTCGACACCGATGGAGAACAGCAGGTTCACGCGCTTGCTCTGATCCTCGTGTGCCTTTAAGAATTCGCTTGGCGTGTCCGAAAAGACCAGCTTGTACCCGCCGCGCCGCAGTCCATCCAAGGGCGCCGGTTTGCCGATTGAATCGAGCCGCGTGCGCAGAAATGCCGCCCAGTCGTAGGATTCCACGCTGTTCAATGCCTTCACCAGGTCCTCAAAGGTATAGGTGACGGTCGTGAAGCTGCCGTCATCGATGCCGAAGAACGCATTCGCGAAGTCGTCCAGCGATCGCTTTCCCTGCGAGCGCTCGCGAATCAAGGTGTCGGCGTCTAGCCAGATCAATTGGCCCTCAGAGTAATAGTCTTCGAAACGCTGCCAATTGCGCCAGGACATGGGGCGGCGCGGATTGATGATCTCGTCGTTGGTCGTGTCCTGTGAGGCGCGCCACCGACGACCTGCCTGCGCTTCGTAGTACGCCGCCGTGAGAGCGAGCTGATCGAGCGCCTGCTGTTGGGTCCACAGACCCGAGCGAGCGGTCAGTACCTGACCCCAGTATTCAGTCTGTCCTTCATACACCCACAACAGACTGTCCTGCATCGGCACTTGGTAGTTGGGGGTCCACAGGTCCGCCGGCCGCCGGAACTTGCCGTTCCAGGAGTGAGTGAACTCATGCGCGAGCAGATCGCGGCCGAACGCGGATTTGTTCCATTCGCTGAAGGAATCAGGATCGCTGCCGTCCTCGCTCGACTGATGGTGCTCGAGACCGTTCTGTTGAATCTGATCGCTCAACGAATACAGAAAATCGTAATGTGAGTAGTGGTGCGAACCAAAAATCTTGTAGGCTTGCTGCACGAGATTTCGGTGCGCCTGGAGCTGCTCCGGTTTGACGGCAAGAAGCTCAGGCCGGTCGGCGAACAGATTCAGATGAACCGGTACCGTGCCGCTGGGATCGAGGTCGAGCCGCGCCGTATATCGGCCCGCATACACCGGACTGTCTATGAAAGTCTCCAGGCTAACGCGCTTGAATTTGGTCTCCCTGCCGCTCGCCGACACAGATTCCAGGGCCGATCCGAATTTCCAATCGACAGGCAACGTGAGGCTTGCCTCCACCGGAATCTGCCGGGTGAAGTAGCCGGCCGGGTAGAGAATTAGGGCATTCCATTCGAGCAGCAAGATATCTCGCGTAATCTCGATGGCGCCGACTTTGGGGCTGGTCGGAGACAGGTAGTCGAAATCGATATCGATCGATTTCACCCCGGAGGCCGGATGAACGCGAAACGCATAGACATCGACGGGATCGCGTGTCCAGGACACCGGCGCACCGTTCGCGGTGATCTTGATGCCTGCGAGTCTATCGATGGGACCCTCCGGCGCGTGCGTTCCCGGCAACCACTTCGGATAAAGCAACACGGTATCGGTGCCGACTCCGCTCAAAGTCTCGTGAACCTGTACGATGCGTCGTTCGAGATCGGATGCATCGACTTGAAGACGAATTTCGCCGGCATATGCCCGATCCTTCGGCGCCGCGATCGGCACTGTGGACGTGCCCGCGCTTGGGCCGGGGCTTGCGCTCGCGGTGGCGAACGAGAACGCCGCGCAATAGATCGCCGTGGACATCAAAATTTGTTTCATCGAATTGCCTTTTGTGTAACGTATTTATGATTGAGCAGCGCGGACTCGCGGGTTATGCCGGCCCGTGCAGCGTGACAGATACCTTATCCTTCGAACCCCGGCGGTCTCGCGGCTGCCACACCAAACTCACGTTCGAGAGCGACGCCGACTCGCCCGATCGTACCCTCGTCGAAAAGGCGCCCGATCAAGGTAACGCCATGGGGTACGCGGCGCGGCGGGTTGAACTTCGGCAAAGGGTTCGCGGCATCCGGCGCCCAATCGCTGCGCGCCTCAGAGACTTCGACGAAACCCGCGCGAAGGGTCAGCGATGGATGTCCCGTGGCGTTCGTGATGACCAGTATTTCGTCCTGCAGCGAAGGCACCAGCAGTAAATCCACCTGAGAAAAGACTCGCGCCATTTCGATCGCGACCTTGCGGCGCAATCGATCGGCTTGGACAAAATCGACCGCCGAAAGAAATCTCGATTGTCGAAAGATATTGGGCCACGCATCGGGAACCTGCATCTTCAGCTGATTCAGGCCGCCGCTCAAGGTGAGTTCTTCGAAGGCCGCCGCCGCCTCCGCGAAAAGAATCACGTTCAGCGAGTCATATGGCCAGTCCGCGATTGAGACCTCGGTCGCGGTCGCGCCAAGTTTCCGAACCGCCTCGAGAGCGGCACGGTCCACGTCGGTGGCTTCCTTCATCCACTGAGGAAAATAGCCGACCCGCAAGCCGGTGATCGGCGCGGCGGCGTCATAGTCCAGCGTGCTCGGCACGCAGGCTACGTCCTGATCGTCGGGCCCTGAGATGGCGCGCAAAACCAGCAGCGTATCTTCAACGCTGCGTGCCATGGGCCCCAGTTTGTCGAGCGACCAGCAAAGCGTCATCGCCCCGGTGCGCGGTACGCGGCCATACGTGGGACGCAATCCCGTGACCCCGCAGCGCATGCTCGGCGCAACGATGCTGCCACCGGTCTCGCTTCCCACAGAAAAGCCAACCAGACCCGCGGCCGTGGCAGCGCCCGGCCCGGCGCTTGATCCGGAAGACCCCTCCTCGATGAGCCACGGATTCATGGTCTGGCCTCCGAACCAGATATCATTGAGTGCCAGGGCTCCCAGGCTAAGCTTTGCGACCAACACCGCACCCGCTTCGTGAAGCCGCCGAACCACGGTGGCATCCGCCTCAGGTTTGCGATTCCTGAATGGCTCCGCGCCATAAGTTGTCGGGATGCCCGCCGTGTCGAGCAAATCCTTGGCCCCCCAGGGGATACCATGCAACGGTCCCCGGTACTTTCCGGCCGCAATCTCGGCATCTGCACGTTTCGCCTGTTCCAGCGCCAGCTCGCGCGTCGGTGTAATCACACACCTAAGCGTCGGATCGAAGCGCTCCAACCTCTTAAGATAAATCTGCGTGAGCCTCTCTGAAGAGAGTTGTCGCGTCGCAATCCAGTGCGAAAGTTGCGTCACGGATGCAAACGCAATGTCTGGATCGCTGGCGGGCAGCCGCCGCACTTCGATCTTGCTGCGAACAAACCGTTCTCGACCGGGATGCATCTTTTGTCCGTACTGATTCGGTTCCCACCGCGAAGCCGGCGCAAGTGCCGTTTCCAGCTGTATTTTCTTGGGTCCCGTGCGCCGCTCATAAAGGGGAGCCATGGAGGCTCGCCAACTGCCGGCGGCCTGATGCGATTCCTGACTGCTCAATTCGATCCGCATTAATTTCTCAGCTTCCTTGAACGTGGCAGCGGAGACTTCAGGTCCGACAGGCGGCGAGGTCGCAAATGCGGAGGGAGTACCGGGGGGTGTATCGCTTTGCGCGGGGGCCACGTCATAGGCGCCAATGGAGGCTCCGACGACACCCAGGGATGCGCTGGTTAAGAAACGCCTGCGCGAGTTTTTCAATGTTTCTCCTGATGCCGATCGGAATCCACGGCGCGAGCACCAGCACTCGACGCATCTGCCAGTCGCGTGTTCGATGTCATCGCGGCGCAGATTGAAGTACGAATCGTAGGTTCGTTGGACTTCTATGCCTACCGAGATACGGTTAAGTGCGTAAAATCGCTTTATATGGCCGCAACGTATAAATCGCACGCATACGCTGCAACGTATATTTCCGAATATACTCTATGGGGTATATGTGGGGAAAGCAGGACGCCTCCTTATGAGCAAGCAGATTGTCCGAACCCCTAAGCAGGTAGGCGACGCGATGCGCCGGCGCTCGCGAGGTCCGAAGCAAAAAGGATTGATTCTATGTTAATCCTTCGTTCCCTCATTTTTTCCATTCTGTTCTATAGCTATTTCGCCCTCAGCGCGGTGGCGGCCGCTACTATTTCGCTCATTTCGCCGAAATCATTGCCGCCGTTCACTAGATTCTGGTCGCGTACATGGCTGGCCATGTACCGAACAATTTGCGGTGTCAGTTATGAGGTACGGGGAAAGGAAAACATGCCGCAAGGTGGTTGCCTCCTAGCTGTGAAGCATCAGTCCGTCTGGGATACATGTGCGCTGTTCGCCATCTTTGATCGCCCAGTTTACGTATTGAAAAACGAACTGATGTTCATACCATTTTTCGGATGGGCGCTCGCACGTCTCGGTTGCATCCCCGTCAAACGCGGTACGGGTAAAAGCGCGCTAGATAACATGGTCCGAGGGACCCGAATCGCGTTGACGCAAAGCAAGCAGGTGGTGATTTTTCCAGAAGGGACGAGAACACTGGTTGGGCAAGTGGCGAATTACAAGACCGGCATCAGCCATCTGTATACAGTTCTAGGGGTAGCTTGTATCCCAGTCGCTTTAAATTCAGGAGCGCTTTGGCCACGACGTAAATTTCTGCGTCCGCCTGGAACCATTAGTGTTGAAGTACTTTCTCCAATCCTGCCTGGGTTGGGTCGCAAAGAGATGTTTGATCTTTTGGTTGGCAAAATAGAGGAGGCCTCAGAACGATTGAGTAGCAGCGAAAAGTCGAACGTATAGCGACATGGTTTCGCTCTTTGCCCCACTCAATTCTTGCTCATCCCCGGAAAAAGTCGCGGCGGCGCTACCCTCCCGCCTGCACCAACCGTGATTTGGGTGCCGCTGAGCGTGCCCTCGCCATCGAACATGCGTTGAAGCTTCTCGCTTTCTCGCCATTTTCGTGCAGAAGGGCGCCATTGCAGAAGAATCCCCGCTGGCGAGAACTTCTGATCCCATTCGGATACTCAGGATACGTCGCGCTCTTTGAGATTAAAGACGAACACACCGTGACAGTGACAGCGATTCGGCATCAACGCGAAGAGGACTACCATTGATGCTTGCATAAGGAGAGAGTGCACCGAGCAGCTGACACGCCCGGTCGGCGGAACAGAGCGGCACCCATGTGCCACCCGGTGGACCGCAGAGCTCGACTCTCTAAGCAGCCTTTCCCGCGGCGAGCGCATGAACGTCCGATGTTTGAAGCGCGTTACCGCCGATCG
>Ga0066789_10000668_pt1 | contig 14168 bp, 11 predicted proteins | sample OrgsoiDNA2013049_FD_70960 | JGI IMG/M metagenome (GOLD analysis project Ga0066789, IMG submission 70960) | Permafrost soil microbial communities from the Arctic, to analyse light accelerated degradation of dissolved organic matter (DOM) -... | ecosystem: Environmental > Terrestrial > Soil >...
CAGGCGACGCGGCGGCTGCATCGCGCCGGCCGGCAGCGGGTGCCGTATCGGGTGGTGGCGCTGGTGGGCTACACCAATGCCGGCAAGTCGACGCTGTTCAACCGCCTGACCCGTGCCGAGGTGCAGGCCGCCGACATGCTGTTCGCCACGCTGGACCCGACCTTGCGTGCGCTCAGCCTGCCGCATGGCGGCAAGGCGATGCTGTCGGATACCGTGGGCTTCATTTCCAACCTGCCGACGCAACTGGTGGCGGCGTTTCGCGCGACGCTGGAGGAAGTGCTGGAAGCCGACGTCATTCTCCACCTCCGCGACATCTCGCATGAGGACGCCGACGCGCAGCAGCGCGACGTCGATACGGTGCTGCGCCAGCTCGGCATCGATCCGGATGCGGGCCAGCGCATTCTCGAGGTCTGGAACAAGATCGATCGCTTCGATCCCGAGATGCGGGAAAACCTGCAAAATATCGCTGCCCGCCGGCCGCCGGAGCGTCCGTGTTTCCTGGTCTCGGCCGAAACCGGCGAGGGCATCGACGCGCTATTGAGCGCAATCGAAGACCGGCTGGCCGCCACGCGCATGACGCTGGATCTTAGCATCGACGCCGCCGACGGCGCCGGCATCAGCTGGCTGCATCGCAATTCCGAAGTGCTCAACAAGGAGCTTCACGACGGCCGGTTCGACATGACCGTGCGCGTCGATGAGACCAAGCGTGACATCGTGGTGAACCGGTTCGATGCGGTGCCGCACCCGGTTTAAGCTCGTTGCTTCCTCGCAATCATCGAAAGAGTCGTTTGGCGAACAGCCATGATGTCACGAGGACTGGCGATCCGACCGCTATCCAGGAAAAATAACGACCGATCCCGTCGAACGACAAGGCCGAAAACAGGCCCGACAACGAGAGCAGGCCAATAATGATTGGCGCGCCGCACACGGTCCGCCAATGCGCTTGTTGGCCGAGTTCATCCCGTTTTTCAGGTTGCACGCGCGGGCAGGGGATAGGTTCGGCCGCCTCCGGTTTTGCGCCATCGCACGACGTAGAGATAGAGGCCGCTGCCGATGACGACCAGGGTAAAGCCATCGAGCAGCGCCCAGATGATCTTCAGCGGCATTCCACCGTAGTCGCCAAAATGCAGCGGCTGCGATATGAACAACGCCTTTAGATAGAACGGCAGCTCGCGCGTGTCGGCGACCTCCGCGGTCTCCGCATCCAGCAGAACCGGCTTCAGCAGCCTCGACGTCAACGGCCGGTCGCCGCGCATGAACGCGGTAAAATGATGCGAGCTGCTGAACGGCGTTCCCGGAAATGCGATGAAAGCCACTTCCATCCCGGCGGCAGCGTTTCGGGCGTTGTCGACAATCCTGTCGAGCGAAGCCGTGCGCGACGGCGGCGGCTTGCCGGCGTAGGGCGCGGTCATGCTCGCAAGCTCGTTGGCGCGCCACTGATCGAGCATCGGCTCGGCCCAGGTGTTGATCACGCCGGTGCAACTCACCACGGCAGCCCAAACAATGGTGATCACGCCGAGTAGATTATGCCAGTCAAGCCATGCGACGCTGCTCGATTTGGCTTGCCTGATCGTGCCGAAATCCAGCCGTCGGGCAAATGGCCAGTAGAGCACCGCGCCGGAGATGATGGCTAACATGAACAGCAGGCCCATGCCTCCGAGAAACAACTTGCCGGCCTGGCCTGCGAACATGTCGGTGTGAAGTTTCAGGACCACGAGCATCGGCCCTGTGCCGACCGGACCGAGCGGACGAGCCGAGTAGGCGCCGAAGGCCCTGACCGCCGCGTCGTCGGGTTTTCCATGTGCCGCGCCATTGGTGTAGGCGATGACCGCGCCGGGATCGTCCGTGTTCCAGGCGATATATTGCAGCACCTTGCCGGGATCGCTGGCCAGCGCCGCCCTGGCGATGCGATCGACGGTGGATTTTTGTCCCCCGGCGCCGGCTGCTTCCGGTTCCGGCGCATAGCCAAGCAGCTCATCGATCTCGTGGTGAAAGATCAGCGGCAGGCCGGTCAGGCAGAGCAGCAGCAGGAAGATCGTCGAAACGAGGCTGGTCCATCGATGAACCAACGACCAGATCCGAATTGACCTCGCCTTCACCCTGACTGTACTCCATGCGCTTCACATCCAGCTTCGCATCCTACCATTTATAGGACACGCTTGCGACGGCACGCCTGCGATCGCCGTAAAAGCAAGCCGTCGGTGTCGAACAGCTGCCGACATAGATATTGTCTCCGATGTTGGTGACGTTGAGAGCAAACCGCCAATTCTTCGTCTCGTAGTGAATCGCGGCGTCGCCGACCACATAGGCCGGGACCACAAGCGTATTGGCCGTATCGGCATAGGAGACGCCGTTGTAACGGACGCCGGCGCCGAAACCGAAGCCGGTCAGCTGCCCCGATTGGAAGGTGTAATCGCCCCACAACGACGCGATTTCGCTGGGGGTGTTGGTGGGCACGGTATCGATCAGCGCCGGATTGAGATCCTTGCTGACGAAGATATGGAAATTGGTAAAGGCGCCGGTCACCTTCAGCCCCGGCATGATATTGGCAACTGCTTCAAGTTCGATGCCGCGCGAGGTGACTTCGCCGGTCTGAATTGACTGCAACGCATTGTTGGGGTCGGTCGTCAGCACATTCTGTCGCTTGAGATCGAACAGCGATGCCCCGAAATGGCCATTGAAGCCCGTGGGCTCGATCTTGACGCCGACTTCGGTTTGGACGCCGGTTTCCGGCGTGAACAGTTGTCCGGTCGCAAAGTTCGTACCGACGACCGGGTTGTAGCTCGTCGCATAGGACACATAGGGGGCAATGCCCAGATCGGTATTGTAGATCAAGCCGGCGCGGCCGGTGAATCTGCTGTCGTCGCGACCCAGGCTGGGAGCGAGGCGGTTGTTGTCCTGGGTATCAACCCAATCGTTCCGCCCGCTGAGCACCAGCGTCAAACGGCCCAGCTTGAGCTGATCCTGCGCATACACGCCAACCTGCTTTTGGGTGATGGTCTGATCGGCGAACACCGTTCCCGGAAACCCCTGAGTGACACCGTAAACCGGGTTCACCAGGTTGAGCGCGGGGGTCGCAAAATCGAACGCCTGCAGATCGCCGATCTCGTAGCTCTTCAGGTCCACGCCAATCAACGCCTTGTGCAGCACGGGACCGGTGGCAAAACGGTATTCGAACGAACTGTCCAGATTGCCCTGGTTGGCGACGTCGCGGGCGAAGTCGTTGAAGCGCGACAGCATGGCGGTGGCGGGAGCGCCGCCCACATAGCCGTTGCCGAGCAGGGTCTGAAACTTGACATCGTCATGGGCAAAGCGTGCGTTCTGTCGGAATGTCAGGTCGTCGGTCAGGTTCTTCTCGAATTGATAGCCGATCATTTCCTGTTCGCGCGTGAACTTGTCGACGCTGGGATCGCTGGCGAACAGATGGGCCGGAATCCGGCCAAACGGCGCGTCGACCACCGTTCCGACATAGGGCAGGAAGCCCTGTACCCGTGTCTCATTCCTCGACGCCGACGCAAGAATGGTCAGTGTCGTGTCGACATCCGGCTTGTAGGTCACCGATGGCGCGATGAAAAAGTTATTGTCGGGCGTGAAGGCGGTCTGGGTATCGCCGCCCTTCACGGTGCCGAGCAGGCGATAATAAAGTTCGTGGCTTGGACCAGATGGCGTCGCGACGGGTCCGCCGAAATCGAACGAAAAATAGCTGCTGCCAAACGAATTGACGCCGGCTTCGACATAATTCAGCGGCTCGAACGGCGGCTTCTTGCTGATCACATTCACGTCCACCGGGCCCGCTGCCACCGTAAAGAACCGCAGAGGGCCCGCGGAGAATGTCGATGCGCTCGATGCCGAACGGCGGGAATTTCCAGGTGGCAAACGCAAAGCTGGAGAGCTGCAGCCCGTCGGCGAACAGTCCGACGTCCTGCGCATCGAATCCGCGAATCTTGAACCAGTCGTTGCGCGTATCGGCGCCGAAAGTCTCGCTGCGAACCCCCGGCGCGTAGCGCAGGGCTTCTGCAAAGCTGTTCGGGTTCTGGTCGCGAATTTGCTCGCGACCGATCACGGAGATGGCCTGCGGCGTTTCCATCAACGGGGTATGGGTTTTGGTGCCGGTCAGGGAGCGGTCGGCAACATAGCCATTGATCGGGCCCCGAGGATCCTGTCCTGGCTGGACGTCTTGCGCGCTGCGTTCTGTCGGCCTGCGCGGCGCGGCGACCGTTCGGGCCGCTCGCTGGGCTCGCTTCGACGCGCCCGAACTCGCCGCACGCGCGGCGGGTTTGGCGGGCGTAGAGGCGGCACGACGGGAATTCGGCGAGTCGACGACAACCGGTGGCAGATGGCTGCTCGATGCGCCGCCGCCTGGGCTTTGTTGAGCGTACGCTGCGCTTGCAAGAAAACCGAATAGCGCGATGGAAGCCGACGCGAGCGAAATTCGCGGCGAATTGGAACGCGACGCCATATGTTCGGTCCACCACATCTTAGAATTAGAACAATGAAAAATAGCTATCGAAAGCCACCATCACGCTCGGATCCAGCCAAGCGACGGATGCCTATTTCACATCGTCCGCGATGAGGGAAATGGAACCTATTTAAGAATGACTCTAACGCTGGACATCGCGCTCTCCACGGACGCGACTCGCCGTTATCGCGCAGCCCTGCTGTAGACAAAGCAGAGCCGCGGGCCGGAAGTTCGCCGGGAACGTTGGTTGAGTTCAAGAGGAACGCCGCTCGTCGCCCTTCGCCGCATTCCACAATGCGTCCATCTCGGCGAGCGACGCGCCCTCGAGCGAACGGCCCTGCGCCGCGAGCGCACGTTCGATATAGCGGAAGCGCCGCTCGAATTTGGCGTTGGTGCCGCGCAGGGCAAATTCGGGATCGGCGCCGACATGCCGCGCCAGATTGACCAGCGCGAACAGGAGATCGCCGGTTTCGTCGGCGAGTTCGTCGGCATCGCCGCGATCGAGCGCGGCCTCGATCTCGTCTGCCTCTTCGCGGATCTTGTGGAGCACCGCGCGCGGATCGTTCCAGTCGAAGCCGACGCTCGACGCCTTGCGCTGCAATTCCATCGCCCGCGTCAAGGCAGGCTGTCCCGCCTTGACGCCCGACAACAGCGATTTGTGTGCGGTCTCTTGCCGGGGACGCCGCGCCGCGCGTTCGGCTTTCTCCTCGGCCTTGATGCGATCCCACGCGCCCTTCACATCCGACGGTGTCAGTTGTCCATCCTTGTCGGCGAAGACATGCGGATGCCTTCGGATCATCTTGGCGGAGATCGCCTCGACCACGTCACCGAATGAAAACGCGTTCTGCTCCTCGGCCATGCGCGCGTGAAACACCACCTGCAGCAGGAGATCGCCGAGTTCGTCGCGCAGATCGTTGAGATCGCCGCGTGCGATCGCCTCGGCGACCTCATAGGCCTCCTCGATGGTGTAGGGCGCGATGCTCGCGAAATTCTGTTCGAGGTCCCACGGGCAGCCGCTGCCAGGGGTTCGCAGCGTCGCCATGATCTCGATCAGGCCTGAAATATCGCGGGAAGGAGGCATGGCGCACCGAAGTTTTGGGAAACCAAACTTTGTATGCCGCAAGACGTGCTGCCGGCCCAGCGAAAACGAGTGAATGGTTCGCTGTTTCCACCGATTGGCGCCGGCGCCCGACAGTGCTAAGGGCAGGCGATGAACGATCAATTCCAATCCGGGACCGCGCTGGTGCTGTTTTCCGGCGGACAGGATTCCGCCACCTGCCTCGGCTGGGCGCTGCAGCGCTTTGCGCGCGTCGAAATGCTCGGCTTTGATTACGGCCAGCGTCACGCCATCGAGCTTGAATGCCGCGACCGCCTGCTCGACGGCATGAAATCATTGCGGACGGACTGGGCTTCAAGGCTGGGCGAAAGCCACACCCTGGAGATTTTGACACTGGCCACCATCTCCGACACAGCGCTGACGCGCGACGTCGCGATTGCGATGGGCGAGGATGGCCTGCCCAACACCTTCGTGCCCGGCCGCAATCTGGTATTCTTGACGTTCGCGGCTGCGCTGGCCTACCGGCGCGGCATCACGCACATCATCGGCGGAATGTGCGAGACCGATTATTCCGGCTACCCGGATTGCCGCGACGAGACCATCAAGGCGTTGCAGACCGCGCTCAATCTCGGAATGAACAAATCATTCGAATTGCATACGCCGCTGATGTGGCTCGACAAAGCCAGCACCTGGAAGCTCGCGCACGAACTCGGCGGGGCAGGGCTGGTCGATTTGATCCGCGAACACTCCCACACCTGCTATCTCGGCGAACGTGGCGCGCAACACTCGTGGGGCTATGGTTGCGGTGAATGCCCGGCCTGCGCGCTGCGCGCGAAGGGTTGGGCGGAGTATGCGGCTTCGCGCGGGGTGTCTTCGTAAATTACGCGGCGCATAGTAGACCGAAGACTTGCGACACCGACGGCGTCATCATCCGCAGCGCTGGCGATCAATCGGTGAAGCCGCGGCGTAGCGGATCCCTGCTTTCCGCAGGGGATGACGGTCTTTTGTCGCGAGGCGCAGTACCTCACGCTCACGGCGCTAACCAGAAAAATCCTCCGGCTTCAATTCGATCGGCGAGCCATGTGGTGTGCGGTCCGCCGCGTGGTCCCAGGCATCGCGATAGCGATGCAGGGTCGCGGATGTCGCAACGCCCTTCGCGTCGACGAGTTTCTCCAGGGTCGCGAGCCAATGCCGATAGTAGGTCTCGCCGGTATCGGCATCGCCCGATCGCTGGGCGCGCCTGATTTCCATCGCAAGCATTTGCGCCCATTCCTTCCAGGTGAACAGCCCGCGTGCGTGCAGCGCCAGCGCCATCGCAAAGGCCTGGGCTTCCCAGGGTTCGCGAAACACCGGGCCATCCTGGTCGCGCGGAATATCCGGCAGCGCGCTGGTGGCGCGCCGTGCGGCCTGCGCATCGATCGACATCAGGCCGGCTCCAGATAGGATTCCCAGGCGTCGACCGACGTCTTCACCGATGCATCGCCGTCCGGCCCCCACAATTCGCGGCCGTCGAAGGTCACGGTGTAGAGCCACTGCGGGTTCTCATTGCCCAGGGAGTTGCTGTCCGGGAACACATGAACGCCGTGCAGCATCTCGACGGTGCCGACATGACCGCGCACATAGCGCGGCAACCTGGTGTGGGTCGGCGGATGGATGGTCCTGGCACGGACCCAGTCGCCGACGGCAAACCGCGCCGGGTTTTTGGCCTCGCGTTCGGTGGGTCCACCCCGGTGCAGCACAGCGGCAACGTGCGCGGGCGTCAGCGTTTTCGCCACCGGTTTGGTCGGGTGGAGCGGCTTGCCGGCTTCGACCTCGTCAGATGCGATCAGGCCGCGCTCCAGCATCAGCCGCTCAAGGCCCGCGAGCCAGATCTGGTAATAGCTTTTGGCAAGATACTCTTCGGGCGGGCGATTCTCGCGGGCGAACCGCGACATGTCGATGTTCCAGCCGCCGGGCATTCCCATCGCCATCGTGATCGCAAACGCCCGCCGCTCCCATTCGGCGTGAAACATCGGTTCATCAGGTTCCGGCCGCACCGGCTCAGACCACGGCACCCCGCCCATATCGTGCGCCCCATCCATCAGGCGATCTCGTGCGGTTGTTTCGGCAATCCCGTGCCGATCATGCTGTCGCGCGTAACCAGAGCTTCAAGGCGCTCCTCGCTCCAGCCATCGGTCCCGGCGGGGCGCATCGGCAGCACCAGATACCGAATTTCCGCGGTCGAATCCCAGACGCGAATGCCGGTGCCGGCAGGCAGATCGAAACCGAAATCCGCCAGCACGCCGCGCGGGTCTTTCACCGCCTTGGAGCGATAGGGCGCGGATTTGTACCAGATCGGCGGCAGCCCGAGTACCGGCCACGGATAACAGGAGCACAGCGTGCACACGACCATGTTGTGCAGGATGGTGGTATTTTCGAGCGCCACGATGTGCTCACCCTGACGTCCGGCATAGCCGAGCTCGGCAATCGCCGGAGTGGCTTCCTTGAGCAGACGAGCGCGATAGGTCGGATCAGCCCAGGCGCGTGCCACCACGCGGGCGCCGTTGCGCGGTCCGACCTTGGTCTCGTAGGTTTCGATCAGGAGATCGAGTGTGGCCGGATCGACATAGCCTTTTTCAGTCAGGATGGTTTCCAGCGCGCGCACCCGCAGCTCGGTCTCGGACAGTTCCGAAGGGTCGTGCTCGTGGTGATCGTGGTCGGTCATGGGCAGAGGATAGACGCAATATCAATATTCTGTCCATGTCGAGATTCTGTCCGAGATTCTGTCCGAGATTCTGTCCATGTCGAGACACAGACCGGGCTAGCCCTTCCGCATGGGGTTTCAGGCGGTCTGAGGCCGTTAACGCGACCGCAGGGGAACCAGGGATGTATGAGGTCGCGGAAATTTTTCTTCCAGACAAGTGATCAACCGCATTTGTGGGGTATCGTTTCGGAAAATACCGGCAGGGAGCGCAGACGTTGGCGGAGTTTGTAAGCATTGAAAAGGGCCTCGGGCCTGAGGGGCGCATCGCCGTGGTGCGCTTCGACCGTGGCGACGGCATCAACGCGTTGTCGCCGGAGGCGCTGCGTCAGCTCACCGATGCGGCACGCAGTTTTGAGGACGACAGCGGCACTTCCGTCGTCGTGCTCACCGGCAGCGCCAAGGCGTTCAGCGCAGGCTTCGACCTGAAAGACGCCGAGGGCCGGTCGCGCGGCACCATGGATCTCGGGTCGTTGCGTCGGCACTTAAAGCTCGGACCGCGGCTGACCCGCGCCTGGCAGGAGATGGAGCAGATTACCATCGGCGCCGTCGAAGGTTTCTGCATCGGCGGCGGCGTCGCGCTGGCGGTAGCGCTGGACTTTCGCGTCATGGCGCGCGACGCCCACATGCGGGTGCCTGAAATCGGCCTCGGCATGAACATGAGCTGGCAGAGCATTCCGCGCATGCTGCATCTGATCGGACCCGCGCGGACCAAGCAGGCGGTGATCCTGGCGGACCAGCGCATCAGCGCCGCTGAGGCCTATGAATGGGGCTTGGTGGAGGAGGTGGCTGATCCCGGCAAAGCCTTCGACGCGGCGATGGCGCTGGCCGCAAAGGTCGCCGTGCAGCCACCGCTGTCGGTCGCGATGACCAAGCTGACCGTCAATCGCCTCGCGCACGCGCTCGACGATCTCGCTGGCCATATGGACGTCGACCAGTTCGCGCTGGCGAGCTTTAGCGAGGACCACAAGGAGGGCGTGGCGGCGTTCCTGGAACGGCGCAAGCCGCGCTTCAAAGGGCGCTAGAAATGATGCTAGATTGTTACGGTTAATCGCCGGGATCAGCATGTGGCTCTAAGCAGGGAGGCTCAAATGACGCAGAATTCGGGTTCGCGCACCGAACGCTTCAAGCAGGGCAAGGAGCTTCGCCGCAAGACCCCGCGGGAAGCGCACGCCGATCTCAAGGGATCGATGACACGCAGTGCCGTCGAAATCCTGGCCGAGAGCGATGCCGAGCGCTTTCCCGAACTGGTGCCGGAGCGCTACAGGCGGATGATGATTGACCCGTTCGCTTTCCTGCGCGGTGCGGCTGCCGTCATGGCGACAGATCTGGCCGGCCAGCCGATGGCCGGACTTCCGGTGCAGGCCGGCGGCGACAGCCACTTGATGAATTTCGGCGCCTTCGTGACACCCGAAGACAACATCCTGTTCGATGTCAATGATTTTGACGAGACGCTGCCCGGGGTGGATTTCACGGTCGACTTGAAGCGCCTCGCAGCCAGCGTCGCCGTGGCGGCGTTGGGCGCCGGATCGAACAAGAAGCAGGCCCGCGCCGTGGCGGCCGCCACGGTGAAGGCGTATCGAACGCACATGACGGGGCTCGCCAGGCTTTCTCCGCTTCAGATTTGGCACAGTCGCATCGATCTCGAGCAGGAGATCAGACGCATCGGCACCGGTGATTTGCGGCGCAAGCTCGCCGGTGCGATCGCCAAGGCGCGGGGGGAGGGTTTGGAGAAGGACGATAACTTCCCCCACCTCGTCGGCGGCGACGGCCAAAAGATCGTCGACAAGCCGATGACCATTTTCCATCTGGATGCCAAGGCCGACGCCAAGCACGGTCTCGACGTCGAGACCGTATTCGCCGCGTATCGCAAGGGCCTCAATCCCGACCGGCTGCGGCTGCTCGATCGTTTTGTCATGAAGGATATAGCTTTCAAGGCGGTCGGCGTGGGGTCCGTCGGCACCTACTGCTACGTGGCATTGTTCATGACCGCCGACAACGAACCGCTCTTTCTCCAGATCAAGCAGGCGTTGAATTCGGTGCTGGAACGCCTCAACGGCAAGCTTGCCTGCAAAGGCAACCAGGGCCGCCGGGTCGTTCATGGTCAGCAAATGATGCAGGCCGCGAGCGACATTTTCCTGGGCTGGACGCAGGACGACACGTCAAGGCGCCAATTCTACGTCCGGACGCTGAAAAACCGGCGGTTGGGCAGCGTCAGCGAGATCAGCGAAGGCGGCGCGCTCTCGGACTATGCTCAGCTATGCGGCCGTACCCTTGCGCGCGCCCATGCACGCTCCGGCGAGCCGGCCGCGATCGCCGGCTATGCCGGCAAGAGCGAGGCGCTCGACGATGCGATCGCATCGTTCGCAATGGCCTATGCAGATCAAACCAATACCGATTATGCGGCGCTGGTGAAGGCAAAGGGGAGCAAGCCGGTCATGGCCAAGAAAGCCAAAGCCGCGTGAAGGAGGGCGCACATTCGGCCAGCGCACGTAAAGCCCGGTTCATGAAACCGAACGAGACTTTTCATGTTCAGAATAGTCTTCGCTCTCAATTGCTTATTCTGCCTTCTTGATCCGACCGCCGCGTCGGCCTGGGGCTACCAGGGCCACAAGGTGGTCGGCTCGATCGCCGACCATTTGCTGAATGCGAATGCGAAACAACAGGTCAAGCACATCCTCGGCTACGATCTGCGCACCGCGGCACCATGGCCCGATTGCGTGAAGAGCGTGGTCCGGCATGACGACGGCAGCTTCCATTACGAAGTGGATCCCAATCACCTGGAGTTTGAAGTGCCATGCGTGCCCTTCAATTCCGTGGAGGAGAGGGCGCGGATGATGGATTACGCCAAACGAAACTGGTTTACCTGCTCATACACGCCGGACGGATTTGAACGCGGCTGCCACAATACATTTCATTTCGAAGACATCGCGCTCCAGCGCGATAGTTTTGACCGAAACCTCCAGGGAACCAACGACCATGATCTGGTCGCAGCCATCGGCGCGGCGATCGCCGTGCTGTCTAGCAAGCGCGCACCGTCATGCTTCTCGATCAAGGACAAGAAGGAGGCGCTGTTCATGCTCGTTCACTTTGTGGGCGACCTGCATCAGCCCTTGCATGTCGGTTCGGTCTATCTCGACGCGGACGGCAAACTCGCCGATCCCGACACCGCCCACAAGGCCGATCCTGCGACCGAAACCATCGGCGGCAATGCCCTCGATGACCAGAACATCATCGACGGAAGGGAGCCGTGCCATGTCCAGATATCACCGATTCGCATAAGGTATATTATGGAATATTTATATCTTGGGGAATATCAGGCACTTGCACCAAAATGCTGTGCGTTCAAGCTAATTGGCGACGCCTTCCAGCGAGCTACGGCCCGGTTCCGGCACCCCGGCACCACATCGCGAGCCGGGTCAGCGTGACGCCGCCTCCCTTGTGAATGCACCACAAGGCCGACCGGCCGGGATTGCCGTGCCGTGTGGAAACCGAGGCGCGATATTGACGATCGCAACGTTACCGATGTCATGCGTCAGACAGAATTCCAATGCGCAAAAGTTGATCCAACGCTCGGTATTTCAAAGGCTTGGTATTTCCATTGAAAGCGGCAATAAGCCATCCGAAGCCGACTGATGACCCGGCGCGGCCGGATCCTTATGATGCAGTTCAAAAAATAATCCGGGAGAGGACCAGATGAGCTTTTCAAGACGCACGCTACTCAAGGCATCCGCCGCGTCGGCGGTTTTGGGTGGTATTGGCGCGCCGTTGGTCGCGCGCGCGCAAACCGCCGAATTTACCTACAAGTTTGCCAATAACCTGCCGGAATCCCATCCGCTGGTCGCGCGCGCCAAGGAAATGTCGGCGGCGATCAAGACCGAGACCAATGGCCGTTTCGACCTGCAGATTTTCCCCAACAACCAGCTTGGCTCGGATACCGACATGTTGAGCCAGATCCGCTCCGGCGGCGTCGAGTTCTTCACGCTGTCCGGACTGATCCTCGCCACGCTGGTGCCGGCTGCGTCGATCAACGGCATCGGCTTTGCGTTCCCGGATTACGATACGGTCTGGAAGGCGATGGATGGCGATCTCGGCGCCTATGTGCGCGGCGAAATCACCAAGGCCAATCTCGTGGTCATGGACAAAATCTGGGACAACGGTTTTCGGCAGACCACGTCGTCCACCAAGCCGATCAATGGACCCGATGATTATAAAGGCTTCAAGATCCGGGTGCCGGTCTCGCCGTTGTGGACCTCGATGTTCAAGGCATTCGACGCCTCCCCCGCCTCGATCAATTTCAGCGAGGTCTATTCGGCGCTGCAGACCAGGATCGTCGAAGGCCAGGAAAACCCGCTGGCGCTGATCTCGACGGCGAAGCTCTATGAGGTACAGAAATACTGCTCGATGACCAATCACATGTGGGACGGATTTTGGTTCCTCGCCAATCGTCGCGCCTGGGAGAAGCTGCCGGAAGATGTGCGCGCCATCGTCGCCAAGAACATCAACGCGGCGTCCTTGAACGAGCGCGTCGATACCGCCAAGCTCAATGCCACCGTGCGCGAGGAACTCGCGGGCAAGGGACTGGTGTTCAATCAGCCCGACGTCGCCCCGTTCCGCGAAAAACTGCGTTCGGCCGGCTTCTATGCGGAGTGGAAGGGCAAATACGGCGACGCGGCGTGGGCGTTGCTGGAAAAATCCGTCGGCAAACTGTCGTAACGGGTCCCTCAGGAAGCCGACCAACAGCCAGAAACCGACAGGGAAACCCGCAAAGGGACCGCTATGGCACACGCCGAATTGACGGAAGTGGCGGCCGGCGAGGCGAGGCGCCCTCGCCGCCGTTCGCTTGCGGCATCGCTCGAAGCGTCGCTCGGCATGCTCGTTGAAATTCCGGCCGCACTTCTGGTCGTCGACGAAATCGCCATCCTGTTCGCCGGCGTGGTCGCGCGCTATGGACTGCACCAGCCGCTGATCTGGTCGGACGAACTGGCGTCGATCCTGTTCCTTTGGCTCGCAATGCTGGGCGCCGCGGTCGCATTCCGTCGGGCCGAGCACATGCGCATGACTGCCATCGTGGCCAGCGCCAGGCCTGCAATGCGGGCCTATCTCGATCTCGTCGCAACCTGCGCCGCGCTGGCTTTTCTGCTGCTGATCGCGTGGCCTTCCTACGAATACGCCTACGAAGAAAGTTTCATCACCACGCCGGCGCTGCAGATTCCAAATATCTGGCGCGCCGCGGCGCTGCCATCAGGCATTGGCCTGATGGCGCTGTTTGCGTTGTTGCGGCTGGTGCGGGCCGGCGATATCAGGACCGTGCTGGGCGCGGCGGTGTCGGTTGCCCTGCTGATCGCGGTTTTCTGGCTGGCGCAGCCGTGGCTGCGGCCGCTCGGAAACATCAATTTGATCATCTTCTTTGTCGGCGTCGCCGGCTTCTGCGTCTTCACCGGCGTGCCGATCGCGTTTGGATTTGGCCTGGCGATTTTCGGCTATCTGGCGCTGACGACGCATACGCCGCTGATGGTGCTGGTCGGCCGCATGGACGAGGGCATGAGCCACCTGATCCTGCTGTCGGTGCCGCTGTTCGTATTCCTCGGTCTCCTGATCGAGATGACCGGGATGGCGCGCGCCATGGTGGCGTTTCTGGCGAGCCTGCTCGGCCATGTCCGTGGCGGGCTGCATTACGTGCTGGTCGGCGCGATGTATCTGGTGTCTGGCATTTCAGGCTCGAAGGCCGCCGACATGGCCGCCGTAGCACCCGTACTGTTCCCGGAAATGAAGGCGCGCGGCGCGAAACCCGGCGATCTCGTCGCGCTCCTGGCGGCCACCGGCGCGCAGACCGAGACCATTCCGCCGAGTCTCGTCCTGATCACGATCGGTTCGGTGACCGGCGTTTCGATCGCGGCACTGTTTACCGG
>Ga0066789_10000670_pt1 | contig 14157 bp, 10 predicted proteins | sample OrgsoiDNA2013049_FD_70960 | JGI IMG/M metagenome (GOLD analysis project Ga0066789, IMG submission 70960) | Permafrost soil microbial communities from the Arctic, to analyse light accelerated degradation of dissolved organic matter (DOM) -... | ecosystem: Environmental > Terrestrial > Soil >...
CCGAAGGACCACCGTTTCGAAAGTGAGGCACCGCACTGGCGTCCACGGGTACTCCCCCGTTTTACGCGGCTGACGATACGCAAACTCCACTAGGCAATTTTTGCCCGCTTTATGGTTAGGAAAGCGTTAACGGGAGGTTCCTCACCGTTCATTCCCCCGCACGTGGACGAGGTGCAGAAAGTTTTCTGTTGCACTGCATTCTGCATGCCTAATATCGCGCCATGTTGCTTGACCAAAGGGCTGCAGGCGGCGAAGTTGCCGCCGTGCACGCGCCCTCCGATTCATCGAAAGATTCAGCCGCATTCACCCCGGACTCCGGTCAGGCATGGGTGAGGCTTGGACTTGCGCTGATCATAGGCTCGATCGGCAGCGTCGGGATGTGGTCAGTCGTGGTGGTGCTGCCGGGGGTGCAGGCCGAATTCGGCACGACCCGCGGCGCGGTGTCGCTGGCCTTTACGCTGACCATGCTCGGCTTCGGTCTCGGCGGCGTCGCGACGGGGCGGATCACCGATCGCTTCGGCATCGTACTGGCGATGGCTCTCAGCATCGGCTTCCTCGGAATCGCCTATGTTCTCGCCGGACTTTCGACCACGCTGTCGCAGTTCATTGCGGTGTATTTCCTGATCGGGCTCGGGACATCGGCGACCTTCGCGCCACTGATGGCGGAGGTCTCGCACTGGTTCGAACGCTATCGCGGGCTCGCGGTGACCATTGTCGCAAGCGGCAATTACGTCGGCGGCACAATCTGGCCGCCGCTGGTCAATTGGGGAACACAAGTTACCGGCTGGCGGACCACCCACATCGCCATCGGCATTTTCTGCGCGGTGGCGATGTCGCTGGTGCTGCTGCCGCTTCGCGCCCAGATCGGCGGGGCGACGCAGCGGGATCATAAGAACGCGCCGCCGCCGCGCGTCGATCTCGGGCTCTCGACCAATACGCTGACGGCGCTATTGTGCATCGCCAGCATTTCCTGCTGCGTGGCGATGGCGATGCCGCAGGTTCACATCGTCGCCTATTGCGGCGATCTCGGCTATGGCGTCGCGCGCGGCGCCGAGATGCTGTCGCTGATGATGGCGTTCGGCGTCGTCAGCCGCATCGGTTCGGGGTTTCTCGCCGACCGGATCGGCGGCATCCGCACGTTGCTGATCGGCTCGGTGGCGCAGGCCTTTGCGCTGCTGTTCTATCTGTTTTTCGACGGCCTGACCTCGCTCTATGCCATCTCCGCGATGTTCGGCCTGTTTCAGGGCGGCATCGTGCCGAGCTACGCCATCATCGTTCGTGAATCGATGCCGGCGCGGGAAGCCGCGACTCGCGTCGGCATCGTGATCCTCGCTTCAGTGTTCGGCATGTCGTTCGGCGGCTGGGTATCCGGCGTGATCTTCGACGCCACCGGCTCCTACGCCGCGGCGTTCCTGAATGGGCTAGGCTGGAATGCGCTCAACATCGTCATCGTGGGGTCGCTGTTGATCCGCGCGCGGCAGCAGCTGGCGATGGCGTAAGCCTGCCTTGATCCCAGCTCCTTGTTCGAGCATGATCCTTTCGGAAAACCGGTTTCCACTTTTCCGGGCCCCGCATCGAGTGCGCGGCAGGCTTTCGCTCGAAAACGCTTTATACCGCCTGGCCCGCCTTGAGCAGAACACAGCCGATGATCTTCACACTGCCATCCGGCTGTTGCTCCAGTGTATACAGCGCCTCCCATGGCACGCCTTCGGCGTCGATGATGTGAACGCGCTGGGCGACCTGGCCGTTTGAGACACGCGCCTCGCCAAACTCGAAGCTCTTGTGGCGATAGACCGGGGCATAGCTTTGGCGCACCATGCCCATGAAGATGTCGGCTTGCGGAACCATGTCCTGGATGGCGGGCGCCGCAAATGAGTAGGCCGCTGCGGCATCGTCGCGGCCGAGCGCTTCGACCTGGGCGCGGATCACGGTCTGCGCGGCGGCAACATCATCCGCGGTGCGGGCGGGTGAGGCGAGGCTGAGCAACAATGCGGTCAGCAGGACGAAGGTGCGCATGACAGGGGGATCCTTGTTCGCTCGTTCCTTTTACGCTGCAATTCTTCCAAGGTCATACTGTTTTGCCGCGTGGTGGCACTGCAGAACTGTGCAAACCTGGGCGCAAACCAGACGTGCACGTCTGCGTCCTCAATTCACGGGCTTGGTGGCGCGAAACTTGCTAACGTTGGGCATGTTCGGCTCGTGCGCTCCGGCTTCCGGACCGCGACGCGTCAGAGAGACGTCGGGATGTTCATGTTCGTTTTCCAAAAAGATGGATGCAAGAGCCGCCTTCTCACCATGGGTGCCGCCCAATTCGTGCCGATCCAAAGCAGCGGTGATCGCGCGCGTGTCGTTCAGAGCATGCTCGATCTGATGTGCCGGGCGCGGCAGCGCGTTATCCTGCGCGACTGACGCGCGCCCGCCGCTTCCTTCACTGTCATATCAGGAGATTACGATGCCTTTCGATTTGGTCCTGCGCGGCGGTCGGGTGATTGACCCCTCGCAGAAGCTCGACGCCGTGACGGATATCGCCTTCGCCGCCGGCAAGGTGGTCAGGGTCGGAAACGAGCTCAGTATCGATCCGGAAACCGACGTGCGCGACGTATCGGGTTACATCGTCACTCCGGGCCTGATCGATCTGCACACCCATGTCTATTGGGGCGGCACTTCGATCGGCATCGACGCCGAGGAGTTCTGCCGCACCTCGGGCGTCACCACGGCGGTCGACACCGGCAGCGCCGGCCCCGGTAATTTCGCGGGCTTCCGCAAGCACGTGATCGAGCCGAGCCAGGTCCGCATCCTCGCTTATCTGCATGTCTCGCACGCCGGCATCTTCGGCTTCTCGCATCGGGTCATGGTCGGCGAGAGTGAGGAGATCCGGCTGATGAATCCGATCGACGCCGCCAGCGTGGCGGACCTCAACCGCGACCTCATCGTCGGCATCAAGGTGCGAGTAGGCCGCAACTCCTCGGGCACGTCGGCGATCGTGCCGCTCGAAATTGCGCTTGAGGTCGCCGAGCAGGTCGGCATGCCGCTGATGGCGCATATCGACCATCCGCCGCCGAGCTACGAGGAGGTGGTCGGCCGCCTGCGTCCGGGCGACGTTCTAACCCACGCCTTCCGGCCGTTTCCCAATACGCCCGCCACCGCCCAGGGCACGGCGAAAAAGGTGGTGCTGGAGGCGCGCGAACGCGGTGTGTTGTTCGACATCGGCCACGGCAAAGGCTCATTCGCCTTCAAGACCGCGCGGGCGATGCTGGCCAACGGCTTCTATCCGGACACCATCTCCTCGGATGTTCATGTCCTGTGCATCGACGGCCCGGCCTTCGATCAGGTGACCACCATGTCCAAGTTCCTGTGCATGGGCATGCCGCTCCCCGATGTGATCGCGGCTTCGACGGTCAACGCGGCGATGGCGCTGCGGCGTCCCGAACTCGGCAGCCTCAAGCCGGGGAGCGTCGGAGACGCCACCCTCATCTCGATCAAGCAGGGCCAGTTCGACTACGTTGACGTCGTCGGCGAGCACCTGATCGGCGACCGCAAGATCGTGTCCGAAGGCGTCGTCATTGGCGGTCGTTGGTGGCACCCGAAACGATCGTCGAAATTCGAGCAGCTCGCAGGGCAAAACCGGGCCGTAAATTGATGTGATCGCTCGAAAATGTGAGCGCATCGAAAATGCTTTCTGCTTCGCGGCCGACGGGATCTGGCGACGGAGCGAGCGGGCTGCGCTGGCATACCACTTGCAAGCCATGAGGGTTGATCGCCGTCGGTCTGACGGGCTCGTTTCACCTCATTTGGCGCCGAAACCCTCGGCCAATGAAATGGGCTGAACGGCCGTAACAACCCGAGACTGGGAGAGCTCTATGGATCGCAGGACTCTGTTGAAAGGATTGGCCGGGGCGGGCAGCCTGGCGGCAACGGGCGGGCTTTCGATGCCGGCTCTTTCCCAGGGCGCCGCGGCGCGCACCTTGCGCTTTGTGCCGCAGGCCAACCTTGCGAATTTCGATCCGATCTGGGGGACCCAGTATGTCGTGCGCAACGCCGCCGCGCTGGTGTGGGACACCCTCTATGGCATCGACGCCAATCTGCAGCCGCAGCGCCAGATGGTCGAGTCCGAGGAGGTGTCCGATGACGGCCTGACCTGGACCTTTCGCCTCCGACCGGGGCTCAAGTTCCACGACGGCGAGCCGGTGCGGAGCAAGGATGTGGTGGCAAGCCTGACGCGTTGGTCGGCTCGCGATCCCATGGGGTTGATGATCAAGGCGATCCAGAACGAGTTCACCGCCGTCGACGACAGGACCTTCAAATTGGCGCTGAAGCAGCCTTTTCCGAAGATGCTGTTGGCACTGGGCAAGAACAATTCGCCCTGCGCCTTCATCATGCCCGAGCGCATCGCCCAGACCGACCCGTTCAAGCAGATCGCCGACTATGTGGGTTCTGGCCCGATGAAGTTCGCGAAGAGCGAGTGGGTGCCCGGCGCCAAGGCGGTGTTTGAGAAATTCTCCGATTACATGCCGCGGCAGGAGAAGAACTCATGGCTTGCCGGCGGCAAGCAGATGCTGGTCGATCGCATCGAATGGGTGGTGATCCCGGATGCCGCCACGGCGGCAGCCGCGTTGCAGAACGGCGAGGTCGATTGGTGGGAGAGTCCAATCCCCGATCTCGTGCCGTCGCTCAGGAAGAACCGCAACATCAACGTCGACATCGCCGACCCGCTCGGCAACATCGGTTCGTTCCGGATGAACCACCTGCACCCGCCCTTCAACGATGTGAAGGCGCGACGGGCCGTGCTCACGGCCCTCAGCCAGGAAGACTACATGCGTGCGCTGGTGGGGGACGATACCTCGCTCTGGAAGCCGCTGCCTGGTTTCTTCACGCCGGATACGCCGCTTTACAGCGAGGAGGGCGGCGAGATCCTGAAGGGCAAGCGCGATTTCGCAGCGGCCAAGAAGCTCCTGGCCGAGAGCGGCTATTCGGGCCAGCCGGTCACATGCGTGGTGGCGCAGGATCAGCCGATCACCAAAGCGCAAGGCGATGTCACCGCGGATCTGTTGAAGCAGATGGGCATGAATGTCGACTTCGTCGCGACCGATTGGGGCACGGTCGGTACCCGCCGCGCCCAGAAGGCGCCTCCGGGTCAGGGCGGCTGGCAGGTGTTTCACACCTGGCACGCCGGTGCGGACTGCGTTAATCCCGCCGTCTACAACGCCATTCGCGCCAATGGCGACAAGGCGTGGTTTGGCTGGCCCAACAGCCCGGCCGTTGAAAATGAAGTCACGGCATGGTTCGACGCCAAGAGTGTCGATGAGGAGAAGGCCGCGGTCGGTCGTCTCAACAGGGCCGCGATCGAGGATGTCGTCTATGCGCCGACCGGATTTTTCCTGAGCTTCACGGCGTGGCGCAAGAACATGTCGGGTGTGGTGAAGGGGCCGCTGCCGTTCTTCTGGGGCGTGTCGAAGACCGCATGACGGTGCGGTGAACCGACATGGTCTCGTATATCCTCCGGCGCATCCTGGCGACCGTGCCCGTGATGGCGATCGTCGCGCTGTTCGTCTTCAGCCTGCTCTACATTGCGCCGGGCGATCCGGCGGCGATCATCGCGGGCGACCAGGCGAGTCCCGGCGACATTGAACGGATTCGCCAGGGCCTCGGCCTCGACCGGCCGTTTCTGGTCCAGTTCGGGTCCTGGCTCTGGCGTATCCTGCACGGCGATCTCGGCACCTCGATCTTCACCAACCTGCCGGTCTCTTCGCTGATCGCGCAGCGCATCGAGCCGACGCTTTCGCTGATGGTGCTTACCCTTGTCCTGGCCATTGTTGTCGCCGTGCCGCTCGGTGTGGTGGCGGCATGGAAGGCGGGAAGCTGGGTGGACCGCACCATCATGGCATTCGCGGTATCCGCCTTCTCGCTTCCCGTGTTTGTTGTCGGGTACGTTCTCGCCTACGTGTTCGCGCTGCAGTTGGAATGGCTTCCCGTGCAGGGCTACACGCCGCTGGCGGAAGGCGTTTGGCCTTGGCTGCAGAACCTGATCCTCCCGGCCGGTGCGCTCGGTTGCGTTGACGTCGCGCTGATCGCGCGCATTACCCGTGCCTCCATGCTCGAGGTGCTGCAGCAGGATTATATCCGCACCGCCCGCGCCAAGGGCCTCGATCAGCGCAGCATCCTGTTCGTTCACGCGCTGAAAAACGCAGCCGTTCCGATCGTGACGGTGATCGGCATCGGCATCGCGCTGCTGATCGGCGGCGCGGTGGTGACCGAAAGTGTGTTCGCCATCCCGGGTCTTGGCCGGCTGACGATCGATGCGATCCTGCGCCGCGACTATCCGGTCATCCAGGGCATCGTCCTGCTGTTCAGTTTCCTCTATGTGCTGGTCAACCTGATGGTAGACGTCACCTACACCCTGGTCGACCCGAGGATCCGCTATTGACCGTCTCGACCACCAGCACGGCGCCAGCGCCGCCGGACCTTGTCATAGCGCCGCAACTGCCGGATCTGCTGTTGCCGGTGAAAGTCCGGCGCGGTGTCACAGGCTTCCTGCGCAATCATCCGACCGTCGCGATCGGCGGCGGATTGCTGCTCTGCCTCGTCCTGGTGGGGATCTTCGCGCCCTATCTCGGAACCGTCGATCCGACCGCGCTCGCGCCCGCCAGACGTACGCGCGCGCCCTCCGCGGACTTTTGGTTCGGCAGCGACATGCTCGGCCGTGACATCTATTCACGCGTGCTTTACGGGACCCGGGTCTCGCTCACCGTGGGCCTTTCGGTGGCGGCACTGGCCTCGCTCGCCGGTCTCGCCATCGGCCTCGTCTCGGGTTTCGTGCGATGGGCCGATGGCATCCTGATGCGGTTCATGGACGGGCTGATGTCGATACCGCCGATCCTGTTCGCCGTCGCGCTGATGGCCTTGACGCGCGGCAGCGTCGGCAACGTCATCATGGCCATCACCGTCGCCGAAATCCCGCGCGTTTCGCGTCTGGTGCGCAGCGTCGTGCTGTCGCTGCGCGAGCAGCCCTATGTGGACGCCGCCGTCACCTCCGGCACGCGAGCGCCGATGATCATCCTGCGCCACATCCTGCCTAATACGATGGCGCCGATGCTGGTCCAAGCCACCTATATCTGCGCCAGCGCCATGATCGTGGAGTCCATTCTCTCCTTCATCGGCGCCGGCACGCCGCCCACCATTCCGTCCTGGGGCAACATCATGGCCGAGGGCAGGGCGCTCTGGCAGGTAAAGCCCTACATCGTGTTCTTTCCCGCCGCGTTCCTGTCCGTCACCGTGCTTGCCGTCAACCTGCTCGGCGACGGTCTGCGCGATGCGCTCGATCCGCGCATGGCCAAAGGCCTCTAGCGTGACGGGCACAAGCGAAGGGAACTGGTGTCCCGTCGGTGAACCAGCTTTGGGAATAAGGTTCTGATCCGATGGCATTGCTCGAAGTGCAGAATCTGCAGACCCATTTCCGTACCCCCGAGGGTATCAACCGTGCCGTCGACGGCGTCTCCTTCCATGTCAACGAAGGCGAGACGCTGGCCATCGTCGGCGAATCCGGCTGCGGCAAGTCAGTCACCTCGATGTCGCTGATGCGGCTGATCCCCGAGCCGCCGGGCAAGATCGCCGGCTCCGTTCGTTTCCAGGGCAGGGATCTGCTGCGGCTGTCCGAGCGCGAGATGCGCGCAATCCGCGGCAACGACATCTCGATGATCTTTCAGGAGCCGATGACGAGTCTGAATCCGGTGCTGACCGTCGGCCGTCAGGTCGGCGAGACGCTGCGGATGCATCAGGGGTTGGACCGGCAGGCCGCGGAGACGCGCGCCATCGAGATGCTGACATTGGTCGGCATCCCGGAACCGGCGCGGCGCGTGCGCGAATATCCGCATCAGCTCTCAGGCGGCATGCGCCAGCGCGTGATGATCGCCATGGCGCTCGCCTGCAATCCAAAACTCCTGATCGCCGACGAGCCGACCACGGCGCTGGATGTGACGATCCAGGCGCAGATCCTGCACTTGATGCTGGACCTCAAGCGCCGCGTCGGTGCGGCGATCATCCTGATTACCCATGATCTCGGCGTGGTCGCCGAAGTCGCCGAACGCGTCATGGTGATGTATGCCGGCCGCAAGGTTGAGGAGGCGCCGGTAGCCGAGCTGTTCCGCTCTCCCCGTCATCCCTATACACAGGGCCTGCTCGGCGCGGTGCCCAAACTCGGCTCCTCCCTCACCGGCGCGGCGAGACGCCTCGCCGAAATCCCCGGGCAAGTACCCAGCCTCAAGATGCGGATCGAGGGTTGCGTCTTTGCCGGGCGGTGTTCCCAGGCTACCGATCTCTGTCGTGAGGTCGCGCCGGGTCTCGAAGAGAAGGGTCCCCGCCACATCGCCGCTTGCCATTACGCGCCCAGGGAGGCGGTCGCGGCATGAGTGTCCCGCTGCTCCAGGTCAACGACCTCAAGAAACATTTTCCGGTCCGCGGCGGCCTGTTCAGCCGCAAGTCCAACTGGGTCTATGCCGTGGACGGCGTGTCCTTTGAAGTCGAGCGTGGCGAGACCCTGTCTCTTGTCGGCGAGTCCGGCTGCGGCAAGTCAACGGTCGGCCGAGCCATCCTGCGGCTGTTCGACATCACTGCCGGTCAGGTGGTGCTGGATGGCCAGCGTATCGATGATCTTTCACCCGGAGGCCTGCGAAGCATGCGCCGCCGCGTGCAGGTGGTGTTCCAGGATCCGTTCTCCAGCCTCAATCCGCGAATGCGCGTGCGCGATATCCTGGCCGAGCCGATCCGCAATTTCGGCCTCGCCAGGTCTTCCGCCGAACTCGAGGCGCGGGTCGTGGCGCTGATGGACACCGTGCGCCTGCCGCGCGACGCGCTGAGCCGCCGGCCTCACGAATTCTCGGGCGGCCAGCGCCAGCGCATCGGCATCGCCCGGGCGCTCGCGGCGGAACCCGAACTGATCGTCTGCGATGAGGCGGTCTCCGCTCTCGACGTCTCGGTCAAGGCGCAGATCGTCAACCTGCTGCAGGATCTGCAAGCGGAGTTCGGCCTCGCGCTGCTTTTCATCAGCCACGATCTGGCGATCGTCGAGCACATGACGCACCGTGTTGCAGTCATGTATCTCGGCAAGATCGTCGAGATGGCGTCCAGGCAGCAAATCTTCACGGCGCCGAAGCATCCCTACACCAGGGCTCTTCTCTCGGCGGTGCCGGTGCCAGAGCCCGGGGCCGTCCGCACCCCGATGATCCTGAAGGGTGATGTGCCGAGTCCGATCAATCCACCCAGCGGATGCCGTTTTCACACCAGGTGTCCATTCGTGTTCGACCGCTGCCGGACGGAGGAGCCGGAGCTTCGGTCGACCGGAGGCGGTCAGTGGGTGGCGTGTCATCTCGAAGCATTGCCGGAAGAGCGGGACCTGCTCGGTTGTCCACGTTAAGCGCCGCCGGTGGCGCGGATGTCCACCCCGAGAGCCTGCCCCAGGGGCTCCAGGAACTCCGCGTACCGACGCCAGGCGCCGATCGAGCGCCGGTAAACCGGCTCGCGCACCTGCATCAGGCTGGCCGTTCGCACCGCCCGCTTTGTATCGTGGAAATCGCGGCACGAATCTTCCCAATCGAGGTCGCAGTGGCGGAGAACGCGTCTTGCGGCACCCTCGAGGTCATCGACCAGATCTTCGTAGTGCACGTCGATCATGACGCCCGGCGGCAGGACCTTGTGCCAGTGCTCCATGACCGCCTCGTAGCCGCGATAGTAGCGGCCGAGTTCGGCGAGATCGTAGGCAAACGGCTGGCTTCCCGTAAATAGCAACGAGAAACACGAGACGCAGGTGTCGAGGGGATCCCGGCGCACATTGATGAAGCGGGCGTTGGGCAGCGCCAGATGAATCAGCCCGACAAAGGCAAAGTTGAGAGGCATTTTGTCGACGATCCGCTCGGCCTCAGGTGCGCGTGCGCGCACCCGCGTGGTGTATATTTCGCCGAGCTGACGAATCTGATCCTGTGACAGCGCGCCGACCAGCGCCGGATAGGCCGGCACGATTCCCCGGCCGCTGACGCACTCCGCAAGCGCCTCCTTGAACGTCTCCAGTTCTCCGGCGCCGAACACTTTCGAATGGCTCGCCAGCACTTGTTCCTGGAGGGTCGTCCCGGAACGGGGCATGCCGACAATGAAGATCGGAGACCGCGACGTATCGCCGCCGCCCGATCTTGCCTTCATGAAGTCCCGCGAGAATGTTGTTCGAATATTCTCGAACATCGCCAGTCTCCGGGGCTCGTCATAGTCGATGTTGCGCCGTTTCAGGGCATTGCCTTTCAGCAAATGCCGGAAGGCATCCTGGTATTGACTAAGATCGCCAAGGGCTTTGCCCATCGCGAAATGCGCGGCAATCTGATTGTCGACGTCCAGGGACTCGACTTCGCTCAGCAGCTTTTGAAGGCCCGGCAGACGACGATCGCCCGCCTTGAACCGCCCCATATTTGCAAGGTTCAGGTGAACGGACGCTTCCATCGGTTCCAGTTCGAGCGCCCGCTCGAAGGCGCGTTCGGCCTCTTCGAACCGCCCCAACGCCTGGAACGCCACCCCCTGATTGTTGTGCGATCCGAATCTTGAAGGCTTCAACTCAAGCGCGCGCCGGTTCGTCTCGATCGATTCCTCGAGACGATCGAGCACAAGATACGCATTGCCGAGATTGCCATGGGCATCGGGGTAGGACGGGTTGATTTCTATCGCCGTTTTATAGTGAGTAATCGCACGCTCCATCTGGCCCAGCCGTTGGTACACATTGCCGAGATTGTTGTGCGTTTCGGGGTGGCGTGGGCTGAATTGCAATACCTTGAGGTAGCACTCAATCGCCTCAGCATCTTGTCCTCCGGCATAAAGCAGGTTTCCGAGCGCGAAATGGGCATCGACATGATCGGGCCTTCCCGAAACAGCGCGCCTGAGATGTCCGACGGCCTCTGCATTCCTCGCGAGAGACTGCAGAAGCATCGCATACGCGTAATGGATCCCGGGATGATCGGGCGCAAGCGCAAGGGCCTTGTCGTAGCAGGCCGCCGCGGCGTCAAGATCGCCTGCGCTGGCGTGGACGGCGCCCAGGCTTCCATGTGCTTCCGCAGCGTCCTTGTCAGCCGCGATCGCTTGCGTGAGGTAGCGTTTCGCATCGTCGAGCCGGTCGGTAAGGGCGCATATCGAGCCCAACCCCAGCAGTGAACCAAAGTGACCCGGACGCATCGCGAGCACGACGCCAAAGAGCGGCTCCGCATCGCTCAGGTCCCCTCGCGCCTGCAGCTTCCTGGCCACTTGAAAGACAAGTTCTGTCGGGGCCTCCGGCTTGCCGATTTCAGCCTTACGATTTGCGGGAGCTGGCGGCCCGGAAAAGTTTTCCGCCGTCGCGCGTTGCTTCGACCGCAGCCTTTGACGCCCGGCGGCTGCGTCCTGCTCATCCCTGGAAGCAGTGCCATCGACCTCGAGCGCATCCATGAGCGGCTTGAGCCTTGAACCATAAAGTCGCGATCGCCCGACGGAGCTGGCGTAGATCGATTTTCGCACCTGGACCAGACTTGCCGTGTGGACCGGGCGCTTTGTCTCGTGAAACGCGAGACAGCGTTTGTCCCACTCCACGCCGCAATGCGCCACAAGACGTCGCGCCTGACCTTCCAGATCCTCGACGAGGTCTTCGTATCGGACCTCGAGCATTCGCTCCGGCGGCAGAACGGACCGCCAGTGCTCCATCAGCGCTTCGTAGGCCTTGTAGTAGCGACCGAGCTCGCCGAGGTCATAGGTGAATGGCTGGTCTTCCGCGAACAGCAGCGAGTAACAGGAAACGCAGGTGTCGACTGCGTTCCGTTTGACATGGATGATCCGGGCGCCGGGCAGCGCCAGGTGAATAAGGCCAGCGAACAGGAAGTTAGACGGCAATTTGTCGACGATGCGATCTTTCGCTGCACCGACCCTGCTCACGCGTTCGACGTAGGTCTTGCCGAGTTCCCGGAAGTCTTCATCCGACATTTTGGAGATCATGTCCGGGTACGCGCCCGCTCTGCGCTCCGCGACATCGGACATTGTGGCCACAAAATCATTGAGCTCTCCGGCTCCGAAGATGCGCGGATGGCTGGCGAGGATTTGTTCGACAAGGCTCGTGCCCGAGCGCGGCATGCCGATGACGAAGACCGGCGCCTCCGAGTCATGTCCGACGTTGGATCTGGCGCGCAGGACATCGCGGCTGAATGCGCCGCCGATGCGCTGCATGAGCATCATGGTTCCGCGCTCGTCATACCTCACGTGCTGCCGCTTGAGACGATTGCCGGCGTCCAGATGACGAAACGAACGGTCTGGGTCCTTCAGGTCGGCATAAGCCTTTCCGAGCGTGAAGTTCAGCACAATCCGCTCAGGGTCGGAAAGCCGATCCTCGCGGGCGTGAAGTTCTTCCAGCCGGCCCAGGCGAGGGTCGCCGTCCGCAAACGGCTTGACGCCGGCATAGTTGTGCTGAAGGCCAACGTTTTCAGGCGCGATGTCGATCGCCGTCTCGAAGGCCCGCGATGCTTCGTCAAGACGTCCCGCGACCAGCAACGCCGATGCAAGGCGGTTCAGGGTCGTCGAATCCCGTGCCTCGATTGCCAGCGCGGCCCGATAGCACACAATAGCGCCGTCGATGCCGCCCTGGGCCTGCAGCGCATCGCCCAAATTGCGCTGCGCGGATACATAAGCTGGCTTGAGGCGGATCGCGTCCTTGTAATGCCCGACGGCTTCTTCGTAGCGACCACGCCTCTGCAGGACGTTGGCAAGATTGTTGTGCACTTCGGCGAAAGCCGGACGCAACGCGATGGAACGTTCGTAATGCACGATCGCCGCGTCGAGATTGTCGGATTCGGCGTACAGATTGCTGAGATTGTAGTGCGCGTCCGCAAGGCCGGGATTGATCGTCAACGCCCGCTGGTAGCTGCGGATTGCCTGGTCGTGACGGCCGGTTGCATGGAAAGAGCCGCCGAGGTTAATGTGTGCGTCCGTCAGGCCGGGATTGGTCGCAAGCGCCTGCGCATAGTGCACGATGGCGTCATCATGTCGGCCAAGATGCCGACAGGCGTCGGCCAGGCTGACATGGATGGCGGCCAATTTCGGCGAGCGCGCGAGTGCCGCCCGGTGGTGCGGCAAGGCGGACTCGAATTGGCCAAGCCTCTGGAAAGCCAGCCCGAGATTTTGATGGGCTTCCCCGTTGTCCGGATCGATCGCCAACGCTCTTTCGTACTGGATCACCGCATCAGCAACATCGCCACGGCCGCAGAGGACGTTGGCCAGATGAAATCTGGCCTCCGCATGCCCTTCGTCGAATGCGACAGCCATCTCGAACTGACGACGGGCACTTTCGAGATCGTTGATCCGAATGAAGGTCGTCCCGAGCACGACATGGTCTTCGGCCGATTGTCCTGCGACCTCGACTGCCCGACCAATCAGGCCGCGAGCCTCGTCGAGCGCACCAAGCTGGCCACGAACCACGGCCAGCCCGCAAAGGGCGCGGAAATGCCCGGGCTGATCGGCGAGAACCCGTCGATAGGCCTGTTCGGCGGCATGCAAGGCGTATCCGCCGGCAACGGGGATTGCCGAAGCCACGCGCGGCCGGGTGGCAAGAGCTGATTCGTTCATGGGCGTGCCGTCTTATGAGCTGCGTTTGCGCGGCGATTGTTCGGCTGGCAGCGGCAAACGCCCCGCGCCGGCATGCCAGCGGCTCGGACCAAGCGCGAGCGATCAGTTTTGCGATGAGCTGTGATCAATTGCGAACGTGATGCGTTGGCCGATCCGTTAAAGACGAACCAGCGCAGAACCAAGTTCTGCGCTGGGGAGCTGTTACACATCGGCAATGTTGCCCCAGTCTCGGTCCGCAAGGACCTGACCACGATCAGACATGATGCCACATCATTTCAAACGGGTATTGGCTTTGGTGAACTATCTCGGCCATCGGGGGTGGGGTCGGGGCTGCGGCGGCGTCGTCATGCCCGTGGCCGCAGGCGGCGGCGGGGAGTGTCCCGGGATTATTGGCAGGAGACGTACCGCCAGGACCGGACGTCGTCGTGCCCGAGGTCGCGGTGCCGCCGGTGCCATTGGCGATGTTCGGGGTCGCCGTCACCGGGATGGTGCCCTGTGCCAGACCATTGACCGAAGTCGCCGTCGCCACAGTGATCGCGGAGCCGA
>Ga0066789_10000672_pt1 | contig 14145 bp, 6 predicted proteins | sample OrgsoiDNA2013049_FD_70960 | JGI IMG/M metagenome (GOLD analysis project Ga0066789, IMG submission 70960) | Permafrost soil microbial communities from the Arctic, to analyse light accelerated degradation of dissolved organic matter (DOM) -... | ecosystem: Environmental > Terrestrial > Soil >...
GTAACCTCCCAGCCACTTGCGGAGGCGCGGACGGATGAGCGGCAGCAAGCGCGTCTGATTCATCACGCCGCCGCCCAAGATGATTCGCTGCGGCGAGACGGTCACGACCAGCTGTGCACACAATTGACCAAGATAATCCGCCTCGATGTCCCACTGCGGATGCGTTTCGTCGAGCGCCTGCAGCGTGGCGCCCGTGCGGGCGAGAATGGCCGGACCCGAGGCCACGCCTTCGAGGCAATCGCCATGAAACGGACACACGCCCTCGAAATTTAAGTCGAGCGGATGGCGCCTTGGGTAGATATGACCGATCTCGGGATGCATGAGGCCGTGAATCGGCGCGCCGTCGACGACCACGCCGCCGCCGATTCCCGTGCCGATGGTGACGTACACCAGGTTCTCGACGTCCCGCGCAGCCCCCCAGCGACGCTCGGCCAGGGCTGCCGCATTGACGTCGGTATCGAAACCGACCGGGCAGCGGAATTCCCGTGCGAGGCTTCCCGCCATTTCCGTGCCGCTCCATCCCGCCTTCGGGGTGAGCCCGATGATTCCGTAACGGGGAGAGGTCTTGTTAAGTTCAACCGGACCGAATGAAGCGACGCCGATCGCCGCGAGCGAACCCAAGCGACGGCCATGGTCCTTGAGGAAGGCATGCGTGAGGGCAAGCGTCGAGACAGGGTCCGCCGTGGGAAAGCGCTCCTGAGCGAGAATATCGCCGCGATCGTTTCCAATGGCACAAACGAACTTCGTGCCGCCGGCTTCGACGGCACCGAAAATGCGAGGCACGCCGGTCATGAGCGGAGCATAACGCATCCGCGCGACACCCTGGCGATGCTGATAGAGTGTGACTTTAATCCTCGAGCGATTGTCATGAACGCAGCCCTCGATCCTCAGTTGAATTCGGGCCAGCCGAGCGCCGCGTCGCGCGCCATGATCGAGCGGTTGATCGGCTTCAATACCGTGTCGCGCGATTCCAATCTGGGATTGATCGAATGGGTTCGCGATTACCTGCAGGGTTTCGGCGCGGTCACCCGCCTGACTTTCGACGCCACCGGCAAGAAGGCGAATTTGTTCGCGACCTTAGGCGACTCGAAGAAACCCGGTTTGATTCTCTCCGGCCATACCGACGTCGTGCCGGTGGACGGTCAGAACTGGGACACGGATCCGTTTCAGGCCGTCGAGCGCGACGGTAAGCTGTTTGCGCGCGGTTCGGCGGATATGAAGGGGTTCATCGGCATCATTCTCGCGCAGGCGCCGAGATTCGTCGCTGCCCTGAACGACGGCCGGCTGGATGCGCCTCTGCATTATTCATTGAGCTATGACGAGGAGGTCGGATGCATCGGGGTGCGAGGCCTGATCCGCGACCTGGAAGATAACAACATTCGCCCCGCCGGCTGTGTGGTGGGCGAACCGACCTCGATGCAGCCCATCATTGCCCACAAAGGCACGCACCGGCTCCGCTGCTCCGTGCATGGGCGCGAGGCGCATTCGAGCTACGTCACGCACGGGGTCAATGCCATCGAGTACGCTGCGCGCTTGGTGGTGTTCATCCGCCAAATCGCCGACCGCCTCGCGCAGAGCGAAATGCGCGACTATGGATTTACCGTGCCGTACTCGACGCTGTCGACGGGAGTGATCCATGGCGGAATTGCCGCCAACGTCGTGCCCAAGGACTGTGTATTTCAATTCGACATGCGCACCTTGCCGAATACCCAGCCTGAGGCCCTGTACCAGGAAATTCGCGAGTTTGCGCAGAATCTCACGCGCGAGATGCGCGCTGTCGACCAAGAGTCCGGCATCGATCTTGAGTGGCTGAGCCAGACCGTGGGACTTGCCGCGGCAGAAACGGATGCCATCGTGCAATGGGCAATGCAACTGTCGAGAAAGGACCAGGTTGGCAAGGTGTCCTACGGCACGGAAGCGGGGCTGTTCCAGAAAATGGGAGTACCCAGCGTCATTTGCGGGCCGGGCGACATTGCGCAGGCACATCGTCCCAACGAATTCGTGACGCTGGAGCAGCTTGCTCAATGCGAGAAATTCATCGATCGCATGCTCGACACGGGGTATCCGGCGTAATGGCAGGCACTGCAACCCCATCCGCAATGACTCCTTCCCCGGTAATCCGGGTCAAGGGTGCATGCCCGCATGACTGTCCGGACACCTGCGCGCTCGACGTGCACGTCCGCGACGGCATCGCCATCAAGGTCACAGGCGCCGCCGCGCATGCCCCCACGGCCGGAGTGCTCTGCACCAAGGTGGCCCGCTACACCGAGCGCACCTACCATCCCGATCGACTGCTGCATCCCATGCGGCGCATCGGCAAGAAGGGGGAGGGGCGGTTCGAGAGAATCAGCTGGAAGGAGGCGATTGCCGCCGTTGCGAGCCATCTTGAGAAAATCGCTGCCGACGATCCTGAGCAGATTCTGCCCTATAGCTATGCGGGCACGATGGGACTGGTGCAGGGCGAATCGATGTCCATGCGATTTTTCCACAAGCTCGGCGCCAGCCTGCTCGACCGCACGATCTGCGCCTCGGCGGGAAGCGCCGGCCACAAAGTCACTCTCGGCAGCCGCATCGGCATCGATGTGGAACTCGCCGACCAAGCCAAGCTGATCATTTTCTGGGGCTCCAATGCCATCACCTCGAGCGTGCATTTCTGGGCGCGCGCACAGGAGGCCAAACGCCGCGGCGCAATCTTGATCGCGATCGACCCCTACCGGTCGCTGACCGCGGAGAAGTGCCACACGCACATTGCCTTGCTGCCGGGTACTGATTCTGCGCTGGCGCTCGGCCTCATGCACGTGCTGATCCGCGATGGTCTGATCGATCACGACTATGTGCAGCGTCATACCCTGGGATTCGAGGCTTTGAGCAAGCGGGCGAGCCTGTACGATCCGGCTAAGGTCGCATCGATTTGCGGCATTGGCGCCGCAGAAATCGAAACGCTCGCGCACCTGTACGGCACCACCCGGCCCGCACTCATCCGCTTGAATTACGGCATGCAGCGCGCGCGGGGCGGCGGCATGGCGGCGCGCAATGTCACCTGCCTGCCGGCGCTCGTCGGCGCCTTTCGCGATGCCGCGGGCGGGGTGCTGCTATCCACCGGGGACAATTTCGATATCGACCGCGAGGCGCTGGAGCGCCCCGATCTTCTCGCCGGACGTACGCCGCGCACCATCAATATGTCGACCATCGGGCACGCGCTGTCGGATCGCAGTGCGCCGATCAATGCGCTCATCGTCTACAACTCGAATCCGGTCGCCGTGGCGCCCGATTCGACCCGAGTGGCGCGGGGATTCACACGCGAGGATCTCTACACCGTCGTGCTCGAGCACTTTCAGACCGACACGGCGGACTACGCGGATATCCTGCTGCCGGCCACGACCCAGCTCGAGCACCTGGACGTCGTCAGACCGTACGGCCACTACTACATGATGGCCAATAATCCCGCGATTGCGCCGCTGGGTGAATGCAAACCCAATTCTGAAATATTCCGCCTGCTGGCCGAGGCCATGGGGTTTACAGAAGCCTGCTTCGGCGATTCGGACGAAACCATCGCTCAGGCCGCAATGGCGAAGGACTGGGATTTCGATGCCGTGCGCGCCGCGGGCTGGCAGCGGATCGGGCCCGCTCGAGGGGTGGCACGATTTGCCGACGGTGGCTTCGACACGCCCTCGGGCAAAGTCGAGTTTTTCTCGGAGCGCGCACAGGCGCAGGGCCTCGATCCCTTGCCCGATTACATCGCGCCTCGGGAAGACACGCGCAGCGAGGCAGCGATCCGCCATCCGCTGGCGATGATTTCGCCGCCGGCGCGAAATTTTCTCAATAGCTCGTTCGTTAATGTGCAGAGCCTGCGCGCGACCGAAGGCGAACCTTGGCTCGACATCCACCCGGACGACGCGGAGCAGCGCGGCGTGATCGCGGGCAATTACGTGCGCGTATTCAATGACCGGGGCAGCCTCGAGCTGCGCGCGCGAGTCACCGATCGGGCGCGGCGCGGGGTCGTCGTCGCCTTGTCGGTGTGGTGGAAAAAGCTCGCCCGCGACGGCAAGAACGCCAACGAGCTCACCAGCAGCGATACCCTCACCGACATGGGAAGGGCGGCGACGTTCTATGATTGCCTGGTCGAGGTCGAAGCGCTTTGAGCTCCGCGGCCGCCCGGACCTCATGGCGCGGGCAACTGCCGGCGGCGGCGATTCCGGAGGGCGGCCGGCTGCCGTGAAACGGTCACAAATGCGGTGGCGGCCCCGCGATGCGGCATTTGCCTTGTAAAAATTACAAGCACACTGTTAACTCCTTCAGCCAATGGACTTTTCATACTCCGTTTGCCAACATTTATGCCGGGATGATGCCGGCGTTCCAACTATAATTCGCGCTTATTGCGTGGAGCTAATTCATGGACCCAAACGTAAGTGTCGCCCGGCGCAGGAAAAACGGCGCGAGCGCACAGGAAAGCGGCCCGGAACTCAATCTGAATCAATTGCTGGATGTGCTTCGCACAATGCAGGCCGGCGATTTCTCCGTGCGCTTGCCGGGCTCCCACGTCGGGGTTGCGGGAAAGATCTGCGACGCATTCAACACCATCGTTGCGGCAAATCAGCGCATTGCACAACAGCTCGAGAATGTCGGCGAGGTCGTGGGCCGGCAAGGCAAGACCCGCACGCGAGTCCGCTTCGGCCTTGCGGACGGTGCGTGGTCAGACATGGAATCGTCGATCAACACGCTGATCGATGACCTGCTGTGGCCGACGACCGCGGTCACGCGCACGGTGACCGCGGTGGCGCGCGGCGATTTGCTTCAAACCGTGCCATTGGACGTGGACGGGCGCGCGCTCAAAGGCGAGTTCCTGCGCTCGGCCAACATCGTCAACACGATGATCAAGCAGCTCAGCGTGTTCACCTCGGAAGTGACCCGCGTGGCGCGCGAGGTCGGCACCGACGGCAAGCTCGGCGGCCAAGCCCAGGTGCGCGAGGTGACCGGCGTCTGGAAGGATCTGACGGAAAGCGTCAACTCGATGGCGTCGAATTTGACCGCGCAGGTGCGCAACATCGCCGAAGTGACGATTGCCGTCGCCAACGGCGACCTGTCGAAAAAAATCACGGTGGACGTGCGCGGCGAGATCTTGCAGTTGAAGGAAGCGATCAACACGATGGTGGATCAGCTGCGCTCCTTCGCCTCCGAGGTGACGCGCGTGGCGCGGGAAGTGGGCACCGAAGGCAAGCTCGGCGGCCAGGCGCTGGTGCCCGGAGTCGCGGGTACCTGGAAGGACCTCACCGATTCGGTGAACGCCATGTGCGGCAACCTCACCGCTCAGGTGCGCAACATTGCGCAGGTGACGACCGCCGTCGCGCGCGGCGATTTGTCGCACAAGATCACCGTCGACGTGTCGGGCGAAATCCTCGAGCTCAAGCAAACCATGAACACCATGGTGGACCAGCTGAACGCCTTCGCCGGCGAAGTGACGCGCGTGGCGCGCGAAGTGGGCACCGAAGGGCGGCTCGGAGGCCAGGCGCAAGTGCCCGGCGTAGCCGGTACTTGGAAGGATTTGACCGATAACGTGAACTCGATGGCATCGAATCTCACGGCGCAGGTGCGCAACATCGCCGAAGTCTCGACGGCGATCGCGAACGGGAACCTGGCAAAAAAGATCACCGTGACCGTGTCCGGCGAGATCCTGCAGCTCAAGGAGACCATCAATACGATGGTGGACCAGCTGAATGCGTTCGCCTCCGAGGTGACGCGCGTCGCGCGCGAGGTCGGCACCGAAGGGCGCCTCGGCGGCCAGGCGAACGTGCGCGGCGTGGCAGGCACTTGGAAGGATTTGACCGAGAACGTCAATTCCATGGCCTCGAACCTCACGGGCCAGGTGCGCAACATCGCGGAGGTCACCACCGCGGTGGCCAACGGCGATTTGTCGAAAAAGATCACCGTCGACGTGAAAGGCGAGATTCTCGAACTCAAGGACACCATCAATACGATGGTGGACCAGCTGAATGCGTTTGCGGGCGAGGTGACGCGCGTGGCGCGCGAGGTCGGCACGGAAGGCAAGCTCGGGGGCCAGGCGCAGCTCAAGGGTGTGGCGGGGACGTGGAAGGACCTCACCGACTCCGTGAATTCTATGGCGGGCAACCTCACGGCCCAGGTGCGCAGCATCGCCGAGGTCGCGACCGCCGTGGCGCAGGGCGACTTGTCGAAGAAAATCACCGTGACGGTGTCCGGCGAAATCCTGCTGCTGAAAGAGACCCTGAACACGATGGTGGACCAGCTGCGGTCGTTCGCCGGCGAGGTGACGCGGGTCGCGCGCGAAGTGGGCACGGAGGGCCGTCTCGGCGGCCAGGCTCAGGTACCCGAGGTCGCGGGCACGTGGAAGGACTTGACCGACTCCGTGAACTCGATGGCCGGCAACCTCACGGCGCAGGTGCGCAACATCGCAGAAGTCTCGACCGCGATTGCGAACGGCGATTTGTCCCGCAAGATCACCGTGGACGTGCGCGGCGAGATCCTGCAGCTGAAAGAAACGCTCAATACGATGGTCGACCAGCTCAATCGCTTCGCTTCGGAAGTCACCCGCGTGGCGCGTGAGGTGGGCACCGAAGGCAAGCTGGGCGGCCAGGCCAACGTGCCCGGGGTGGCCGGAACGTGGAAGGATCTGACCGAGAACGTCAATTCCATGGCGTCGAATCTCACCGGCCAGGTTCGCAACATCGCCGAGGTGACGACGGCCGTCGCGCGCGGCGATTTGTCGCGCAAGATCACGGTGGCCGTGAAGGGCGAAATCCTGGAGCTCAAGAATACGATCAATACCATGGTGGATCAGCTCAACGGCTTTGCGGGAGAGGTGACCCGCGTGGCGCGCGAGGTCGGCACCGAAGGCAAGTTGGGCGGCCAGGCACAGGTGCTGGGGGTCGCCGGCACGTGGAAGGATCTCACCGACAACGTCAACTCGATGGCGTCCAATTTGACGGGCCAGGTGCGCAATATCGCCGAGGTCGCGACCGCCATTGCAACCGGCGACCTGTCGCGCAAGATCACGGTCGACGTGCGCGGTGAAATTCTGCTCTTGAAGGAAACGCTCAATACGATGGTGGACCAGCTGCGTTCGTTCGCCGGCGAGGTCACGCGCGTGGCGCGTGAAGTCGGCACCGATGGGCGCCTGGGCGGGCAGGCCGTGGTCCCCGGCGTCGCCGGCACTTGGAAGGACCTGACCGACAACGTCAACCTGCTGGCGGCGAATCTCACCACTCAAGTGCGCAACATCGCGGAGGTCACCACGGCGGTTGCGCGCGGCGACCTGTCGCGCAAGATCACGGTCGATGTAAAGGGCGAAATTCTCGAGCTCAAGAACACCATCAATACCATGGTCGACCAGCTGAACGGTTTCGCCGGCGAGGTGACCCGCGTGGCGCGCGAGGTCGGCACCGAAGGGCGCTTGGGCGGTCAGGCGCAGGTGCCGGGCGTCGCGGGAACCTGGAAGGACCTTACCGACACCGTCAATGTGATGGCCGCCAACCTGACCGAACAGGTGCGCGGCATCGTCAAAGTCGTGACTGCGGTCGCGAACGGCGATCTGAAACAGAATCTCACCGTCGCCTCCAAGGGCGAGGTCGCCGCATTGGCCGAGACCATCAACAACATGACGGAAACGCTCGCCACGTTCGCCGATCAGGTGACGACGGTGGCGCGCGAAGTGGGTGTCGAAGGCCGGCTCGGCGGACAGGCGAATGTGCCGGGCGCCGCGGGTACGTGGAAGGACCTGACGGGCAACGTGAACTTGCTGGCGGCGAATCTGACCACTCAGGTGCGCGCAATTGCCGAGGTCGCCACCGCGGTCACCAAGGGAGACTTGACCCGCTCGGTGCAGGTGCAGGCGCGCGGCGAGGTCGCGGAACTCAAAGACAACATCAATACGATGATCGGAAATCTGCGCCTGACGACGGATCGCAACACGGAACAGGACTGGCTCAAGACCAATCTTGCGCGGTTCACCAACATGCTGCAGGGGCAGCGCGACCTCGCAACCGTGGGCCGCATGATGCTCTCGGAACTCGCGCCGCTGGTCGAGGCGCAGCACGGGGTCATTTACCAGGTCGAGGCAGAAGGTGCCGCACAGGGACTCAAGCTGCTGGCGGCCTATGCGGGCGATGCGATCGACGGCTATGCCGAGAAGCTGCAGCTGGGGGAGGGGCTCATAGGGCAATGTGCGCGCGACGCGCGCCGCTTGTTCATCACCGATATTCCGGGCAACGTGGTGCCGATCCGCTCCGGTTTGTTCAAGGCCAGCCCGCGCCACGTCATCGTGCTGCCGGTATTGTTCGAGGGTCAGGTAAAGGCGGTCATCGAGCTCGCTTCGCTCGGGGCCTTCACCGCCTTGCAGGTGTCGTTTCTCGAGCAGCTGACGATGTCCATCGGCATCGTGCTCAATTCCATCGAGGCGACCATGCAAACCGAAGGTTTGCTCAAGCAGTCGCAACAGCTTGCCACCGAGCTGCAGACCCAGCAGCGCGAGCTGCAGCAGACCAACGAGCAGCTGGAGCAGAAGGCGCAGCAGCTCGCGGATCGCAACGTCGAGGTCGAGGCCAAGAACCAGGAAATCGAGCAGGCTCGCCGGGCGGTCGAAGAGAAAGCTACGGAGCTCGCGCTCACCTCGAAGTACAAGTCGGAGTTCCTCGCCAACATGTCCCACGAGCTGCGCACACCGCTCAACAGCATACTCATCCTGGGGCAGCAGCTGACTGAAAATCCGGACGGCAATTTGAGCGGCAAGCAGGTGGAGTTCGCGCGCACCATCCACGGCGCCGGCACCGACCTCTTGAACCTCATCAGCGATATTCTGGACCTGTCGAAGATCGAGTCCGGCACCGTGTCGGTGGACGCCGAAGAGGTGTATTTCAGCAACTTGCTGGAGATGATCGCGCGGCCGTTCCGTCACGAGGCGGAGAACCGGCGCCTGCAATTCCAAGTGGTGATTTCACCGAATCTGGATCGCAGCATCATCACCGATTCGAAGCGCCTGCAGCAGGTCTTGAAGAATTTGTTGTCGAACGCGTTCAAGTTCACGGCCGAGGGCGGCGTGAAGCTCACGGTGGCGCCCGCGGCGAGCGGCTGGAATGCCGGCCACCCCACGCTGCGGCATGCGCCCACGGTGGTGGCCTTCGAGGTGACGGATACCGGAATCGGCATCCCGCCGGAAAAGCAGCGCATCATCTTCGAAGCGTTTCAGCAGGCGGACGCAGGCACCAGCCGCAAGTACGGCGGCACGGGACTCGGGCTCGCGATCAGCCGCGAGCTCGCGAATCTTCTGGGCGGAGAAATTCAGCTGCGCAGCACGCCGGGCGAGGGCAGTGTGTTTACGTTGTACCTGCCGCTCACCTATTTGGGCGGTGCGAAGTCGGCAGCCGCCAGCGCCGGCGAAGCGCAAGCCGCCACGGCGGCGCGAGCGGCAGCGTTGCGGGCGCCGGAGCGCGAGGTCGAGCAGATCCTGGATGATCGCAATAAGCTGGAGGCCGGCGACAGCATCGTGCTCATTGTCGAAGACGATGCGCACTACGCACACATCATGATGGGCGTGGCCAGGGACCAGGGATTCAAGGTCCTGGTCGCGCAGCGCGGAGCCGAGGCGCTCGCCCTGGCGCGCGAACACCTGCCCACGGCCATCTCACTGGACATTTTTCTGCCGGACATGCTGGGGTGGACGGTGTTGAGTCAACTCAAGCAGGATCCGGAGACCCGGCACATTCCCGTGCAAATCGTCACCCTGGACGAAGATCGCCACCATGGGCTCGCGCGCGGGGCGTTCGCGTTCGTGCAAAAGCCCACGACTCCCGAGGGGCTGGAAGGCGCATTCGGGCGCATCAAGGACTATGCCGCGCCGCGCCGCAAGCGTCTGCTGCTGGTCGAGGATGACGCGGCCGAGCGCAAGAGCGTGTCGGAACTGCTGAGTCACACGGACATCGAAATCATCGCCGCGGACACCGGGGCGGCGGCCATTGCGAAATTGCGCGACGAGCCCGTCGATTGCATCGTGCTGGATTTGAGGCTGCCCGATATGTCCGGCTTCGAGGTGCTGGAGAAGATCCGCGATGACGCGGCATTGTGCGACGTGCCGGTGGTGGTGTTCACCGGCCGCGAGCTGTCCGCGGACGAGGATGCCAGATTGCACACCCTGGCGCGCAGCGTCGTCGTGAAGGGGGTCGAATCGCCGGAACGGCTGCTGGATGAGACAGCGCTCTTCCTGCACCGGGTCGTCGCCGATCTGCCGGCGGCGAAACAGCGCATGCTGCAGCGTTTGCACAGCTCGGATGAGGATCTTCAGAAGCGCACGGTGCTGCTGGTGGATGACGATACGCGCAATATTTTCGCGTTGAGCAGCGTGCTCGAGCAGCGGGGCATGCAAGTATTGACGGCGACCACCGGCAGCGAAGCGATTGCGGTGTTGACTTCGCGCTCCGATGTAGCGATTGTGCTCATGGACATCATGATGCCCGGAATGGACGGCTACGAAACCACCCAGGCGATTCGAGCCAGATCCGAGTATCGGCGGTTGCCCATTTTGGCATTGACGGCTAAGGCCATGAAAGGAGACCGCGAAAAATGCCTGGAGGCGGGGGCCTCCGACTATCTCGCGAAACCGGTGAACATCGATCAACTAATGTCGGCGCTGCGTATGTGGCTGCATCGGTAAGGCGAAAGAACCAATGAACGCGCCCGAACGAGTGAACATTCTGCTGGTCGATGACCAGCAGGCCAAATTGCTGAGCCACGAGGCAATTTTGGAAGAGATCGGCGAAAACCTCCTGAAAGCGTCGTCGGCGCGCCAGGCGTTCGATTATCTGCTCAAGAATGAGATCGCCCTCGTGCTCATCGATGTGTGCATGCCGGATCTCGACGGCTTTGAGCTCGCGGCCATGATTCGCGAGCATCCCCGTTTCCGGACGACAGCCATCATATTCGTGTCGGCCATTCTGATGACCTACCCCGATCAACTGCGGGGCTATTCACTCGGCGCAGTCGATTACGTGCCGGTGCCGGTGGTTCCCGAGCTGATGCGGGCCAAGGTCAAGGTGTTCGTGGATTTGTACCGCAAGACCCGTGCGCTCGAGCGGTTCAACGCAGAGCTCGAGAATCGCGTCGCCGAGCGAACCTCCGAGCTGCAGCGTTTCAATGAGCAGTTGGAACTGCGGATAAAGGAACGGACGCGGGAGCGGGAAACTGCGCTTGCGCAGCTGTTCGAAGCGCAAAAGATGGATACCATCGGGCAATTGACGGGCGGCGTCGCCCATGATTTCAACAATCTGTTGATGGCGGTTCTGGGCAGCTTGAGCTTGCTGGAAAAGCGGCTGCCGGACGACCCTCGAAGCCATCGCTTGCTGCAAAACGCCCTGCAAGGGGCCCAACGAGGCGCCGCGCTGACCCAGCGGCTGCTGGCATTCTCGCGCCGGCAAGAGCTTAAACCGGAAGCCGTCGATTGCCCGCAACTGGTGGCCGGCATGAGGGAATTGCTGGAGCGTGCGCTGGGACCCGGCATCGAGCTGCAGACCCAGTTTCAAGACGCATTGCCCGCAGCGCTGGTGGATGCCAACCAACTGGAACTGGCGCTGCTCAACGTGGCGCTGAACGCGCGCGACGCCATGCCGGCCGGCGGCACGCTGACGATTGCGGCGACCCAACCCACGCAAAGCGTCGTCGCGGCGGAAGCGGCGCTCGAGCCCGGCGACTATGTGCGCATCGTGATTGCCGACAACGGGGTCGGCATGGATGAAGTGACGCTTGCCAAAGCCACCGAACCTTTCTTTACGACCAAGGGACCGGGTAAGGGAACGGGGCTCGGTTTGTCCATGGTTCATGGGCTCGCTGCGCAATCGGGGGGGTTGTTGCGCATCGCCAGTCAGCCGAACGTAGGCACCACACTCGAATTGTGGCTGCCGATCGCGGCATCGACGGCGGTGCAGGCGGCCGGCGATGTTCCGTCGCTCGCCGCGGCGCCCCACATCGGCCCGTGCACGGTCCTCATCGTCGACGATGACCTCTTGGTGATGACGGGAATCTCGGCGCTGATCGAGGATCTTGGCCATACGCCGATCGAGGCGCATTCGGGCGCGGAAGCTCTTGTCAAGCTCTCCGCGGGGATCGAGGTCGATGTGGTGATTACCGACCATGCCATGCCCGGTATGACCGGTCTGCAACTCGCACAATCGATCCAGGAAAAGTATTCCGGGCTTCCGGTGATTTTGGCGACCGGCTACGCGGAGCTTGCCGCGGACGCCCAGTCGCTCGGAATCTTAAGACTGGCAAAGCCTTGCAACCAGTATGACATTGCCATGGCAATCCAGGCGGCGGTGGGGGCCCAGCGACCGGTCCGCCGACGGCGCGTGGCGGCCGCCGACTAATGGCGGGAGCCGATCGGGCACCGAATATCAGAACCGTCGCCGCCCGCCGTTACGTGACTCCGCTGCGGGAAGGAGGATCGCTGCCGGCCATCATTGAAGCCGATGACGATGGTTTGTACGTGCTCAAATTCCGCGGCGCCGGGCAGGGACCCAAAGCCCTGATCGCAGAACTTCTTGCCGGCGAAATTGCGCGGCTGGCAGGACTCCCGGTGCCGGAAATCGTCTTTGTGGAATTGCCCGCGGAGCTGGCACGCACCGAACCCGACCCCGAAATACAAGGTCTGATCAGCGCAAGCGCCGGACTCAACATCGCCTTGGACTATCTGCCGGGTTCCGTCACCTTCGATCCGCTCGTGCTTGAGCCCGATGCACAGTTGGCTTCAGGCATAGTCTGGTTCGACGCGTTCGTATGCAACGTCGATCGGACCGTGCGTAATGTCAACATGCTCATCTGGCACCGCCGGCTCTGGCTCATCGACCACGGCGCGTCCCTGTATTTTCATCACGCGTGGAACGACCGCGATCAGCACGCGGCGAACCCATTCGCCTTGATCAAGGACCATGTATTGCTCAAGTATGCGAGTGCCCTTGCCGAGATCGATGCAGAGATGCAGGCGGTGCTGACACCGGAAAAGTTGGCGGGCATAGTCCAATTAGTTCCCGACGCCTGGCTGCCGGAGGACCTAGGGTTTGCGGGTAAAGCGGCGCAGCGAGAAGCGTATCTGAATTATTTCACCCTGCGGATGCGATCCTCCGCGGTTTTCGTACGGGAGGCGATGCGTGCACGATCTTCGCACCTATGATTATGCGATCGTGCGAGTCGTCCCGCGCGTCGAGCGCGGCGAGTTCGTCAATGCCGGAATTATTCTTTCCTGCGATATGGAGCGGATTTTGCAGGCGCGCATCGAACTCGACGAGGCGGTGCTGCTCGCGCTCGACGCCGGCGTGGATCTCGAACTGGTCCGGAGCACTCTCGCGGCCATTCCCGCGATCTGCGCGGGCGGCCCGGAGGCGGGAGCCATCGGAAAGCTGTCGCCGCGCGAGCGATTTCATTGGCTGGTCTCTCCGAAGAGCACCATCGTGCAGACCTCGCCGGTACATACTGGGCAGTGCAGCGACCCCGAGGCGGTGCTCGATCACCTGATGAACAGAATGATTCGGCGCTGACGCACCATTGCAGCGCCCGCGCTATAGGCGGATACCTACGCGAGATGTAGGGGGACTGCGACTGTCGCGATATAATCCGACGAGCGATCATGCACTTCCACTATCGGATCAGGGATTGTCATATGAAATCATTCTCACGGGCTTTTGGCCTCGCACCGGTGCTACTGCTCATCGCCGGCATTGCTCACGCCGAGCGGCACGCGGAAAAGTACGCCGAGACGATCGACCTGTTCAAAAATGCGGGCGAATGCTCCTCGTTCTTTTCCAGAAGCTATGCGTATGCGGTGTTCCCGACGATCGGCGAGGGCGGTCTCATCGTCGGCGGAGCACACGGCAAAGGCCGTGTATACGTGCACGGGGTAGGGGCAGGCAACACGACCATGAGTCAGCTCAGCGTCGGATTCCAGGCCGGCGGCAAGGCATATAGCGAGATCATCTTCTTCGAGGACAAGCGTGCGCTGGATGAATTCGAATCGGGCTCGTTCGAGTTTTCCGCAAGCGCCAGCGCAGTCGCGATTACGGCCGGCGCGTCCGCAAGCGCAGGCACGAACGGCGCTTCCGCGGGAGCGAGTGCCGGCAAGAAGGACGCAAGAGA